>Ga0134124_10002845_pt1 | contig 13962 bp, 10 predicted proteins | sample KB304_FD_96880 | JGI IMG/M metagenome (GOLD analysis project Ga0134124, IMG submission 96880) | Terrestrial soil microbial communities without Nitrogen fertilizer from Kellogg Biological Station, Michigan, USA - KB3-0-4 | ecosystem: Environmental > Terrestrial > Soil > Unclassified ... | reverse complement strand
GGTTCGCGGGCACCTCAGGCTGATTCAGCGGGGGTGCGCAGGCGACCGTCCGCCGTCCAACCGCAGTCGCCGTTGCTACATAACGATCTTTAAATAGCCTCAAACAATAGGACAGGTTGTAGCGCAGCTACCACCGCACCGCCAGCGTGATGACCTCCGGCGGGAACCGGAACCCCGCGAACTCGGAGACCGGAACCACGGGACGGGCACGCCGACGATGCACCGTCGATCATGCCTGAGCGGCTGGCCCGACCGCTCTACCCCGCCGACGCAACAGCCCCCTCCCGGCTCAGCGGCACCCTCGCCGCGGCCAGCGCGACCACCTCGTCTACCTCTGGTGACACGCCCGGGAGCCCCGGCGGTCGTCAGCATCGAAGCCGCCAGCCGTGACCTTCGGAGTCGCAGCCGCGTGTCCGACTCCGAAGGTCATGCACGGATCAGCCCGGGGTCTGGCCGTCGTTCGATTCCTCCGCCGCCACGATGGCCTCGACCTCGTCGAGGTCGTCGGACGTGAGCTTCCAGTCGGCCGCGGCGGCGTTCGCCGTGACCTGCTCCGGCCTGGTCACGCCAGTCAGCACGGAGCCGACCCGGGGTTGTGCGGCGAGCCAGGAGACGGCGAGCTCAAGCAGGGAATGGCCGCGCTTCTCGGAGAAACTCGTCAGCCGCTCGACCGTGCCGAGCCGTGCGTCGGACAGCGGGGGCCGTCGCGCCATGAGCCCGTCGCGGAGCAGCTGGCTGACGAGGCCGTCGGCGCCGAGGCGAGAGTCCGCGGGCAATGGCTCGTCGCGCCGGTACTTCCCCGTGAGCAGGCCGTTGGCGAGCGGGAAATACGGCAGAATCGCCACGCCGCCGCGGTGCGCGGCATCGAGCACCTTCGGCGACGGGCGCTCGAGCACGTTGTACTGCACCTGGCAGGACCGGAATGGCCGCAGGCCGGAACGTTCGGCTACACCGGCCGCCGCGTCGAGCAGGTCGGCGGGCAGGTTGCAGCAGCCGACCTCGCGGACTTTGCCGTCGCGTACGAGGGTGTCCAGTGCCTGCAGGATCTCCTCGACCGGGGTGTCTGGGTCGGGCTGGTGCTGCTGGAGCAGGTCGATACGGTCGGTCCCCAGCCGGCGCAGGCTGGCCTCGACCGCGGCGACGATCCGCCCCGCGCCGCGCTGTGCCGGCTCCTGTTCGCTGATGTTAAGAAACTTCGTCGCTATCACCGCTTCGTCGCGGCGACCGCGCAGAGCGACACCCAGGAACTCCTCGGAATGCCCCTCGCCGAGGTAGGACGTAATGCTGTACTCCTCGGCGGTGTCGAAGAAGTTGATCCCGAGGTCGAGCGCGGTGTCGACGATTCGAGTGACAGTCTCCTGGTCGCACGGGCGGCCGAAGAAATCCGTGCCGAAGTTGTTGCCGCCGATGCCGACGACCGAGACGTCGAGGACGCCGATCCGGGTGCGCCTCACCGCGGCGACCGCTCTGCTGCGTGCGACCACACTGCGCTCGTCGCCTCCGGCCGGGAGAAGACCCTGCGGAGGGCTGCTAACGGCCACGGGTTCTGCATACTCATGCCTCCAGTGCCAGCCGGATCTCCTGCGCGTCCCGGTCCGCGCTCGTAGCGTGAACCGACGGACGTTCCTACTCTGACACGCTGCCTTCTGGACACGCATACATTTGCCGTTCGAGTGGAACCCTTGCCGAGCTGCCGGCCCGCCAGCGTTCCGCGGTCGTCCTGCGTCGCTACCTCCAGCTGTCCGAGGCGGAGGCAGCCGAGGCGCCGGGGTCCCGGATCGGCACGGTGAAGAGCCTGACGTCCCGCGGACTCTCCCGACTGCGGCGGTCCCGGCGACCGCGAAGCCGGTGCCGGCAGACGCCGCCCCGGACCCAGGGCTGCGGCGAGATAGCTCATCGTGTCGATCTGTTGCAGACGGTAGCGAGAAGTGGGAGAGCTCTGTAGCGGTCGGCGGCGACGTGTTCGAGGGTTTCTTTTATCTTCCTGGTGCCGTTGAGACGGATCACCCCGATGGCCAGGTTGCGGAAACTCGCGAGGGCATGGTTGGTGTTCCCTGTGTAGGTGGGGTTGGTATCCTCGCGCCAGGCGGTGTCGCGGGTGTAGTGGATTTCGTTCTCGATGCCCCAGTGCCCTCGGACGTGGGTGTGGAGATATTCGGCGGTCGCGTTCTCCTTGGATGTGCTGGTGAGTGTGAGGGCATGTTCACGACTGATTCATGTTCCGGCGAGGTCGAACTCGTCACGGCGGATGACGCCGGCTGTGGCGGCGTGTGGGAAGTCGATCCCGTCGGCTGCCGTGACCCAGGTCCTCCAGTTCTTGATTCTGCCGTGGCCGCGTTCCTCGACCTCGTGATGCGGCGTTTCCTGGAGCAAGGGAAGGATCATCTCGAAAACCTTCCTCTGCAGGGTCGGCTAATTTCCCTTGATGGTTAGGATGTAGTCCATCCCGGATTTCACGAGAAGCTCTGCGGTGGCGTGCTGGGCGTGGACGGCGTCGAGTGTCACTGCTGGTCTTCCCAAAATTTTCGGGAGTTTCCCCACCAGTTCTTCGACCTGGGTGATCTCGTTGGTGTCGTCGGGGACCCGGACCTGCGCGACGACCACGCCCTCGCCCTGGAGCATCGCGGCCAGCAGCCTGACCTGGGTCTCCTCGCCGGACCAGGCGCCGCGCAGGACCTTGCCGTCGATCGCTAGGGCGACGTGTCCACGGGCGGCCTGTGCGTACAGCCAGGTACCGAAGGCCGCATCGAGGGCGTCCACGTCGATCTTCTTCAGGAGCATGCGGACCGTCTTTTCCGAAGGCGCCCGCCAGCGCCCGCAGAAATGGTTACGCGGAGCCCCCAGGCGGGCGAGAAGAGGCTGCGGGAGATCCACAGCCCGACGGTGGAGTTCGCGCAGACACTTCGCGCCGGTCAGCGTCGCGACAAGTACCACAGCCAGAACAAAAGAAAGACTGTAGATCTTTCCCTGCCTGCGTCGTGGATCGGGAATCTCTCCCAGCATTCTCAGGAGACTTGTGATGTCACAGCGCTCGACATCGAACGGGACGGTGGACATGCCGGGGCCAGGCTGGCATGATGACATGCGGTGGCCTTCTGTTCGTGCGGACAATGGTGGTTGACGCTTTCATTGTCCGAACAGGAGGCCACTTTTCTCACAACGCCGGTACCAAGTCCGCCCATCGCATTACTGGCCGTTTCTAAAACGTGGCGAAGACGCCCCGGCCCGATGGCGCCAAGCGTCCACCGACGAGCGAGCGAAAAGCTACTTCGGTCCGCCTGGCCAGCTGCTGACCGCGCGCATTGCCGAAGTCACGCTGCCAGGCTCCCAGCCCCGCGAGGGAGCTATCGATGTCACCACATCGCGTAGTCGATCGAGGCCGATGCGCTACCTCGCCGCAGCCCTGCGTCGACACCGTCGACCCGGCCACTGGCCGCAAAATTAGGCCGCCGCTCATCTCGATGCGTGCGACAAGAGACAAGTTCGACGAACTCGTGCTCACCGAGCCACGGTTCGATCCGGTTGCGTCGATCAAGTGACATTTCTTCGCGGCTATCTCCCCCCACCCGGAGGAGCTCAAGGCTATCGAGCCGGTGATGCCGTTCAGTAGGGCAGACCCACGCGTCATCGAAGCTATCGACGTAATCTCCAGCCTCGACCAGCGGCCCAACCTGCTGGATTTTACTCATTCGGAGTTCGAATCATTCGTCCAGAACCTGTTCACTAAGATGAGTTACGAGACGGATCAGTTCCGATAGAGCGGTGACGGAGGCGTTGACTGCATGGCCTGTCTTCGTCCCCGCCGTCGACTTCCCCGTCATCCAATCCTCCAGTAATCCATGGAATAGTGTAGACAACGCTCGGGGGTACGGCCAAGCTGGCGGCACCCTGGCTCCCGCACGAGATTTGGAGGGCCACCGTGGGATTTGCCGACGATCATCTGATCCCGCTTGTCGACGAGGGACTGGGCAACAGTGCCTACCTCGTCGACCTCGGTGACGGCCGTGCGCTGGCCGTCGACACCAGCCGCGACCTGCGCGCCCTCTACGCCGCCACGGAGCGCCGAGGCCTGACGGTGGCGTACGCCGCCGACACCCATCTGCACGCCGACTTCCTGTCCGGCGCCGTCCAGCTCGGCCACGACCAGGCCGCCACGGTGCTGGCCTCTGCCGCCGGCCATCGCGCGTTCGACCATCGCGGCCTGGGCGACGGTGACGAGGTCGACCTCGGTGGGCTGACCCTGCGGGCGCTGGCGACCCCCGGCCACACCGACGAACATGTGTCCTTCCTCCTTCTCGACGGCCGGCGCGAGCTGGGGGTGTTCACTGGCGGTTCGCTGATCGTGAACTCGGCTGCCAGGACCGACCTCCTCGGTGCCGACCGGGCCGAAGAGCTCGCCCGGGCCCAGTACCACTCGCTGCAACGCCTGATCACCCTGCCGGACAGCGCTGCCCTGTGGCCAACGCACGGGGCCGGGTCGTTCTGCTCGGCTCCGCCCGGCGCCGAGCGGACCTCCACGATCGGCGCCCAGAAACAAGCCAACCCGCTGCTCGCCGCCCCCGACGAGGACACGTTCGTCCGACGGCTGTTGGACAGCCTCGGCTCCTACCCGGCCTACTTCGCCCGCCTCGCCGACGCCAACCGCCGCGGCCCCGCAGTCCTCGCCGCCACCCCTGACCTGCCCGCCCTGAGCGCGGGGCAGCTCAGGTCCCTGCTCGCCGACGGCGCCCAGGTGGTCGACGCGCGACCGGCCGCCGACTACGCCGCCGGCCACATCCCCGGCTCGCTGTCCATCCCGCTGCGCGGCCAGTTCGCCACCTGGTTGGGCTGGCTGCTACCCGACACCGTCCCGCTCGCCTTTGTCACGAACACCGACCAGGACGTCGACGAGATCGCCTGGCAGGCACACAAGATCGGCTACGAGCGGCTGGCCGGCCGGCTCGCCGGCGAGATGCCCGCCTGGACCGCCGCCGGGCTTCCTCAGGCCACCACCGCGTTCGTCACCGCCGACAAGGCCACCGGCCGCCCCTACCTCGACGTGCGACAGGAATCGGAGTTCGTCGCGGGACACGTGCCGGGTGCCCTGCATATCGAGCTCGGCGACCTCACTGCCCGCGCCGCCGACGTCCCCGAGGGTGCCGTCGCGGCCTGCGGCCACGGGGAGCGCGCCATGACCGCCGCCAGCCTCCTGGAACGCGCCGGCCACGCCAATGTCGCCGCACTCGACGGCGGGCCCGCCGACTACGCGACGGCCCACAGCCAGCGGCTCATCCAGGGCACGGGGACGTGAGCACCCTGTCCGCCACGCTGCCAGACGACCCCCCGGCCCGGCCGGTGCGGCTGGGCCTGCGGGAGAACTGGCCGCAGTTCACGCTCCTGGTCATCGTCAATGTCTGCGTCGGCGGCCTGGTCGGCCTGGAACGCACCACCGTCCCGCTGATCGGCGCCCGCACGTTCGGCCTGACCAGCGACCTCGCGGTGTTCTCGTTCATCATCGCCTTCGGCCTCACCAAAGCGGCCACCAACCTCGCGGCCGGCGCGCTCACCGCCCGCTTCCGCCGCCGCCACCTGCTGATCGCCGGCTGGCTGATCGGCGTCCCGGTACCGTTCGCCCTCGCCTGGGCGCCGTCGTGGGGCTGGATCGTCGCCGCGAACGTGCTGCTCGGCGCCAACCAGGGCCTGACCTGGTCGATGACCGTCAACATGAAGATCGACCTCGTCGGTCCCGCTCGCCGGGGTCTCGCCACCGGGCTGAACGAGGCTGCCGGCTATGGCGCCGTCGGCGTCGTAGCCCTGCTCACGGGGTACCTCGCCACCACTCACGGCCTGCGCCCGATCCCCGAACTGATCGGTGTGGTCTTCGTCGGCGCCGGGCTGGCCCTGTCGCTGATCGTCCGTGACACCGCCGCCCACGTCGCCCTCGAACTCGCCCACCACCCCCGACCCGCCCCCGGCGCGCAGTCCACCAGCCTGGCAGCCGTCTTCGTCCGCACCTCGTGGCGGGAGCGTTCCCTGCGCGGCGCCAGCCAGGCCGGACTGGTCAACAACCTCAACGACGGCCTCACCTGGGGCGTCTTCCCGCTGCTGTTCACCGACCACGGACTCGGGCTGACCGCCGTCGGCCTGATCAAAGGGCTCTACCCGCTGCTCTGGGGCATCGGCCAGATCCCCGCCGGCCAGGTGTCCGACCGAATCGGGCGCAAACCCCTCATCGTCACCGGCATGCTCGTCCAGGCCGCCGCCTTCGTCCTCGCCCTGGCCCTGCTGGGGCACCCGCTGCTCGCCGGCCTCCTGTCCGCGGTACTGCTCGGCCTTGGAACCGCGATGGTCTACCCGACCCTGATCGCCGCCATCTCTGATCACGCCCACCCCGCCTGGCGCGCGAACGCCCTGGGCACCTACCGCTTCTGGCGCGACATCGGCTACGCCACCGGCGCCCTCATCGCCGGCATCCTCGCCGACACCCTCAGCCTCGACACCACCGTCATAGCCGCCGCCGCACTCACCGCCGCCTCCGGCCTACTCGCCGCCCACTGGATCACCGAACACCGCACCGACCCGACGAACCCCACCGCAGCCGTGATCGGCTCGCCCCCGGTCCAGGATCGCCTCGATCAGCCGGCACAGTAGAAGGGCGCTGCCGTGCCAGCCAGCGAAGACGAGGCAGCCAGCGCCGACGGGATTCCTACTGAAGCACGACAAAAGACCGCACACTCCCGGCGCCGGTCTGGAGACGGACCCGGCCGGTGGATTCTTCGGTCCGCAGGTTCTGATCGTCAAGCCCGGAAGGCGGGAGATCTCTCGCCTGTAGAGGTGCCGTCTATCCGCCGGTCATGGCGAGGTAGCGGCCGTGCCAACTGTGGTACCAGACCGTGCCGGTGGTGGCGCTGACGGACAGCATGCCGCTGATCTTCCCGTGGTCCAGGGTGTGCAGCGTGTAGTACCCGGGGAAGGTGTCCGGGGCGGCGGTCAGCCCGGTGTTCTGGTCACGCAGCCAGGTATCCGCGATCTCACGTGCCTGTGACGGTGACACCCGAACCTGCGAGGTGGCCGAGGGGTGGATGCCGTACTGGCTGTTCCACATCATCGCCGGCCCGTATTCCAAGGACACTGCGCCGTTACCGGGGTTGACCAGAATCTCGGTGGCGCCCCGGCCAGCGGCGGTCACGAGTTCGGCGTAGTAGTTGCTGGAGAACTGCATGACCTCGCCAACGCGCAGGCCCAGCCGGTCGGCGAACGCCTGGGCGCGGGTATTGGCCGCGGCGAGCGACTGGACCGGCTTGCCGTCCCCGGCCAAACCGTAGCGGCCTCCCATCATCCAGGAGCCCATCCACCCGCTGCCGACGATCATCATGCCTGCACGGAGACTGCCGCGGCCGGCCAGCGGGGGTCGTGTGCCCCGCCCGGCCCGGACCGCGGCTCTGACGGGCGCGGAGCGGGCGGGTTCGTGTCGATCACCCGCTGTTGCACGTCCGCTCGGTTGTTCGGTTCGCTGGCCCGGTATCCACGCGCGCTCCGTGGAGCGCGAAACTATCGGACGTCCTGGTCACGCGCTGGGTGGACGTACGATGAGCGGCCGATCGGTGAGAAGGGACTTCCGTGACCGAGCGTGGTGACTCGTTTCACCGGAAGGCCGGGAGCGGCCAACCCGCGCCCGCGTCGCCTGCGGATCCCGAGCCGAGGGCCGTGCGCGTCGAGCATCCGCGGGGCGCCGACGACCGGGTGCAGGCGCTTCTGGAGGCCGTCCTGGCCATCAGCCGGGAGCTGGAGCTGCCGATGGTGCTCCGACAAATCGTCAGCACGGCGATGGACCTGGTGGGTGCGCGATACGGCGCCCTGGGCGTCCTGGACGACCGAGGGGTCAGTCTCGCGGAGTTCATCCCGCTCGGTCTCAGTGAGCGGGAGTACCGGGATCTGGCCGGAGTCGAACTGCCCCAGGGCCGCGGCCTGCTGGGCCGACTGATCCGGGAGCCGATCTCGATGCGGGTCGACGACATCACGGCCCATCCGGACTCGGTCGGGTTTCCCCCCGGTCATCCGCCCATGCGAACCCTGTTGGGCGTCGGCATCGGCATGGGCGGCCGCACCTACGGCAACCTCTATCTGTGCGACCGATCGGACGGTCAGCCATTCGACGAGGACGACGAGAGCATCGTGGTCGCGTTGGCCGGCGCCGCGGCCGTGGCCGTGGAGCACGCCCGCCTCTTCGATCAGGTCCGCAGCGGCGCCGAGCGGTTCCAACGTCTGCTCCTGCCTCGCCTTCCCGAACTGCCGGGGCTGTCCGTCGCCGAGATCTACCGGCCGTCCTCCGAACCCGGCGCTGGTGCGGGGCACGTCGGCGGAGACTGGTATGACATCGTGCCGCTGCCGGATGGCTCGATCGGGGCGGTCGTCGGCGACGTCGTCGGCCACGACCTCGTCGCCGCGGCCGCGATGGCCTGTACCCGCAACATGCTGCGCGCACTCCTTTTCGACAGGTGCGGTCCGCCCAGCGTCGTGCTCAGTCAGCTGGACCGTGCTCTTGACGCGATCGACGAGAATCCCGTCACCACTGTCTGCCTGGCGCACATCGAGAACGTTGACGGCACGTGGACGCTGTCCTGGAGCAGCGCCGGCCATCTGCCATCGCTGCTGCTCACGCCGGGCGCCGGCGCCCGCTCCCTGGACTCCCTTCAGGACATACCACTCGGCGTCGACCCACGACTGCCCCGACATGACCATCGGGTGGTGCTACCGCCCGGCGCCACCCTGATCCTGTTCACGGACGGGCTCGTCGAACACCGCTCGCGCACAATCGACGAAGGCCTGGCCGCGCTCGCCACGCTCGCCACGGCGCATGCCGAGGAGCCGTTGCGCACGCTCTGCCAGGTCCTGGCCGACAACCATCCCAGTGACGGCCACGACGACCTCGCCATCCTCGCGATTCGCGTCCCCGACGAGGCCGCGCAAACCGTCGGCTGAACCCGTCCACGACGGCCCACCACAGGCAGCCTTCCGCCGCTGTCGGTAGAGCGCGAGCAGGGCGAAGCCGACGCCTTGGCACGGCGCCCGTCTCCGACCTTGGATGAACGAGCCCACGACTGGAGAGCCGTCACGTCCGGCCAGCTGCCTGGCCCGCCTATGGTCCGACGTCCATCGTCGGCCCGCGCTGAATACCGGCCGCCTGGTGCCACCCGCTGAAGGTCAGCCGGCGGGCGATGCCGTGGGCAGGGGGCAGTAGAGCGCGTGCCCGAGGCCCAGCAACGGCTCGATGGCGATCACGACCGGGAGACAGAGCAGGACCACCGCGAGGGCGCTGCCGGCGATCGTCCTAGCCGGGCCCAGCGGGTTGGCGGGGGCCAGCAGGCGGTGCATGCGTTCCAGCGAGGTCGGCCCGCCGGCGGCCAGGCCGACGCTCTGCGGGCCGCCGCCGGCGAGGACCGCGAGCGCCGCGGCGACAGACAGGCGTGGGTACCGGCGGGACGCGGCATCATCGGCGGCCAGCTCCAGCAACATGGCGATCTCGCTTCTGGCTGCGCCGAACAGTCCCACCGCGGGGAACGCTCGAGCGAGCGCGTCGGCGCCGGCGAGGATCAGGTGGTGCCGGCCCGTCAGGTGCGCCCGTTCATGGGCAAGCACCGCGGCCAGCTCGTGCGGGCGCAGTGCCTCCACGGCCGCGGTGGTCAGAACGACCCGCCGGTTGCGTCCCGGGAGGCAGTAGGCCGCGGCGGTGTCATGGGAGATCACAACGGCGCCGAGAGCAGGATCCGCACGCGCGAGAATCGTCAGCTTGCGCACGTGATCCCGCCGGGCACGCCCGCCCTTCACCAGCCCTGCCGCGACACAGTAGCCAACCCGGGCGAGCATGGCGGCGATCACCGCCAGTCCGCTTCCCGCCACCAGCGCACCGCCGGGGGTCGCATAGGAGTCCCGCAACGACACCACACACGCGTGCAGCATCGCGGCGATGTCGGTGGTGACCGGGACCGACGGAACCGCCAGCGCCAGACCAGCGAACACGGCGGCGGCCAGCACCGACAGTGACACCGCCTGCCACAGGCAGACCGCCAGCCGAGGGGCCCGCTCGGACCAGGTTCCGCGGTGCAGCACCGGGACCGCCCCGAACGCGAGCAGCGCCGCGTAGGCGAGCAGCACCGCAGAGACGATCATGCTCGCCTGCCCGTCGGACCGCTTTCCTCGCCGCGGCGTTCGCTCTCGTCGCGCCTGCCCGGGGAGTCGTCAGCCCCGGCCGCGCCTCTGGATCGCGCGAGCGCGTCTCGCAGCAGGCGGGCCTCCTCGGGCGACATCCGCTCGACGAAATGGATCAGCGTGGTGGCGAGGTCCACGCCGTCGGCGAGCGCCTCGCCCATCAGCTCCGCGCTGTGTTCCTCCCGGGAACGCACCGGCTCATACAGATAGGCGCGGCCAGCGAGCGCTCGGCGCAGCCAACCCTTGCGGTGCAGGTTGTCCATCACGGTCATCACCGTCGTGTACGCGATCGGCCGCCGCTGGTGGAGCTCCTCGAAGACCGCTCGCACGGTCCGCGGCTCGCCCGCGGACCACAGCAGATCCATCACGGCGGCCTCCAGGGCGCCTAGCCCGCGCATGACCGCTCTCACCGCCTTCCTACCCGCCAAATACCAACGACCTTAGTAGAACGCCGCATCTCGTCGGCGCGGCGAACCAAAGACGCAGAGCCAGCGGGCATGCCGCCCCGGCCCCGCCGATCGATCTCTATGCCGGGTCAACGCGGACCTACGCCGCCATCCGGCCCGCCCACCCCCAGTTCTCTCCGTACTAAGATACCTAGTACTACTACTATCCATCTTAGTTGTTACGGCTGGCGCGGCGTCCGAGGACGCGGCGAGGGAGGAGGACGCGGTGCCTGCTCAGGGCGGCGGTCGGCGGTTCCCTGACGAGAAGTGGCCCAGAAACGACCCAGGCCCCGGATCGCGACCGGACCGGACCTCCCGGGAGTCCCCGCGCCACCGCACGACCGACCCACGTCGTCGGGCAGCCACCGTCGCTCTGTTGGCCGGCGGAACGCTGGCGACATCGATGACGGGCTTCGCCGCCGCCACCTCCGATACTCCGGGCGACGGCCAACCCGCCCCCGACCCGGTCATGCAGGCCTCCATGCTCGGCACCTCTATGCCTGGGAGCCGGTCGGTCCCAGCCGACGCGCCCGCCGGCATGGCCCTGGCGGCCGAGATCGCGAACCCGACCCCGCAGTTCACAACCCTGACCCTCACGCCCGACAAGAAGACGATCAATGCCAATGACCAGGTGACCTTCACCGCGCACGCCGCCGCGGCGACGACCGGCGCACCTGTTGCGGACGAGCAGGTCAAAATCGTCGTCGTCACCGGCAGCCGCTGGTCGACCAGCACCATCCTGCGGACCGACGACGCTGGCGACGCCCGCGTCAGTGCCCGCCTGCTGAGCACGACCACGATCACCGCGGTCTTCGACGGAAACGTCGCTCTGCGCCCGTCGGTGGCCGACGCCGCCACTGTCGTCGTCCGCAGCCCCACCGCCAGCCCCGGCTGGGAGCCAGGAGGTAGATCGTCCACGACGACGATCCCCGACAGCACCATCGGCGCGAAAGCCGTCTACCTCGCATCCCTGCAGGCCGGCAAGCCATATGTGTGGGGTGCCACCGGCCCCAACGCCTTCGACTGCTCCGGCTTCGTGCAGTACATCTACAAACACCTCAGCCGCTACCTGCCACGCACCGCCCAACAGCAGTACAACTCGACGCTCCACGTGCCGCAGTCCGCCAAACAGCCCGGCGACCTCATCTTCTTCGGCACCCCGGACAACATCACCCACATCGGCATCTACGCCGGCAACGGCTACATGTGGGCCGCGCCCCGAACCGGCGACGTCGTCAAGTTCGAACCGATCTACACCAGCCACTACTACGTCGGTCGCGTCCTGTAGGCCAAACCCGCCGAGAATTTCGCCCCCCGCCGGAGCGGGGGGCGGCTCGCGGGAGCCGCACCGCCGGCCCCTAGCCTCGGCGGTCAAACTCGAAACTGGTCAACAACCACTGAGTTTTTTCCCTCTCACCGAGACCTCGGCCGGCCAGGACCTGGTCGGCGGCGACGATGGAGAAGGCTCACTGCATCCACCACCTCGGCTGGGTAGCGGCAAAACGTCCATGACCTTGCCGTCTTCGCTGAGCGCCGAGTCGTGCACCAGGATGGCGACGGGACGGCCGTCGCGTTCCATCAACCTGACATCGCGGCCGGAGCCGGGTGGAGGCATCGGGAGCACACGGCCGCACTCGCGGTCCAGCGCGCGCCCGCACGACTTTCCGGACAGTCGTGAGCCGTGAGTTTCGACCTGCGAGCGGACCACGGCTGGCATCACCCGGCCGCCTCGTCCCCGTCAGGTTGGACGTGATCTCTCAGCTCGTCGCGGATGCCCGTCATCGGGACATCTACCAAAAGCGCGGCGAGCACCCGGGCGTCGGCCTCGCCGACGCACTGTCGCGCGATGTCCGTGAAGACATCGTCCCCGAGCCGGGCGCGCTGTTCGCGCAGCGCGCCTACGGCGGCGCCGACTTCCGGCGACCCTGCCGCCAGCAAGGTGTTCAGCGCGGAGACCGCCAGCGGGACGCCCTCCTCCGGCCGCCCCCGCCGCGTCGCCAGCACGCTCATGTTGACGGAGGTGTGGGCGGCACCCACCCGGTCCGCAAGCTCGTGACGTATGGACAACGCACGTCGATACTCCTCGGCCGCGACGGCATAGTCGCCCCGTTCTTGGGCGAGGTTGCCGAGCCCATGGTGGACGGTCGCCACACCGCGTCGCTCACCAGACCGTTCATACGACGCCAGGGCACGCCGCATCCGGTCCTCCGCGGCCGCATAGTCGCCACGCGTCTCGGCGACGAGCGCGAGATTGACCTGGGCCGCGGCGGCGCCCGCCGTGTCGCCCAGGGTCTCGAACTCGCGTAGCGCCCGCAGATAATGGGCCTCGGCCGTCTCGGGGTCGCCGCGCACTCGGGCGACCTCGCCAAGGTTGCCCTCGGCTTCCGCCATCGCGGCGCGATCGTGGTTCGCCCGGTGGAGGGAGCGCGCCTCGCGGTATCGCTCCTGGGCCGCCGCGTAGTCGCCCAGCAGCTGTGCCAGGATGCCCAGACTGGTCTGTACCACGGAGATTCCATCGCGGTCGCCCAACGACTGGAAGTCGGCCAGGGCGCGTTCGTGCCAGCTCCGCGCGGTCGGGTAGTCGCCCTGCATCTGGGCGAGATCGCCGAGATTCTGGTACGCGGTGGCCGCCCCCGAGCGGTGCCCCAGTTTCTCGAACAGCGTCGCCGCGTTCTGGAAACTGTCCCTGGCGGCCGCGTGCGCGCCTCGTTCGCGCAGCACCAGTCCCAGGTTTCCAAGCGCGGCCGCGACGGCAGCGTCGTCCCGGAGCGCGATGTGCCGGGCAAGCACCGCTCGGAACAGGTGCTCGGCCGCCGGCACATCGCCCCGCTTCATTGCGACGACGCCGCGATAGCGCAGGGCGGTCGCTTGTAGCCGGTGGTCCCGCGGCACCGCGGCGGCCAGGTCGCGGCTTGACTGCTCAGCCCAGTCGTAGGCGCCCATCTTGATCATTATCGAGACGGCCACCTCGTAAGGCGTCCCAGCCTCGTCGAGTTGGTCGGCGGCGAGGCGGTGATAACTGGTCTCGAGGAGCTGAACGACATCCTCGACCGGCGTCTGGCGCACGGAGCTGGCGCGATGGAGCCAGTAGGCGGCGGCCCGGCGATGTGCGTCGCGCAGCGCCTCGGGATCGGTCCCCAGAGCGAGCGAGCTGGCGGTCCAACGGTGCACGACCAGCTGAGGGTCGGCGCGGTCCGGCCGCGGCGCGGGAGCGAGCAGGCCAAGGTCCAGCAAGGCCGTGACCGCGGTGTCGAAACCCTCGGGCGTGCGGACGGGCGCCGGGCCAGCCGGCGCCCCCGGATCGGACGGGTCGCCGACCACGTCGGCG
>Ga0134124_10002844_pt1 | contig 13963 bp, 10 predicted proteins | sample KB304_FD_96880 | JGI IMG/M metagenome (GOLD analysis project Ga0134124, IMG submission 96880) | Terrestrial soil microbial communities without Nitrogen fertilizer from Kellogg Biological Station, Michigan, USA - KB3-0-4 | ecosystem: Environmental > Terrestrial > Soil > Unclassified ... | reverse complement strand
CAGAGCGACATCCACCGTAGATTGTTGTGATGCGTCCAGCCTCAATGCCGCGCGTGTTGACAAGGTAATCCTTGGCACGATCGGCTCTCGCCTGGGCTTCACCCTCACAACTACCGTAAGCGATGATAACGCCCTGCGAGCCTGGCTGATTCTGCAACTGGATGGCGTAGTTATCGAGTCTGGCTTTCTCATCGTTGAACTTGATGTTGCCATACTCATCAAACTTCACCGCTACCGGTTTAGGTGGCCTGACGTTGGTCGTGCAAGACGCTGTTGTCGAGCACGAAGGATCCGCACCACCAACACTCACCGTTGCGGTGACACTTTGACCACCAAGGCCTGCAGTATCAACTGAAATTGTCGGTGTTCCCTGGCCACTCGTGATTGTGCCAGCGGAAACAGACCAGTTATACGTTGCTGCCATGCTGGCTGGGCCACCACTCACGTTTGCCGTGTATGTGATCGGCGAACCAACATCCACCGCGTCGGTACATGTCACGGAAACTGTCGGACATGGCGGCGGTGGTGCCACACAGCCAGTGCAATCGGCTACGGTTACGGTTGCACTGCCATTGGCAGTGTGCTGATTACCATCATTAACCTCTACAGTTGCCGTGTATGTTCCATTTGCGACACCTGAGAGGTCCCAAGCAACGGACCGACCCTCACCGCTGAGATGACCACCGGTGACGGACCATGTATACAGCAACGTGTCGTTATCCGGATCGGTGGCATTTGCAGTCAGTTGAACCTCGTTGCCACTCGGGCTACACGTGCTTGAGCTCGTTCCTGTCGGGCACGGTCGAGTAATGCTCGATGTGGATCCAGAAACGGTAACAGACGGCGCTGTATTTATGACTGGAACTATTCGAGCATTCCGTCGTCCAATCCAGAACTGTCCGATGTAACCATTTGGATCCTCAGAGAACCTGAATCCTGCTGGAAACCCATTTGAGGTTGCGACAACACTAGTACCAGGAACTACCACGAGCCCGCGACCGGGAACCGTGACATTAGTCACATTGACAACCGGAAGGTTGAAATCGACCGGATTAAAGTGACCATCATCCTGCTGATTGAGTTGCCGACGATAGGCGAGACCGAAACCAAACCAGCGGCGGGGATAGATCTTAATGCCGCCAAGAACTTCAACTGGATTGTTATTAAACGAATTTGGTGTGTGGCCACCCACATACTGCGTTGAACGAACTTCAGCAATAGGCTGGAAATGCTCGTTCACCGGGAAGTCAAAACCTATACCGGCAAGAAGCTCATCCGGCCGATCAAGAAGAACGTCGTCATTCGGACCCTTCGGATTGCTGTTAAAGATATAACCGAGGTTCGCTGACAGGTTGATGTGCCTGGACAGCCTACCGTCGACGAAAAGTACTCCGCCGAAATCGCCGATGTCGCCGCCGGGGCTCGATCCTCTTTGGAGCTGATTGAATCCGGAGGCATCATCTGCCTTGTCTGGATACCAACGATAAAACGCTACAACGCCGACGCCGAGCGGATTATGCGGTCCCGTAAATCGAATCTTGGCACCCACTACATAGTCGGTGAAACTCGACTCACCGTACAGCCTGTTAACAAAAGGCGCGTCAGGCAAATAAGTCGGAGCCACAGTGAAAGTTACCGGAACAACGATAGGACTGAGCGGATTCGGCGACCCTGGTGGCCGACAGTTGCCCGTTAAAGCAGTACAAGGCAAAGTGGTTGTAGCCAGAACGATGCCCGGAAGGATACTTCCAACCGGCGAACCGATACCCGGATAGTTGTCAGCCGTACCAAACGTCCCGCTGTTCCCCTGCTTCACGACCGGACCAAGTGTCGCCGAGAAGCCCGGAAAACCAAATATCCCACCGATAATGCCCGGCCCTTGTCCATAAGTTCCCGCGGAACCACCAACGAACGGATACTGCACAAAAGGCTGATTGCCAACGGGTCGAAAGATCGCTGTATTCGCAAGCGTCCCGACGGTTGGACCACTCGGCGCCAGAACAATTGCTCCCGGACTATTGAGAACAGAACCGAAGAACAGCTGCGAATTTGGCAGGTAAAAGCTGGATAGGTTTTGCGGGTTATTTACCTTAATCCCGCGGTACCCATTAGTCTTAAAAAAGAGCTCTATGTGATCGTTCAACCCCACATTGAAGCTAAGGGGCCAATCAGTAATATCTACGTTACCCGGGTCACGATCGTAATTGCTATACGCAATACTGAAAGTGAACTCACCGCGGCGCAGAGCAGAACCGTCGTATATCGTGAAGAGCCCGGTAGGACCACCCACGGGACCGCCCGTGCCGACAGTCGGAGACTGGTTACGCGGATCGTCTGGGGATCTCAAAGTCTGTGCTGATACTGCGGCACACAGCACCAACGAAGCGAGCGCAGCTATAAGCGCCCTAGTTGCGAGTCTCATCGCATTCCTCCTGCGAAATGAGTAAAAGAATCTGTGTAATAGCGCCGCCGTATCCAAACGAGCCCGGTAACAGAAAGACTCAACATTGCATGCGGAGGCCCCCTACAGTTGTCAAAAAGTTCGAACCACTTGGACCATGTAGCCCAACCGATGACGCCCGGATCGCGATGAAACAGAATACTTCGGCCTTACATGCAGTATTCCATCTTCATGAAGATGCTGTTCCGAGTTGTTCGAAGCTTGAGTCCACTTCTAATGGAAGCGAAACTCCCGTGTCAATAATTTCGTCACTCAAAACCACCCACAGATCTAAAAATGTTGTCGCTGGGCCGAGTTCTAAATCATGCGAGACCAAACTCTACCTTAAAAGGGAAATCAAGCCCTTTTCACGACTTAGCGCCCATTTTGTTTATGTTTTTTCGGTCACGCATAGATTCCTCTCATGCGTGTATCGTAGGCCACTCGGTCTATCGCCAACATGTACGCTGCGGTCCTAGTATCGACCGAGTGAGCATCCGCATAACGGCAAAGATCGTTGAAGCTAGCCACCATTTTATCCTGAAGACGTTCATTCACTACGTCCTCTCGCCAGAAGTATCCCATCCTGTCTTGAACCCATTCAAAGTAGGACACAGTGACCCCTCCGGCGTTAGCCAAGATATCAGGAATTACGAATATCCCTTTTTCGTGAAGAATCTCATCGGCTGCAGCCGTCGTGGGACCATTGGCTCCCTCGGCAAGAACTTTGCATTTAAGCCGATCCGCATTCTGAGAGGTAATTTGGTTTTCCGTGGCGGCCGGAACTAAGACATCGCACTCCAGTTCAAGGAGCTCATGGTTCGCAACGAACTCCACCGCCTTGTACCCCTCAAACGATCGAGTTGATGCCAAATAATCCAGCGCCTCGGGTATATTTATTCCGTCCTTATTGTAAATCCCGCCATGGATGTCAGAGACGGCAACTACTTTGTATCCAGCGTCGTAGAGAAGACGTGCCGCAATGCCGCCGACATTTCCCGACCCTTGCACAACTACGCGAGTGTCAGTCGGCTTCATCTTGAAACGCTTGATGGCTTCGTTGATAACGAAAAGCAGGCCCCTTCCGGTCGCTTCACGCCGACCTGAGGATCCCCCCAAATCGATAGGCTTCCCGGTGACCACGGCAGTGACAGTATGCCTGGCATGCATGGAATACGTGTCCATAATCCACGCCATTGTCTGCTCATTGGTGTTCATGTCGGGGGCTGGAACATCTTTTTCGGGTCCAATGAAGTCGAGCAACTCCGCCGCATACCGTCGAGTCATTCTTTCCAACTCGCCGATCGACATCTGCTGAGGGTCACAAATAATTCCGCCTTTGGCACCACCAAATGGAACGTTCACCACAGCACACTTCCACGTCATCCAGGCTGCCAATGCTCGAACCTCATCCAAGCTCACATCCGGTGCGTAACGAATCCCACCCTTGGCCGGTCCTCTGGCAAAGTTATGCTGAACTCGATATCCCTCAAATACTTGAATGCGGCCCGAATCCATCCGAGTCGGTATGTAAACTTTTAACTCGCGATTGGGAACTCTCAGCACCGCGTACAAATCGGGATCAAGCTCGAGCAACTGCGCCGCTCGATCGAACCGCGACATCATCGACTCGAAAGGATTCTGCTCTTTTATCTCACGAATATCATCGACATAAATGGTGCTGTACATACTTGCCATTTGGTTATCTCCACAGTGCGGAGAATAAAGGACTCCGCAGAATAACGAATTCGAAAAAACTAATTTTGTAATAGATCGAATCAGTTCTGACGAGGTAACGTTTCGTTCATAGAACCAGAGCGAAAACCTTCTAGATCTAGCGTTACATATTTGAAGCCAAGCTCGCGGAAACGAAGCGCAAGCTCTTCAAATAGACTCTTGTTAAGCACCCGGTCCATCTCAGCCGCCGCTATCTCTAAACGCACAAGGCTATCGTGGTGGCGCACTCGGAATTCGCGAAAGCCAAATTCGCGGAGAATCTCTTCACCGCGATCGACTTTAGCTAACCGCTCAATTGTCACAGGCGTACCGTAGGCGATGCGAGACGAAAGACACGGGCTTGCAGGTTTGTCCCAGGTGGGTACGTTCGCCAGGTGACTCAGTCCACGAACTTCTGCCTTATTCAATCCCACTTCGATTAAAGGACTTCGCACCATGTGTTCTGTCGCAGCTTTTCGGCCAGGGCGATAATCGTCAAGGTCGTCCATTGTGGAGCCGTCAACAATGAACTGAATGCCGCGTAGGCCCGCTAATGACTCAAGCTTGCTATACAACTCATCCTTGCAGAAGTAACAACGATTACCTTCATTTGCGCGATAACCTGGATTATCGAGTTCTTCAGTTTGAATCGTTTCATGACGAAAACCGAACTGACTCACAATTCGGTCAATCTCAATGCGTTGATGCGCAGCTAAACTTGCAGACTCCCCGGTGACACAAATCGCCCTGTCTCCCAACTCCGCGTTCGCAACATAAGCGAGATAACTACTATCAACGCCGCCAGAGAAAGCCACAATCACCGAACCGAGCTCTTGAAGTAGAGCTCTCAAGCGCACTTCTTTTGCAAAAGTATCTGCGCTAACTTCACCATGCTTGTCGACGGTTGATTTATTCATGACACTACCGGACTGTGAGTAGAGCGACACTTGGGTTTGCTCTCAATCGTTGAATTTTATTCTTTCGGTGGCGGCATGGTAGCTCATGCATCAACAGACGTGCAACCAGCATCTCATCTAACGTTTAAGTCAATTCAAGAAGCGTTTTTGGATGCCATAACTAGCGCGTGCTAACATTCAAGACATCCCCGGATTCTTTTCCAAACACACATTCAATGGTTTGTTTTCTTAAGTATCGTGACTAAATTTTGCTTGATCTTCCTTATTAAGTCTTTTCTGAGAATCTCGGTATTCACTCTCGCCGTAACCGCCCTGTGCCTACCTATTTGTGCGCAAACTGATGACTTCGGCGACGCTGATCCCGTTAGATTATTCGAACACGGACAGAGCGCACACGCTCGAGGTGAGTTTGAAAAAGCATTGGAATTTTACGAACAAGCGATAAAGGTTCGGCCAGAATTTCCCGAAGCAGAATTTCAACGAGGTAATGCGCTGGTCTCTCTCTCTCGTTTGGACGAAGCTGACGCAGCGTTTCGTCGCGCAATATCTCTTAAGAAGAACTGGTCGCTTCCCTATTCGACTCTGGGAGCTCTACTCATGAGGCGTGAGCGCGACGATGAAGCTTCCACTTTCCTTCGCCAGGCTCTGACTGTCGATCCTAATGACAACATTGCGTTGCGGCTGCTGTCGGAGTTGCGCCTTCGCGCCGGCGATCCAAAAGAATCGTTAGAACTGGCCACACGAGCAACCCAAAACCCAGATGCACCGACTTCCGCCTGGGTAGGTCTCGCAATTGCTGAGCGCGCAAATGGCAACAAAGAGGCGGCCAGGAAGACCCTCGACAAAGTGCTGTCTGGCTCACCAGATAATGTCGCAGCTTTATTAGAACGTTCAGATCTATCAATAGACGAAAAGGCATATGACTCCGCTATTGCGGATCTCAAGACTGTTACAAAGCTTCGACCCGGTGACAAGATCGTCCTTTCCCGCCTGGCATTCGCATATCAACAAGCCGGGAGAGCTGATGATGCTGCAACGGTCGCCAAAGAAGCGGGACTTGAAATTCAACAAAACGTCGGTGACGACAAGGTTCGCGTTATTGGCACCGCGGAAGAGATTGAGGCGGCTAACGGTGAAGATCAGAAAACGTCACGCACGGCGATTGAAAAGCTCATTGAGAAGAATCCGCGTAACGCGATGCTCATAGCGCGCCTGGGGGCTTCGTATCGTGTCGATGCTCCAGCAAAATCTTTGGAGCTATACCGGCGGGCCTCAGAACTCGCGCCGACAGTTGCTGAATATGCTGTGGGTTATGCTGCAGCGTTGGTCCAGGTACGACGATTTGCCGAAGCAGCAGGCATACTTCGTCGAGTGCTGAAAGATAATCCGACGAACTATCCGGCCCATGCCAATCTGGCAACGGCTCTGTACGAGTTGAAACAGTACGCTCAAGCCGTTACCGAGTTTGAATGGGTTGTCGCAAACAAACCGGAGATAATCGTTGCGCACTATTTTATTGCCACGTCGCACGATTATCTCGGAGAATACCCAGAAGCCCTCGCGGCCTATCAGAAATTTCTGGCGAGCGCTGACGCAAAAACAAATCAACTCGAAATAGAAAAGGTCAAACTCCGTCTCCCCCTCCTGCAACGACAAATCCAGCTCGGAGAGGGTGTGAAAAAGAAACCCTGATAATCGTCCGAATGTTCGCTGAGTGTTCACGCAAACTTCTGTTGTTGCCCATACTGTTGGCCTCTTTCACCGTGATTACAGTTGCTCAGGACCAGAGGCCAACGCCTCAACCAACTCCGCTCACCGCGCCCCCACCGCTGCACACAATAACTAAAGAAGAGCGGGCGCAAATGTCTGACTCAACAGATCCCAAGCAACGCGTACGAGTAACTATTGACTTTGCCCAGACACACTTAACAACCGCAGAGCGATACACCTCCGAATCAAACTTTGAAGCTGCTTCACATCAGATAGGTTCCTATCACGCGCTCATCCAGGACCTCCTGACTTTCCTGGCTACTCTGAAACGAGATAGCAACAAGACTCGCGACTTGTACAAACGACTCGAGCTTGTACTTCGGGCGGACGGTCCGCGCCTAACAGCTATGCGGCGTACGACGCCTCTGGAATTTGCTGTGTGGATAAAACGGGTAGAGGATTTTGCTCGTGAAGGAAGAACCGAGGCGCTCAATTCATTTTATGGGCACAACGTGGTGCATGATGACGAGTCGAAACCGGAAGAAAAGCCCACTCAAAAACCGATGGAAAGTCCGACGCCGAAAAGTAAACAACCATGACTACCCGAACGATTTTCAGCACTCTCTTAATTTTTTGCTTAGCTTCGTTGGTATTTGCAAAAGCTTCCACGCCACAACGCGATCACCTGACTCCTCAAGAAGTGGATATTGTGAAGGAAGCCCAGATACTCGACCAGCGTATCGAAGTATTTATAAAAGCAGCAGAGCGCAGACTGCTGGTCTTAAATGGCACACAAACACCAACTCCGACTACCAAGCAATCGAAGAAGGAGTCCGAGTTGTGGGGTGACTTGCCGACGGGTACACACGCAGAACTGATTGGTGACATCGCCGGTATACTCGATGAGGCTATAACAAATATCGACGATGTCAGTTCGCGTGACGAAAGAAATCCGTTGATACCAAAAGCGCTCCGCCGCCTGGCTCAGGCGGTGAACAACATCATGACGCAAGTGGAACCATTTCGCACTCAAGCAAAGTCGGAGGCTGAGGTAGCGAGCCTTGAGATGCTCAATGACAACGCGCATCAGATACTCGAAGCCGCAAAGAAGCTACCTCCCGAGGTGGAAATCAAGAAAAAGAAAAACTAGCCGATTGCTAACCGCCGATCCGTCGGATGCGACGTAAGACAATCAGCAATCGGCAATCATTCCTAACCTCGCTTCTTCTTCACTTCAGTTACAACTGCTCTAGCTTCAGAGTCCAAGGCGGTGCCGGCGCTGTTTTCATCACCTTCCTCTTTCGCGGAAGCGGTCGACGAGAGTCGCGGAGTCTGCTCACTAACGGCAAATAGTTTGAACTCCAACTTCGCCTCTGTCTTAACAGCGTTTTGCATACCCGCGATGCTGCCGAACATGCCACCGATCTTGTTCATCTTCAGGGCAGCGATGTCCGTATACAAAATGAAGTCACACTGTTTCACTTTTGCTTCAGCTTCAGCTTCCATTTGCGAAGATGCGTTGAGCGGTATGGCGTCGACTCCCGATTCAGTGATGTTTCCGATAAGGCGTTGCCTGAGGGAATCCAAAGGAACTGGTCGTCCTGCCTTGTTGTTGAACTGCACTACACCAACCAATAGCGAACCTGGACGCTTTGTAGATCCAACGCCTGCTGGCGACGTTGGTGCGTTAGCTTGAGAGGTCGCAGCCTGGTTCATGCCCGACATCATCGAAGTCATTGAAGGGGCGCCGTAAAGCTCCGAACTGTTTGTTGCTTCGGTGTAGCCATTCGGAATATCAAACAGAGCACTCTCCAAAGTTGCGCGCGACAACTCGATCACTTCTTTGGTTTGTGCAAACGTCAACTGCCCATCGCTGCCGTAGTACTTCATTGTCTCAATCAAAGGGTAGCCAGTTTTCGCGGTACCTTCACGTCGAGTCTTGACCTGATCTCTACAACCTGCGTTAGGCATCCGACTCGTCGGCATAGTTGGCGGTCGGTTCATTTCACAGTTGAATTCAACGTTCAGATCGATATACCAACCGTCTAATTCCGTTCGCATTTTTCCGGGATTGCAAGCGTTAGGCGAAGAGTTGACTGACGTAGAACTCTTCACATGCCGAGCTGTGAACCCAAACATCTCCTTGCGTTCACCTGTATCGACTGAACTAGTCACGTACTCGACCACACCTCCAGAACGGCCCGGCGTAGTCGGCGCTGGCGCTTGGGCGGCTGGAGTTGTGGTTGAGCCGGGTTGGCCCGTTTCCATCTGGGTGATGACATACTTCTTTGTTGTATCACTGATCTGGAGGGTCCGTTTCAGGTCACATTGTGTGATCGTTACGGTGTCGTAGCCATAACCCATGTGACTCTCACTACGCTCACGCGCTCCTTTGATCATTGTCACTGTTTCCGTCTCGTGACCTCCTGCGCCACCACTCTCGAGAGTCACTTTGTATCTGACACGAAAGTCATTTGCCGCAACTTTCTGACCTACAAACGCGGAAACTGAAGTGAGGACAAAAAGTGTTACCAGAAAAATGTTTACCACCAGAATCCTATTTTTCACCAGGTACGTTCCCCCTTTTGAACGAATCTTTGATCAATCACGAACTGTTTTGAGTTTATTTGTGGCTCGCTTGATTGCCTCGGCAATTCTTTCGAGCGACTCTTTTGCGTTGGTTGAATTCCTATCGTCAATTGCTTGACGAAAATCGGTTAGCGGTTGAGCAGCGTAACCGGTGTAGACGCCGGGCGCATAGATTTGATGTTTATACCAGCTTCTGCCTCGCAATCCTCGCTCGTCAGTAAATTCTCTTTCAATGTGTATGAGCAGATCATTGATGGAGCGAAGTCTTACAGAGTTTGCATTTTCAGCAATAGCTTTTCGTCTAAGTGCCTCAATTCGAGTGGCCTCTTTTGTAAACGCGTCAACGGTGTCCAAAAAGGACTGCGTGTTTAGAGAAGCCTCCAGTTTATGTTGCTTGGCGAGCTTTAACGCCTCGGTGAAGAAGTCGCGAATTTGAGTTGCGTAGTCAGTGTAATCAAAGGGCAGAGCATCGGCATCGGCCAGGCGCATAGCAAGTGTTCCCCAAAGCTGAGCCGTTGCAGCGTGGTAGACAAAACCCGGATCGCCAAAATGATCCATCCAATAAAAGGAGTCGTAGGCCGAATGATAAACGCCGTAATCACCATTGAATCCCATGTCGGTTGATGGCACGCCCAGGTGTTGCAGGAACGGCGTATAGTCTGAACCCGAACCCAGCGCTTCGATGCGAGCCTCAGATTTATCAGCAGTATCATTGGTCGGGCGATTTTCCTTTGCGTGATCTTGCCACTGTTGATAGATCGACTTACCTGTCTTCGGATCCTTTACGTCACGAGTAACGTCGCGAATTAATTTCCATAACGACGGTACTGAGTATGCTCCAAAGTTTCCACCGGAGACGGCAACATCAACGTTCAGATATGCAACTGCCTTTTCACGAAGCTCATCAGCGTTTTCTTCCGCCCATTCAGTAGAACCGATCAGGCCGTACTCCTCGGCGTCCCAACTGCACAAAATAATCGTGCGTTTAGGCGACCATCCTTTTTTCAACAACTCCCCGTAGCCGCGACCAACCTCGAGCATGGAAGCAGTTCCGCTATTCGGATCAACCGCGCCGAAAACCCACGCATCACGATGATTGCCCAGAACGACCCAGCGATCCTTGTCCTGACTTCCGTCGATTCGCGCCACAACATCCCAGATTGTTCGTTGTTTGTAATCCATGTCTGTCTTCAACCGAACCTTGACATCAGTCGTACCGCCAACGTGATAAGCCAGCGGCAGTCCGCCTTGAAAACCTTTCGGACGCACAGGTCCTCGCAAAGGCGAGATCAGTGTCCTGGCAACATCGTACGCGATTGGCTGCACGGGAATTTTAGTAAGGTCGGTTGCTTCTTCAGGCTTCAATCGAGGGACGCCGGCAATGGATGGTTTGCCAGGTGTTAGCGGATCGCCGGGATAATCAAACAGATATTGAACTGAGCCGCGTTGTCCGGATGCAACAGGACGCCACGGACCTTTTGGATAGACGTCACCTTGCATGTAGCCATCGTCTGCTGGATCGGAATAGATGATGCAGCCAATCGCTCCGTGGTCCTGCGCAACCTTGGCTTTGACACCACGAAAGGAATTGCCGTAACGAACAATTACGATCTTGCCGGTAACGTCGACGCCCATTTTCTTAAGGTCTTCGTAGTCACCTGGCAATCCGTAGTTTGCATAAACAAGTGGACCTGTAACGTCCCCACTGGCACTGTAACCGTTGAAGAGTGGTGTGATCTTCGGATTCGACGAAGTTGGGTCTCCGGGAACAACAGCTTCCGTCACCGACAGTCTTTGTGTGCGGTTAGTTATGAGTTCCACAATGCTCGGAGTGTTTGGATAGGGCAGCCATACGTCATACTCCTTCAACTCGGCGTTCAACCCATAACTTTTCAACTGATCGCGAACGTAGATTGCTGTTGCATAGTCTTCTTTAGTTCCAGCGATGTGTGGTTCGAGCGTCAGTCGACGTAAGTGCTCGCGTGCGGACTTTGGAGCGGGCACAGCACGAAATTGTTCTTCCCACCGACGCTGCGTGGCACTGCTATCGGCAAAGAAACCATCGAGCAACATCGCCGTCTGTCCTTGCGGAAAAACTAAGCGAAAGGAAAAAACCAGGAATAGAAAGGCAGCACTAATTCTGATCAGTTTAGTTGGCATGTGAAATCCCGAAGCGATTTTTTGATGAGAACAAGACAGCGTGAACAATAGCCTGCGTCTTACCGTACAATGAATTTGAGCGAGGTAACCTTTCGGCAGTACCCGCCGGACCAAGACCGAATACAAAACTCAGGAATCAAAATGGACAGCAGATACTACCCACATGTAGAAGTCGAAATTCCGAGATTGAACGCGGAACTTCGCAATCTATTTGATAGCGATTACGAAGTTCAGACCTTCCAGGTATCGACAACGAGTATTGTTCAGGCGCGGAAGTCAAACACATTGCGCGACCTGACAGGTCTCTCCTCTGCATTGACGATCAAGATCACACCGGAAGCCGGCGGGACACGTGTAGAGATCGGAATGCAGAAGTGGTTCGACAAGGCTGCGGTTGCGGCGGTCGGCGCTATAGTGTTTGCCCCACTACTCGCGCTCGCGGCACTTGGCGCTTATTGGCAATACAGACTCACAGAAGACGCGTGGAAGATAATCGAAGATCACATTGCAAGCAAAGCGGGCAGTTACGTACCTCCATTGCCCGGGCGCTGCGGCACGTGTGGATCTGCAAATGTTATCGGTTCCGACTTTTGTTCGGCGTGCGGCGCGAACCTCAAGATTGGTCATTCATGCTCATCGTGTGGTGCTGAGCAAAGAGATCCGGGAGCGCGCTTTTGTAATCGTTGCGGAAAGTCTTTGACCGGGTCGTAGCGAGTACTCTTCCTCAAAGTAATCTCAGATATGATCGGCTTTGCCGCCTGATGTGAGGCGGCAAAGCCGTTTCCTCGTTCGCACTAAACTTTTTGGCGAAAGCATAGCCACAACTCACATTGGAGATTTCTAATCGTGTCGCAGCGCTCTTACCGGATCGATTCGTGCAGCACGTGAAGCCGGGTAGAGTGCGGCAGTGATTGAGACAATGAGTGCAAAAAGAATTGCACCAAGCGAGAGATAGGGTGGCAAAGAAAAAAAGTCGATGAAGCTCGCGCCCTGCGGCTTAAGTATGAATCGATAGGCCAAACGGTTTGCGATACCGTCGATTCCCCACGCGACCAACACACCAAGAATTCCACCAAATACCCCGATCACCGCAGCCTCTACGAAGAAGATCAACTTGATTTCTCGATCCTCGGCTCCAATTGCCTTCATGATTCCAATCTCACGAGTACGTTCGAGGATCGACATGATCATCGTGTTGGCGATACCGAACGAAGCCACCAGCAACGAAATGCCGCCCAGTAGACCTAGTACCGAATCAAATATTAGAAACACAGTCCGAATTTGATCGAGTTCATCGACGATCGAAAAACTGCCGAATCCCAGGGCGGTGATCTTCGTACGAACATCCGTCAGTGCTACTGGATCCGACACTCGAACGACCGCAGAGTCATACCCTTCGGTTTGCCCTGCTGCAAGGTTGCCGCCCTGTCTCGCCAGGGCCAGTGCTACACGGCTCATTGGCCCACGATGTTTTCTGCTCCAGTCGTGCGCAACCTGAAGCGGAACATAAACACCGGCGCCCGGCATCAATCCACGCAGACCTCCCTGCCCAACTCCCTCTTTGATCTCGGTATTGAGCACCCCAACAATTTTGAAGGAGTGCGTTTGCAGATTGGAAGTCGATTCATCCAACCCACCGTCGTCCAGCGGAATACCAAAAAAGTTCGGCGGCGCTTCGTCTTCTTTAGTTTGAGCCTGCTTTGTCTCCTCAGGCGCCGCTAATAATTCGATCGTCTTGCCAACAGCGTTCTCGGGTTTTTCGTAGCCGAAGTCGCGAGTAAGGCGCTCAGTAACGACAGCTTCATCTGCGGTTGGCGACGAAATCATTCGACCTGCGGCGAACTTCGAAAATCGCGACGAGGCATTGGGAATGTTTGCCCCGCCAACATTCTGACTCAGCACTTTTCCATTCGAGCGCACATACCCGCCGAAGTTCACGTTGGGTTCGACATAAGCAACGCCGGGGATTTGAGAGATTTGTTGTACGCCCGCATCGTCGAGAATTCGTGAAGGCGTTTTGTCCGTACGCTGCCGGCCGTTTCTTCTCTCGCCTTCATCGCGACGTCCGGCGTCGCGACCTAAGCCTGCGAGGTTACTCAGTCCTTGGCCGAACACCTGAATCTCATTGAACAAGTCGAGTGCACCAAACCGAGCGAGCATGTTGCGTTGCAGGCCGAGACCAAAAGAGACCATCGTGACGATGACAGCGACGCCAACAAGGACACCCATCGTTGTAAGCGTCGCGCGTAGTCTCGCCTGCCGCAGATTGCGAAGAGCTAAGTTGAGAATGTCTATAAAGCTCATATCAAAGTGTCAGGCTGGGACCGCAGGCGTCCTCGCCTGCTTCGTCACCACTCACCTTACTAACAAGCATTTAGCAGGCGGGGACGCCTGCGGTCCCAGCACTGCGCTCCCAGAACCGGCATTATGT
>Ga0134124_10002842_pt1 | contig 13976 bp, 9 predicted proteins | sample KB304_FD_96880 | JGI IMG/M metagenome (GOLD analysis project Ga0134124, IMG submission 96880) | Terrestrial soil microbial communities without Nitrogen fertilizer from Kellogg Biological Station, Michigan, USA - KB3-0-4 | ecosystem: Environmental > Terrestrial > Soil > Unclassified ... | reverse complement strand
GCAGCTGAGGCTCGCCAGGGCGTCGAACAAAACTATCAATTGGAAGTGGGAGCCAATCGAACGGTCTTTGCCAGTCAAGTCGATGCCGCCGGTCAAATCCGTGCTGCGGGTTTCGAAGCTGCCAAGTTAAGACAAGCTGCCGCCGTCATTGCTGCGGTCGGACGAGAGATCTCGAGGGAGGTCGGGCAAGGTATGAGGATACGGTTTTAGATCACCAGTTCTTCGCACGCTTAAGTAAGTTTTTTGCAGAATTCTTAGGAATGTCTTTGAACTGGTTAGACAGCCACTTTACGTACGCGAGGTAGGAAGGGCGTTCATGCTCAAAGTTTCTCTCCTTATAATGGTCTCTTCGAAATTGAACCAACGGGTTCAGTGATTAGCCGCCAGTATCGTTCAACGTCACCTTGTGTTGCTGCTGGACCATGACCCGGCAATACGGTTCGAATATCCAATCCAAGCTGTTTGAACTGCCTGACAAGAGTTCGTCGTCGCTTTCTGCGGTAATTCCCGAAGGAAGCGGTTACAGTTTGCATTTTCATGGCAAATGGTGCTCGGCCTGTGAAGCTCCAGTTTCTGGATGAACGGTTGCGCACCTGTTTTCTTGAACAGCTTTAACAAATGCGGTCACCAACGGGTGTGGTTGGTCCGCCGTCGAACGGGCCTGAGGTACGAAGAGCGTCCCCACAAAGAACGGATGGCCGGGGAACTCAATAACTCGAGTCTCGCCATCGCTATCTGATCCCGTAATTCTCAAAGGGCCGCTCTTCAAGTGGGAAACATAATCCGGGTTAATACCGAAATTGCAATAGTACTGCTCGATAGCCGACGTCCCTGCGTAGATTTCTGCGACTAGGGAGCCGGAAGAAAACGTCAGCTCCATTTCGCGACCAGTGAGCGAACAGGCGAGTTCTGTAATGAAAAGATTGGAAGCGTAAGGGTCATACTCGGCGTGGGCAGCATCCTTGAACCCGAGAACATTGCGCGCGTACTCAATGATCATGTGCTGAAATCCGCCGCAGGTGCCGAAACATGCAATGCCGTTCTCGCGCGCGTAACGAATTGCCCAGAGGGTCTTGTCGATATTCTTATAAGGGCTACCAGGTGCCACCCAGATGCCGGAAAAATGCTCGAACAAAGTTTTGTCTATTTCCTCTGTGGATACCCAGATGCCATCGACATCGACTCCTAATAATGAACGCGAATGCTCGATTGCCGTACTGGTAGAAATATGCGGTGCAAAGTTCGGGGTGTACTCACCGATAATCGCGATCGATCGCTTCACACTGCCTCTTAGATTGATCATCGAATACAACTATGCCTGGATTGCCAGCCGGCCTTCAAAAACGATGACGGCCTGGGACCGGATACGCAGTTTGTCGTCGACTAGTTCTACGTCCATGAAACCTGTTCGCTCTGACGCTTGAAAAGACTTCATTCTTGTCTTGCCTAGTCTTGACGACCAATACTTTGCCAGAAATGTGTGAGTGCCACCGGTAACAGGATCTTCATTTGTCCCACTCCAGGGCCAGAAGTATCGCGAATGAAAATCGTAGCCGTCCGTGCGGGCCGGAGCGGTAACGAGAACACCGTTGATGGCATTGTGGGAGCGTTGAAGTGCGACAAAATCCGGATCTAAGCCGACCAATTCCTCAGCGTCAGCAATTTCCAGCAACAGGATTTTGGTTTCTTCGTTGTATACGGAATTCTTGATGCCTTTGACCCCCAAAGCAGCAAGCAGGGCAGGTGGAGCACTGGCAGGCCGGGTTTCGTAAACCGGGAATTCCATCACGATTTGGCCGTCCAGTTCTTTGGCGGATAAGTCCAGGTTCTGAATGTTTATGAAGTGAACCTCGCTTAAATTATGTAGTGAGAAGATAACTTTGGCAGATGCCAGAGTCGCGTGACCGCATAATGGGATTTCCATCTTGGGTGAAAAATATCGGATTAAAAAAACGCCGCCGGATTCGAGAGGTGAAAGAAAGGCCGTTTCAGAAAGATTTAACTCCTGCGCGATCTGCAACATTCTTTCATCACTTAACTGTGAATCAACAAGGCAAACACCGGCCGGATTGCCTCTGAACGGCGTGTCAGTAAAAGCGTCAACTATGAAGGTTCTCATTCTATGCTCTTCAGCGATGTCATAGGATTTGACAGCCAGCTTCCAACCAGGGTTCAAGGTTAATCGTCGTCGCCATAGAGTTCCCGATAGGATGGCGTCGATGTCAGTACGCATGATGTGCCATTGCATATCTGACGATGTGGTGAGTCTTTGGTGCGCTTACGAGGTATTTGTTTACGGCAGCAGCGGCCTTGCGGCCGTCTGCGATGGCCCAGACAACGAGCGATTGGCCGCGTTCAATATCCCCGGCCGCAAAGACGCCAGGAGTGCTGGTCATCTTACTTGCATTAACAGCGACCAGACCCTGCTCGTTCAAGCCGAGGCCAAGCTGTGAGATCAAACCTTCTTTCTCGGGGCCGAGGAAGCCCATTGCAAGTAGCACGAGTTGAGCAGGCCACACACGTTTCGTGCCTGGAATCTCGCTAAACGACGAATCGATTCCCATTGTCTCAACCGCTTCGACGCCTGCATCTCCAATAAATCGTCGCGTCATCACAGAGTAAAAACGAGGATCTCTACCGCTCAGCGCGATCGCTTCCTCATGCCCGTAGTCAATACGGTGGACCCTGGGCCATTGCGGCCACGGGTTGTCAGCCGCGCGCTCTGAAGGTGACTGCGGAAGAATTTCAAATTGGACCAGGCTGCGACAGCCATGGCGCAGTGCAGTGGCAACACAATCAGTACCAGTGTCTCCGCCTCCGATTATGATTACGTCTTTGTCTTTCGCTGAAATGAAATCCCTCGCCGCACTATCCAGCAGCCTCTTCGTGTTCGCACGCAAGAAGTCCAGCGCGAAGTGAATACCCGGAAGATGCCGATTTTCAACCGAAAGATCGCGTGGATGACTGGCGCCCCCACACAACACAACGGCGTCAAATTCAGTCAACAACTTATCGGCAGGATAATCGTGGCCAACGTCCGTGTTCGTTACGAAATCGATGCCTTCGGCCGCCAGCAGATCCAGGCGCCGTTGAACGATGGCTTTGTCGAGCTTCATATTCGGAATGCCGTACATTAACAAGCCGCCAATGCGATCCGCTTTTTCGAATACCGTCACTAAATGTCCCGCTGAGTTGAGTTCAGCCGCGCAAGCCAGACCTGCTGGACCAGACCCAACAACCGCCACTTTCCTTCCGGTCCGATGTCGAGGAGGGCAAGCAACAACCCAGGATTCATCGAAACCACGATCGACAATGGCACACTCAATTGTCTTAATCGTAACTGACTCCTCTGCCATTCCACGCACACACGAGCCTTCACATGGTGCGGGACAAACTCTGCCGGTAAACTCCGGAAAGTTGTTTGTCTTGTGCAACAGTTCCAGGGCGGCTTTCCAGTTACCTCGGGAAACGAGATTGTTCCAGTCGGGAATGAGATTGTTCAGCGGACAACCGGACGCTGCACCATTAAACACCTCGCCGGTATGACAGAATGGAATGCCGCAGTCCATACAACGGCCGCCTTGCTCGCGCAGAGTCAACTCGGCGATATGCGTGTGAAACTCGTTCCAATCGTGAATGCGTTCCAAAGGGGCTCGCAATATTGGAAGCACACGATCAGACATGAGCAACTACCGCTTCCGCTAACACGCGCCGATAATCGTTTGGAAGTACGCGCACTATGTTTGCGACGAATCGATCCCACGCGAGAAGGATTTCCAGGGCGCGCCGGCTGCCGGTGTGCTCCGCATGACGAAAAATCATATCTTTTACAAACTCAATCTCCCCCTGATCCGCGAGCGCCGTCAATGAGACCATCTCGAGATTGCATAACTTTGCCGAGTCTTCACGGTCGTCAACGAGATATGCAATGCCGCCCGACATGCCCGCGGCAAAGTTCCGGCCCACCTGGCCCAACACCACTACACGGCCACCAGTCATGTACTCACAACCATGATCGCCAGCCGCTTCCACAACCACACTCGCACCACTGTTACGAACGCAAAATCTCGCTCCCGCGATACCGTTGATATAACCTTCGCCACTCGTGGCTCCGTAGAACGCAACATTCCCAATGATCACATTCTCTTCCGGAATAAAGCTGGAATCTTTAGGGGGAACGACGACGATCTTTCCGCCCGACAGACCTTTACCTAGATAATCGTTCGCATCACCCTCTAGTCGCAGCGTAATTCCCTTCGGAATAAAGGCTCCAAAGCTCTGTCCGGCCGAACCTTCGAAGCGTAGTTGAATCGTGTCGTGCGGGAGACCTGCCGGTCCATATTGTCGCGTGACTTCACTTCCGAGCCTGGTTCCGACAGCACGATGAATGTTGCGGATAGGAAGAGCGGCGGAGACCGGTTCACCGCTGCACAGTGCAGGCCGGCAAAGATCGAGCAGCCTTTCGGTATCAAGCGTGCTTTCAAGATCGTGTTGTTGTGGCCCCTGACAGTAACGACCAAAACGTGCGGGGACAGCGGGCTGAAAGAGAACCTGCGATAAATCGAGATGACGCGCTTTCCAGTGATCGAGATCCACCATTTGCAGGCACTCCGACCGACCTACCATCTCGTTCACATTGCGGAAGCCGAGTTGGGCCATAAACTCACGTACTTCCTGAGCGATGAACCTCATAAAATTGACCAAGTGTGATGGATCGCCGCTGAACTTAGCGCGTAATTTGGGATCCTGTGTTGCTACACCAACGGGACAGTTATTCAAGTGACAAGCCCGCATCATAATACAACCGAGTGTGATCAATGGTGCGGTCGCAAAGCCAAACTCTTCTGCACCAAGCAATGCAGCAACAACAACGTCACGACCCGTTTTCAACTGCCCGTCAGTCGCGATCGTGATACGGCTGCGCAGATCGTTAAGCAGCAACGTCTGATGCGTTTCAGCTAGACCGAGTTCCCACGGCGCGCCTGCATGCTTAATACTAGTGAGCGGCGATGCGCCCGTCCCGCCATCGTAGCCACTTATCAGGACAACATCGGCGCGCGCCTTGGCGACACCGGCCGCGATCGTGCCGACTCCCGCGGCGGCAACAAGTTTCACACTTATTCGTGCTTCGGGATTTGCGTTCTTCAAGTCGTATATGAGTTGAGCCAGGTCCTCAATCGAGTAGATGTCATGATGCGGCGGCGGTGAGATCAATCCGACACCAGGAATCGAGTGTCTGACAGTCGCAATCCACGGATAAACTTTCTCTCCGGGCAGTTGACCGCCTTCGCCAGGCTTCGCCCCCTGAGAGATCTTTATCTGCAGTTCCCGCGCATTCACGAGATAGTGACTGGTAACGCCGAATCTTCCCGATGCAACCTGCTTGATCGCGCTGTTGCGCGAATCGCCATTCGCCTCGCTGAAAAAGCGCTCCGGGTCTTCACCGCCCTCACCAGTGTTGCTCTTACCGCCGATGCGGTTCATCGCGATCGCGAGTGACTCATGCGCCTCTTTGCTGATCGAACCGTACGACATCGCCCCTGTTTTGAAACGCCTAACGATCGCTTCCGCCGGCTCAACCTCTTCAATAGGCACTGGGGCCCGAGTGGAGCAAAATTCCATCACCCCACGCAGCGTGCACAGATTCAGCGACCGGTTATTGACCAACTCGCTGTACTCTTTGAAAGCTGCGTAATTTCCAGTGCGACAAGCAATTTGCAACTTATGAACAGTTAGCGGATTGAAGAGATGTGGTTCTCCATCTTTGCGGTATTGATACTGGCCGCCGCTTTCGAGCGTCGGGTCTTCTGAGCCCTCAACAAAAGCCGCTGCGTGACGGCGCCGTACTTCTTCGGCAATCAATTCGAGATTTGCGCCGCCGATGCGTGAAGGGGTCCCGGTGAAATACTTCTCAATCAGTTCCTGTTGTAGCCCAATTGCTTCGAAGACCTGAGCACCGCAGTATGCCTGGGTGGTCGAGATACCCATCTTCGAGATCACCTTGATGATGCCTTTGTTTATTGCGGCGATGTAATTTTGCAGCGCCGCATCATCGTCAATCTCGGAAAGCAATCCTTTTTGGATGAGGTCGTGAAGGGTCTCAAATGCGAGGTAAGGATTGATCGCAGCAGCGCCGTAGCCGAGCAGCAAGGCGAAGTGATGTACTTCGCGCGGCTCACCACTCTCAACAATTAAACCCACTTGCGTACGAGTGCCTTCACGAATCAAGTGGTGATGGACCGCGCCAACTGCAAGCAGCGCCGGTATCGGTGCCATCTCGGCGTCGATGTTGCGGTCAGAAAGGATGATGAGATCGTATCCCGCCTCGATCGCAGCACTCGACTGCCTGCAAATAGTATCAATCGTGGTTGCCAGTAGGTTTCCATCGTCAGCAGCGGCGTAGACAATCGGAATCGTTAATGACTTAAATCCCCATCGACCCCAGAGGCTGTCGGAATCGCCAAGGAGCCGCAGCTTTTCAAGTTCTTGGTTAGTCAGAATCGGTGATCGTAACCTGATTTGGCGTGCACACTCCGGCGACGGCTCCAGCATATTTATTTCCGGACCAACGCAAGTATTGGCAGACATCACCAACTCTTCGCGAATTCCATCGACCGGAGGATTTGTCACTTGAGCGAAGAGCTGTTTGAAGTAGTTATAGAGCAGCTGCGGGCGCTCAGACAGAATCGCGAGCGGCGTGTCAGTGCCCATCGAGCCGATCGGTTCAATTCCACCCACCGCCATCGGCTCGATCAGTAATTTCAACTCTTCATACGTGTAACCGAAAGCGCGCTGCCGTTTGAGAATGGTTTCAGTGTTAGCTGTATGAACATAAGGCGGCTCGGGAAGGTGGTCCAATCCGATTACGTTGGCATCGAGCCACTCCTGGTAAGGATGTTCACGAGCCAGCGTTCGCTTTAATTCATCATCGCCGATGATCCGTCCCTGATTTGTGTCGACCAGGAACATATTTCCCGGTTTAAGACTTCCCTTCGCCGCGATTTGGTGTGGAGGAATATCAAGCACGCCGACTTCGGAAGCCATCACGACCAGATCGTCGCTCGTAACGTAATAACGAGCGGGCCGAAGTCCATTCCGATCGAGCAAAACGCCGACCATGAGCCCATCAGTGAAGACAACTGCGGCTGGTCCATCCCAAGGCTCGGTAAGCAATGAGTGATATTCGTAAAATGCCCGCTTTTCGGGACTCATGAACTGGTCACCCGTCCACGGTTCCGGAACCATCATCATGAGCGCATGCGGCAACGAGCGGCCGGCAAGCAGAAACATCTCCAGCGCATTGTCGAACATTCCGGAGTCGCTCGCGTCGCAATCGATGACGGGTAAGACTTTTTCCAGATCTGCACCGAAGAGTTTCGACGCAAATCGGTTCTCACGCGCACGCATCCAGTTGACGTTGCCACGGAGTGTGTTTATTTCGCCGTTGTGCGCGAGATAACGATAAGGATGTGCGCGCGCCCAACTCGGAAACGTGTTGGTACTGAAACGGGAATGCACGATCGCGAGCGCTGACGTTAACGACTCGTCAATAAGATCGGGATAGAACTGCGGCAACTGACTCGCCGTTAACATTCCTTTGTAGACTATGGTCTTCGACGAGAGGCTGGAGATGTAAAACCCTGTGATACCCGATCGTTTCACCGCTCGCGAAACGCGGCGGCGGATCACATAAAGCTTACGCTCGAAGGCGAAGTCGTCGCCTTGATTGTTATCGCGAGCAATGAAGACCTGGCGGACTACTGGCTTCGAATAGCGTGCAGTGGGACCAAGCTGCCTGTCGTCTGTAGGGACATCGCGCCAGCCAATCAACCGTTGACCTTCTTCGCCGACCATTTGCTCCAGTATTGCTTCGCATTGTTTTCGAGGCGTCGCGGGAACAGGCAGGAAAACCATGCCGACGGCGTATTGTCCACAGGCAGGGAGTTCGAACGAACATTCCTTCAGGAAAGACTCATGTGGAGTTTGAATCAGAATGCCCGCGCCGTCCCCGCTATTCACGTCGCAACCTGACGCGCCGCGATGTTCCAGATTGAGCAGGACCTCGACAGCGTTTTTGACGATCTGATGAGAGCGACGCCCCTTGATGTCTGCGACAAAACCGACGCCACAAGCGTCGTGTTCGTTGCATGGATCGTAGAGACCCTGTTTTGCAGGCGCATTTAACACGGAATCATAGTCCGCAGATTATGCAGGCAATATGTGTATGTGTAGGCGAAACGGCTGGAACTAACTTCAGCCTGCGTTGGCTTCAGCAACCGTCAGACCTTCACCAAGAGTTGGAACCGACGAGCTTGGAGCGACCGGAACAACTTCCGGACGGCCTATCGCAACGGGTGCCGTCACAGGCAGAAACTCGGGATAGGCGGGAACACCAATCTCTCCGATATCCAAGCCTTCCAGCTCAACCACCGCCGGCACACGGTTGCCGATGAGATATTCAATGACCTTGAAGAACACATGGAACGTAGTGAACGCGAAGGCAATACAAACAACGGTACCGATGATCTCGGCCATGAATTGACCCATGCCACCGCCATACAAAAGGCCGCGCACACCACCCGCCACCCCATTTAGTCCAGCGCCATAGGTCCCATCTGCAAATAAACCAACCGCGATCACACCCCAGGCGCCGTTCACACCGTGAACACTGATAGCCCCCACAGGATCATCAATCTTCAGACGGTTTTCCACGAAGATAGTCGCGCCGATGAGCAGGACGCCGGCAATCAGACCTATCAAAACGGCGCCTGTGCTGTTTATAAACGCACAAGGTGCAGTTACAGCTACAAGACCCGCGAGCATTCCATTCGCCATAAACGAAAGATCAGGTTTGCCGCGCAGATAAGTGATGGTGATCATCGCTGATACAGCCCCGGCCGCCGAGGCCAACATCGTATTCACGGCAACCACAGCAATGCGCAGATCGCCTCCTGAAAGCGTCGAGCCAGCGTTGAAGCCAAACCAACCAAAAGCCAGTATGAGCACTCCGAGAATAGCCATCGGCATGTTGTGGCCGGGGATGATATTTACCCGTCCATCAGGTTCGTATTTACCGATACGTGGCCCAAGAATCCTGGCACCCGCAAACGACGCCACACCGCCAACCAAATGCACAACCGACGAACCGGCAAAATCAATGTGTCCATGGCCCAGGCCAAATTCCCTGCCGAGTTGTGAAAGCCAGCCACCACCCCAAACCCAATTTCCAAAGATCGGATAGATGAACATCGACATGAACAGCGCATACACCACAAAAGAGGCCCACTTCCAGCGCTCCGCCATCGCGCCGGTGGGAATGGTTGCTGCGGTGTCCATGAACACCATCGAAAAGAGAAAGAGTCCAAAAACACTTACGTCGTACGCGTCCCCCCCGAGAAAGAAACCTTTAGTGCCGAAAAGACCAAACGAGTGACCCGCGATCGATATCGTGTACTCGGAAGCGAGTGGTGCAGTATTTCCCAGGGCCGGCACGGCGCCGATGCCGCCCATTTGTAAGGCGTAGCCGCAGGCCCAGTAACCCAGCAAACCGATGCCATAGACCATCATGTTCATTGCCATGGTGTGCGATGCGTTCTTCGCTCGCGTGAAACCGGTTTCGCAAAAAGCAAAACCGGCCTGCATGAACATCACGAGGAATCCCGCGAGCAAGACCCAGATAAAGTTGCTCGCGATTTTGCTGTGCCCGACTTCCGCAGCCAGTTCCTGTAATGTCGGCGCTGCCGGACTTGCGGCTACTACATCAGAAGCTCCGCCGGTAGCAGCTCCGGTAGGATCACCAGCCATGGCAATTAGCGGTGCTGTCAATAACAGCACACACGCCAGCGCAAGCATGCCGCCTAGTTCCCTGCTCTTCATCCAAACTTTGACCATTCGTTTTGGCTCCGCGGAAATCGTGATTCTATTTGCGGCCAGCAGTAACAACACCTATGCCAGATTTGTGAGAGCCACTAAAAGGCTCAAAAAGCCCAAATGCTTTTGGGGATCTTTCATGCTGCTTGTATTTCCTCGCGGTTAGAGGGGCGACAACTTTGTAGGTTTTATATTTTTGGCCCTACAAAAATGTAAGTATTGATAGGGCTGAGTTAGTGCGATATGTTTATCTAAGTATAAATGTTTTCACTTTGACTTGTGAAAGTCTGCGCCGCAAGATGCCTTCATCCATCATCATGGTTGCTACCGAGCGACGCGCAAAATCAGCTGGTAATGGCTCGCAGTCGAAGAGTCCGGAACTACTTTCTCGTGAACGGCGCGAAGTGAGAAAGCTCGGGACCCTTCTGGAAATCAGTCGTGTTCTCGCCGATACAAGCAATCTAAAAACCGCCTTCGCTGCGACACTGGAAGCACTCGGCCGCCACCACGGTATGTTGAGAAGTTTCGTGATGCTGCTCGACAGCGAGAGCGAGAAGATTCGTATCGAAGCTAGTTACGGGCTCAATCAGAGCTCCGCTCATCGCGTTACTTATCGAGTTGGCGAGGGTGTTATCGGGCGTGTAGTTCAGAGCGGTAAACCTGTCATCGTACCGCAGACAAGTCGTGAGCCGTTGCTGTTAAACCGCCTTCGCTCCCACGAGGAACACATAACGCAAAAGGAAGTCAGTTTCATATGTGTGCCGATTGTGATAGCAGGGAAAGCGGTCGGCGTGCTTGGCGCCGACCGGCTCTACAAGCAAGAGCGCGATTTCGACCGCACCGCGAAATTTCTCGGTGTAGTTGCCGGGATGATGGCCCAGGCGCTGAAAGTCAGACAAGGCATCGAAGCCGAAAAGAAACGCTTACTTGACGAGAACATACACCTCAAACAGGAACTCCGCGAACGCTACGACTTTGGCCATATAGTCGGGAGCTCGAATCCGATGCGCCTGGTCTACGAACAAGTGACGCAGGTCGCACGAACAAACACTACTGTGCTCCTGCGCGGTGAGTCGGGAACCGGCAAGGAGATGATTGCCCACGCGATTCACTACAACTCACTGCGAGCGGGCAAACCGTTTGTGAAAATCAGTTGTGCTGCGCTGCCCACCACCTTGATCGAATCGGAGTTATTTGGTTACGAGAAAGGCGCTTTTACCGGCGCTCAGACACGTAAAAAGGGCCGTTTTGAGTTAGCAGATGGAGGTACTTTATTCCTGGACGAGATTGGCGATCTCGAGCTAACCACGCAGGTAAAGTTGCTGCGCGTCCTGCAGGAGCGTGAGTTTGAACGGCTCGGCGGCGTAGACACGATTAAAGTAAACGTGAGGTTCATCGTCGCTACGAACAAGGATCTCGAAGAAGCGATAAAGCGATCGCAGTTTCGCGAGGATCTTTACTACCGGCTGAACGTATTCACGATCTTCATGCCGCCATTGCGCGAGCGCAAGCCTGATGTTCTTTTGCTCGCCGAGCATTTTGTCGAGAAGTTCGAGCGGGAACACGGTAAAAACATCAAACGTATTTCGACCCCTGCAATCGACATGTTGACGAGTTATCACTGGCCCGGCAACGTACGCGAACTCGAAAATGTCATTGAGCGCGCTGTTTTAATTTGCGACTCGAGCGTTATTCATGGTCACCATCTGCCACCATCGCTGCAAACGGCCGAAGGCTCGGATACCGTAACGCACCTATCACTCACTGCGGCCATGGAGAACTACGAACGCGATCTGATTCAGGACGCGCTCAAGACCTCGCGCGGAAATCGGGCAAGGGCGGCAAAACTGCTACACACCACCGAAAGAATCATCGGCTATAAGGTGAAAAAATATAAGATCAGGTGCGACCGCTTTCGCTGATAACTTCGAATCTACATTTTTGTCGGCCAATTTGGATGTTCCTACAAAATTGTCGCGCGATCACGCTGCTGACTTCGTGGAAAAGGTAAGCTGTTTGTTGTCATCTTGCTCTCGCTTTCCTCGGTACCGGGATCTAATCCGTATGGCCACATTCTCTTGACGCTGTTTGGTGCGCTGCCTAATTACCGCCAGCTTTGAGCAGAGAACCCGCATAACGGGGGTCTCGGGATTCCGTGAAGATGTTCGGGCGGACGCTGAGGTAAGCGATAACTTCACGTGGATTTAGGTAAAGTTGCCCGCACAGATTGGACCGCAGCCCGAAGAATTGCTAGAAGTACGTCCTTAACGTCTTGCTTGTCCACTGTCTCACCCTTCAAAAATAAATCCGGTAGGACAAAATAGTGGCTTTCAGGATGATTGACCATTACCTGAGAGCGGCCAATTGGCGCTTGGGACACGCAAACAAGATCGCCCGCATCGGACAAAGCAAAGGTAGTTCCTAATCTAATTTTAGAATCAGGAGTTTGGACCAAGGCTTGTCCCGCTAAAACTTGCACTATTTGACACGGTGTACTCGAGGGCTGAGAATCAACGACTGGTGTGAAGAAATGCGCCATCGATGGGACGAGAACGTGAGCACCAGCATACTGAAGTGGAGAACGAACCGACTCATGCTCAACAGACTAGCCATCGATCTGAAGGGTCACAAACCAACGTCATCCAATGAGGGCGAAAATCTTAGCGCGCACATCCGCGAGTTCGTCTGCCGATGCCGCGCCTTTTCTCGTAGCCCTTCGAACACGCCAATCAAGACTCTTCAGCTGATCAGCGAGCACGACACTTGAGGGGGTCGTACTCGCAATCTGCACCTCGAAAGGGTAATTCTTAATCTGTGTTGTCATCGGACAACAGACCATCAGGTTTGTCTTTTCGTTGTAGGCGCGCGGACTCAAAACCAGCGCCGGCCGGTGGCCCGCCTGCTCATGACCAGCCTGTGGCGTGAAGTTTAACCAGACGATGTCACCAGCTTCCGGAACGTAGGTCCGCGGCATCACCAAATCTCTCCCCCCACAGCCGGGCCGGAATCAATCTCTCGGTGCTGGTTCCTGGTGGTAATGCCATTTAGGAGCTCAGACAGATCGTATTTCTTTGGGTTTACTCGCTCAATGACAATTCGCCCTCGATCCTCACGCACTTCAACCACCTCATCGAGCTCAAGCTGTGTGGCCTGCATTACCGAAGCAGGAAGTCGGACAGCCGCGCTGTTCCCCCATTTTTTTACCGTTACTCTCATCTCTTCGACCTCTCTCCTCAACGGCACCACTATGACAGCTTGTAAGGCTATGTGTCAACAATGTAGATACGCAGACGCGCGCAGTCAATCGGGAAGTTACTACAATCACAAAGCCGTCGGTGCAGTCGTAAAATACCGATAGGCTTGCGGTCTCTGCGATGGCGTTCAGCCTGACTATATTGCGCAACCTTCATTCGTTGTACCTTATTGCCCGGTTAAACTGTCGGCGAAGGTTAGAAGTTTGTTCTGCGCCTTCGACTTCCGAGAATTCTCGGTCCGAGCCGTTCAGCGACCGACCCTGTCGGCGGTCCATCGTCTCTCCAAACAACTGTTGCTCGTGATATAAGAAGGCCGGCTTGCGCGCCTCTGTTTACTACGTCTGCAGCTTCACTCGACTACATGTCTAGGAGATGAATCATGAAAAGACTATCCCGTCGGTTGACGATTTCAACATTACTGTTGCTTCTAGTGGCTTGGGGCTCGGTGTTCTCCGGCGACCTTAAGACTAATGCGGCCACGACGATTAAACTCAACACCTCTGTGCTCAGCGTGCGTGGACCGTCACTAACGGTTATCTTTCGCGGGCTGATGGCGTTTCGCCGGGATCATGAAGAGCAAACTTTTAGCGTGGGAATTCTGCCGGCTCCCGAGCACGAGTTCACAATCCAGGTGCTGGAAAAATCTGCGCAAGGCGTTTTCACCTACTCGATTCCGATGAATCAGATGGTGAGCTCTAAGAGTGATACGTTGTTGGTTGAAGTTCCGACCAAAAGAAACGGTGTGAGTTATTACCAGAATGGAGTTTTTGATCGGAAGAAAGGTATCGGCGACATCAGGGATTTCCGCTGGCTAATCGACCTGGAGGGAAAAGAATTCTATGGTCACAAGCT
>Ga0134124_10002838_pt1 | contig 13987 bp, 15 predicted proteins | sample KB304_FD_96880 | JGI IMG/M metagenome (GOLD analysis project Ga0134124, IMG submission 96880) | Terrestrial soil microbial communities without Nitrogen fertilizer from Kellogg Biological Station, Michigan, USA - KB3-0-4 | ecosystem: Environmental > Terrestrial > Soil > Unclassified ... | reverse complement strand
TTGTTGACATGAAACGCTCCAGATGTTAAATAACAAAATCTCATTCCCCGTTAGCTCAGTCGGTAGAGCGGGTGGCTGTTAACCACCATGTCCGTGGTTCGAGTCCGCGACGGGGAGCCATAAGAACCAAGGGGTTACAGATTAAGTCTGTAACCCCTTTTTCTTTGTGCACCAATCCCGTAAAGACTCTATTTGCAAGGTTCGGCCGGAAAATACACAATATCAAGGCCCTGGTTGCCAGTGCCGTCATTACATATCCACAGGCGGTCCATTCGTTGCGGCACGCCGCATGGCGCGTCAGCAGCAATTTTGGCATAGTCACCGTATACACGTAACTCCTCGGGGCAGGGAGGATTTGCAGCTGCGACATCATCTGATCTCTTTACCGGGTCAGAACCGCTGGTTGTATAATAGCTTGTCGCGGGGTCATCTGCCATCGCAAGGCCACTCATCATTGGCAAAAAGAGATTCGCCATTACGGCAGTAACAATAATAGTATTTTTCATCTTAATTCCCTTATCCCGCGAAACATGCGTTAGTTGTTAAATCACAATCCACTTTATCATCACGAGTTAAATTTTTCAAACATCCTTCACCTCACCAGCGGTGCAATATATCCTGGCGCGTTACGTCACGCCTGTCCCACTTGCACTCACTAAGATGGCAACGGCAACAAAAAAAGCCGTCCTTGATTTTTGTTTAATCGATGGTAGGGTTTAATCGTTAATCAATCTTCACGTAATTGCATGACTAAAAATATGCTGAAAAAAAAGAAAGGATCAAATCAATGAATGCATCGATCATTTACAAACCGAACGTCAAGGAAAGTGTGCTGGATGAGCTGACCAGGGAGCTGCCGGTCGTCATCGCAGAAACGATGGAAGTGCCCGGAGGCAATTTGGCAAGAGTCAAGCCGGTACAGATTTCGCTGGCGTTTTCCCAGGCAAACCTCCGTGATGTCGGTCCGGACATAAGGATTATGGTATTCGCCCGGAACAACGAACCACGGACAGAAACGGAAAATGACCGGGCAAAGACGATACTTGACAAGGTTATCGCCTTGATCACCAGGTCAGGTGAGGAATGCTCGGTTGACACCCGCCTGTACCTTATGGAGATAGGGGCGGCGGAACATTCGCTGAGCATCCAGGAGTGACAGGACAACAACCGGAACGTTGATGGCCGATTTCTCTCCAGAAACCGGCCATTTTTATTTTATATGCGTACTGATTTGAGCGCGGAAGCAAGCAGCGGAAGGTCGTCGTCGGCGATTGTCCTGACGTCGAGCAGGAATACACCTTTCGAGATCCGTCCGATCACCGGGGTGGAGGCAGAACGCAGGGCAGCTTCGATTTCTCCGGCTGACAGCCTGTCGCTCCTCAGAGCGATAAGCCTGGTCGGAAGCTGAAGCTGAGGCAGTGCCCCGCCCCCCACCATGGAACTCCCTTCCAGCAGGCTCAGCTTCAGTCCCTCAGGCGTACTCCGTCTTAATTGACGGATAAGCTTTTTCCCTCTTGCTGCCATCTCATCCTCTGAGGAGGTGAGCATCCGGAGGGTCGGTATTTCAAGCAGCGCTCTTCGCTTGTCCCGGTAAATCCGCAATACCCCCTCCAGTGCCGAGAGGGTCATTTTATCGACTCTTAACGCCCGAAGCAGGGGGTGTTTTTTCATCGGCTCAAGCAGGCTGCTGCTGCCGGCGATGATGCCGATCTGGGGGCCGCCAAGCAGCTTGTCCCCGCTGCAGACAACCAGATCGGCTCCGCTTTGCAGGTATTTTTGAACGGTGGTCTCGTTGCAGCCAAGGAGCGGACCGAGATCGATGAACGCCCCGCTCCCGGCATCAACCAGTACAGGAAGCCCGGAACCCTTACCCAGAGACGCCAACTCCGTGACTTCGACTTCGGAAGTGAAGCCGGTCATGGCAAAGTTGCTGCAGCTGACCTTGAGGAGCAGGGCCGTCTCCTGGGTGAGCGCGTTCCTGTAGTCTTTCAGGTGAGTCCGGTTGGTAGTGCCGACTTCGCGAAGAATCGAACCGCTCTGTGCCATTATATCGGGAATTCTGAATGATCCGCCGATCTCGACCAGCTCGCCGCGCGAGACTATGACTTCGCGTCCTTTGGCGAGAGAGGAAAGTGTCAGGAGGAGTGCGGCTGCATTGTTGTTGACGACCAGCGCCGACTCGGCGCCGGTGAGTTCACAGAGGAGCGACTCTACATGTGATGACCGTTCGCCACGGCCGCCGGTTCGGGTATCGTACTCGAGAGTGGAATAGTGAGAGGCAATATCGGTCAGCTGATTTATTACGCCTGGAGGCAAGGGAGAACGTCCCAGATTGGTATGAATGACAATGCCGGTCGCATTTACCACCCTTCGAAGCGAGAATGATGCGTCGCATTTCAGCTCTGACGCGACCCTGGCTGCTATTTCTCCGGATTCGAGGGATGCCTCTCGAAAAGAGCCGGAGCGGATCTCGTTTCTGATCTGATCGAGCACCGTTCTGACGGCTTTTATGACTGCCGGTCTGGGATATCCTTCTGCAAGAGAAAGTAAAAGAGGGTCGGCAATCAGCCGGTCTACCTTCGGTATTTTCTTCAGAATAGACACGATTTGCCTCAGATGTCCACTTGCGAAGCAGCCATTTTATCGGTTCCGCTCAGTGGTATCCCGTATTCGCCACCTTCCGTAAGAACGCGTCCCCCGAATTCGGCGTTCTTGCGCACAAGCTGTTCGGCCAGATCCGCATCTCTTGCTCTGAATGCTTCGATGATCTTGGCATGTTCGAGGACTGAGATTTTCATGCGTCCCGGTTTTGAGAGAGAAGCGTAGCGCAGTCGTTGAAACTTTTCCACCAGTCCGCTAATCATTTCGTCCAGTTTCTGATTATCTGCCGCTTTACGGAAAAGTTCGTGAAAATCGTTATGTATCTTGAAGAAGTGCTTGATATCACCTTCTTCAGCCAGTTGACGCAATTTATCGTTGATCGCGGCCAGCTTCTCGATCTCTTTTTCAGAAAGGTTCTTACAGGCACGGTGAGCCGCATATCCTTCGAGGATGCTCTTTATCGCATAGAACTCCTCGACCTCTTTTGTGGAAAATGATATGACAACCGCTCCCTTTCGCGGGATGACTGTCAGGTACCCTTCTGATTCGAGCTGTCTGAACGCTTCACGGATCGGTGTTCTGCTGATGCCGAACCTTTCTGCAAGATCCGGCTCGGCAACTCTTTCACCGGGCTTCAGCGCTCCGCTTGAAATTGCGTCACGTATTGTCTCCAGGATTTTTTCCCGTAACGTCAGGTGCTTTTCGATTGTTTTTCTCATTCAGCCGCTCCGAAGTAAGATGGCCTATTGTATACAGTATACAATGTAAGTCAAGATTGACATTTGCCGATTCTAAAATTCGGCTTTAGAAGCAGGTCTGTGCTTGTATTTTAGCTGCCCGGGATGTAATCTTTCCCATTGACTGTCCGGCTGTAAATCCGACTGGCTTGATGTTTTTATGAAGAGGCTGCAATGGATCCTATCAGGCATCTGAGAATATCGATGATGGTTCTGCTTGCACTTGTTACTCTCGGTGTCACAGGCTATATGACTATCGAGGGGTGGTCACTGCTCGACTCTCTCTACATGACCATTATTACCCTAGGAACAGTCGGTTTCAAGGAGGTTCATGACCTCTCTCCCTACGGCAAGATATTTACCATCTGCCTTATAGTTTTTGGCGTCAGTGTACTCGGTTATATCGTGGGAAGTCTTGCCCAGATCATGTTTGAAGGTCAGATCCAGAGAATTATCGGGAGGAAGAAAGTGGAGAAGAGGATCGACTCTTTAATGGACCATTACATCATCTGTGGTTTCGGGAGAATCGGACAGCTTATCTGCAAGGAGTTTGCGGCAAAGCCGATTCCGTTTCTCGTGATAGAAAAATTTCCGGAAGCCCATGACAAGCTGCATCATGAAGAGTATCTGCATATTCGCGGGGATGCGACCGAGGATGAGACACTCCTTCGCGCCGGGATAAAGAGAGCGAAAGGGTTGATTTCAGTCGTCACATCCGATTCGGAAAATGTCTACATCACCCTGACCGCCAGAGGTCTTAACCCTGATCTTTACATTCTTGCCCGTTCCGGAGAGGAGGGGTCGGAGATAAAGTTGCGAAGGGCAGGAGCGAACAAGGTCGTCTCTCCATACGTAATCGGAGGAGGCAGAATGGCTCAGGCGATCCTCCGCCCGAACGTCGTCGATTTCATCGAAATTGCTACAGGGAGAGAGCATCTTGAGCTGCAGATGGAAGAGATCCAGATCCCGATAAGTTCGGCTTTCGTAGGAGAAAATCTTATCAGTTCAGGTTTCCGGAAAGAGACCGGAACCATCATTGTCGGCATCAAGAAAGGGAACGGAAAGATGGTCTTCAATCCGGATTCCCACTCCAGAATCGAGGCGGGAGATACGCTGATTGTCCTCGGAAACCCTTCGTCAATACAAAAGCTCGAAGATCTGGTCAATTGTGAAAACTGTGCAACAAATAGCATAAAAAAACATAAACCGGAGCAGCATCGTGTCTAGAATAATTCATGCTCATGTCCCATTCCCGCAGGTTCAGCTTCATCTCGATTACATGCTTGAAAAGGGTGTTCATCCGGAGATATTTCTTTCCGGAGATGTCCTGGATTCGACACTCCCCGAACAGATCGAGTCAGTGTCTGCTTCTTTGGTGAATGCCGGGATAACCTGCACTATTCATGCGCCGTTCATGGATCTCAATCCCGGCTCGGAAGAACGTCTGCTTCGTGATGCATCCCGTCGTCGTTTTCAGCAGGTCTGCGATGCCGCAGCTATCCTCAAGCCGAAAGTGATGGTCTTCCATCCGGGTTATGACCGGTGGCGTTACGGAGAGAAGCAGAGTTCCTGGCTTGGGCATACGATAGAGAGTTTCACCAGGGTTCTGACTGCCACTGAAGCTGTCGGTTGCACAATCGCCGTCGAGAATATCTTTGAAGAAGAGCCGTCCACACTTCTCGCACTGATCGAGTCATTCAGCCATCCACGGCTTCGCCACTGTTTCGACGTTGGGCACTGGAACCTGTTCCATGCCCCTGGAATAGGGCTCGAAGAGTGGTTTGCAGCCCTTGGCGCCCATATTGCGGAAGTCCATATTCATGACAATAAAGGCGCAGTGGATGACCATGCTCCTGTCGGGGAGGGGGAGATCGATTTCGAGCTATATTTCAGGCTTCTGGAGCGTTACGCTCCCGAAGCGGTCTGGACTATCGAGGCCCATAGCCGCGATTGCCTGGAACGTGCAGTTCGCAACATTGCCAACTTCGCAAGTCGCAGCACTGCCCCTTGAAAAATCCCCGGAAACTGCTTATTTTTTGATAAAGTATATTAGGGGAGTAATAATATGAACGCCTTACGAACAACACTTTTGCTCGGCCTTCTCTCATGCCTCCTGATCATTGCCGGGGGTGCAATCGGCGGGAGATCAGGCATGACCTTCGCCCTTGTCATGGCTGGAGTGATGAACCTGGTATCCTACTGGTTTTCCGACAAGATCGTCCTCTCCATGTACGGTGCCCGGCAGGTTTCCGAAGCAGACCTTCCTGAATTCTACGGCATGGTTCGCCAGCTTGCCATCTCGGCCGGAATGCCGATGCCCAAGGTCTACCTGATCGAGTCGGATACACCCAACGCCTTTGCCACCGGCCGCAATCCTGAACATGCCGCAGTGGCGGCCACTACCGGTATTCTGAGGATACTTTCCTGCGAGGAGCTGATGGGGGTCATGGCCCACGAGTTGACCCATGTCAGGAACAGGGATATCCTGATCTCTTCCATTGCAGCGACAATAGCCGGGGCAATCACCTATCTTGCCCATATGGCGCAGTGGGCCGCGATGTTCGGTGCCGGGCGGGACAGTGACGACGAAGGGGGCGGGGGCATTTTCGGCATCATCCTCATGGCGATTCTCGCTCCTATCGCCGCAATGCTGATCCAGATGGCGATTTCCCGCTCCAGGGAGTACGGTGCGGATACGGGCGGCGCGGAAATATCCGGCAATCCTCTATATCTTGCCGGGGCACTGCGCAAGCTTGAGATCGCGAATCAGCAGATCCCGATGAATGCAAATCCTGCCACAGCGCATATGTTCATCGTCAATCCGCTGACAGGAAGCGGCATGATGGCGCTCTTTTCGACCCATCCTCCACTGGAGGAGCGGATACGGCGGCTTGAAGAGATGGCGTACGGACCGAGATAGCTGCCGGAATATAATTTGCATTATCTGCGGCACAGAAGGATGTTTCTGTGCCGTTTTTATTGCACCTGAGAGAGTGTTAACAATGGATAAATTCTGCATATTTTTTTATGCAGGTTGAGTATAATGAAAAGCTCATTGCTTATTATTAGAGTGATCTATGTTCAGAGGTTAAAAACCAGCAGAGGAAATCGCATTGAAGCCATTGATAAAAGCAGCTGTTATTTCGATCGCGTTGTCACTCCTTGCCGGTTGCGGGAGCAACTTTGAGTGGTTTCCCGATGCTGGTACGGCCGGCACTTCCTCAACTACCGCTGCTACTACCGTTCCTGCAGCGGCTGACAATACAGCACCGGTGGCAAATGCGGGCAAAGTGCAGAGTGTAATCGTTAATACCCTTGTAACTCTAGACGGCAGTGGCAGTACTGATGCAAATGGCGATGCATTGACCTATGGCTGGTCTTTCAAGTCAAAACCAACCGAAAGCAAGTCGGCGCTGTCGAGCGCAACTGCTGTCAAGCCCACGTTTACGCCTGATGTTGCGGGAGACTATATCGTTCAACTGGTCGTTAATGACGGGAAAACCGGCAGTGTTGCTTCTACAGTTACGGTGACCGCTTCAGTCGGCAATGCAGCCCCGGTGGCCAATGCCGGCACGGCGCAGAGTGTTCTTGTAGGCACTAAAGTGACACTTGCCGGCAGCGTCACTGACGCCAATGTTGGCGACACAATAACATATAGCTGGTCACTCACGTCCAAACCAAGTGGAAGCAGTGCGGCACTGTCAAGCGCAACCGATGTCAGGCCCACGTTCACAGCTGACGTCGCGGGCGACTATGTTGTCCAGCTGGTCGTTAATGACGGGAAAGTGGACAGCGTCGCATCTACAGTCACCATAACCGCGTCAGCCGGCAATGCAGCTCCGGTGGCCAATGCCGGTGCCGCGCAGAGTCTCGCCATTACCACTCTTGTAACTCTCGATGGCAGCGGAAGCAGCGATGCAAACGGCGATACGCTTACCTACAGCTGGTCCTTGACATCCAAACCAACCGGAAGCAGCTCGGCGCTGTCGAGCGCAACTGTTGTCAAGCCTACGTTCACGCCTGACGTTGCAGGAGACTATGTTGTTCAGCTGATCGTGAACGATGGGAAAGTGAACAGTGTCGCATCTACGGTAACTGTGACGGCAACAAATACAGGTTCAATAACTGTCACATTTTAGTGAAAAGGGGACACAGAAATGAAATCAGGATATTTGCCAATGCTCAGAAGGTTTTTTCTTTTCGCTGCCTTGATAATTTTGACAGCGGGATGCGGTTCAGGCGGCTCGACAGGCGCTACAAGTTCGACTGGTTCTGCAAGCACGACAAGTGTGACAAGTGAAACAAGCGCGACAACCAATATCGGCACTGGATCGATTGCTGTAAAGGTGGTATGGAACGTCAAAGGCAGTTCCTCACTGGCAAAAGCAACGGAAAAAGTGCTTTATGCTGCGCCGGTTAGCGTCGTGAAAATGAGGTTTACCGTGTCAGGTACCGGCATGTCCGATATAACAAAAGAATTCCCCGCAACTCCAGGTGTTAATGGTAGCGGTCAGATTGATGGGATACCAGCAGGTACTGGCAGAAAAGTGACTGTCCAGGGATTAGATTTAGGTGGCATTGTTATACATAAGGGAGAAACTCTAAGCAACATAACCATCACCGCCGGTCAGATCACTAATGTCGATCCGATAACTTTGAATGAAGCCATTCCGCCGATAACGCTTGCTTCGCCAGGAACTGCTCCTTCAGTCACTTCTGTGACACTTACAGCTAGCGAGCCGGCTACCATTTATTATACTACCAACGGTACTGATCCGGATAATGTCTCTGCAAATCCCTCTGGACAGTCTCCAGTAGAGAATATCGTAATCTCAGACGTTACTAAACCCATTAAGTTTTTTGCCATTGACAGTGCCGGTAACAGGGAAACTCCTTTCAAGACCTATACAGTTCCCATTAGCTCTTTAACTGTCACATGGTAACTATTGGAAAATAAACATCCGATGACTTCTTCACCACGCCAGGCGGCTTTCCATACCCTGCTCCGGATTGACAAGGAACGATCCTATGCCGACATTCTGATTGACCAGGAGCTGAAGGAAGGGGGGCTGACCGGACCAGACCGCGGGCTTTACACGGAACTGGTCTACGGAACACTTCGCAAGCAGGGGACTCTCGACCATATCATCGGCCAGTTTTCCAAGACCCCGCCGCTAAAACTTGAGAGAATTGTTCTCCTGCTCCTGAGGCTCGGGCTGTACCAGATGTTTTTTCTGGACAGGGTGCCGGTATCGGCCGCAGTTAACGAGACGGTCAATCTGGCAAAACAGTATGCTCCCAGAGCAGCCGGATTCATCAATGCCGTGCTTCGGAGTGTGGACCGGGGCCGTGACAGTATAAGCTACCCTGATCCCGATAAGGAGCCGGCCGCCTTCCTCGCTGCCAGGCACTCCCACCCCTTGTGGATAGTGGAAAAGTGGCTCGCTCAGCTGGGGTATGCCGAAGCGGCCGAGGTTGCCGCTTCCATGTCTTCCCCTCCGCCCTTTACCATAAGGGCAAACAGGCTGAAGACCGATCGCGCCGCTCTCATAGAGCGTCTGCAGGCAGAGGGGGTAACCGCGGTTCCATCCTCGTATGCGCCGGACGGGTTGACGATTACTTCTTCTATCTCGCTTTCAGGCTTGAAATCCTTTAGCGAAGGGCTGCTTGCTGTTCAGGATGAAGCATCCCAGCTTGCGGCGTCTCTCCTCTCTCCAGCGCCGGGCGATGCGATCCTCGATCTCTGCGCTGCCCCGGGAGGGAAAGCGACCTATCTTGCAGAGCTGACCGGCGACAGATGCAACCTTGTCGCCTGCGACAGAAATCCGCGCAAGCTTGCCCTGATAAGGGAAGTAATAGAGCGTCTCGGGATTCAGAGTATCACCACCGCTCTTCTGGACGCTACCAAGCCTTTCGATAAACTTCAGCCGGTGCTTTTTGACCGGATACTGGTGGATGCACCATGCTCCGGGCTTGGAGTCATTCACAGAAATCCCGAGGGTAAGTGGTGGAAAGAACCGACTGATCCGGCCAGACTTGCAGTTACTCAGCTGGCAATTTTAGGTAATGCCGCAAGCAGACTGAAACCTGGCGGAATCATGGTCTACTCGACCTGTTCAACTTCACTTGAAGAGAATGAGCAGGTAGTGGACAATTTCCTGTCCGGGCATCCTGAATTTATGATAGAACCTGTCAGCAGGGTATTACCTCAGCTGGCAACGATGGAAACCGAAGCAGGGTTTTTTCGCAGCTGGCCTCACCGGCACGGTATGGACGGTTTTTATGCCGCAAGATTCAGAAAGAAAACTGAGGAGTAAAGAGATGAAGAAGATAGCGCCATCCATTCTTTCTGCCGATTTCTGCCGGCTGGGCGATGAAGTCAGAGCCGTTGAAGCAGCGGGTGCAGACTATATCCACGTGGATGTAATGGACGGACATTTTGTACCGAACATAACCATCGGCCCTCTTGTCGTAGATGCCGTAAGAAAAATTACCTCTCTTCCGCTCGATGTTCACCTGATGATCGAGAACCCTGACAGATACATCCCCGATTTTGCCGCGGCAGGAGCAGATATAATCGTCGTTCATGCCGAGGCTTCGGTGCATCTCCATAGAAGCGTTCAGCTGATAAAGAGTCTCGGCAAGAGAGCCGGAGTTTCACTGAACCCGGCGACTCCACTCAACCTTCTTGAGTATGTCCTTGCCGATCTCGATATGGTCGTGCTGATGACCGTTAATCCGGGTTTCGGAGGGCAGTCATTCATCAAGGATTGCCTCCCGAAAATTCAGTCGCTTCGGGCAATGCTCGACAAGCGGGGGCTGGAGGCGGAGCTTGAGGTTGATGGCGGGGTGAAGGTGGATAATATCGCAAGGATAGCACACGCCGGAGCTGACGTTTTTGTCGCCGGAAGCGCGGTGTTCGGGAGCAGCGATTACGCTGCTACGATAAAGTCGCTGAAGGCGCAGGCAAAAGAGCCGGTTTTGTGATTACTGTCAGAATCTGCAGCATCGTTCCAGGTGAAAACGTCGGTGTCTAAATCCATCCTGATAATAGATGATTCCGAAGTTGTACGTGTTCAGATAGCATGCGAACTGCAGGGGGCTGCCCTGTGCGACCGTATCCTTCATGCCGGAGACGGTATTGAGGCTTTTAAGCTGCTGCTGGGAACGTCGGTTGACTTGATCCTCTGTGACCTTGAGATGCCGCGCATTGACGGATTCAAGCTGCTGGGGATGATTGCCGGCAACGAACAGCTGCGGGATATACCGGTTATCATGCTGACCGGACACGGGGATCGGAGCCTTAAGGTCAAGCTGCTGGGGCATGGGGCGAGTGACTATGTCACCAAGCCGTTCGATGCCGGTGAACTGATCGCAAGGGTCAAGGTTCATCTGAAAATCAAGGGTCTCCAGGACGAACTGAAAAAATCCAACGATAGGCTGCTGCTGCTTTCCAATACTGACCCGTTGACTCTCATATTTAATCGTCGCTACATGATGGATATGCTGGAAAAGGAGATACAGCGGGCAATCCGGACTGGATCGCAACTCTCCCTGCTAATGGTTGACATCGATCATTTCAAGAAGATTAACGACACATACGGGCATCAGAACGGTGATCTGGTATTGGTAGCTGTTGCTGATGCATTAAGATCCAGTCTGCGTACATATGACTTTGCTGCCCGTTACGGGGGAGAGGAGTTCGTTCTGATTCTGCCCGAGACGCCACACGAGGGTGCCATGTTGGTTGCAGAACGCCTCAGGGAAAGTGTTCAGTCACTGCATTACCCCGGTGTTCTCAACGGACTCAAAACTACTGTCAGCATGGGAGTTGCCACCTTTCCCGCCGCTGCCATCACATCGATAGCTGACCTTGTCAGAGAAGCTGATGAAGCAATGTACCGCGCAAAGGCAGCTGGCAGGAACAGGATCTTTTCAATGAGCCGGAAATAATCGTCAACAGCTTTTTTGTTGATTTCCCATTTCGAGTGGTCTTTAATCCCTCAATGAATCAAAACCCCGCTACCGGCGTTTCACATTTAAAAGTTTACTCCTTCCTCATCCTGACCACAATCTTCTGGGGCGGAAGCTTTATCTTCAACAAGATAGGCTTTCGCGAAGTCCCTCCCGTTGCTTTCTTTGCCATCAGATTCACCGTTGCGACGGTCATCATGGCCTGTATCTGCATTCCCCGCTGGCGTAACTTTACCTTCGAGACTTTGAAAGGGGGGTTTTTAGTAGGCCTTGCCCTGGCAGCGACAAATTTCACTTTTGTAGTCGGGCTTTCGGGTACCTCGGTGACAAGAGCCGGCTTCCTGAACAATCTCTTTGTGCTCTTTATCCCTCTCATATGCTTTATTCTCTGGAGGCACAGGGTTGGAGCCGCTGGCCTTGCCGGGATCATTCTTGCCATGGGGGGAATCTGGCAACTGGCTCAAGGGGGTGCCGGCGGTTTCAGCCGGGGTGACCTTATTTCGACGGTATGTGCCGTTTTCATCGCCATACATATCATAACCGTGTCCAGGATTCTGAAGGATGATGATGTGTACCTGGTGTCTCTGGTACAGTTCGCTACCGTTATGATTTGCGGGTGGATACTGGTGCTTGTTTCCCCGCCGCCTCAATTCGCAATGGGGCTGGAGAGTGCAGTGGCGATAGCATACTGTGCAATCTTTCCGACAGTTATCTGCTTTACCATTCAGAATACCTGGCAGCGGTATACAAATCCAACGCAGGCCGGTCTGATCTATACACTTGATCCGGTCTGGAGCATGATCGGTGGCTTTCTTGTACTCGGGGAGAGGATGAACTCCGGAGAGTGGCTCGGCTGTCTGCTGATCTTCTGTGCGGTGCTGCTGCCGCTCTGCATCCGGTATCTTCGTGAAAGACATTTGAAGCGGGCTGCTGCCTTTTCCGGGAGAAAATAAAAAGGGGCTGCGGAAATCCGCAGCCCCTAAAATAGTTTATTAATGTTTACCGCTCTTATTAAGAGCCCTTTTTCAGGTCGACAAGGATCAATTTCGCCACAGCCTTGAGAGTTTCGAATACCCCTTCACCGGTTGCAGCACAGGCTTCAAAATCGGGCACCCCGGTCAGATTCAGGTCTTTTCTGAGCTCTTCGAGCGGCATTGCGTTCGGCAGGTCGCGCTTGTTGTACTGGATGATAAAGGGGATCTTGTCGAGATCGTATCCCTGTTCCTCCAAGTTGAAACGAAGGTTGTCGAGCGACTCGATATTCGCGTCGTAGCGCTCTTCCTGAGAATCGGCCACGAAAACGACCCCGTCTACACCTTTAAGGATGAGTTTTCTCGATGCATCGTAAAAAACCTGGCCCGGTACCGTGTAGAGGTGGAAACGGGTCTTGAAACCGCGTATTTCACCGAGAGAAAGCGGGAGGAAGTCGAAAAAAAGGGTACGCTCGGTCTCTGTTGCAAGGGAGATCATCTTCCCTTTTGCGTCGGCAGCAGTCTTCTGGTAGACATACTGAAGATTTGTAGTCTTGCCGCAAAGCCCCGGTCCGTAATATACAATCTTGCAGTTGATCTCTCTGGATGCGTAGTTTATGAACGACATGGGTAAACTCCGTGCGATTTAGCTGAACAGGTTGTCGATGTCGTCATCGGTTATCTCTGCAAACGGGAAGTCTGTCGTCCCGCTCTTTTCCTTCTCTTCAGCTTTCTGCATTAATCCGTCAAATATGACTGTCAACTCGTCGGAAGCCTTCTTGACCCGAAGTCTGACAAGTCCCAGAGATGAGCGGCTATCGAAGAGGACAACCAGAATTACTCGTCCGCCGACAATCGAGATGTGAAGATTGTCCTTCTCCCCCTCATGGAAGAGAATAGAGAACTCTTTCTCGCCGATCAGTTTGGCCAGACCGCCTGTCGCCGCGATGTTGCCCGCGGTAAGAGAAGCCAGCGAGGTAGTGTCGAACCTCTCGACTTCGCCGACTCCGGAGATAAGCTGTCCGTTTTTATCAACAAGGAAGATTACCTTCGCATTTGCTTCACGAAGCAGCTTGTCAATGACGATGTTTATCTGCCGGAACTCCTCATCGTACATAACCAACTGAGGACTCGCCATGTATTACTCCTTAAGCCGGACATTTACAGCTAATGTGTTTATATAACAGAAATGGCAAACCCTTTCAAGTAACTAAAAAGCCTCCGGAGTTTATCCGGAGGCTTTTATCGTGTACTGCTAGGTGTTCAGCTACTTTTTGCAGGTGTCTTCAAAATTAAGCGCTGCCAGTTTTTCGTAGTACGCGAAGTGCGCCTTGGTCCATTCTCCGGCCTTTTTCATAAGCGCATCCGCCTGCTTGGGGTTGGCCTTCTTCAGCATCCGGTAGCGGTTCTCGTTGTTGGTGTACTCGCTGAAATCGATGGTTGCCGGTTTGCTGTCCAGCTGCAGCGGGTTCTTGCATTCGGCGGCAAGGGTAGGGTTGTAGCGATAAAGCGGCCAGTAACCGGATTGAACCGCTTTCCTGTTGGCATCCACCCCTTCGGTCATGTTGATGCCGTGAGCGATGCAGTGTGCGTAGGCAATGATCAGGGACGGGCCGTCGAAAGCTTCGGCCTCCAGCATGGCCTTGACGCACTGGGACGGGTTGGCGAGTGATACGGTAGCCACGTAGACCGAACCGTAGGACA
>Ga0134124_10002834_pt1 | contig 13998 bp, 11 predicted proteins | sample KB304_FD_96880 | JGI IMG/M metagenome (GOLD analysis project Ga0134124, IMG submission 96880) | Terrestrial soil microbial communities without Nitrogen fertilizer from Kellogg Biological Station, Michigan, USA - KB3-0-4 | ecosystem: Environmental > Terrestrial > Soil > Unclassified ... | reverse complement strand
GGTGTCGCTGCCTCGCTCGACTTCTTCTTCCTTGGTACTTCGTTGTTGTTTTTGGATGTGCGCTCTAAAAGATGGTTTCGCCTGTCAAACATCTCTGTGCTCTCGGTCGTGGTAATAACGTTAGTCGTATTTCTTTATTACTTTTACGGTATTGAGAAGCTTGATCCAATAGCGCCGTATTTCACGATCGCTTTACATACCGTTGTTGCGTTCTTCAGTTTGTGTGCGGCGGTTCTCTTCATGCGTCCTGAGCGCGGCGTGACAAACCTGTTGTTGAGCAGCAGCCCCGGCAGTCTTGTAGCCCGCCGGATGTGGCCCGCCATTCTTATAGTTGTCCTTCTCGGATGGATCCGAAACCTGGGTCGTGAAGCAGGTTATTACGGACCAGGTTTTGGCACGGCTGTTTTTGTAGTCGCAATACTTCTTCTGCTTGTGGGCCTTGTATGGTGGACTGCCGCAACACTTAACCGAACCGATAAGCGACGTCTCCAAGCTGACCTGGCGATGCGTGAGAGCGAATCTCGATTGATGGCATTGCTTGAACAACTTCCTGTCGGTATTGGGCTAACAGATCGCAATGGAGACTTTCTGATTAAAAACTCACGATTGGACGAGTTTGTAAGCGACAGGATCCCCTCTCTTGATCCCGTCGTTCGCGAACGCTGGCGAGAGTGGGACGAAAACGGTCAGCTGTTGGACGCATCCGAATGGCCCAGCGCCAGAGCATTGCGAGGCGAGACCGCCAATCCATCTGAAATGCTCTATACCGATGAGAACGGCAAACAAGTCTGGACCCGCGTCGCGAGCGTCCCATTTCGCGATGAAGCAGATGAGATAGATGGCGTCATCGTTGTCGTCCAGGAAATCGACGAACAGAAGCGCGCTACTGAGGAAAAAGCCAGGCTTGCAGCGATCGTTGATTCATCCGAAGACGCCATCATAAGTAAAGACCTCGAGGGGACGATCATTACCTGGAATGCGGGCGCCGAACGGATTTTTGGTTATACAGCTGAGGAAGTGATCGGTAAATCGATCACCATCCTGATGCCTCCAGATCGTTTAATAGAAGAACCCGAGATACTGCGGCGCATCAGACATGGTGATCGAATTGAGCACTTTGAAACCGTTCGTCAACGAAAAGATGGTAGCTTGCTCGATATCTCCCTGACTGTCTCACCTATCTTCGATCAGCGGGGCAAGCCGATCGGTGTATCGAAGGTCGCGCGCGATATAACTTCACGGAAAGAGACCGAGAATCGACTCGATTTAATCGCTCAAGTCAGCGATTTCATACGCACACTGCAAAACCCACACGAGTTGTCTTACGCAGTAGCTAAGACAGTAGGAGCTCATCTCGATGTGCGCCGCTGTCTCTTCGATGAAACTGATCTTGAGCGCGACCTGGAAATTGTTCATAAAGACTATTGCGACCGCGCTGAATCCATTGCAGGGCAACATCGAATTTCTGATTACAGCAGCATCACTACGGCCGAAATGGCTCGTGGTCTGACCGTGGTAAATTACGACTCCAAGACTGATCCCAGGACTGCCGCCGATTACGAAAGAAGTTATGAGTTAACGGGCGAGCGGGCCTACGTTGCAGTTCCCTTAATGCGCGGTGGAAGTTGGGTGGCGTCTCTCTGGGCGAGTGATGATAAGCCGCGACACTGGACCAAAGAAGAGGTGTTGCTTCTACAAACAGTGGGTGAGCGAACCTGGACTGCCATTGAAAAGCTTCGCGCCGAACTCGAACGCGAACGTTTGTTGATCAGTGAACAGGACGCACGTGATGCAGCTGAAAAAGCTAATCAGTTGAAGGACGAGTTCCTTGCCACTCTGTCTCACGAGTTACGAAACCCTCTCAACGTTATTCTTGGATATTCTGAACTGCTGCTGAGAATGCCCGAGCTGGAAGAATCGCAGCGACTGCGACAAATGGGAATGGCGCTGCGACGAAATGCTCAATTTCAGTCGCAGTTAATAAACGATTTGCTCGATCTGTCACGGCTACAAAGAGGCAAGATCTCTCTCAACCATGAGACCGTTTCGTTGGCGGCAATAATTGATAGCGCGGTTGAAACTGTTCAGGCCGAAGCGACCGCGAAGAATATTGATATTAAACTGAAGGTAATGGATCACCTCCTGTTTGTTGAAGGTGATCGCTTGAGACTTCAACAAATAGCCTGGAACATTCTCAATAACGCCGTCAAATTCACTCCTGATGGCGGATCTGTCTCGATTACTTTACGCGGTGAAGCGCACCAGGCTGTGCTGGCGATCGAGGACAGCGGGCAGGGAATAGATCCTGCCTTCCTCCCTAGCGTTTTCGAGATGTTTCGCCAGGCAGACGGAAGCAATATTCGACGCCATGGGGGCATGGGAATTGGTCTGGCATTGGTTCGCCAGCTCGTCGCACTTCACGGAGGAACAATTACTGCTGAGTCGGGAGGCTCAAACAAAGGATCACGCTTCACTGTCAGGTTACCGTTGATAAACGAAGTGGACGCATCATCTCCGAGGTTGCGCGATTCGGCGCCAGTTGAATTAAATTTGCCGGCGCACACCAGGGTTCTAATCGTGGATGATTCATATGACACGCTCGTCATGCTGGAGCAGCTACTAAAGATTAGCGGCGCAACTATCACGACGGCCAATGGTGCGCTGGAAGCGCTGGAGATCCTGAAACAGAAGGAATTCGATATGGTTCTTTCCGATATTTCGATGCCGGAAATGGACGGCTATGAGTTCCTTAGAAGACTACGTCAGATAAAAGGGCGGGAACACCTCCCAGTAATTGCAATCACCGGATTTGGTCGTAGCGATGACATTGAACGCGCGCGCAACGTTGGTTTTTATTCCCACCTTACGAAGCCGCTTAGTCTCGAGGCGCTTGCTGCAGTGCTACAGCGAGTTGTTGAAACGAGGTTGAAACGAACGGGATCCGATTCCGTTCAAAGCGATGCGCCGTCATTCGATCACGACCTCATTGCCTAGTTCCCCAGCAAGGAGCACCATTAAGTAGGACCATTCAATCCACGTGTCTTAATGTAGGCGCCCAAAAACAACACTCCGAGACATAGATCGATCAAAGCCGCTCCTAAAATAAAAGACGAAACACGATGCTGAGCAAAGAGCACGATAACGGGTACAACAAAAACTAATTTTTCCAACATCGATGGGAGCATCATCAAGCGATAACGGATTGGATCAACTGACAAAAGGATAAAGAGCACCTGCCACGCTACACCCAGTCCAACGAACCCATAGTAGTACTCAGGATGCGTAATCGGTGGCGGAAAGTCTCGACCCGTTTTATCTTCAAACAAGTACATCGGAACGAGTACAAGCAGGCCGTAGATACCGGCAAATCGAAACGCGATTCTCGCGAATCTCATAGTCGAACCACACCTCCCTATCTTCAAGATGCAAGCGGCTGACTGTGGAGCTTCAACCAATGCAGACGCGCATCAGAGTCGCTCTTCCTGGGGGCCTGCTTCTGTAGTAGTCGTCGCAGCTTCATTCTCGCTTTATGCAATTGCGACTTAGAAGTGCCGACGGCACATCCCAACATCTCACTTATCTCACCATGCTCATATCCTTCTACGTCATGAAGAATAAGGACCGCACGATAGCCGGGTGACAGTTGTCGAATCGCTTCGTTGAGAGCAATGCGATCTACTATCGACAGTTTGTTGTAGCTCTCGTTGCCGCTGACATATTGATCAGGTGCTGAATCGTCCAGAGAGGTTTGTTCGTATTTAAGCCTCGGTTTACGAAAGTGCATTAGAACGGCATTTACTGTGAGCCGATGTAGCCATGTAGAAAAGGATGACTCGCCCCGAAACGTCTTAAGCTTGCGAAACACTTGAATAAAAACATCTTGTGTCAGGTCTTCAGCCTCCGAAATACTTCGTGTCATGCGTAGGCAGCGACTGTATACGACGCGATAGTAAGTTTGATAGATTCGCTCGAAAGCTGCGAGGTCACCGTTTGCAGCAAGTAGCACATTTTGATCTACGAACACTGTTAGTTTACTCCTGGGACGGCCCCGACTTGTCGTCTTTCGCGACTGGAGTCGAGGCCAACCCTTAGGTTCAACGACATTGCTTCTGCCCTGTCATTGTAAATTCGCCAGGACAACCACAGTTCCGACAGAATCGGGTTTCATTAACGCCCCAATCGACTCATGAATTCTCTTTTCTGCTTGTCGCTCTGAACGCGACTTTGCAATTTCTCTCCCGTAAGTCGCGGCCGACGGCCACACCTGATAAAGAAAATACTGGTCGTCGAAACGGTGAAATACGAGAGTTGCCCTATCGCGTGACTTGAGGCTGTTGACTGGTATAGTCAAAGGCACAGCTCTCGAGTGCCCTTCTACGCTTCCGATCTGCAAAACAAGATCGCCTGAACCTGGTAGCGCCCGGGCTACTGAATATTGTCCTGCGGGCAATGTCTTATCGCCCACAATGAAGTCGAACGGAATGTTTACTCTAAATCCGTAGTCCAGAGTCTGTGCTCTGGCTGAGGTTCCGAAAGTTGCAATGCTAGCGACGATCATAAGAACCACCTTGATTGACGTTGTCACGAATGTCTTCTTCATAAGATCTCCTCTTCCTTGTTTGCGCACGACCCGGTGGTCACTCACGCAGCAGTTAGTGAACGTGTCTCTTGCTTCAATGCAGCACGAATACGCGCTAGATGGTGATAACTATGTCTCACGGCGTGATCTTCAATAAGAAACTGACACGTAAGCGTTGCATCAGCATTGAGGGACACGCGCGTAGCCCGGTCCAATTCCTCATCAGTTAGTGCTCGCACGGCGGCCGCTGCGACAGCGCTGTTATGTCGGAGTAACTCCAACGTGGCCTGTTTTTTAACGGCGTCGTTCGCGTCGGCGTGTTCTGCATTGATCCGGTTTACAACGTCCCAAGTTACGCCTTCTACAGGCTTTCCCGCGGCAACAGTCTGGGCTACCTGAATTTCAATTGGGTACATGCTGGCAACGTGATGTACGACCACGCCAACCTTTCGCCCGTCTCCAGGGACGCGGATTTGCCATTCCAGATCCGTAAGTGAGCTTGCGAACGCTTCCAGTGCGAGGGCGCCCTGCTCAATTCGATCCGCAAGTGCATAACTACGTTTGTTCATTTCTACTCCTTCGATGTCTCTCGAATGATTTGTTCTTCGAACACGATGACAATAGACGTCCTGAGAAATGCAGTCATAATTGTTCGGTAAATCTGCGGTAATGTTTTGTCCGATATGCTTCAGCTTGTCGGTTCTGGAGTTGAACGTTCGGATAGATTTGCGACAAGCTGAAGCATATCGGACATTCAAGCCTGCTCCAGGTTTCGGACGTCAGATAGGACAGAGGCGATGAACTCGAGTAGCTCATCCAGGGAATGAAATCGCGTAGCCCCACACGAGGCAACGTGCTCAACCTTGCCCTCAAAACGTCCGGCATCAATGTCTGTCTCCGGTCGTAACTGGATCACAAAGGCTGAGTTGTATTGCCATCCTTCCATCAAGAGAGCAGAATGGGCCATGCGTGGCTTCCGAGTCATAAAAGTTGCGTAAGGTTTCGGTAACCTCCTTGACCACGATTCCAACCGAAAAACGCATAGTCTTCGAGCCGTTTTCCCTGGACCTAATCAACGAGTGCCTATGGCTCGGCTCGAAGGAAATAAAGGTTAGACCCAAAGCGTTTGCCGTTCTACACCACCTCATTGCTCGTCCTGGTCAGCTCGTCACCAAAGAGGAACTTCTGAACTCTATTTGGCCGGATACTTTCGTCAGCGATGCCGTGCTCAAAGTAACGATTCGCCAGTTGAGAGAAGCTCTCGACGACGATCCGAAAGCGCCTCGATACATTGAGACCGCACACCGTCGCGGCTATCGGTTCATAGGTCAGCTTTCAGCGAGCGCAGAACCAATCCATCAACCCATTCAAATCATTCAAGAGGTTTCTGGTTCATCGGCCCCCGCAAGATTAATTGCCCCTGTTGTGGGTCGTGATGAGGCTTTGTCGCGATTGCAAAGCCGGCTTCAGAAGATGTTGCGGGGAGAGCGCCAGGTGGTTTTTGTCACGGGTGAAGCTGGTATCGGGAAGACATCTTTAGTTGACGCTTTCGCGGACACTATTCCTGCGAGCGGGAAGATTCGAGTTGCAAGAGGACAGTGTTTAGACCAGTACGGAAAGAGCGAAGCCTATTTGCCGGTGCTCGAAGCAATTGCAAGGTTGTGCAGAGACGAAGAAAGAGTTGGTCAACTAGTACGCACTCATGCACCGATGTGGGTACTTCAGATGCCTTCACTGATGAGCACTTCGGAGCGCGAGTCTTTAACTAAAGAAATGGCAGGCGCAACGTCTGCGCGCATGTTGAGAGAGATGGGTGAAGCTTTGAACGCTCTCACTGCAGAGCGTCCACTCGTACTCATTCTTGAAGATCTACACTGGAGCGATTATTCGACTTTAGACCTGATCTCATTCCTGGCAACGCAACGAGCGCAGGCGCACCTGATGCTAATTGGCACCTATCGCAATGTGGAATTGATTATCAGTCGTCATCCGCTAAAAGCAGTAAAGCAGGAGTTGTTGGCCAAACAGCAATGCGAGGAGTTGCCGCTTGAATATCTGACAACCGACGCGGTGGCGAAATATTTGTCGTTTCGATTTCCCGGGAATCGATTTCCAGCGCGGCTCGCCGGATTGATACACGAGCGTACAGATGGAAATCCGCTTTTCATGGTCAACGCAGTCGACTACGTCGAAGGAGCAGGATTGATTGCAAAACGTGAAGGCACTTGGGAGTTAGTTGTAGATCTTCAGAATGTACAAGTTGGCGTACCAGACAATATCAAGCAGATGATCGAGAAGCAGGTGGCTCACCTGGGAGATGAGAATCAGCTAACGCTTGAAGCGGCCAGCGTGGCTGGTGTGGAGTTTTCCGCGCTCGCGCTGGCGTCGGCGTTGGATGAGGATCTGGATGTGGTTCGATCACGATGTGATGAACTTGCCGGTAAACGTCAATACATTCAGGACTGTGGAATCCAGGAACTACCAAACGGAGAGACGGTACCTCGTTATGGCTTCATACACGCTCTATATCAAAACGTACTGTATGAGCGTTTGCCTGTATCGCGGCGGGCACAGCTTCATCGGCGCATTGCTGAAAAAGGAGAAGAAGTTTACGGAGAGCGCGCCGGGGAGATTGCGAGTGAGCTTGCGATGCACTTTGAACGCGGCCGTGACTATAAGCGCGCAGCAAAATATTTTCAGCAGACTGCGGATCTAGCGATTCGCCGATTTGCTTATCGTGAAGCAGTTAAGCTGGCACGACGTGGGATCGAACTGGTTGGCAAACTGCCGCAAGCCGAGGAATGCAATCGAACGGAGCTTTGTTTACAACTCACTTTGGGTGTGCCTCTCATAGCAATCGAAGGTTATGCGTCCCCAAATGTAGGCAAGGTTTACCTGAGAGCGCGCGAGCTTTATCAACGGTGTGGTGACAGTTCGGATGTTGCTGAAGTGCTGTGGGGAGTTTGGACCTTTTACACGCTTAGCGCTGAATTGAGGACAGCTCGTGAGATCGCAGAAGAATTTTTAGCTGTGAGTGCGCGGCTTGCTTATCCGGGTCTGGCTATGCGAGCTCACCTTGTCATGCACGTCACACTGATGCACCAGGGCGAGTTTGGCCCAGCTATTGAACACTACGAAAAAGCCCTGGCACTTTATGATCCTCAACATCACCGCGAGGATGCTTTCTTCTTTACCCAGAACGCAGGAGTTGCTTTGCGATGTTTTGGCGCGTGGACGCTCTGGTTTCTCGGGTTTCCCGATCAGGCACTCGAGCGCATGCATGAGAGCCTGACCCTCGTTCGCGAGTTATACGAACCTCACGGTTTGTCGCATAGACTCTTATTTGCTTCGATTCTGCATCAACTTCGTCAGGAACCCAGGGAGTCGCAGGAATACGCTGAAGCTGCGCTCACGATTTCGCATGAACACGGCCTTGTGATGTATGAGGCGCAGGCAAGGATCACGCGTGGGTGGGCTTTGACGGAACAAGGTTCGGTAAAAGAAGGAATCGCCGAGATGCGACAGGGAATTGCTGAGTATCAGCAAACGGCGACCTCACTTCTGCGTCCGCAATTCCTGGGCCTGCTCAGCGAAGTACTGGGTAAAGCCGGCGACTTTGTGGATGCTCTTGGTCAAATGGACGAAGCTTTGCGCCTGGCCCATCGAAATGGGGATGCGTCCTACGTTCCGGAGTTGCATCGTATCCGCGGTGAACTGCTGCTGATGCAAGCTAAAGGGAATTTCAATTCACGAACTTGCGCTGATGCTGAGGAATGTTTTCGAAGGTCAATTAAGATTGCTCAGCGCCAGGAAGCAAAGTCGTGGGAGCTTCGGACTTCGGTCAGTCTTGCTCGTCTCTACCAGTCTCAGAACAGAACGGAAGAGGCAAGAGAAGTGCTCACACTGGTTTTTGACTGGTTCACCGAGGGATTTGAAACGAAAGACGCACGCGAAGCTAAGACACTATTGGACGAATTAAGGAAGTCGACGTAGATCTCAGATCGCAGTTCTCATTCGTCGCGTGCATCAGTGGATTGCGTCAGTCGTAACACTACTCGCCCTCGAGCTGCCGAATCAGTTGCGGATTCACTAGTTCCGCACTCGTTTATTCCTTGTCACAAGTTTGATTAGTCTCGACATCTTTTGCTTCACCCTGCCTGCCTCGCCGTCAATGAGAACGCTCAGGTACTGGGACCGCCGGCGTCCCCGCCTGCTGATTGCTTGTTAGTAATATTAAGTAGACACCAAAGAGCAGGCGAGGACGCCTGTGGTCCCAGCACTCGCCTGCTCTTCGGTTAGCATTTCCATCTATTACGGACGAGCTTCAAAAACTAAATTGAATGGTGTTTCAGCTGCACGTCGGAAGTGCTTGAAACCACCACTCGTAACAACGTCATGTATGCGAGCTTCGCCAGCCTGTGCACCAAGTGCTAACCCGACTTCCTGAGATCGCGATGCAGGTGTACAGAGCATTGTTGACGCCGAATAAAAGATACGGCCGATGGGATTCAGATTGTCCTCGAGTTTGTCGTTGGCAAATGGTTCGACGACCATCCATGTTCCGTCGCTCTTCAACGTGCTGTGTACGTGCTTTGCGGCGCCTACGGGATCACCCATGTCATGGAGCGCATCGAATATCGCGACAAAGTCGAAATTGAGACCGGGATAATCCTTTGCTTTTGCAACTGAGAAGACAACTCGGTCTGAAACACCAGCTTGTTTTGCCTTATTCCGCGCCTGATCGATCGATTCCTGATGGTAATCAAATCCAGCAAACGTCGACTTCGGATATGCCTGGGCCATAAGAATTGTCGAAGCGCCATGGCCACAACCGATATCGGCCACTTTGGCACCAGCCTTCAACTTTGCTTCTACACCTTCCAATGCCGGGATCCATGACGTGACTAAGTTCGCGGCATAACCAGGTCTAAAGAACCGCTCGGTTCCACCAAACAAACCACCATCGTGCTCGTGCCAACCTACGCCCTCACCGGTTTTGAAAGCGTCGGCGATGCGTGGTTCCGATCTGACGGCAGACAGAGCAAGTTGAAACGCGCCTGGCAGAAACAACGGTCCATTTTCGTCAGTTAGTGCGAACGCCTGTTCTTCGCTTAGGGAGAATCGGTTCGTCTTTGCATCGTAATTCGCATAGCCGCCGGCAGCCTGCGACGAGAGCCATTCACGTATGTATCGTTCAGTGGTGCCAGTCCGCTTGGCGAGTTCCTCGGGAGTTAGTGGTCCGTGCTCAGCCAATGCTTTGTAGAGACCGAGTTTGTCTCCGATGACTGCCATTGCCGAATGAAAAGTCCCACCAAAATCGTTCAGAAACCTGCCCAGTAGCTCGTTCAACTTTTGTTCATTAATGCTCATCGTGTCTTTCCTTTCTTTATCCTCCGACGCCGGGAGAATACGTCGAGGGAAAACCGGCAGTCATAATTGTTCAGTAACCTTTCGGTAATTCGTGAGGACTTCAGGATGTGACCGTATTAGAGGTCTTGGGGATAGTAGAACGTCCGCATTGCGGTTTTGTTAAGCTTTCAAATCACTCTTGTTTGCCTATCGCAATCAGATCGCGGTTTTCCAGGACATGTTTTTCAGAGCCTTGTCGCGCGACGCGAATCATTGCACGCCCGAGTTCTTCCGTTGTGATTACAGAATTCGGCACAAGCATCCGAACCACCGGAATCAGTGGCTTCAACAGAGCGTAGCTGATCCTGGTCCAACGGGTTCGCGAAACCTCACCGTGTATTGGTTGCAAAGCAGCAAGCCTAAACATGTAAGCATTTGGAAACAATTCAAGTAATGTGCTTTCGGTCTTACCCTTTATTTGAGCCCACATCGATCTCCCGCCCGTGCCTGCGCCTGAAACATAGATAAAGGTCATCTTCCGGTATATCTTCGCGAGTTTCTGTGCCCAACCAATCGTTAAATCAAGAGTCATGTGTCTATAGTCGACCTCGTTCATTCCCGCAGAAGAAACGCCGAGACAGAAGAAACACGCATCGAAATGCTGAAGGTCCTCGTCGCCGGTGTCGAAACTGAACATATCGCTCAGTAGAAGTTCGCTGAGCTTCGGGTGAGTTACACCCGAGGAATGGCGGCCGATGGCGAGCACAGTTTCAACGGTGTCTTCGCGAAGACATTCACGTAAGACGCCTTGGCCAACCATTCCTGTCGCTCCAAAAAGAATTACCTTCATTATCAGTACCGACCTGTGTAGGGGGGATGAATTCACGAACGATTTGTTTCGATTCTAATGCGGCGAACAACCTTTTGACACGCTTAACAATCACCACCTCAATCGCTCGTTTTCCCACTGTCAGAATTAACAGTTACTCAAAGGCTCGGCCTGCCACTAAAGTTTGGATGTATCCCCTGTCGCCCGACACGAGAATACAAAGGCAAGAAAGGAAAGGTTTTCATGAAACGAGTATTATCACTAGCAGCACTGTTGTTGATCTTCCCGACCATCGCATTGGCTCAGTCCGAGGATTACAAAAGGTTGGAATTCTTCGGAGGTTATTCAGCGCTAAATTTTGATAACCTCGGAGGCGACACCGACATTGCGGCTATCAACGACGTACTCGGCAAAAAAAATACCTTGCGCGGTTTTAACCTGGCGCTGACTGGCAATTTCCACAAATATGTCGGAGCCACGTTTGACTATTCGCTCCATGTCAGAACGGACGACTTCTCACTCCCTGCGGGATCCGGCAACGTGGATAACAACGTACAGAATTTTCTTGGTGGTATCCAAATCAAGAACAATACGGAAGATGCTGCGCCACGTTTCAAGCCCTTTGGACACGCATTGTTCGGCGTGGCTCATCAAAGGATCACCATTAACAGCCCGCAACTACCAGCCATTTTCGGCATCAGTGATTTTCATGTTAATGAAACCAGCTTTGCAATGGCTTTCGGCGGTGGCGTCGACATCAAACTTAATCATCGCTTTGATATTCGCGCAGTCCAGGTAGACTGGAACATCATCAACAGGGGCGATCAGCAGACAGGGGTTGTCCTCGTGCCAACGCCACATCAAACAGTGGGGTCGCCTTTCGTCATACCCGGTATGAGGCAGGATAACTTGCGCCTCAGTGCTGGCATAGTGATTCACTAAATAAGATCCTCAACCATCTCACAGAACAAGAACGGCCACCGTTATGGCGGCCGTTCTTGTTTGTTCGCCAATCTGTTTTCAAATCGCAATCTAAAACTAATGTCGGCGCAAGACCGCCGATACGATACGTCGATTAGACTCCGCACGCGATACAAACCGGATCACTCACCCGACAAAATTCGATAAAAATTAGATCTAAAAGGAGAACAAGGTATGAAAGGATTTACCCTTCGTCTGTCTACCATCCTGGCTGTCGTAGCATTTAGTGCAGTTGCGACTTTTGCTCAAGGAACCCCAAGTTCTAAGGCGACCGCAGCAATCAACACTTCCGTGGCCTGCACCGTCAAAGGAAGCACGAACATAGGCGATACCATTCCAGTGGATTGCCATGACATTTTTACCGGTAACCCCGTTGTTGTTGACCCCGACAACTTCGCTGAGATTATGAAGACAACTGTTAAGGTTTCGAATAGCCAGTCTCTGTTCGTTTCCCCTTCACTGGTAACAGGCCTCTTCACAAGCACTAAAACAAAGACTACGACTGGCAGCACTTCAACCGTGACTGCGATGGGCAGCGTCTATATGCGGGGAGTCTTGAAAGACTCATCGAACAATGTCGTTGCGATCGGTTATCCAGTTGCCATCTGTACTGACGACATCCTGGGTTGTCAAAACAATGGAAGTGGTAAATTCGGCGTGGTTCTGGACTCGCGCGTCCAAACTCTGAGCCAGTCCCTTAGCGATTGTGTTGTCAACGTAGGAACTACTACCGGCACGTGCACTTTCGATTCGACTATCCAACTCATTCTGAAAACAACCAGTGCACACACTTTTAACCTGATCTTTCCAAAGGTAGGCGTTGGAGTCTACACGCTAACAATCGAAGCTGCTCTCAAGGCTGATGGAACGATCGGAGCCGGCTCTGGTACTGCAATTGGAGCAGCGGCTTATGGTTTGGGATCGGTAACGGTCGAGAGTGTGCGACTCGTACACGATTTTTCATTCTAGCTACATCCGGTGCTGTAGCCCGATTGTTAAGGAGGGCTCTATTGGGTTTTTCAGAGACCCCCGTAACAGTCGGTCTACGGCACTACATCAAGTTTATTTGCAACCAATTCAGCGTAACTAGTATCTGAGCAAACCGCGCGCGTTAAGCGACCACCCCGGCCTCTTCCCAAGAACCGACAAACTAATAGTGCTCTCCCCTTAAGGAAAGCCATGAGCACTGAACCTGTTTCTTCTCGGGCTGCGTCTGCCCGTCGAAGTGGTCGGCCTAAAGGTGTACCGACACAAAAAGTCCAAAAGATGGTGGAAGCATGGGATCGTCTGAAGCAAACTAATCCCAAGGCCAATAACGCTGCCCTTTTGAATATGGTTGCGCAAGACGTATTCGGCGTCCGATTAAATCCCATAGTTCGCAAGCGGGAGACGGAACGTCTCAAACGGACCTTGCGACGTCACGGTAAGATCTAGTCTTCATCTTGCGAGGCCGGACATTACTTGTTCGCACTATCTACCGGGTGTAGCCTTGAATAGAAATAGTCAAGCTGCAACGTACATTAATCAATTTGGGAACGGAATGAATGGCTCCCGAAGTTGAACCAACGGAATCACGTTCAGTCATCCTTTTGCTGCACTGTCCGCTCCGTCTTGGTCTGGCTGCGAGCCTGACCCAGTTCATCTACACTCATGGCGGAAGAATCCTCTACCACGACCAGTGCGTAGACGCTGAAAGCAACCAATACTACACACGCCTGAAGTGGGACATCTCCAGCTTTTCCATGACAGAGGAGGCGATGACTGAAAGACTCAGTACTCTGATCGCCAGTGGGCCTGATACCGAGTGGCGGCTCCACTACTCGGATGAAGTCGACAGGATGGCGGTCTTAGTATCAAAGGACCCGTGGTGCCTCTACGACATCCTCGCGCGCAGTCAGTCCGGCGAGTGGAAAGTCGAGATTCCTATCATCGTCAGCAACCATCCGGATCTTGAACCAGTAGCAAAGAGATTCGGGATTGAGTTCCAGATCTTTCCAATGACGAAAGACAACAAGAGCGAGGTTGAGGGCAGGCAATTGACCCTCCTCCAGAGTCGTCGGATCAACCTCATTGTCCTCGCGCGGTACATGCAGATCTTGAGTCCGCGCATCGTCGATGCCTTCCCGGAGCGGATCATCAACATCCACCACTCCTTCCTTCCCGCGTTCGTCGGAAAGAAGCCCTACCACCAGGCTCACGAACGAGGCGTGAAGGTGATCGGCGCGACGGCCCACTACGTCACCGAGCAGCTCGACGAGGG
>Ga0134124_10002833_pt1 | contig 14003 bp, 12 predicted proteins | sample KB304_FD_96880 | JGI IMG/M metagenome (GOLD analysis project Ga0134124, IMG submission 96880) | Terrestrial soil microbial communities without Nitrogen fertilizer from Kellogg Biological Station, Michigan, USA - KB3-0-4 | ecosystem: Environmental > Terrestrial > Soil > Unclassified ... | reverse complement strand
TCGACGCCAACCGCTACTCGCACTCGAGAAGCGGCGCCAGCACTTCGTCACGATCCCCGGAGATAGGCGTCGCCGATGATCTGAGCCTGTGTCTGCCAGGTATAGCGTGCTCGAATGCGAGCGCGGGTTTCGCTGCTCGGCCGCGCGCCTGTCGCGCACAGTTCTTCGACCGCGCGCGTCCACTCGCGGACGTCGGTCAACGAACAAAATCGGACCCCTTCGAAGCCGACCTCTCGAAGCACCGGGATGTCGCTGGCAACGACTGGTGCACCGCACGCAAGCGCCTCGATCACCGGAATACCGAAACCCTCGGCGAGGCTCGGCACGATCACGGCCGTGGCACTGGCGTACAAACCTGCCAACTCGTCGCGCGAGATCCCTCTCCTTTGCCGAATGAATCCGGCCAAATTTTGGCGTTCGATGTACGCCCGCTGCGCGTCGCTCCAAGTGCCGCCGATCTGGATGAGTTCCAGTCGTGGAAAGCGTTGACGAACAATGGCGAATGTTTGCAGAAGAAGCTCGACATTTTTTCGCGGAGTGCAGGAGCCGACGTGCAACAGGTATTGACCCTTCGCCGGGCTCGACGCGGCAGCCGCAAGAAACTCGGCGGCGATCCCCAAAGGAGCTTGTATCAGCCGAGACGCTGGGACCAAGTCATGGCGCACAATTTCCTCGCGAACACTGGCCGTGCTGTGAAACACGACGCGCGCGTGGCGTAGCCCCGCGAGCAACAGGCTAGAAAGCAAGACGCGCGAGCGTGGCGCACCGGACCCGGGCAGGAGCGCGCGATAGGCATCGATGTCATGGCAGTACACACCGACGCGTGCCGTCGGAAAAAGCAGGGCCAAATGTGCATAGCTATGGTCCGCGATGTGGAAGTATTCGGCTTTGGATCGTATCGCCATAGCTTCGATTGGAAGCTGCGCGAAACGCCCCAATGCACGCTCGGCCGCGCTCGCCGCGCGGCCCTTCCTGGTGAGCCTAAGAGCTGGCCGAAATAGCCAGCTCTCCAAGTCGGCTCGTTGGGACAGGTGCAATGCGAGCTGCTCGGCCGCAAGATCCATACTCGGCCAGCTCTCCTCCAAGAAATCGGCGATGACAGCGATTCGAGGCATTCGGCCCTTTACGTGCGCTGTCTTGCTCAGCTCTTGGAGGGGATACTGGCCCGCAGGTTTTCTCCGAGTTCGTGAGCGACCGTGGCATGAGTCAGCGTCTCCTCCACGTGGCGGTGACCTTCGGTGCGATACTGTTCGAGCAGGGTTGGGTCCTTCAAAAGGCGGACCAAACAAGCAGCCAGCTCGTTCACTTGCCCCTCGCGGAAGACCAGCCCCCCACCAGATCGACGAATCAAATGCGGGATCTCGCCGGAATCGGAGCCCACCACGGCAGCGCCGCACGCCATTGCCTCGACTAGAATACGTCCGAACTGCTCTTTCCAGCGTGACGTCGTACGTGAAGGGAGCACGAGCACGTCGATCGCCGAAAGCAAGCTGCCCACGCGATCATGGCTGATCGCACCGAGCATCAGATACTTGGACGTTGGCAGAGCAGTCAGCGCCCGCTTGGTAGCTTGCTCGGCGCGACCAGCGCCAACGCAACAAAAAAACCAGGGGGGGAGCTCCGAGTCCTGCGCCATCAACTGCACGGCGCTCGCGAGATCGAGCAAGCCTTTTTCGACTGTCAGGCGCCCGAAGTAGCCGATCACTACCGTGTTTCTGGGAATTCCGAATTCATCACGGATGCGTTGCCGCTCCGGCTCCGAGCGCGCATTGAACAAGGCCGGATCGTAAGAGTGGTGAAGCCGCTGAATGGTGGCTCGAAAGCCCTTCAAGCGCAGCACTTGCTCTACTTCATCCGAGACAGCGAAGGCTCCGGCCGCGCGACGGTACACCCATTGCCGCAGGCTCGAGAATGGCCATGGAATGGTTTTGTCCAAATTCTCCTTCGTGAAGAACCAGATTGTCGCGCGCGGGAACTCGAGGAACGTTTGGAGGGCGGCCAAGCTCCACGGTTCTTCGTCCAAAAAGACCAAGTCGGGTTCCCAGCCGGCCAGCACATGACGCAATGACGAGCGGTAGAAAAACAGAGACCCGTTGCCGGAGAAGGCAACGGGAAGCGGCAGTACCCGCAACGCGCGGTCGCCCTCACGAGGTTCGAAGCGCAGATCGCTGATCAGGTCGCCCTTCCATGCGCGGGGTACCACCATCGTGACGTCGACCTCACAGAAACGCGCCAGTTCCTGGAACACGGCGCGATTCACCTCCAGGACGCCAGCGTGCGATAGAACGAGGATTTTCTTGCGACTCACGATCTACCCATCGCGACGAGAACCGAACGCTTACGCATGAACCCTAGAGCTCGGCGCGGCATCGACGTTCCGAAGGGTCTGCATGGCACCGCTCGAACCGCGCGCCACAGGGCAGGAGCAGCGGCAGATGTGGATCCAGAACGTCACCATCGGCGTCACCAGCGAGCACGCTAGCATTTGTCCTTCCACCCAGTCACGAGCCCGCTTCGTGCTCGTGGCTGGGATACCGCCAGGCTGTGCCATCCCCCTCACCTTGCCCCGATTTGCCCCAGTCGCGGCGCATTGCGATCGATTCAACTCATATCCGTCGACTGTCGACGCCAAGCATCAGGCGGCAAGGCTTGTTGCCGGGCTATTTTTGGAGTAGCTACCGCCTCGTGCTCGATGCGGCAACTGCAGCTCCCGGCCGGATCGGCAAGGACAGCGAAGCCCGCAAAACGCTTGCCGATCGTCCGTGGCTGATCGGATTCGTTCTGCTGCACATTGCCTGTCAAATGCTACTGCTGGTACCGGAGCTTTCCGGAGTTCGGACACTCGTTCGAATGGCTGGGTTCGGAGTCAGCCTAGCGTTTCTCGTTCTGATTCCGAGTTCGCGCGTGCGGCGCACCTCGCTCAGAACGTGCGCGTTGTGCATTTTGGCGCTGCTTGGGCTCGAATTTTTCCACCCCGAAGGCAGCGGATTGTTGGCAGCGCTCGCCTCCGTGATGATGAAGCTCGCCGTACTCGCGCCGATCTTCTGGGTGCCAAGAACGGGAACCACTGCCAAACAGCTACAATCACTGATCACGATCCTCTGGCTTTTCTATACCGCTAGTGCGCTGCTCGGGGTGCTCCAATCATATTTCCCGGGGCAGTTTCAGCCACCTCTCGCGGCGGTCCTACTTGCAAAAGGGCGTACCGCTCTGGATGGCTTGCGGATCGAGCTCGCATCGGGTGAGCGAATGTTCCGCCCCATGGGGTTGACCGACAGTCCGGGTGGCGCTGCCGGCGCAGGCATGTACGCCGTGCTTTTCGGCACCGGCACACTCGTGTCAGAAAAAACCGCCTTTCCCGGCGCGCGCCTGGTTGCTGGCGGGGGCATGGTCGCTGGCTTGATGTGTTTGTATCTATGCCAAGTCAGGTCGCTCGTGGTCATGACTGGCGTCTGCACGCTGACCCTATTGGCTACCTTGCTGTTCAGCGGGCGGCTGTCCAAGCTTGTCGGCTTGCTTGGTGCGGTGGGGATAATCGTCCCTGGTGCGTTCGCGTTGGCCTTGGCCATCGGCGGCGAGTCAATGACAGCGCGGCTGACGACGCTCATCGAATCAGACCCAGGCTCAGTCTACTACGCCCATCGTGGTTTATTCCTCGAGTATACCCTGAATCATGACCTGCCTCTCTACCCGCTTGGGGCTGGCCTCGGTCGCATCGGGATGGTGCATAGATATTTCGGCGAGGCTACGGGCGCTCTGTGGGCCGAAATCCAGTGGACCGCATGGCTCTTGGATGGCGGTGTGCTGCTCGTCTTTCTCTACGCGGCAGCAATCCTCCTCGCGTCGTGGGGCTGCCTGAAAGTTGCGCGGCAGGCACGAGGTGTCGATTCGGGCTCGCTGAGCCTCTGGGCAGCCATGATCCTCGCGTACGACGTGGGCGCCCTGGCGCTCTGCTTCAATTACCCGCTTTTCGAAGGGACGGGCGGCGTTGAGTTTTGGCTGCTCAACATGTCAGTGTTGTGCGCCGCTCAGAACGCTGACCTGGGCTCGCTTCGCAGCAAGCCTGCGTAGAGCGCGAGGTGCGCATCGACGACTTTGTCCACGTCGAACTCGGCAAGCACCCGGCGCTGCGCGGTCTGCCCCAACGCTCGCGCATGTGGCTCGTTATCGAGAAGCGTCGTCATGGCAGCGGCTAAGGCTCGAGGATCGCGTGGAGGAACGATCAAGCCCGTCACGCCATGTTGGTTCACGTAGGGCACGCCCGATTTGAGATCCGTTGCAATTACCGGGCGGCCCGCAGCCATTGCCTCGAGTTGCACCATTCCGAAAGCCTCACTCGGCGCGACGGATGGGAGCACCAAGAAGCGCGCGCATTTGTAGAGCGAGCGCAGGCGGTTTTCTGAGACTGCCCCGAGGAATTTGACCCGCTCCGTGACCCCAAGCCGAGCAGCTTGCTCGAGCAGCGGTGTCGCCAATGGACCGACTCCCACGACAGCGAGCCGCGCGCGCTCGGTGAGTCGCAACGCCTCGAGCAGCACGTCGAGCCCCTTGTAGTACACGAGACGACCAACGAAGAGCACCAGGGGTTCGCTCCGCCAAGCGGGTGGGAGCTGTTCATCCCAATGCGACGCCGCGTCGACGTATGGAGCCGCATCAATTGGGAAGTGAATGACGCGAGTTTTCGCTTCGAACCTGCGCAGCGAAGCGGAATACTCGATGTGCTTCGGGGTTGCCGCGACCACCGTTGCCGCGCGGCGATAAAGCGCCGCCTGCATCGCCGTTGCCGCCCCTCCGAGCAGGCGCTGCCTCACGATGTCGCTGTGGTGCGTGACGACGATCGGTTCTGGTCTGCGCGCTGCCAAAACCGCCAACGCGCCTACTGGATTTGGCGTATGAAAATGTAATGCGTCGAAACGCAATCGGCGAAGCTCAGATACCAGACGCAGATTCAGCGGCTGTGAGTTGAGCTCCGCCATTCTACCCAGACGAAGTACCCGCACCCCGTCCATCTGTTCATCGATGGCCGACGAGCCATCATTCGAAACCAGAACCGTTATCTCGACGCCGCGTTTGACCAGCCCTCGACATAGTTGCTCGACTACGGTCTCGATCCCTCCTCGGTACGGAGAATAGTACTTTCCTACGTGCAGGACGTGCATTCAACCTTCAAAAGATGGGAGCTCTATCACGGCCTAGCGAATTGGCCCAGGTGTTGGTTGACGCTGATCACGGCTTTGTCTCCGGAAAGGAAGTGGCTTGCGGCTGACCCGAGGGCATCTCGAGGCCGGCGACGGCTTCGGCGATCTGCATGATTCTCGCGGTGGGCTCACATAGTTCGTTCGCGCGTTGCCACGCGAGCGAGCCGAGCGAACGACGCGCGCCAGCGTCAGAAAGCAGACGAAACAAGGCGTCAGCGACTGCAGTCGGAGTGGGCTCGGTCAAGATGCCACACTCCTGGCTCACGATTTCCGCCGCACCGCCCATGTTCGTCGCGACGACCGGGAGGCCCGCGTAGAGCGCTTCGATGAAGACGATACCGAATGGCTCTGGGCCCGTGTTGGGTTGGCAGAAAATGTCAGCCGCCCGCAGGACGTCGGGAACATCTGTCCTCGGCCCCAGAAACTGCACGCGCGCCTCAAGCCGATGGCTCTTCACGTAGCCCCTGAGCTCTGCATAGTACTGCTTTTCACTGTCGCGCTGAACGCCCCCACACATCCAAATGCACCAATCGCCGGCTGAGCGGTGAAGGAGCGCTTTAGCCGCACGAAGCAACAGATCGTGGCCCTTCCAACGTTCGAATCGACCAGCAAATGCAATGACGAGCGCGCCTTCCGAGGTCTTCAACTCGTTGCGAACGTCGGCGCGCGAACGATTCGATTGGTGCGGCTCCACCGGATAGTACACAAGCCGGCTAGGCACTCCCTGGAAGAGCTGACCCAGCGCAACTCGAGTGTGATGGCTGTTCACTATCATCAAGTCGGGACGAATGCGATTGGCCACACGATCCAGCAGGCCTACCTCGAGCGGCGCCCCATGGGCCCATGTGACCAGCCGTTTCCCGCGCAACTTGACCTGGGCGCCGACAAGAACGTGCGGCCAAGCACCGTGAACAATCACTGCGGAGTACTGATTCTTCTCAAGTATTCGTGCCAGTGCGAGGTTCGCTCGAGCGATCGTCAACGGAGCTGTGAGCCGCGCGTTTCCGAGCCAATGAACCTTTGCGCCGTGCTCCAAAAGTGCGTCTGCCAAGCGTCCCTCGAAGCACAAGGCGAACTCCGATACGAGCTGAGGAACCGTGGCTCGGTACTTGGCCAACGTGACCAGGAAGGTTTCGACTCCGCCAAATAGGTTGCCGGCTGCCACATGCAGAACTCGTCTGGGTGGGACCATATTGTTCATCGACATCGAACTCGGCCAGCGCGGCGCTCTGCCTCGGGGGCGTCTTTCGACTCTCTCCCAATGTCCCGCGAATCTCCAACACAAATCGACCGACCAGCAGCGTGTGACGTGACAGCTGACTGGTTCGATTCAATGGGGCAAGCAGGCTTCGATGGCACACCTCGGCCTTGGTTCTGAGGTAATGATGAGCCATGAGAGTTCTGTTCGTCAGCCCGGCGGCTGGCCTTGGTGGTGCCGAGCGATGCCTACTCGACTGCGTTGCGGCGCTCCATGAACACGGGCGGGTGGATGCGCATTTGTTGGCGTTGGCCGATGGCCCGTTGCTCGACAGAGCGCGCCACCTTGGAGCAACGACGCAAGTCGTTGCTGCTCCACGCAGCCTCGCATTGCTAGGTGAAAACGGGACAACGGCGGAGTCCGGCGCCGCCGCGGCAAGGCTGTTCTCCGCCGCCCCTGATCTACTGCGCTTTTTTACCCGCATTCGTGAGACCATCGTGGCAGCGGAGGCCGACGTAGTTCACACCAACGGAATCAAAGCGCACCTGATTGGCGGCCTGCTCATGCCGGCGCGGCCCCGCCTCATCGTTCACCTTCACGACTTCATCAGCACGCGTCGCGCTTCAAAGTGGCTCTTGCCAGCGCTCGGGTCGGTCCGCTCTCGCGCCAGGTATATCGCCATTTCGAAAGCGGTAGCCGAAGATTTTGCAGGCATCGCGCCCACTGCCGATACTCGGACGATCTACAACGTCGTCGACACGGACTACTTCTGCGAAGGTGCAAATGAAGCCGGTTGGCTCGCGGCTCTTGCGAATCTCGAACCTCCAGCGGTCGGAACGACGACCTTCGGTTTGGTCGCAACCTACGCACGTTGGAAAGGGCACGAATTGTTCATTGAGGCTGCCGGACTACTACGAAAGGCGCGCCCCCAAATTCCCCTACGGTTTTATGTCGTGGGCGGGCCCATTTACCAGACCCTCGGTTCGCAGGTGACTGACGCGGAACTCCTCCAGCGAGCTCGAGACGCGGGGATCGCTTCGAGTTTCGGACTCGTCCCCTTTCAAGACGACATTGCTCGCGTGTATCGAACGCTGGATGTGGTGGTGCATGCGAGCACGCAACCCGAACCGTTTGGTCGCACGATCACCGAAGCCATGGCGTGCGCTCGCCCGGTCATCGTCGCACGCGCCGGAGGCGCGGCCGAGCTATTCGAGGAAGGCGTCAATGCATTCGGCTTCGAGCCAGGCAGTGCGGCCAAGTTGAGTGAGGCAATGATGCGCGTGCTCGACTCGAGCGCGCGAGCGCGGCTCGGGCGGTCTGCCCGTGAACACGCCGTAGCAAACTTCAGCCGTCTCCGCTTGGGTAAGCAGCTTTTGCAGGTCTACTCAGCCTCAGGGTAGCGCCGAGGCCGGCACCCTGGTGCTGGTCGCGACCTTTTTCAGCCATTTGCAGACTGGCTATGGTACCAGACGGTAACGTGAAGGATAGTGACGGCGGCAAACACGGCGCGCGGTTTGAATTCGTGGATGGCCTTCGTGGTCTGGCTGCTCTCGGAGTTGTGCTGCCACACGTTTTGGGTCTCTTTGCGCATCCACAGCAACGTGGCCTGTCCTCGTTTTTTCTGTATCTCGCGGGATTTGGACGCGCTGGCGTCGAGGTGTTTTTCGTAGTCAGCGGTTTCGCCATCGCCTACTCGATGCGCAACACGAGCAGTGAGAAGCTCAGTCTTGGGCGCTTCATTTTGCGGCGCGCGGTCCGTCTCGATCCCCCCTATTGGGCGGCCATGCTCTGGGTTGCTTTCGTCGAAGTATTCCGCGCAAGCGTCACGCACAATCCGATCGTTCTGCCGTCGCTTGGAAAGGTGATCGCACACCTGCTTTACCTGCAGGACATACTCGGACTAGGCCAGTTCAACCCCGTTTTCTGGACTCTATGCCTTGAATTTCAACTATACTTGTTATTCGCAATCATGATGCGAGTGGCGACGGCCTTTGCCCATGAACGGCAGGCGAAGTCACGAATTTGGCGAGAATCGGACGAGTACGGATGGCTGATGGTGATCGCATTTCTTGCTTCGCTAGTCGTCAGCCACACAGTATGGCCGTTGCTCCCCGGGTGGTTCGTTCCCTATCTCTACATGTTCTTGTCCGGGTCACTCGCCGCGTGGCTGGCGCTGGAGCGCATTTCTGAGCGACTCTTTCGACTTTGCCTGCTCATCATGGGCCTCGCGTTCCTTCTCCGCCCGGAGCAGCCTCGCGCGGCCGCCCTTATCACGGCACTCATGCTGTACGCCGCCATTCGACGTGCGGCTTTGCATCGTTGGCTGGCCGTCCGTCCCGCTCAATGGCTCGGTCGGATCTCGTACCCCATCTATTTGATCCACGTGCCGCTGGTCACAATTTTTCTTGGCTTGGGAACGCGCTTGGGAGCCGATTCGCCGTGGGTATCACTGGGCTTGCTGGCTGGCTTGTACGCGGCGACTTTGGCGCTCGCATCTCTCCTTCATGCGGTCGTCGAAGTGCCCTCTATCCGCCTCTCGCAACAACTGAAGCGTCGGCGCCCTTTGGTTGACGCGAGCGTTTATTCAGCGCCGCCGGGATAAATTCGAAGTTTCGCTTCCTCCGAACATGCAACAGGAATGCCCCGTCTTGCCATGTCCGCAAACTCGGTCCGCACCGCAGCGCATTGCGTGGGTCACGCCGGAGTATCCCCCGCACCGGGGCGGCGTGAGTGATCACTCGCACGAGATGGTGAAGGTCTTGCGCTCGGCTGGGCACGACGTCCTCGTATACTCCCGACCACACGAAACTGGCTTTGACCGCTTGGACGCCGAGCTTGCCGCGTTCGGTCCCGAATTGGTCGTGGTCGCTTATACCCCATTGGCGTACGCCCCCCGCACCGGTGGAATCGCGCCGGCGTTCACTGTTTGGAGCTTGGGACTTGGGCGACGGCACCGTTGCCGGACCCTTCTGCTGTCGCACGAGACGAGCCTTCCTCTGACGGTTCATCTGCAAAAACGGGAGATCAAACTCGCAACACTGGCAGCAGTGCAAATCGCACAGTTCGTCAGCCTCGCAACGTCATTCGACCTCGTCCTATTTTCGGTGGCTCGTACTCAACGTGCCTGGGCGAGACACCTGCCAGGTCTGGCCAAGCGTTCGCGCACGATCCGCATTTGCTCGAACATCCCCTACCATGCCAGTGAAGATCCTGAGTCGGAGCTGACCACCGACGGTTTCTCAGTGCCAAGACCAACGGTGTTGTTCTTCGGTACCGGACACCCATCGGTGCTGTTCGACTTCGTCGAAGAGGCGTTCGTCGCAATACTCGAGAGCGAACCAAACGCTGGCCTTGTCATCATCGGGATCAGTCCAGAAAAGCTGCGGCGACTTCGCCCTTCGCTGTTGGATCTGGGCAATCGAGTTCAAGCGCTGGGCTATTTGCCCACGGAACAGATTTCTCTTTGGCTGCAAGTGGCGACACTGGTACTGGCGCCGCTGATCGAAGGAGTGAGCGCCCGGAAGGGAACGGTAATGGCAGCTCTGCAGCACGGGCGAACGGTCGTCACGACTCGAGGCGTCCATACCCTAGAAGACATTGCTTGGAGCGAAATCTGTCTCCTGACCGAACTCGATCGCAAAGCGTTCGCGGCAGAGTCCGTCCGAGCACTCCACGATCCTGAATTGCGAGCGACCACGGGGAATGCGGCGCGCAACGAGTACACCGCGCACGCCTCAGCGCAGGTGACAGCGAGCATGATTTTGGACTACGCCGATGGACTAGGTTCCAAGACAGGGACGCATCGAAGGACCTGAAAAACGGAGCGATCCCCAATTGCTCGCTTTGACCCCAGGCGGTAAGGCATCCTGCGAAGTTGAACATAAGGTGAGATTTGACGAAGACACTCCCAAAGCGAAAGCGAGTCGCCGTCGTCTACGCCGTTCCGGCAGGCGGCGGGGGGCTCGGGCAACAGGCCGCGAGCGTGATTGCAGCGCTCGCACGAGGCGGACACGAGGTTTTCGCGCTCGGCCCGGGTTGGCTCAATGCTTGGCCGATTGCGGCCATCAAAGATCGTGTGACGTGGATTGGCGGCGCGCCTCGTGTGCCGTCCGGCGTCTTCCAATACACGCCGCTGCGCTTCTACCCCGGCGCCCAAGCCTGGCTGGCACAGGGCCTAATCGGCCGATGGGCGGCTCGTGAACTCGACCGAATTCGCCCAGACCTCGTGTACGTGTTTACCCAAGTCGCCCTCGAATGTCTGAATTGGTGCCGAGCCCACGGCGTTCCATCGATTCTCGACAATCCGAACGGCGGGATCGCAAACTACCGCGCAGTGTGCGAGCGCGAGTGGGCCGCTTGGTGTAGCGGCTCCTTTCGCGATCATCCGCTGCCACGCGTTGTCGAGCATGTCACCGAGGAGTACACGATGGCCGACCGCATTCGGGTGTCTTCTGCTTGGGCGGCAGCCTCGACCGCGCAGGAGGTCAGTCAGCGTGCGAAAATCGTGGTCGTCGATCAACCGATCGATATCGAACGCTTCCACCCGCCACCTCCACGCCTAGGGTCGGCAAAACTCCACGTCGTGATGGTCGGATCGCTGGATGTGCGAAAGGGTGTTCTGCATTTGTTGCGAGCGGCAAGGCGGGTGCGATCGCCCTTGCGGCTTACCCTAGTAGGCGGCACTGGAAGTCGGCAGATGAAGGTTGCGCTCCGTCGCGAGTCGAAGGGCCTTGATGTCGTGTTAGCGCCGGGCAATCCGGTCCCCGCCTACCATTCCGCGGACATGTCGATCTTGCCGTCGCTGGAGGACGGATTTGGATTTGTAGTCGCCGAGGCAATGGCGTGCGGGCTTCCTACGGTCGTCACTGACCAGAGTGGCTCGGCAGAGTGGGTGCGCGACGCGAACTCCGGATGGGTGATCCCAGCTGGCCAGGACACAGCCATTGCGAACGCTTTGGATGAAGCCTACCTCGAGCGCGCTGAGTACGCTGAAATGGGTGCACGTGCGCGCAAATATGTCGAGCGACGTGCGGGGGCCGCTTGCTTTGCTGCCCTCGAGGCGCTCGTCTCGTCGGTCATCGACGGAAGTGCTTGAACAACGGACGTCCGGCCGAGGTACGCGAACCGCCCCCACCGAGTAGGAGCGGTTCATCGGCGCGAATGTCGAGTGCCTTTAGAGGATCAGCCAGCCTGGGCGCCCCGTACCACATGCGGCACTGGCAGCGGCACGATGTAGTCGCCGCGGAATCCACGAGCGGTCAGCTTCGGGATTAGTTCGTCGGCGATGTGCCACGAGAGCAAAAGCGCGTACTTCGGTTGATCTTCGAACAAGCGCGATTCTTCGAGCACGGGGATCAATGTGCCGGGGATGTATTTGCCGATCTTATAGGAGCCCTTGATTTCCAACACGCAGTCGAGCACTCCGTCGTCCAAGCCGACGTAGTTGATGAGCGTGCTTGCGCGCGATGGAGCACCGACCCCATAGACGCGGTGCCCGGCAGCGCGGATCTCGTTGAGGAGGGCGTACAAGCCCAACTTCGACGAGACGACACCTTCACGAAAACGCCCGATCTTCTCTGCGGTCAGCTCGCGGTCTTCGGTGCTCAAGATTTCGGACACGCTCGCGTGCACCGGATATTTGCCCTTGCGAGCGGCGTAAACCCGAATGGAACCGCCGTGCGTCGGAATCCGCTTGGCGCGAATTACTTCCAAGCCGTTCGCTTCCAGCAAGTACCGCAGGCTAGTGAGCGAGTAGTAGCGCAAGTGCTCGTGATAGACGGTGTCGTACTGCAGCGTCTCGAGCAGCGAGAGCCAATAGTGCGATTCGCTGATGAAGATGCCGTTCTCGTCGAGTAACGCGAGAACGCTCTGCATGACCGACTGTACGTCTTCGATGTGGGCGAAGACATTGGTGGCGGTAACGATCCGAGCGCGCCCTTCTTCGGCAACTACCTTGCGGACTGATTCCTCACCAAAGAATGCGATCAGCGTGTTGATACCGCGTTCGTTCGCGAGGTTGCCGGCATTCGTCGGTTCGATGCCTCGCACGCGGTGCCCGGCTTTGTGAAAATTGCTGAGCAACGTTCCATCATTTGACCCAATGTCGACCGCCAAGTCCGTCGCTTTGAGCGGGTAGACCTGCGAGACTTCACTGTACAGCTCGGCGAAGTTGTCGCGCAGGATCTTGGTTGTGCCGCTAGTGTAGGGGTAGCTCGGCGGAAACAGAATGGCAGGGTCGACGACGAGCCCCAACTGCGCCAACTTGCACCGTTCGCAGATCAGCAGCTGCGCGGGATAAGCCGGCTGTTCTTCCGGCTGGGACCCGATCGTGGGCATGCCGTTCACCGGCGGTAGGTACCCGGCGAAAAATACGGGTTGAAGATTTTTCGATTGGCACACCTGGCACGTGTCGACCACGACGCTGCCGCCCGATCCGGCGGCCAACTTCTTCCTCTCGCTCATTTTACAGTCCTCTTTTCATGTTGCGTGTACCAGCCCGCGGTGCGGCTGAGGCCCTCGTCCAGCGTGACGCGCGGTGAGTAGCCCAGCGCGCGTAGCTTATCGATGACTGGACAGCGGCGCAATGTTCCGCCCTCTTGCAAAGGGCCGGTCTCCACGACGACGCTTCGCCCCATGACACGCCCGAGGGCTTGCACCAAATCACGGATGGAAATTTCGACGTCTGTTCCGACGTGATAGATATTTAGGTGCTCCCCATTTTCAATCAGGCGCAAGACGCCGTCGATCAAGTCATCGATGTAGACGAAAGCGCGTGTCTCTTCGCCCGTGCCTTGAATCGGAAGCGTAATCGCGCCGGTAGTTCCGATAGCGCGCTCGTGAATGCGGCGCACTAGCTGCGGAATGACGTGCTCCTCGCCCATGTCCGGGCCGTAGCAGTTGTGGGGACGAAAAATCACGGCGCGCGTGAGGTGCCGACGAGCGTAATTGAGCGTCAATAGCTCGGAGATAATCTTGCCGCCCCCGTACGAATAGCGCGGATTCAGGACATCCGGCACTGAAAGACCAGCGCTCTCGTCCGTCGGAACCTGGGGCGGCGTTTGATAAACTTCCGAGCTCGAGGCCAAAACCAAGTCGCGAACGCCGTGCTCGATGCAGCCATCAAGTACGTTCATCATGCCCTTGACGGCGACCTCCAGCACCAACTCGGGACGGCTGTAGAAGAACTCGGTACCATTGACGTAGGCGAGATGCAGCACGCTGTCCACGCCTCGAATCGCGTTCGCGACTGCGCGAGGGTCGCGGATGTCGCCTCGCACCAACTCCAGACGGTCCCGCTGCTCGACTGTCAAATCACCGAGGCGTTCGTGCGCGCCGCGCGAGTCGTCGTCGAGCGACCGCACCTGCGCGCCGCCGCGCAGCAAGGCCCGCACCAGCGCACTGCCGATGAAGCCAGTTCCACCAGTGACCAGAAAGCGACTACCCCGGATCTTCATGAGCTGGCCTCTCGTACTGCCACGGTCGCTGGTCCGCGACGCAAATAAGTTGTTTCGAATGCATAGCCAAACCACTGTAAGTAAGCGGGCAACCAGCGAAGCACCTTGAAGCGGCTTTGGCCGGTCTTTCGCTCGTACCACTCGACTGGGACC
>Ga0134124_10002832_pt1 | contig 14004 bp, 12 predicted proteins | sample KB304_FD_96880 | JGI IMG/M metagenome (GOLD analysis project Ga0134124, IMG submission 96880) | Terrestrial soil microbial communities without Nitrogen fertilizer from Kellogg Biological Station, Michigan, USA - KB3-0-4 | ecosystem: Environmental > Terrestrial > Soil > Unclassified ... | reverse complement strand
TGCGTGGATTGCGTGTTCGCGTACAGCGCAAGTCAGCCACGCGTGTGATCGTCAGCGACGCACCTCAACAGGCGGGTGGCTTCGCGGTGAACCTCGTGTCGCAGCGTGAGAACTTCGATGAAACTGCAGTGGCCAAGGCTGCCGCGCTGCTGCACATGCCAGTATTTGTCTCACAGCGCGATGTGGAAGGAACCACTTGGTACAGGTTGCGCGCTGGCCCATTCGATTCCCGACGCGAAGCAGAGACCATATTGCGCGCGGCGCGCGAAGTCTATCCTTCAGCGTGGCTGGGTATCGATGACGAGCCGCAGCAACAGATGCTGGCGGAGGGCGAGCTTGTGTCTGCGCCACCCGTGACGCAGTCGGCACGCCCCGCTGAATTGCGTACGGATCCGGCACTGGACCGTTCGTTGCAGATCGCGCGTGCGGCGCTGGCGGCCAAGCGCCTCGACGAGGCCATCGCCAGCCTGACGCAGATCGTCGCAGCGCAGGACTATATTCACCGCATCGACGCCGCCGAATTGCTCGGTCTGGCGCGCGAGCGCAAAGGGCAACTCGCGCAGGCGAAGGCCGCATATGAGGACTACCTGCGCCGCTATCCCACCTCGCCCGTCGCCGCGCGCATCCGTCAGCGTCTGCAGGCGCTGCGCACCGCGAGCCTCCCAGGTCGGCGCGGCACGGGCGGCTCCGGAGGCGATACGGGATGGATCGTTTCCGGTAGCGCCTCGCAGATTTATCGGCGCGATGACTCGCGACTGTCCAGCACTGCCTTGTCGCGCAATCTCACAACGCAGGATGCGACGCTGACCGACGTCGAGGGCCTGTTGCGCCACCGCGGAGAGCAGCGCGATATCACGGCGCGAACCAGTTTCGGATACACGAAAGATCTACTCAAATTCGGCCCTGGCGACCAACTGCGTGTTTCTTCGGCCTATGTTGACATCAGTGACCGCGGGCTGGGCCTGCGCGCCAGACTGGGTAGGCAGTCGCGCGGCATGCCGGGGGTGGCCGGGGCCTTCGACGGCCTGCTGGGAAATTGGCAATGGCGCGACAGCCTGGGTTTCAGTGCGGCAGCCGGAATGCCTGTAGAGAGCACACGCCGGGGACCTGCCACGGATCGGCAGTTTCTGGGCGTCGCCGGCGACTGGGCCAACGCCAGCCGAAGTTGGGATACCGCCGTCTACGCCCTCGCTCAGCAGTATTCTGGCGAAGTGGACCGCCGCTCGGTGGGCATCGAATCGCGCTATTTGCGACCGGGTCGCACGCTGGTGGCAATGGCCGACTATGACCTGCACTTCGGGGAACTGAACAGTGTCACCGTGCTGGGAACGCTGGCCCTGCCTTCACGCTGGACCTTCAATGTGGATGCGAGCCGCCAGCGCAGCCCCATGCTCAGCATACGAAATGCTCTGATTGGCCAGCCCACACTGGTCTTCGACGAGCTTTCGCAACAATTCACGCCGGAGGAAATCGACCAGTTGGCCAGAGACCGCTCCGCCTCACTGACGCAGTATGGTGTGTCAGCGGCGCATCCGGTGGGTGAACGAGCACAGTGGACACTGAATCTGCTCTCCACGGATCTCTCGGGCACGCCTGCCTCCGGCGGGGTAGAGGCCATTCCCAGCCTCGGGCGCGATGAATCGATCAGCACCGAGATGATGTGGAACGGTCTGCTGCGCGCTGGCGATACCCACTCGGTGGCATTGCGCTACCAGCGCGGCGGCACAGGCAACCTGCTGTCGGCTGGGCTGGGCAGTCGTCTGCCCATCGGCGGCCGGCTGCGGCTGACCTCACGCCTGCGCGTGGACCGTCGCACACAGCAGACGGATGGCAGCCAGGAATGGATCTACGTGCCGTCGACACGGCTGGACTGGCAGCAGGGAGCCAGCGCCTTGGAATTCGAGGCTGGCGCCGAACTGGGCCGCAGGCACCTGGCCGGCAACCAGGATGAGCGGCGCACACGGTACTTCTTCAGCCTGGGCTACCGGCTTTCGCTAAACACTGGCCTGCGCTGATGGACATTCCATGCCGCAATTCCCTTCGCGTGATCTTCTGCGGGCTGTCCCTGGCCGGTCCGGTTGCCGCAACCGCAGAGAGTCTGCTGGATCGGAGCACCGGGGCCACCATCCAGTTCTCCGCCAAGCCATGGATGCTGGCTCTGGATCAGCCACATTTGGCAGCGCATGCACAGGACTACATCGCGTTGTACGCCCTTGAAATCAATACTGCCGGTCAGCACCACCATCACTTGGCTACGTTCTTCTGGTCCACTGTACCGGGGCGGGCAAGTTACGCCGGTACCGCACCGCAGATGACGTTGCGCGTAGCCGATCGGGAAATCCACCTGAGTCCACTGGGCAAGTCACCTCGTGACTTGGGGATCAGCCGCTGGCCTCTGGCGCCCCCGGGTCGGGGCGCTGTCCTGGTCATTTACGAGGTGGATGAAGCGTTGCTTCGCGCGCTGAGCAGCGATGTCCCGGTGAGCGCGCATCCGGAGACCGACCCCACGCTCGCGGCCGACACGTGGTTCGCAGCATGGCGCAGCGGGCGACGGGCGTTTGCGGACTTCTGTGCCGAGGTGTTCGACTAACTGAAGTCGTCGATCACATAGCCCTGGCCGTGAACTGTACGGATCAGCTCTTTGCCGAGCTTGCGCCGCAGGTTGTGCACATGTACTTCAATGGCGTTGCTGTCGATGTCTCTGTCTTGCTCATACAGTTTCTCCTGCAGCTGTGTGCGGCTCCGCAACTGTCCGCGGTGCTCCAGCATGTGTGCAAGCAGCATGAACTCGCGCGCCTGCAAGGGCACCGGCCGTCCGGCCACTGTCACCAGGCAGGCATTGCGATCCAGCCTGACGTCTCCGTGCACCATCACACTCGATGGCCTGCCGCGGGCACGTCGTTGCGCCACTGTGAGTCGCGCCTGCAATTCATCTGATCGAGGCGGGTATACGATGAACTCATCCGCACCGCAATCCAGACTCCCTGTCATCGTGTGCACGTTTTGACTACAGACGGCCAAGATCGGCACTGCAAGACCGCGTTGTCGCAGTTCCACCAAGAGCTGCAGACTCTCATCCTGCGAAGTCCCCGCGGGCGACTGCAATCGCACGACGAGCGCGTCGAAGGTGTCTTCCAGTGCAAGTATGCCGGCCGCATTGGCTGGCACCAGCCGCTGAATCAGGTGGCCGCCACTCTCAAGTTCCAGACCGAGCGCGGGCTCGACCGTTCCGATTCCAGCCACGAGTATTCGCATACGCGCATGACGGCACGGCAGACGCCGCACCTCAGTTCTCAAGAGCGGCGACAGCATCGGCATCGTCGCGAGGCACCCGCCACACGTCGCCTTCCGACGACATAACGAGAAGCAATCGCACTCACGTTTCGGATTCCGCTAGACGCCGCGGCCACAACCGCCCCTCAGGTCCGGCAGTTCACTCTTAGTGTTAATTGTTTTTAAGTCGCGGACGGCGCACATGAACCGACATAGTGGACAGCATTCAAGCCGCAAGGAGCTGCTGTTCATGTCGATCTGCACCCGGATTTCGCTTCGCTTCTGGATTTTCCAGTTCGCTTCGTTGTTGATCGTCACCGCATTGAGCGTCGCACCGCGGGACGCGCTCGCCCTCCCCAGCTATGCACAACAGACCGGGATGCCTTGCGCTCAATGCCATACCGTAGCCTTCGGGCCCCAACTCACACCCTATGGCAGACAGTTCAAGCTCAATGGCTACGTCTGGGGCAACAGCGAAGTCCACGTTCCACTGTCGCTGATGACTGTCCTGGGTGAGACGCACACGTCAGCAGATCTCAGCGAAGCGCCGGAGCACTACGGCACCAACGACAACTTCGCAATGAACGAACTGACGGGCTTCCTGGCTGGACGTCTGGCGCCACATCTGGGCGCATTCGTGGAGGCTGCGTACAGCGGCGTGGAGCGCAAGTTGGCCTGGGGAGCCTTCGATGTTCGCAGCGCCTGGACGGGAACCCTCGGAAGCAAAGGCTACGTGGCCGGGGTGACACTCAACAACAACCCGACCGTCACCGATCTCTGGAATTCGAGTCCGGTCTGGTCCTTTCCGTACACAGGGTCAGAGCTGGCGCCGACACCTGCGGCCGCGCCGTTACTGTATGACGGCATCTCAGAGCGGGTGATTGGTCCTTCGATCTACATCATGCTCGACAATCACTACTACCTTGAAGCCGGCACGTACAAGGGGCTGGGTCACTCGCTGCTCGGCAAGGTGGGCCTGTCCGATGACGACAATCTGCACATGAGCGGGCTGGCGTCCTTTTGGCGCGCCGTCGCGCAGTTCGACCGGGGCCCGCATGATTTTTCCGTCGGGCTCACAGGACTGAACTCGAAACTGCGCCCTGACAGCTCTGTGCCGGAAAAGGATTCCTACAGTGACATCGGCCTTGACGGCAGCTACCAGTTCAGCAATGGGCCTCATGCTTTCACGGCCAACGTGGCGCTGGTGCATGAAACGCGCCACCTGCACAACAGCTTCGCCACCGAAGCATCCGATGCCGTGTCGAACAAGCTGACATCAAAGCGCTTCGACATGACCTATGGCTATCAGCAGACCTGGGCCGGCAGCCTGGGGCTGTTCTCCACTTCCGGAACGCGCAACACCGGTCTCTACGCACCGGCCGACACTGAAGGCAGCGCCAATGGATCGCCTGACAGCAGTGGCTACACGCTTCAGCTCGAATATATACCGTGGGGCAAGCAGGATTCCCCGGCGCGACCTTGGGCCAATGCGCGCTTCGGCATCCAGTACACGGGCTATCGCAAGTTCAACGGCGGGCGCAACGATTATGACGGAAGCGGCCGCTCCGCCAGCGACAACAACACTCTGTTCCTGTTCGCCTGGTTTGCGCTCTAGGAGTCCATCACGATGAAACCACCCCTGCCAGCATTGCTGGCGCTGCTCGCCTCTGGCGCAGCCGCGCCCGCGTTCGCGGACTCTTGCAAGTTGAGCATCGACGCCAACGATTTGATGCAGTACAGCCAGCGCCAGCTCGAGGCGCCCGCGTCCTGCACCGACATCGAACTGACACTGCGCCATGTGGGAAAGCTGGCTGCCAATGTAATGGGCCACAATTGGGTGCTGACTCGAGGGCGTGATGCCACCGCGGTGGCCAACCAGGGTGCCGCGGCGGGCCTGCCGCATGACTTTCTGCCTGCCAAGGATGGCCGCATCATCGCGGCCACCAAGATCATTGGCGGAGGGGAAGCCACGACGACGACTTTCAGCACTTCAGGCATGAAGCCCGAAGAGGACTACGTCTATTTCTGTTCGGCTCCTGGCCACATCGCCGTGATGAAAGGGAAGTTCATCCTCAAGAGATAATGCCCGTCACGTGCGAGGTGTATTGACCTATCGCCAGGCAGGCACAGCCGCACAGGCGAATGTGTCAAAGCACTTGGGCTAGCCAGCGCTCAGGGGTCATCCCCCTCAACAGTCAGTGACTTCCTGATGTGGCGGAGCTTTGTGAGATTCCTCATGACGGCGCGACTGTAGAGATACAACCCGATGCAGGCCGCGGCAACGATAGCGACATCCAAGATGGGCGAAATACGCGGCGCATTGGAAAATCGCATGCGCAGCACACTGCCGACCAACCCAAGGGCCACTGCGATGATCGCCGAGACATAGGCGTACCGGATCACTGTCAGGGCTCGTTGACCCCTGGCAATGGCGACATCAATCATCACCGGCAGCGGCTCCGAGGCTCGATCAACCCTCATGGACCAAAGCATCCTCAAGGCAGCGGCCAGAACCCCGGCAATGGCCGCGATGGCCACGCCTCGCGTAAAGAAGTTCCATGTTCCAGTGGCCCATCCGATCCAGGCCGTGCGGACTCCCAACGCCAAGCCCGCAATGCACGCCGGAATGCCTATGCACAGAGCGACCATGATGAACAGCGACTCGCGACGCAGGCGCCGCCGAACGCGATCTGTCGTCACCGCAATCTGCGGCACCTTTGCGCACCAAAGGACTCCCAGCTCATCAACAGTTGCGTCTGCATCTCTACTCATTCCAGTTCTCCCATGATTCGTTTCAGCATTTCCCGGGCTCTGTTCATCCGGACATAAACCGCGTTGTCCGTCAGTCCAAGTGCGTAGGCGACCTCGCCAGTCGTCAGCCCTTCCAGCATCAGCAAGGCCGTCTGTCGATAGGCAAGCGGCAGCGTTCTAACTGCGTTCACCAGGCGGTCGCGCTGTTCGTGCGCGATGACCTGCGCTTCAGGTGGATCACAAGTGGATTGCAGCTCATCACTAAGATCCGTCGCACGCGGCACCTTCATTGCACGAATGACGTGCGTCACCGATCGGTTGGTGGCGATTCGCGCCACAAAGGTTCGCAGCGACGATTCGCCGCGGAACTTCGGCAGAGCCCGCCAGATCGACACATAGATCTCTTGCACCAGATCTTCGAGCAGCGAATGGTCGTTTTCGTAGCCAGCGGCGACCCGTTTAATCAAGGAGCCGTATTGCGCTGCGACCTCATCGATCGAGGGTGGTGTGCTGAAGTGGCGGGATCGATCATCCATTGCGGAGACCATAGTCGCCGGCCCGGTGAAAAGTCTTACAAGGGTTATCAGAGATACGGCGCATGGTTGTGCGCGGCAATGACGTTGCTGCGCCCCTGGTGCGCCAGCTGCAGCTCAATGCGGGCTTGCGGTCACCATCAGCGGATCGGATGAGGCAGCGGACTAGTGAATCAGTTCCAACTTCAGTCCCGGCACCACGAAGCCATTCGACGCCACGGGACCTGAACCGAACCGCAGCTGACCCACGCGGGTCTCCCGATGCCAGAAATCGTGATTGGCCAGTATGCCAATCGCCGCGCCCGCCAGCACATCATGCGTGTAGTGCTTATCAGCCTCGACGCGCGACCAGGCAACGAAGCTCGCCGCTACATACGCCGGCACCCCCCAGCCCCATCCGTACTCCTTGCGGATGAATTCCGCACCGGTGAACGCAGCCGATGCGTGCCCCGACGGAAACGAATGGGCGCCGCCATTGGGACGCGTCTCGTTGACCGTGTATTTCAGAACACCTGTCGTGATGCCGGCACGTGCCAGCGCCAGGACCAGATCGTGTCGGGGCGTACCGCCCATCGAAAGCCAGTGCGGCCCGTCTTGCGCAACACTGCCTTCTTCGGAGTCCAGTGTCCACGTGGCCACCAACGCCGCTGCTGGCAGCGCGAGCATCAGAGCGGTACCCGCATGCTCCACATGGCGCTGATGGGCCGTTTGCACCTCTTGCGCGGACGCCTGGATGCTCAGCAATGCACCGACCAATGCACAACCCATCCATCTTGATCCACGCACGCCCGCTCGCCTTCCGCTATTTGAGCGGGATTGAGATCTGTTGCTCGATTGACAATCTCAAGACGACACGGCGTCCAGCGAACCGCATGCGCCGATCAGCTCTTGCTTCCGCCGGGTTCCGCAAAGTTCCGTGAGGATCGGGTGTGTACCCACTGGCTGAGCTCAAGGTTAGTATCTCGGCGTACACTGGCCTGATGAAGGGTCAGTCGATATTCCGCAGGATAGGTTTTGCCCTGGCGGGTTTGCGCTTTGCACTGCAACGCGAGTCCAGCTTCCGCACGCACCTGCTGGCGACCGCCGTGGTGCTGGCAGCACTGCTGTACACCCGCCCTTCCGCGGTCTGGTGGGCAATAGGTATCCTGGCCATTGGGCTCGTGCTGGTCGCTGAGCTCATCAACAGCGCGCTGGAGACATTGGCGGACAGACTGCATCCCGCACAGCATCCGGAGATTCGGGTGGCCAAGGATATGGCCGCTGGCGCCGTGCTGATCGCCTCCGTCATCGCTCTGGCTGTAGCAGCGCTTTTCTTCTTGCAGCGATGAGCGTGCAGGGATTTCATTGCGGTTCCTACGTAGAGGCACCTCACCAGAATTGGCCTATCCTGAGAACAGATCCAGCCAACACACGCTGATCGGAGGCTTCCGTGAACACTGTTATTCGATCCTCACTTGTCGCCCTCCTTGTCTGCTCTCCCGCGTTCTCGGCACAGTCACCAACCGACGAACACACCGGTCACCATCCGGACGCAGCCACCGCACCGGCGACGCCAACCACACCGGCCCCTGCGGCGGACAAGAGCGCTTCCTCCATGCAAGGCATGCAGGACAACATGAAGCGGATGCAGGACTTGATGGCGAAGATCAACGCCAGCAAGAACCCGGCGGATCGCCAGCAGCTCCTGAAGGAGCATTCAAAGGCCATGCACGATCAGATGGACACGATGCGCAAGACGGGTGCCGGCCAGACGGGAATGATGGGTAGCGACATGATGAAGAGCCACCAGGCGATGATGGGCCGCGTGGACATGATGGAAATGATGATGGGTCAGATGATGCAGCACATGGATGCCATGCCGGAACCGAAGCCTTGAGGCCAGCTCATGCTGTGCAGTAGATTCGTTTCAGCTTGCCGTCCGCAATCGCAGCGCGTTGGTGATCACTGACGCCGAACTCAGGCTCATCGCCAGTGCGGCGATCAGCGGCGACAGCAGCCAACCCGTGAGCGGATACAACACCCCTGCTGCCAGGGGAATGCCGAGCGCGTTGTACAGAAATGCAAACATCAGGTTCTGCTTCATGTTCCCGACCGTCGCCACCGACAACCTGCGCGCCTCGACGATGCCGCGCAGATCACCCTTGACCAGCGTCACCTGTGCGCTGTTCATGGCGACGTCGGTGCCTGTTCCCATCGCGATGCCGATGTCGGCTCGCGCCAGCGCCGGCGCATCGTTGATGCCATCACCCGCCATGGCGACTACCCTCCCCTTCTTCTGCAGTTCCTCGACGAGCCTTAGCTTGTCGGCCGGCTTCACTTCGCCGTGCACCTCCGAGATCCCCAAGCGCGCAGCGACGGAGCGAGCGGTGGTCTGGCCGTCGCCGGTGGCCATGACCAGTTGTATTCCCGAGCGGCGCAGCACGTCGAGCGCCTCGGAAGTACTTGCCTTGATCGGATCGGACACGGCTACCAGGCCCAGCAGTCCGCCACCTCTGGCCAAGTACATGACGCTGGCGCCTTCGCCGCGCAGCGCCTCGGCCTTCGGCAGCAGTGGTTCCAACACGGCACCGACTTGTTCCATGAGCGTGGTATTGCCCAACGCCAGGGACTGACCATCGACCTCCCCGGTCACACCGATGCCGGTAGCGGAGAGAAACTTCGTAACGGGGCTGAGCGCAAGCCCTTTTTCCCGCGCGGCGCGAACGATGGACTCGGCCAGGGGGTGTTCACTGCCCTGATCCAGGCTGGCCGCCAACCGCAGTACTTCGTTGGGCTCGATGCCGGGCACCGCTTCCGCGCGGTCGAATGCGGGGCGCCCTTCGGTCAACGTCCCGGTCTTGTCGACGATGAGGGTGTCGATATCGCGCAGCTTCTCGATTGCCGCCGCGTCGCGAAACAGTACGCCGTGTGCAGCACCGCGTCCGGTGGCCACCATAATAGACATGGGCGTGGCCAGCCCCAGCGCGCAGGGACAGGCAATGATCAACACAGAAATGGCATTGAGGATGGCGTAGATGCCCTTGGGTTGCGGCCCCCAAATGCCCCAAATAACCAGCGTGAGAATCGACACGCCCACGACGGTCAGCACGAAATAGCCGGCGACGACATCCGCCATGCGCTGCAATGGCGCACGGGATCGCTGTGCCTGCGCCACCATCTGCACGATCTGTGCAAGCACCGTCGAGGACCCAATCCGCTCTGAGCGCATCGTGAGCGCACCCGTGGTATTCATGGTTGCGCCGATGAGTTTGTCTCCGGTTCGCTTCGTGACGGGCAACGGCTCGCCGGTCAGCATCGATTCATCGACACCGCTGCTGCCATCCATCACGGTGCCATCCACGGGAATCTTCTCGCCGGGCCGGATGCGCAAGGTGTCGCCCACATGCACTTGAGCCAGTGGAATGTCCTCTTCGGTGCCCTCCGGATTGATGCGCCGTGCGGTACGCGGCGCAAGCTGCAGCAAGGACTTGATCGCTGCCGAGGTCTGCGAGCGGGCCTTCAGTTCCAGCACTTGCCCCAGCAGCGTCAGCGAAATGATCACGGCCGCAGCCTCGAAATAGACGCCCACGCGACCCATCGACACGAACGAGGCGGGGAAAATCTCAGGCACTGCGGTGGCGACCACGCTGTACAGGTATGCCGCCCCTGTACCCATCCCAATCAGCGTCCACATATTCGGACTGCGATTGACTACGGATTGCCACCCTCGCGCGAAGAAGGGCCAGCCTGCCCACAGGACGACGGGCGTCGCGATGACCAGCTCCATCCAGCTTTGCACGGATGATGGAAGCCAGCCCAGTTGATGCCCGAACATGGCCAAGGTTGCGGTGACCACCGTCAGCGGCAGCGTCCACCAGAATCGCCGACGAAAGTCCGCCAGCTCCGGATTCTCATCGTCTTCCAGTGTCGGCATCACCGGCTCAAGCGTCATGCCGCACTTCGGACAGTTGCCAGGATGATCCTGCCGCACCTCCGGATGCATGGGACAGGTATAGATCATGCCTTGCGTCAGTGGCGCGACTGGCGGGACCGGCTCGTCCTTGCAATGCGTCGTGCAGCAATGGCCTGCAGTCTGTGCCCGCGGCTGGACTGCACCATCACCGTGATGCTGATGATGGGCGTGCTCATCCATGATTGTGTCCCTCGGTAACCGGACCACGCGACAAAGCATTCAGGATGGGGCAGTCTGCGGAATCACCGGATCCAGGACACTGGCGCACCAGTGTATGCAGGGCCTGTTGCAGGCGCTGCAACTCGGCCAGCTTGCCTTCGACCAGTTGCAGCTTCGCGACCGCCAGCCCCTTGGCCTTCGCCACGCTGCCACCAGGCTGGCTCAATTTGAGCAGTGAAGCGATCTCCTCCAGCGAGAAGCCCAGATCCTGCGCCCTCCTGATGAACTGGAGGCGCTGCTGATCGCCCGCCGCGTATTGGCGATAACCGGAGGTACTGCGCTTCGGCGCTGGCAACAACCCAATTCGCTCGTAGAAGCGAATCGCATCAATACCGACACCGGTCGCCTTGGCGAGACTGCCGATCGACTGCGTTAAGTCGGGCGCCATCTTCTGCTTGCGCACCGCCCCTCGCGCTTGTCGCTGACCGTTCATAACGGTAGCTAGCTTAATCCCTGGACCTCTGTCCAGAGTCAAGGGTGTGCCACCACGACGACTTCCAAGTCAACGATGACTGTCAGCGCAAATGCAGCACCCAGCTTCCTGAGCCCGGCTCATTGGAGCGAAACATGGATGTGCAGCTCTAGAATCGGCTCAACGCTCGGTGAATTCAGAAACTGGCGGAGAGTGAGGGATTCGAACCCTCGAAGGGCTTTTGACCCTTACACCCTTAGCAGGGGTGCGCCTTCGACCACTCGGCCAACTCTCCGGCTTTTTGTCGCGGGCATAAAAAACCCGCGCCTGCCATGGGCAGACGCGGGATCATAGGGGAAGGCTCTAAGGGGGTAAAGCTTGGAGCCTAGCCAACCGCCGCGAGCGTCGCCGGCGCGGCACTGCGCGTCTGGCCCTCACCTCGCTCGTTCTTGATTCGATCGAAAATCTCTTCGCGGTGAACGGAAACGGTCTTCGGGGCGTTGACGCCGATCCGGACCTGATTGCCCTTGACACCAAGTACAGTGACGGTGACTTCTTCACCGATCATGACTGCTTCGCCTACGCGCCGGGTGAGAATCAACATAGGTGCAACGCTCCTTCGTTTCGATGGGGTCATTCTGCGGATCGGTGCCTGCACCAGAAATCGGAGAAACCCCTAAAAACCCTCGGCATTTCTACCTAGGAGAAAGCCTTAATAGCAAGCGGGCAATTGTGTGACGTGCCTTACAATCCCGTAAGTTTGGCGCGTACGAAATCGGCAACACCAGCCAGTGCCGCCGGCAGCGCAGATGCATCGGTGCCACCTGCCTGCGCGAAGTCAGGGCGACCGCCACCCTTGCCGCCCACTTTCGAAGCCACACCGGCCACGATTTCACCGGCTTTCACGCGCGTCACCAGATCGGCCGTGACGCCTGCCACCAGCGAAACCTTGTTGTCGGCAGCCACTGTTCCCAGCACGATTACCGCGGATTTCAGGCGCTCTTTGAGCTGATCCACAGCATTTCTGAGCGCCGTAGCATCGGCGCCTTCCAGTTGCGTGGCCACCACTTTGACGCCATTGATATCCACCGCACCACTGGCCAGATCAGTGCCCTGCCCGCTGGCCAGTTTGTCTTTCAGCGAACGCAGTTGCTTCTCGAGCTGCCGCTGCTGATCCACGCCTTCCTGCACGCGTTGCACTACGTCTTCACGCGAGCCACGCACCAGGCTTGCCACGTTGCGCAGCAGCTCGTCCGTCTGCGTGATGTAGTCGAGAGCACCCTCGCCCGTCACTGCCTCGATGCGTCGCACGCCGGCAGCCACACCGCCCTCGGAAACGATTTTGAACAGCCCGATGTCGCCGGCGCGGCTCACATGGGTACCGCCGCACAATTCCGTGGAGAAATTGCCCACCTTGAGCACGCGAACGGAGTCACCGTATTTCTCGCCGAACAGCGCCATGGCGCCCGCAGCCACTGCATCGTCGTAGGCCATGGTGCGGGTTTCCGCCGGGGCGTTGAGCCGGATCTGCTCGTTGACGCGTCGCTCGATGCGGCGCAGTTCTTCGGGCGTCACAGCCTGGAAATGCGCGAAGTCGAAGCGCAGCCGATCGGGCGCGACCAGCGAGCCCTTCTGCTGCACATGTGTGCCCAGTACTTCGCGCAGAGCTGCATGCAGCAGGTGTGTGGCGGTGTGATTGCGGCGGATGTGATCGCGGCGGGCGTGATCGATACGCGCCTCGACGCTGGCGCCTACTGACAGCGCGGCGCCCGTGAGTCTGCCAATGTGCGAGAAGGCCGCACCCCGCTTGCGGGTGTCGCTCACTTTGAAGCGCGCACTGGCGGTAACCAGCTCGCCGGTGTCACCCACCTGGCCGCCGGATTCGGCATAGAAAGGCGTGCGTTCCAGCACCACCTCGCCCTCATCACCGGACTGCAGCTCGTTGACGGGCACGCCATCCTTCAACAGCGCCACCACATGCGAAATGCCCTCGAGGTGGTCGTAACCGGAGAAGTCTGTCGTGGTGCCCAGGTCGACACCAGAGCGCAGATCCACGCCGAAGCGGCTGGCCGCGCGCGCCCGGTCGCGCTGTGTTTCCATCTCGCGCTCGTAGCCGGCCATATCGACGCTGAAACCGCGTTCCCGCGCCACATCGGCGGTGAGATCGGGCGGGAAGCCGTAGGTGTCATGCAGTTTGAAAACGGTTTCGCCGTCGACGGTCTTTGCACTGCCGAGCCGGGAGATGGCTTCATCCAGCAGCGCCATGCCGTTGGCCAGCGTGCGCGCGAACTGCTCGCCTTCCTTCAGCAGCACATCGCGGATGAAGGATTGTTTGGCGATGAGCTCCGGATAGGCCTTGCCCATCACATCGGTAAGCGCCGGCAGCAGGCCGGCGAAGAACGTAGGCGCAGCGCCGAACTTGTGCCCGTGGCGCATGGCGCGACGCATGATGCGCCGAAGCACATAGCCACGCCCTTCATTGGAAGGCGTGACGCCGTCAGCCACGAGGAAAGAACAGGCGCGGATGTGATCGGCGATCACGCGCAACGAGGGATTGATCAGATCACTGGTGCCCAGAAGTCCGGCGGCGGTTTTCACCAGATGCTGGAACAGATCGATTTCGTAGTTCGAGTGCACGCCCTGCATCACGGCGCAGATGCGTTCCAGGCCCATGCCGGTATCCACCGAGGGCTTGGGCAGCGGCGTCATGGTGCCGTCGGCCGAGCGATCGAACTGCATGAAAACGAGATTCCAGATTTCGACGTACCGGTCGCCATCTTCATCGGGCGAGCCGGGCGGGCCACCAGGGATGTGTGCGCCGTGGTCGAAGAAAATCTCGGTGCAGGGACCGCAGGGACCGGTAT
>Ga0134124_10002831_pt1 | contig 14004 bp, 8 predicted proteins | sample KB304_FD_96880 | JGI IMG/M metagenome (GOLD analysis project Ga0134124, IMG submission 96880) | Terrestrial soil microbial communities without Nitrogen fertilizer from Kellogg Biological Station, Michigan, USA - KB3-0-4 | ecosystem: Environmental > Terrestrial > Soil > Unclassified ... | reverse complement strand
ATCACTGTCGGAAAGAAGGTTACCGAAGGTACCGTGGAAGTGGTTCGGCGCTCGACTCGCGAAATCGAGGATGCTAGCATCTCCGCAATATCGGATTATTTCGAAAAAAATCTACGGTCTGCGGCCTGATCCTTCTAGCGCACGACCGATAGCGGAGTGCGCATGGGCTCGCTGAAAATGGTTTCTGGCATCGTCGTAATGGTGGGCGCGATCTACCTGATCGCCGTGTTGGCACCACCCTTCTTTTCGAATTACCAGTTTGAGGACGCCATCCGGACCGAAGCCCAGATGGACACCTACAACACCAAGACCGAAGACCAGATCCGCGATGCCATCTTCAAGAAAGCACAGGAGCTGGATGTCCCGGTTAGCCGCGAGCAGATCAAGGTTCAGCGCAGCGGGGTAACGGGCAGCGGCTCGATCAGCATCGAGGCCCCGTACATTGTGCACATCAGTCTCCCAGGCTACCCTGTGGACTTGAATTTTGATCCGAGCACCAGGAACAAGGGAATTATGTAGAGCGCCAGCGCCGGGGATAGGCGCAGGCCGCGTAGGAACCTGGAAGACAACATCCTCTTACTTCCGTACTCTTGTTTCCCAATCCCGTAGCTACCTACCATTCAAGGAATACTCGCGCCATGGGCGCTTACGCAATTTTCGCCAGGATCGGCAACCTTGGTCACCGGAGCGTAACAATCCGCAGGGTTCGGGATGGTATGGAGGATGTATGAGGAATAGGGTCCTTTTTCAGATGCTCATCGCGGTCGCGATGTTGGGATGGGCCGAGTGTGGCGGAGGCTGTCCCGCCGGTAGCCCACAGACCGGCTCCGGTTCCGGTGCGACCGGTGGCGGGAACTCAGCCAAAGGCACGACTTGCGGGCCGGGGACCAACCCAGGCGGAGGAGCAAGTACTGCAGCCTTGCTGTACTACCTTGGCACCAGCAATATTCTGGGCGCCAGCCTCAGCACCACAGGAACCTTTGCCCCACTCACGGCCTTTACACCGCCGACGCTTCCAAGCAGTGTGGGCAATGACATGGTCATCGTGAACAAGAAATTTCTGTACCTGCCGCAGAGCGATTCCCTGACTATTCAAGGATTCACCATTGATCACAGCGCTGGCGCTTTGACCGCGATTGCCGGAAGTCCATTCGCCACCGCGGGCGCGGACTCCGTGGCCAGCGATCCCGCCGGTCGCTTCCTGTTTGTTGGGAATCGAAATGCGGGATCGATTTCCGTTTTTCAGATCAACCCCACCACCGGGGCCCTGGTAGCGGCTCCAGGTTCTCCGTTCTTTGCGTTCAATCTCGACTTTGCCGCGGTGTTGGCGGTGGATGGAACGGGAAAATTCCTGTACGTGGGCCAAAACTTGCCTCCCCTGCCGATTTATGCCTTCTCCATTGATCAAAATACCGGCGCTCTCTCACCGGTAGTGGGAAGTCCTTTCAGCTTGAACGTGGCAGCCGTTCGAACCGATTTCCTGGGCAAGTTCGCGGTCGGTATCACCGGCAACACCGGGGACAATCACTTGTACGTTTTCGCCATTGATCCCACGACCGGAGCGTTGGCAGCCGTCAACAATTCTCCTTTCACGACTGTGGCTTCGACCCCGCTGAACCTGCAGATTCATCCCAGCAGCCAATTCGTCTACAGCTTCGGACTTGATAGCAACAGCGTGTATACCGCCATGGAAGGTTACGCCATTGATCCCAGCACCGGGGCCTTGACCGCTCTGGCGGGTTCGCCATTCACTGCCCCGCCCATCGTGGCCTTCTGCAAGTGGGACCAGGCAGGCGCAGAGGCGTTCTGCGCCAATGCGGCCACCCCCGCGTTCTCGATTCTGGGCACCAACACCTCCACCGGCGCGCTTACACATACGGTGACGGATTTGACCGTCCCGAGCAATGCGGTTCCGTTCGCGCCCACAGACTAAAGTCTCGCACCTTTGGTCAGTATTCGAATGCCAACTGCCGCTAGGTTAAAAACACGCTCCGGCAGGGTAAAATGGCTTATCTCTATCCGAAATCAATCGAGGGTTTTGCAGAGTTCGTTCGCCGGGATGAGATTTGCTTGTCTGGGATAACGGAAGCGCTAAAGTCCGTCGTCTAAGCCTGGGGCGCATCCAACCCTTCGTGCACCTTCGTGTCCTTGGTGGTTGGCGCCTTAGAGCCAGAATACGAAGGTACAGGAAGAAAAGTAGCGAATTGTGGCCATAAAACTCAAGATTCCGACTGGCAACCCGACCGGCAAGCCCGGCAAAGGATGGTTCACTCATGATCCTCTGCTGCAGGCGGCTTTGGTGGTCTTTCTCGTTATGGGAACCCTAGGCGGGGCGTTCTTCACGTATTACTACGTCAAGTTTGGCCGGATGATTGACCAGCGCTTCAAGGGTCCGGTTTTCGGCAACTCCGCCCGGATTTACGCAATTTCTCACCCCGTGCAGGTAGGCGAGAAGATCGAACCGAAAGACATTGCCACCCTGCTGCGTCGCGCCGGTTATTCCGACAAAGACGGCAAATCGCCGATGGGCAGTTATCGGCTGTTCGAAGGCGGAATCGAGATCAAGCCCGGTCCCGACTCCTATCACAGCCCGGAGTCCGCCATCATCCGGTTTCAGGGCGGCAAGGTCGCCAGCATCACCAGCAAATCAGTCGATCTGGCAGCCTACGAACTTGAACCGCAGATGATCACGTCCTTGTTCGACGCAGGTCAGCGGTCAAAGCGCGAACTGGTTACCTACGACGAAATTCCAAAGTTGATGGTAGACGCTGTGCTGGCCATCGAAGACCGGCGGTTTTTTCAGCATGGGGGCGTGAACTTCCTGCGCCTGGCGGAAGCGACATGGGTCGACGTCACCCACGGGCGGCATGAGCAGGGTGGTTCGACCATCACCATGCAGCTTTCGCGCGCGTTCTTCCTCACGCCGGAGAAGACGGTAAAGCGCAAATTGTCGGAAATGCTGATTGCGCTTGAGATGGAACAGAAGCTCAGCAAACAGCAGATTTTCGAGTTCTATGCCAATCGCGTTGACCTGGGCCAGCGTGGTTCGTTCACGATCAGCGGATTTGCCCAGGCGGCGCGGGCGTACTTCAACAAAGATCTGAAAGACCTCTCCCCAGCGGAAGCTGCGCTGATCGCGGGAATTATTCAGGCGCCCAGCTATCTGTCGCCCTATCGCCATCCCGAGCGCGCCCTCGAACGCCGCAACCTGGTGCTCGACACCATGGTGGAAACTCACACCCTCGCCAAAGCGGATGCCGAGAAGGCCAAGGCCACGTCGTTGAAGCTGGCTCCGCCCAACGTCGAAGCCAGCGACGCGCCCTACTTCGTGGATCTGCTGCGCGAAACCTTGATCAGCAAACTCGACGAACGCCAGATGAACGACCAGGGCTATCGAATTTACTCAACGATTGATCCTGATCTGCAGAAGGCCGCGGCGGCTGCGGTCGAAACCGGAATGAAACTGGTGGACGATCAGGTCACGAAGCTGCGCACGAAACGGACGAAGGTCGGAAAGAACAAGTACGAGACCAAAGTTCTTCTCGGACCTCAGGCCCAGGTCGCTATGGTGGTGATGGATCCCCATACCGGCGAAGTTCTGGCCCTGGTGGGAGGACGAAACTACGGCGTCAGCCAGTTGAACCATGCCGTGGCGAAGCGTCCCACCGGATCTATTTTCAAACCCTTTGTCTATGCCGCCGCCATGAACACGGCATTGGACGGCTCCAACCCGGTATTCACTCCGGCGTCGATGGTCCAGGACGCACCCGGCTCCTTTGCCTACGGCGACCAGATCTACGAGCCGCGCAACTACAAAGAGGAATACCACGGCGACGTGACGGCGCGCTATGCGCTGGCATTGTCTCTGAACAACGCGACCGTCAAACTGGCGGAAGAAGTAGGCTACGAGAAAGTGGCCGATCTGGCGAAAGCGGCTGGAATCGCATCCGTGAAAGCCACGCCCGCCATGGCATTGGGCGCTTACGATGCCACTCCCATGGACATGGCGGCGGCCTACACCGTCTTCGCCAACGCCGGGGTACGCATATCGCCGACCCTGGTCAACTCGGTGCGAAACGCGAACGGCGATATCGTCCTCGATTTCAAACCGGAAACTCGCCCGGTGATGGATTCTCGCGTGGCTTACCTCATGACCACCATGATGGAAGGAGTCATGAATTTCGGCACAGCGTACCCGGTGCGCCTGCGTGGCTTCACGGCTCCCGCAGCAGGCAAGACCGGAAGTTCGCATGATGGCTGGTTCGCCGGTTATACCAGCAATCTGTTGTGTATCGTGTGGGTGGGCTACGACGATTACAGCGATATCCGGTTGAGTGGGGCTCAGACTGCCGCTCCCATCTGGGCGGAGTTCATGAAGAAGGCCGTGATGCTGCCTCCGTACGCCGATGCACGTGAGTTCTCCCAGCCCCCAGGCGTGGTGGACGTGCAACTCGACAAAACCACCAATTTGCTGGCTACGCCTGCCTGTCCGGAGGACTACAGTGCGGCATTCATAGCTGGTACGGAGCCTAGTGAGACCTGCGACCAGAGCACGGGAATGCGCGGATTCTTCAGCCGGATCTTTGGTTTAGGGGGCGACAAGGCCCTCCCGCCTCCGCCTCCGGGTGTGCAACCCGGCACTCCTGTGACCCCAGACGTGACGGCGGAAGACCCCAACAAAAAGAAAAAAGGATTTTTCGGCAAAATTGCGGGTATCTTTAAGGATGACAAGCCGTCTAATGATCCGCCGGCCAAACCGGCGGACACGGGCGGTAACGGTAAGAGTCCTCAGTAGACGGGCCCGCACCGAGTTGGCTCTGTCTTCAGGAGCGGACTTATGGGTCGTCAATATCTGTCGTACGTCCTGCTGGCAGCGATTTCCCCCACCCCTTCCCTGCTGGCTCAGATTCATCACTTCGATCAGACTCGTTCAAGCGAGCAGGTAGAGGTCAGCTCGCCCGCGGTTCGGCGGGCCGAAGCTCCTCCGGCAGACGCCACGCCTGCCAATCTGGAACAGCGCGGCGACGTGCTGCGAGCGGAAAAATCCTACTTGGACGCACTCGACTACTACCGCGCCGCGCTGGCCAAGAAACCCACCAACGCTGCGCTCTACAACAAGATTGGCATCAACGAGCTGCAGATGGGGCGCTTCAACGACGCGCGTAAGGACTTCGAGCGCGCCATCAAGGCGGACCGGCAGTTGGCCGACGCTCACAATAATCTGGGCGTCATTTTCTATCTGCAAAAGAAGTACGGCGCCGCCATCAAACGCTACGAGGACGCCATCAAGCTGCGCGAGGACTCCGCATCCTTCTACAGCAATCTGGGCGCCGCCTACTTCTCCAAAAAGGATTACGTGAAGGCCAGCGTCAGCTACAACCAGGCGCTGCAACTGGATCCGGAGATCTTCGAGCGGACGTCGCACTCAGGCGTATTGGCCCAGATGTCGTCCCCGGGCGATCGGGCCCACTTCTACTATGTGCTGGCCAGGCTCTATGCCCAGAGCGGGATCACCGACCGCTCGCTGCAATGCCTGCGCCGGGCGATGGAAGAAGGCTATAAGGGCATCGATGACGTATACAAAGACGCGGAGTTCGCCGGACTACGCAAGGATCCCCGATTCACCGAGTTGATGGCAGCGCGGCCGGTGGGAATTCCTGAGTAAAGTTTTGCATTACAAATATTTACAAAAAAGGACGAAACTTTCTGTCGGACTAGGGTTTAATAGGTTCAATTACTCCTGAAAACAACAGGGTGAGTAAGGAGAAACGGTAGCCCATCGGTCGTCGACCCGAGCACGCCCCAAGCAGACGACCGGTGGGTTTTTGTTTTGTGGGCAGGGACCAATCAACAAGTGGCACTTAGCGAAACCTGGCGAAGAGTTTTGCGGGGCCAAATCGCTCTGAATGCGGAGAACCCCGATTTGGCTAATTGCAAGTTGCCAATTGCTAGCTAGTTCACAGGGCCTCGATCGGCCGGCCAAGCTTTTCAAAATCGCGGTCTGAGGTCACCAGAACAGCTTGGTGCGGGATCGCCAACCCCGCTGCAATGCAATCGACAGATGGGATTTTGTGAGGAGCCCGGATTCCGCCGGCCTGCAGCGATTGCGAGAGATTGAGTCTGTCTTCACCCTGCCGTTGCCACGAGTGATAGAACACTTCGCACAAGTTCAGAACCGACATCAGTACCCGGCTACGCTCTAGGAGAGCGTCTTGAATGCTGTTCGACGCGCTTGCCTCCGGGGCCGTCTTCCGCAAAATCCAGAACTGCGCTGGCATCGAGGACATAGCTCTTACTCATTTTGCCGTCCGGTCCTTCTCAATCTCAATCCGGTGTTCGCGCTCACGCGACAAGCGAAGTCTTGCCCTTTAATCGACCTCGGAGACTGTGGATAAATTCGTCAGTGATCGGCTGCAGGACCAGATGATTGTTTTCGCGCTGGATAGCCACTCATGCATAGGCGAATGTTTTACGAAAGTCGCGTGTTAGAATATTGCTGATGTTCACCCATCCCTCCTCTCTCGCCTGGGCGCACCCTCTGGTCGCGGAGTGGTTTGTCCGAAAGTTCGTTACGCCGACCGAGCCTCAGGAGCAGGGCTGGCCTCATATCCTGGCCGGACGAACCACCCTGATTTCGGCGCCGACTGGCTCGGGCAAAACTCTGGCTGCGTTTCTTGCGTGTATTGATCAACTGGTGCGTAAGGCGCTGGCTGGCGATCTCAACGACCGAACTGAAGTTCTGTATGTCTCGCCGCTGAAGGCGCTGGGCAACGATATCCAGAAGAACCTCGAAGTCCCATTGAGCGAAATTCTTCAGATGGCGGGCGAATGCGGCTTGCTGATGCCGGAGATTCGCACCGCGGTCCGCACCGGCGACACGCTGATGCATGAGCGCCGCGCCATGTTGAAGCGGCCGCCACACATTCTGGTCACAACACCGGAGTCGCTCTACATTCTGCTGACCGCGGAAAAGAGTCGCGCCATTCTGCGCGATGTCGAAACCGTTATTGTGGACGAAATCCACGCTGTAGCGGACGACAAGCGTGGCGCGCACCTGACGCTCTCGCTGGAGCGGTTGGAGGCTCTGACGTATCGTCCGCCGGTGCGCATCGGACTTTCCGCGACCCAGAAACCAATCGAGGAAGTTGCTCACTTCCTGACCGGAAACGGCCGGCCGGCGCCGGTGATTGTGGACGTCGGACACAGACGGAAGCTCGATCTCGCGGTGGAAGTGCCAGGCTCGGCCCTGGGGCCGATTACCACCAACGAAATGTGGGACGAGGTTTACAACCGGCTGGTGGATCTGATTGAGCAGCATCGTTCCACCCTGGTTTTCGTCAACACCCGGCGGTTAGCAGAGCGAATTGCTCACCACCTGGGCGAACGATTGGGCGAAGACAATGTCGCCGCCCATCATGGCAGCCTGTCCCGCAAGCTGCGGCTCTCCGCAGAGCAGAAGCTAAAAGAAGGCAAAGCCAAGGTGCTGGTGGCGACGGCATCCCTGGAGCTTGGAATCGACATTGGCGCTGTCGACCTGGTCGTGCAGATCAGTTCGCCGCGAGCCATCGCGGTCGCGCTGCAACGAGTAGGACGCTCAGGCCACTGGCGCGGCGCCGTGCCCAAAGGACGCTTCTTCGCCGGAACTCGCGACGATCTATTAGAATGCGCCGCGCTGGTACGCGCAATCCGGCAGGGAGATCTCGACCGTCTGATCATTCCCGATGCCCCGTTGGACATTCTGGCGCAGCAGATTGTAGCTGCTTGCGCGGCGGAAAGTGTTAGCGCACGTGTGGCGCGGGCACCCCGCCCGCGAACGCCGCAGGGCGCAGCAGAAGCGGGGGATTCAAACGCAGGGCTTTGGGCAAGCGATACGGCATCGGCCGGTGCAAACCACAGAACTGGTGCCGCTCTCGAAACGCGGGTGGGGGGCCCGCGCCAGGCAGACCAAGACGATGATGGCGGATGGAACGAGGATGAACTCTTCGCGCTGGTCACAAGGGCCTATCCCTATCGCAATCTTTCTCGCGAAACCTACAACTCGATTCTCGAAATGCTTTCCGAGGGGATTGCTTCGCGACGCGGACGCTACGGCGCCTACATCCATCATGACAAAGTGAACCGCAAGCTCCGGCCACGGCGGGGCAGCCGGCTGGCGGCCATCACCAGCGGAGGCGCGATTCCGGAGACTGCGCTCTTCACCGTGGTCGCGGAACCAGAAGGCGTGGTGGTCGGCACGCTTGACGAAGACTTTGCGGTGGAGAGCAACGCCGGCGACATCATGCTGCTAGGCAACACCTCGTGGCGCATCCGCCGTGTGGAAGGCAAGTCGGGACGTGTGCTGGTGGAAGATGCCCACGGCGCCCCACCCAGTGTTCCTTTCTGGCGCGGCGAAGCCCCGGCGCGGACGCAGGAGCTTTCGGCGCATGTGGCTGGTCTGCGCAAGGAAATCAGCGACCGTCTGCACCACACCTCTCCGATTGGAATTTCGCAGAGCCAGGCTGCTGTCGCCGAGAGCGTCGCCTGGTTGAAAGAAGAATGCGGGCTGGACGATTCCGGCGCCGAGCAGGCTATCGAGTACATCCTGCAGGGACGCGCCGTGCTGGGCGATGTCCCCACGCAGCACACGATTATTGCCGAGCGCTTTTTCGACGAAGGCGGCGGGATGCAACTGATCATCCACGCACCGTATGGCGGGCGCATCAACAAGGCCTGGGGACTGGCCCTGCGCAAGCGCTTCTGTCGCAGCTTCAACTTTGAGTTGCAGGCTGCGGCTACCGACAACGGCCTCAACATCGCGCTGGCCGAGCAGCACAGCTTCCCGCTGTCAGACGTTTTTCATTTCCTCAACGCCGAAACTGTGCAACCCGTTCTGGAGCAAGCCGCGCTCGATTCGCCGATCTTTGGTACGCGCTGGCGCTGGGATGCCAATCGTGCGCTGGCGTTGCTCCGTTTTCAGGGTGGGAAGAAAGTTCCACCGCAGATTCAGCGCATGCGATCCGACGATCTGCTGGCGTCAGTGTTCCCCGACGTGGCCGCCTGTCAGGAAAATATCGTGGGTGATATTCAGATTCCCGATCACCCCCTCGTCAAGGAAGTAATGAAAGACGTCCTCACCGAGGCCATGGATATTGACGGACTCAAGGCCCTGCTGAGCGGCATTCAGCAGGGGCTTATCCATTGCCTGGCAGTGGATACGCCGGTGCCATCGCAATTCTCGCATGAGATTTTAAATGCGAATCCCTACGCGTATCTCGATGACGCTCCGCTTGAGGAACGGCGGGCCCGCGCTGTCGAGATGCGGCGCATTCTGCCGGAATCGGTGCTGGAGGAAGTGGGCAAGCTCGATCCGGCTGCGATTGCGCAGGTACGGGAAGAAGCCTGGCCCGATGTGCGCGACGCGGATGAACTGCATGACGTGCTGCACACACTGATTGCGTTTCCCCAGACCACGTGGGGACAGCCACTCCCGGCTGTCCAGCTCAGCGAAGCTGCGCAGGTTTCGCCGGACACTGCCCCACTGACGCTCGGATTTCACTCTGACGGTTTGCCCCATCGCCGAGCTGCGCTCGACCGGACAGCCGAGGGCGGTTGTCCCCACGTGAGTCGTAGCGCCAGCGCGTGGCAGAGCCACTTCGCCAGACTCCTCGAACATGGGCGTGCTGTTCGAGCTGAGCACGCCGGATTGAATTACTGGGTGGCGGCGGAGCGGTCGAAGACATTTTCTCTGCTGTTCCCGGGTGCTGAGTTTGATGTTCCTATCCCCGAGATCCAGGCGCCGCTGCCGTCCTCCGACGACGCACTTCTGGCTCTCGTCACCGGTTGGATGTCGCATTTAGGTCCGGCTACGGCTTCACAGCTTGGAGGTCTGGTTGGACTTCAGGCTTCTGAGATTGAAAAGGCTTTGTTTCGGATGGAAGCCTCCGGCGCGGTGTTACGAGGACAGTTCACGGGCACTGCATTGCGGGCAGGGGGGCCCACGCCGCACGAACCTGAGCTGGAGTGGTGTGAGCGGCGGTTGCTGGCTCGCATTCACCGGTTGACTGTTGTCACTTTGCGCAAGCAGATTGAGCCGGTCACTGCGGCGCAATTCATGCGCTGGCTTCTGCGCTGGCAGCATGTGGCGGCGGGGGCGCAGGTTCAGGGTGAACGCGCGATGCTGGATGTGCTGCGCCAGTTGCAGGGGTTTGAGGTTCCCGCCAACGCCTGGGAACGGCACGTCCTGGGCCGGCGTGTCGCCAACTATGATCCCAAATGGCTCGACCAGCTTTGTCTTACCGGTGCCGTTGGCTGGGGACGTCTGTCGCCTCATCCCGCAACCCTCGATGACATCGCGGCCGGCAAGCGGCGGGTGATTCCGACCAGCGTGGCTCCGATCACCTTCTTCGTCCGCGAAGAGGCCGATTGGATGACTCCGCATCGTCCTGATGTTGAGCAGCCCGAGACGCGCGGTCTGAGCGAGAGCGCGAGCCAGGTTCTGGATTTCCTGCGACAGCGTGGAGCGTCGTTCTTCGCCGACATCGTTCGCGGCACCGGGCGGCTGAAAGCCGAGGTTGAGACTTCCCTGTGGGAACTGGTCGCGGGTGGGCTCATCACTGCCGATGGCTTCGACAACCTGCGCTCGCTGATTGACCCCAAGCGCCGCGCCGGGCAAGGCAATGGGCGGACGGCACGCCCGCGGCACAGCACCGGACGCTGGGCACTGCTGTACACCGACCAGGCGGCAGACCGTAATCGCGCCGTCGAAGCGACCTGCTGGATGCTGCTAAAGCGCTACGGCATCGTGTTCCGTGACTTGCTATCGCGCGAAACCAATCTTCCCAAGTGGCGCGAACTGCAAATGGCTTTCCGGCGGCTCGAAGATCGCGGCGAGATTCGGGGCGGACGCTTTGTGGATGGCTTCCTCGGCGAACAGTTTGCCTTACCGGTGGCGGTGGAGTCGCTGCGGGCAACGCGCAAAATGCCGCTCTCCGGAGAGACGATTGTTTTGTCCGCCGCCGATCCGCTGAACCTGGTGGGAATTCTACTGCCAGGGGAGCGCATCCCGGCCATCTCGGGGAGGATTGTCACCCTCCGTGATGGAGTCGCAGTGCAAGAAACTGTGGCAGCGGATTCGCAACGATTGACCGCGATGGGCGAGTAGCGGCGTTCCGCGGCGCGACACGATTGTACTTAAAAAAATTCTCGGTTCTCAGTTTGGAGTTCTCGGCGGTAAACAAGGATCGGGAATCCGATGAGGGGGTCCCCCGGATTCCCGACCAGCGCATCCCGGCAGAATCTCTGAAAGCGCTTCCCCCGTCGCTTTTGCCGAGCCAACGCTGCACCGCTCTCAGCACGTATCCAGCCATCGTAAGAAGCACTCCCTCGAATCATCAAATAGCCTATATCATAGTGATTTTATTGGTTTTATTAGCATTTTGGGAAGCCACGGAGGGGGTAAGAAGGGGCGATCACTATCCGTCCGGATAGAGCTATATCTGTTCGGATAGTGGAACAAGACCGTTGGCCGCTATTCCTAAAGGCGGAAAGTGTGCTAAACCGTTTAGCTGGAACGAAGGACGAAAACGGTGAAACCCAGAATTCAGGTAGCAGCGGGACCCCTTGCAAACTCCACTTATTTCTTGACCGAACCAGAAGTCCGAATCGGACGAGATCCCTCCAATTCGTTGGCAATTAGCGATCTCTCCCTTTCGCGGCGGCACTGCGTACTCGCCCGCAAAAGCGATGAATACACCCTACGCGATCTGGACAGCCGCAATGGAACATTCGTAAACGGCAGGGTCATATCGGAAAAACAGTTGAATCACGGCGACCAAATCTCGGTGGGCGAATCTGTTCTCGTATTCCTGCTGAAGGAAGACCCCGAGGAAGCGGCCGTTCACGGCGTCGAGTTCGACGACCGACTGACGCAGGCCACCGCACAAATACGACCGCAGGATGTTCTCTATCTTCAGCCGGAACGAATTTTGAGAGAATTGCCGGCAGCGTCGCGCCTGGGAAGGAACCTCAACGTGCTGCTGAAAATCAGCCGCGTGGTTCATTCTATTTCCGATTTGGACCAATTGCAGGCACAAATCCTGGAATTAATTTTTGAAGTGGTGCCGGCCGAGCGCGGCGCAATCTTGCTGGATGGCAAGGGCAACGAAAAATTCTCTTCTCTCTTCGCCCATCCCGGACCAGCCAAGGGGGCGGAGCCGGTGCGCGTAAGCCGCACCATCACGCGCCAGGTGATGGACCAGGGAGTGGCTATCCTGGGAGCGGACGTACCGGGCAGCGGAGGCCTGAGCGGAGTGGACAGCCTGCTCAGCTTTAAAGTGCGCTCATTGTTGTGCGTTCCGCTGACCGTGTTTCGAAGAGTATTGGGCTGCATCTACCTCGACACCACCAGTCCGGCGACCCGTTTTGATCGGGACCATCTGGAACTTGTAGCCAGCATTGCCGGCATCTCCGCAGTGGCATTGGACAATGCGCGGCGTCTGCTGTGGCTGGAACAGGAAAACCAGCGGCTGGCGGCAGAAATCAATCTCCAGCACAACATGGTGGGTGAAAGCGCTGCGATGAAAGAGGTCTACCGTTTCTTGTCGCGGGTAGCTCCAACCGAATCGACGGTGCTGGTAGCCGGCGAAAGCGGGACTGGAAAGGAACTTGTAGCACGGGCCATACATCGCAACAGTCCGCGCGCGGCCCGGCCCTTTGTCGCCATCAATTGCGCGGCAATTCCGGAAGGCTTGCTCGAAAGCGAACTCTTCGGCTATGAAAGGGGCGCGTTTACCGGCGCCGCGAGCCAAAAAAAAGGCCGTCTGGAAATGGCCGATGGCGGCGTACTGTTTCTGGACGAGATCGGCGAACTGGCGCCGGCGCTGCAGGTCAAGTTGCTGCGCGTTTTGCAGGAGCGCGAATTCGAGCGCCTGGGTGGTTCCCGTCCGATTTCAGTCGACATACGCGTGATCGCCGCCACCAACAAGGACCTGGCAGCGGCAGTAAAAGCCAGAAACTTTCGCGAGGACCTCTACTACCGGTTGAACGTGGTTTCGGTGGTCCTGCCCAGCTTGCGCGAGCGTCGCGAAGACATTCCCGTTCTGGCGGAGTATTTTGTCGCCAAGTTTGCCACCAAATGCAAAGTGAAGGCCAAGAAGATTTCTCCTGAAGCCATGTCTGGACTAATGAACTACAACTGGCCCGGCAACGTGCGCGAACTTGAAAATGCCATTGAGCGGGCGCTGGTGCTGGGCGTCTCCGATTCTATCCGCCCCGAAGACTTACCCTACTCCGTCTCCGTCGCGGAGAAGGACCGCGCACCCGGTGTTCACGAGGCGAAGTATCACCTGGCGGTCACGCAATTGAAAAAACATCTCATTCTTACTGCCCTGGAAGAAGCCAAGGGCAGCTATACGGAGGCGGCCCGAATCCTCGGAGTGCACGCCAACTACCTGCACCGGCTGGTCAGAAACCTGGACTTGCGAACTTCAGTCCGTTCCTCTCCGATTTTTCGTGGGGGCAACGGGGCAGGAAGACTGATGGATGGCAGGTTGTAGCAACTTAGGCGAATCCTTGCCGTCAAGGCAGCTTGAGGGTCAACAGGGTGGCGGGGTTCAGATAGACACCCTGCCAGCGTACGGCCAGGTGGAGATGAGGTCCCGTGGCCCGACCCGTTCCCCCGCTGAGACCGAGCTCTTGTCCGCGCTCGATCTGCTCTCCCTGCTTTACTTTGATTTCCGAAAGGTGAAGGTAAAGCGTCAGCAATCCCTGCCCGTGATCGAGCACGACGCAGTTGCCTTCGAAATACAAGGGACCGGCTAGGAGGACGGTTCCGGAATTGACGGCGGAAACCGGCGTCCCGGTCGGAGCTGCGTAATCCAATCCCTGGTGCATGCTTTGCACTTTGCCGTTAAAAGTACGACGAGTACCGAAGACGTCGGAAATTGGAACATCCACCGGTGCCCGGAACTTCCCCGACCACTCCCGCTCCGGATCTGTGTGCTGAAACACGTCTTGCTTGACCGTTTT
>Ga0134124_10002829_pt1 | contig 14009 bp, 13 predicted proteins | sample KB304_FD_96880 | JGI IMG/M metagenome (GOLD analysis project Ga0134124, IMG submission 96880) | Terrestrial soil microbial communities without Nitrogen fertilizer from Kellogg Biological Station, Michigan, USA - KB3-0-4 | ecosystem: Environmental > Terrestrial > Soil > Unclassified ... | reverse complement strand
CGGCAGCATGTAGTTGCGCCACGCGAGCTGGACGCCGTGCCCGGCGTAGTAGAACAGGCCGACGCTCTTGCGCTTCGCCACCTCCGCCACGTGCGACTGCACGGCGGCGGCCATCGGGGCCCGCCCGAGTCGGTCTTCAGCGTCACCGCGAAGCCGAGGGCGCCGAGGGCGCCGCCCACCGCCCTCGCGTCGTTCACGGGGTTGTGGAGCGGCGCGTCCTTGTACCGGCCGTTGCCGACGACGAGCGCGACCTTGGGTAGGTTCGGGGGCAGGCTCGGGAACGACGACGACTGGGGCCGGCCCCGGCGCGGCAGCGCCAGGACGGCTCCCGCGATCAGGCTCCGCTGCAGCAGACGACGGCGAGTACAGTCCATGCGGCGCGTGCCCCCCGCCCTATCGTAGCCGCCCCGCTCGCGATTCCGGAATCCGGCTACGGGCGCGCGAGGCCCGCCATCAGCTCCATCGCCTCCGGCTGGTCGGCGACGATCGTCAGCCCGGTGATGCCGGACTCAGCCCAGGGCCGATAGCGCTCGCGGATGCGCCCGACCGGCCCCACTAGCGACATCTCGTCGCAGAACTCGTCGGGGACGGCCGCGACGGCCTCGTCCTTGCGCTTGGCCAGGAACAGCTCCTGGATGCGTTGGGCGGCGTCGCCAAAGCCGCGCCGGATCATCATCTCCTTGTGGAAGTTCTTGTCGCGGTGGCCCATGCCGCCGACGTAGAGCGCCACGCGCGGCTTCATGCGGGCCAGCGCGCCCTTCACGTCGTCGGTGATGTTGACGTCGGCGCGCGGCTGGATCTCGAAGTCGGCGTAGCCCTTGCCGTGGCCCGCGCGGCGGAAGCCCTCCTCCAGCCAGGGTCGCAGCATCGGCATGAGCCGCGGCACGAAGCCGAGCGGCAGCCAGCCGTCGGCGATCTCCGCCGTCAGCTTCACGTTGGCCTCGGTGCCGGTGCCGAGCCAGATCGGCAGCCGCGGATTCATGTGCAGGATCGTCATGAGCGGCTTGCCGACGCCGAGGGCGCCGGGCCCGGTGTAGGGCAGCGAGATCTCGCGGCCCTCGTGGGCCACGGGCTCCTTGCGCTCGAACACCTTGCGCATGATCGTGACGTAGTCGCGGATGCGCCAGTACGGCTTGCCCCACGGCTGGCCGTACCAGCCCTCGACGATCTGCGGACCGGAGACGCCCAGCCCGGCGATGACGCGGCCGCCGCCGGCGAGCGCGTCGACCGTGCCCGCCGCCATCGCGGCCGAGGCCGGCGGGCGCGCGGCGAGCTGCATGATGCCGGTGCCGAGGCGGATGCGCTTGGTCAGGGCCGCCAGGTAGGCGAGCGGCGTGATCGCATCCGAGCCGTACGCCTCGGCCGTCCACACCGAGTCGAACCCGAGGCGCTCGGCGAGGAGCACCTTGTCGACCGGCAGCTTCAGCTCCGCCCCCGAATATCCGATGCTCAGACCGAGCTTCATGACGTGCTCCTCCTGGAGCTCGCGCTCACTCCATCAAGACGCCGCCGTCCACGTTGAAGCTCTCGCCGTAGACGAAGCTGGCGGCGTCGGAGAGCAGGAACAGGACGGCGTTGGCGATTTCCTCGGGCGCCCCGAAGCGCCCCAGCGGGATGCGGCCGGCGACCATGGTGCGCTGCTCCGGCGTCAGCGGCGCGTGCATCGGCGTGTCGCAGGGGCCGGGGTTCACGCAGTTGATCCGCACGCCGGTGCCGACCAGCGCGCGCGCGAAGCCCTTCGTCATGGTGACGACCGCGCCCTTGGTGGCGGCGTAGGGGATGTTGGCGATCCGGCCCCCGCCCAGCTTGTAGCTGTCGGAGCCGATCGTCACGATGCGCCCCTGCCCGCGCGGCAGCATCCGCTTCAGCGCCGCCTGGACCGTGAAGAAGGTGCCCTTGGCGTTGACCGCGAAGACGCGGTCCCATTCCTCCGAGGTCACCTCGAGCATCGGCAGGGTGGTGATGATGCCGGCGCAGGTGACGAGCCCGTCGATCTGGCCGAACTCCCGCTCGGCCAGCGCGAAGACCGCCTCGATCTCCGGCAGCTTCGTCACGTCGGCCCGCAGCGAGCGGACCTCGCCCTCCAGCTCGCCCGCGGTGGCCTTCAGCCGGTCGGCGTCGAAGTCCGAGAGCACCAGCCGCGCTCCCTCACGAGCGGCCGCCCGGGCGATGGCCCGCCCCATGCCGGAGGCGGCCCCGGTGACGACGATCACCCGATCTCCAAGCCTCAGGAAGTCCGACATTGCATTACCATGGGCCCCTCGATACACCGCCGACGATCACCGGGTCAAGACATGCCTTGAGGAGGCGACGATGCCCACACGCCCAGCTGCTGCCAAGCCGAAGAAGCCCGAGGGGAAGGCCAACAGTCCGTACGGGTACCCGTTCTGGGACTGGGTGGCGCGGGAAGATCCGGAGTACGTGCGGGCCCGCCAGCCCCTGAGCGCGCTGTCGATCGGCGAGGGACGCGAGCTCTCGGTCAAGTACCGGGAGATGGTCATCATCGGGATCCTCGCGTTTCGGGGCCGCCCGGAAGGGTGCGTCGCCCACATGCGCCGGGCCATCGAGCACGGGGCCACCAAGCGTGAGCTGCTCGAGGCCATCCAGTCCGCCGCGGTACCCGGCGGCGGGCCGACCTTCAGCACGGGCGTGCAGGCGCTGATGAAGCTCGATCAGGAAGGCGCGTTCAAGTAGCGCCGAGCCGGCGCGTCACGTCGTCGAAGAGCTCGTCCACCCCGAATCGGCGGGGGATGAGCCGCTGGCGGTAGACGTGGTCGATGACCACTTCGAGGTTGCGGCGGTTGGCCTCGAGGCCGAAGGGCGTGGTGTCGAGCGCTCCCGCCGCCGGCGGACCGGCCACGCGCTTGCTCTCGGCGAGCAGCCGGTACACCTCCTCGACGGCGCGCGGCTGCGATCGCGAGAGCGTCTCCATGACCGTCACGACGTGATTCACGTGGATCGCCCCGTGCTTGCCGTGCCAGGCGCGCGCGGCATCCTCGGGATCGGGGATGAGGGGGACGACGCGCGGGTCGCGGGGCTCACGGCCGCTCACGATGGCGGCGTCGATCTCGCCGGCGAGCAGCATCCCGAGCAGGTCCTGGCCGGGGCCGGCGCGCTGCACACTGGGCGGATCGCGGAACTCGGCGACGTGCGGCTCCTCGAAGGTGACCCACGTGATCCGGTCGAGGTCGACGCCCCAGTCGTCCGCCAGGATGCCGCGCAGCCAGGTGCCGGTCGTCACCGAGTAGGAGCGGACGCCCACGCGGCGGCCCGCGAGATCGCCCGGCGCCAGGCGGCCACGCTCGCGGTTGTAGACGAGATAGGGATGCTGGAAGCGGCCGAGCACGACGGCCGGCAGCAGGACCAGCGGCCGGCCGTGGGCCTTCGCCAGCAGGAACGTCACGATCGCCAAGCTCGGCCACGTCGAACTCGAGGCCGCGCACCGCCCGCTTGAACGCGGTGGCCGGCGACACGACGTCGGCGAACTGGAGCCGGACGGTGGACGACGCGATCTCGCCGCGCCGCAGGGCCCGGGTGACCGGATAGTCACCGAGCAGGGTGGGCAGCGTGACGGGATTGCTCATGACGGGCTCCTTCGTGTACTGGTGGTCGCAGGCAGGATAACGGAAGGTGGAGGCACCGATGGCGAGAAAGCTCGTGGTCTGCTGCGACGGCACCTGGAACACGCCCCGCAACGAGACGAACATCTTCCGCACCTACCGCTTCTTGCGCGAGCGGCTGGGGGCGCCGGCCGAGGTGACGCACAAGGACGGCGTGACGAGCTGCGGCGGACGCGCCGGCGACGGCTCCGAGGTGTTGCTCTACTACGATCGCGGTATCGGCACCGACTGGTTCTCACGCCTCGTCGGCGGCGCCGCCGGCGTCGGCCTGTCCGAGAACGTCCGCGAGGCCTATCACTTCCTCGGGCAGAACTTCGCGCCGGGCAGTGAGATCTGGGTGTTCGGCTTCTCCCGCGGCGCCTACACCGCCCGCTCGCTGTGCGGGTTCATCAAGGCCGCGGGTCTGCTCGAGCGGCCGAGCGCCAAGGACGTGTGGCGCGCCTACATCGATCTCTACGCCACCGAGCCACGCACCATCGCCCGCCCGAAGGGCTGGAACCCGGATCGGGTGCGCGGCTGGCTCGTCGAGAAGGCCGGGGACGCCGTGGGCCGGCTCGGTGGTGGCGCCGTGGCCTCGCTGCCGCGCCACGCCGGCGTGAAGATCAAGTTCATCGGCGTGTACGACACGGTGGGAGCGCTCGGCGTGCCGCTCACGGGGGCGACGAGCGTCAACGAGCCGATCGTCGGCTTCCACGACACCACGCTCGGCGACCTCGTGGCGCACGCCGTGCAGGCGCTGGCGGTGGACGAGAAGCGCGGCCCGTACGTCCCCACGCTGTGGACCCAGGCGGCGAACGCGGCCGCCCTGGCCGGGCAGAGCGTGCTGCAGGTCTGGTTCCCCGGGGTGCACTCCGACATCGGCGGGGGCTATCCGGACAAGGGCATCGGCGACATCACCTGGGACTTCATGATGCGCCAGGCCGCCGACGCCGGGCTCGTGCTCGACCCCGCTCAGCGTACGCCGACCCTCAGCCTGCAGGAGCTGCCGCCCCAGCACGAGTCGTTCGACGACACGTGGAAAGAGCTCAGCAATCGGCTGAAGCTCGTGCCGCAGGGCACGCGCGTCGTCGGGCCGACCACGACGGGCCCACACGGTGAGGCGCTGACGGTCGCGACCCGGGTCTGTCTGCATCCCTCGGTCGTGAACCGACTCGGCAAGCGTTGCATGACGTTTGGCGCGAAGCAGAACGTCGAAGGTATCTACCAGCCCGTCAACGTGAAGGCCGACGGGCTACCCGTCTTCGCCTGATGCCCAGAGGAGAGACCTCGAGCGCCGCGACCTTCGTCTACGTCGGTAACGCCGAGAGCAACGAGATCTACGTGCTCCGCCTCGACCGCCAGAGCGGCGACCTGACCGTCGTCGAGAAGGTGCCGATCCCCGGCATCGAGAAGCCCGGCATCTCGACGCCGATGTCGGTGAGCCCCGACCGCCGCTTCCTCTACGTCGGCACCCGCGGCGAGCCGAAGGTCGCCGCCGGCTTCGCCATCGATCCGGCCACCGGCACGCTCGAGCATGTGGCCAGCGGCCCGCTGGCCGACAGCATGGCCTACATCGCCACCGACCGCTCGGGCCGCTTCCTCCTGGGCGCATCGTATCCGGGCCACAAGGTCACCGTGAATCCCATCGGACCGCCCGGCATCGTCCAGCCGCCCCAGCAGATCCTGCCCGACCATCCCAATGCGCACGCGATCCAGGCCGACGCCGCCAATCGACACGTGCTGGTTCCCACGCTCGGCAACGACCGCGTCAACCAGTTCACCTTCGATCCGGCGACGGGCCGGCTGGCGCCGAACACGCCGCCGGCGGTCGAGGTGAAGGCCAAGGCGGGGCCGCGCCACTTCGCGTTTCATCCGAACGGCAAGATCGTCTACGTGATCGGCGAGCTCGACGGCGCCGTCTACGTCTTCGACTACGACGCCGGCACCGGAAAGCTCACGCAGAAGCAGGCCGTCAGCGCGCTGCCGGCCGACTTCCAGGGCAAGCCCGCGGCCGCCGACCTGCACATCACGCCCGACGGCAAGTTCCTCTATGGCTCGGAGCGCACGTCGAGCACGCTGGCTGGCTTCACGGTCGACCCGGCCACCGGCACCCTGACGTCCATCGGCAGCGTGCCCACCGAGAAGCAGCCGCGCGGCTTCAACATCGATTCGACCGGCCGCTACCTGCTCGCGGTCGGTCAGCTCTCCCACGGCCTGTCGAGCTACACGATCGACCCGGCCAGCGGAAAGCTCACCAAGCTGAGGGAGTACCCGATGGGCAAGAATCCGAACTGGATCGAGATCATCGATCTGCCGTGAGGCGGAGGGGAGAACGACGATGGCGAGGATCGAGCCGCTGGGCATTCACGAGGTCGACGCCGAGATCAAGCACGCCTGCGAGGACGCCGAGCGCCAGACCGGCACCTCGGCGAGCACGCGAACCTACGCCAAGAACCCCGCCGTCTTCAAGGCGCTCGGCGCCTTCCGGGCCGCGCTCGCGCGCGAGGGCACCATCGACCCGGTGCTCCGCGAGCTGGTCCGGATCAAGATCGCCGGCCTCAACGCCTGCCGCTACTGACTGACCCTGCGCTATGCCGGGGCCCGGCATGCGGGGGCGACCGAGGAGAAGATCGCCGCGATCAACGACGAGAGCTCGGATCTGCTGACCCCGCGCGAGCGAGCCGGACTCCGGTTCGCCGAGAAGCTCGCGGTCGACCACCACAAGATCGACGATGCCTTCTGGACGGAGATGCGCCGCCATTTCTCGGAGGCCGAGATCATCGAGCTGACCGCTCACACGACCCTCTACATCGGCTTCGGGCGGTTCAACGAGATCGTGGGCCTGGATCCGGCGTAGCGATGCCGGGCGTACGCGATCGCGTCGCGGTGGTGACGGGCGCCGCCAGCGGCCTCGGCCGGGAGATCGCCCAGCTCCTGGCCCGGGAGGGGGCGTCCGTGGTGCTCGGCGACATCGAGGCCGGCGGGCTCGAGCGCACCGCCGCCGCGATCATCGCGGCCGGCGGCACCGCGCTGACCGTCGCCGGCGACCTGACCGAGGAGGCGCCCGCCCGGCGGCTGATCGACGCCGCCATCGACCGCTTCGGACGCGTCGAGATCCTCGTCAACGTCGTCGGCGGCAGCCGCAACGCGAAGATCTGGGAGATGCGGGTCGAAGACTGGGATTTCGTGCTCCGCCTGAACCTGCGATCCACCTTTCTCTGCACCCGGGCGGCGGTGCCGCACATGATCCGGCAGAAGCACGGCCGCATCGTCTGCATGTCCTCGGGCGCCCGGGAGGGCACGCCGTGGACCGCCTACTACCAGGGCGGCTCCGCGTACTCCGCCGCCAAGGCGGGCGTGCACGGCTTCGTGCGGGACGTCGCCCTCGAGCTGGCCGAGCATCGCATCAACGTGAACGCGGTGGCGCCGGGCCCGATCGACACCGAGCGGTTCGGGCCCGGGCTGCGACGGCTGAACGAGACGGTGGAGTACAGCCCCAATCACATGACCCCGCTGCGCCGCCTCGGCGAGCCCTTCGAGGTCGCCCACGCCGTGCTCTTCCTCGCCTCCGACGAGGCGAGCTACGTCACCGGCCACACGCTCGCCGTGACCGGCGGGCGCTAGACGCTCCGCCCGCCGCCCATCGTTCGTGGGACAAACGCTCGTTCGTGAGACAAACGCGCGACCGCTGGCCGAGTCGCCGCCCAGCCAAGGAGGAGACGGTGTGATGCTCGAACGACGCAAGTTCCTCGCAAAGGCCGGCGGCGCGGCAGCCGTCGCCGCGGCCGTCATCGCGGACGCGCCCGCCGTCATCGCCCAGCCCAAGGTCCAGTGGCGAATGTCCACGGCCTGGCCGCCGCAGCTCGACATGCTACAGGGCTCCGCCCAGCACCTGGCCCAGGTCGTCGAGGAGATGAGCGCCCGGCTGGCACGAGCCCGGCACCGTGGGCGAGTTCGGCTTCAACAAGAAAGCGTACGCGGCGCTCCCGGCCGACCTGAGACGGATCCTCGACCTGGCGACCGCGGCCGTCCAGGTTCACGGTTTCATGGACTACCACGCCAAGAAGGTCCACGCATCCTTCACGAAGTTCCAGCTTCAGCTCGGCCCCTGGGACCACGTCGGACAAGGGGCGTATCATCAGTTCCTCAAGGGGTGAAGCCCCGCGAAATCGGTATACTCCGCCCGCACGCGCATCGTATCGGACCCCGATCGAGGAGGTAGCACGATGACCGAACGACGCAGGTTCATCGCCACGGCAAGCGGGGTCGCCGCCGCCGTCGCGGCGACCGCCATCGGCGGCGCGCCCTACGTTATCGCCCAGCCCAGGGTCCAGTGGCGCATGTCCACGGCCTGGCCGCCGCAGCTCGACATGCTGCAGGGCTCCGCCCAGCACCTGGCCCAGGTCGTCGAGGAGATGAGCGGCGGCCGGTTCCGCATCGAGGTCTTCCCCGGCGGCCAGATCATGCAGCCGTTCGAGTGCTTCGACGCCGCCTCGAAGGGCACCATCGAGGCGTTCATGGCTGCCGCCTACTACTGGACCGCCAAGGAGCCCGCGGTCGAGTGGTTCACGACCGTCCCGTTTGGCATCGACCCTCAGGGCATGGCGGTCTGGTACTACCACGGCGACGGGCTCAAGCTCTGGGAAGAGACCTACGCCCCCTTCAACCTCGTGCCACGCCTCGGCCCCGGCTTTGCCCCGCAGATGGGCGGATGGTTCCGGAAGAAGATCAACACGAGCGGGGACTACAAGGGTCTGAAGATGCGCATGGGCACGGGCCTCGGCGGCAGGGTCATCGCCAGGGCGGGCGGCACGGCGGTCCTCACGCCGGCCGCGGAGATCTATGCCGCCTTCGAGCGAGGCGTGATCGACGCCGCCGAGTGGGTCGGGCCGCACGACGACCTGAAGCTGGGCCTGCAGAACACCGCCCGGTACTACTACTACCCAGGCTGGCACGAGCCCGGCACCGTGGGCGAGTTCGTCTTCAACAAGAAGGCGTACGAGGCGCTGCCGGCCGACCTGAGGCGGAGCCTCGACCTGGCCACGGCGGCAGTCCAGGTCCACGGTGTCATGGACTACCACGCCAAGAACGTCATCGCCATCGAGCGACTCCGGACGGAATTCAAGAGCAAGGTCGAGCTCGTCCAGTTTCCGGCGCCGGTCCTGCGGGATCTCAAGAAGATGGCGACCGAGGTCGCCCGGGAGCAATCCGAGAAGAGCCCCATGGCCAGGAAGGTCTACGCTTCGTTCACGAAGTTCCAGCTCCAGCTCGGCACCTGGGATCATTTCGCGCAGGGCGCGTACCACCAGCTTCTCAAGGGGTGACCGACCCTCGATCCTACATGCACCGACGCGGCCTTCCGCGAACTCGGTATACTCCCGCTCGTGACGCAGGGTGGCGCTGCTCTTCGGTCGTGAGACTCGGATGGTTGCCCGCCATAGCCGGTGACACAATCGCTCCATCCCGGCCGGCCCTCGAGCCGCGACAAGACGGGCGCGCGACGAATCTACCGTATCGCACCCAGTTCGAGGAGGCGGTGTCATGACCGAACGACGCAGGTTCATCGCGACGGCAGGCGGGGTGGTCGCGGCCGCCGCGGCGAGCGCCATCATCGACGCGCCCAACGTCATCGCCCAGCCCAAGGTCCAGTGGCGCATGTCCACCGCGTGGCCGCCGCAGCTCGACATCATGCAGGGCTCGGCCATCCGGCTGGGCAAGGTCGTGGACGAGATGAGCGGCGGGCGGTTCCGGATCGAGGTCTTCCCCGGGGGCCAGATCATGGCTCCGTTCGAGTGCTTCGACGCGACCTCGAAGGGCACCATCGAAGGATTCATGTCCGCGGCCGCCTACTGGGCGTCCAAGGAACCCGCCGCCGAATGGTTCATGTCCGTCCCCTTCGGCATGGACCCCCAGGGCATGGCGGCTTGGTACTACCAGGGTGACGGGCTCAAGCTGTGGGAGGAGACGTACGCGCCCTTCGGCGTCGTGCCGCGCCTCGGCCCCGGGTTCAGTCCCCAGATGGGCGGCTGGTTCAGGAAGAAGATCAACACGCTCGCCGACTACAAGGGGCTCAAGATGCGCATCGCCGGGCTCGGCGGGCAGGTCCTCACCAAGGCGGGTGGTACGGCAATCCTCACGCCGGCCGCCGAGATCTACTCGGCCCTCGAGCGGGGGGTGATCGACGCCGGCGAATGGGTGGGGCCACACGAGGACCTGAGGCTGGGCCTGCAAAATACCGCGCGGTACTACTACTACCCGGGCTGGCACGAGCCCGGAACCGTCAGCGAGTTCGGCTTCAACCGGAAGGCCTACGACGCGCTTCCCATCGACCTCCGACGCATCCTCGACCTGGCCGTGGCGGCCACCCAGGTCGTTGGCTTCATGGACTTCCACACGAAGAACGCCATCGCCCTCGAGCGAATCAAGACAGAGTTCAAGGGCAAGGTCGAGCTCGTCCAGTTCCCGGCGGTGGTGCTGCGCGATCTCAAGAAGATCGCGATCGATGTCATCAGGGACCATGCCGAGAAGAGCCCCATGGCGAAGAAGGTGAATGCGTCGTTCACGAAGTTCCAGGCGCTGCTCGCTCCCTGGGACCAGGTCGCCCAAGGCGTGTACTACCAGCTCGCGAAGGGGTGACGGGAGACCGGGAATGGCCGCGCTCGCGGTGGCGCTTCTAGTGGGCCTCCTTGCGCTCCCGGTCGAGGCGCAGGAGGCCCGTCGCCCGTTCCGCATCGGCGTCCTGAACGAGGCATTCGCGGCGAGCCATCCGACCGTCGAGGGGCTCAAGACCGGGCTCAAGGAGCTCGGGCTCGAGGAAGGCCGCCACGTCACCTTCGACATCCGGTTCACCGAGGGCAAGCCGGAGGCCATGCCCGCCGCCGCCGCGGGCCTCGTGAAGACCGGCGTCGATCTGATCTTCACGAGCCAGGAAGCGGCCACGCTGGCGGCGCGGGACGCGACGAAGAGCGTGCCGATCGTCTTCACCTCGGTGGGCGATCCGGTCGCGGCCGGCGTCGTCGCCAATCTCGCCCAGCCGGGCGGCAACGTGACGGGCGTGTCCAGCCTGCAGACCGAGCTCGTGGCCAAGCGTCTGCAATTCCTCAAGACGCTGGCCCCCGGCGTCAAGCGCGTCTGGCTCATCTACTTCGGCGCCGACCTGAGTACGACGCCGATGATCGGCAAGGCGCTGGACGCCGCCCCGCGCATCAAGGTCGAGCTGTTGCCCCGGGGCGTGCTCGATGCCGCCCAGCTGAAGCAGGTGCTCCGCGAAGTCCGGCGCGGCGACGCGGTGCTGGCGCCCGAGGGCTCGAGTCTCGACATTCCCCTGGCCATCCTCGAGCAGTCGCTCACCTTGCGCGTGCCGGCGGTCTTCGCGTCGGCGCTCTGGGTCGGTCACGGGGGTCTGGTGTCCTACGGCCCCGACTCCTACGCGCAGGGGATCCAGGCCGCCTCCCTCGCCGCCAAGATCCTGAGGGGCGTGAAGCCTCAGGACCTGCCCGTCGAAGGCGCCGACCGGATCGATCTGGCCGTCAACCTCAAGACCTCGGAGCTGCTCGGCCTCACCGTCCCCCGCACGATCCTGCTGCGCGCAGACGCCTTTCGCCGATGACGGCCACGCCCTTCCAGGGCCGGCTCTTCCGCAAGTACGTCGTCGTGCTCCTCCTCCTGGTCGGGGGCGTGTTGATGGCCTCGAGCCTCGTCGAGCTCTATTTCTCCTACCGGCAGACGCAGCGGGCCATCGTCAGGGTCGAGCGGGCGAACGCCGTCGCGGCCGCCTCTCGCATCGAGCAGTTCCTGACCGAGGTCGAGGAGCAGGTCCGCGACACGACTCGCACGGCCTCCGACGATCCCGCCGCGGGCGGCGCCGGGCGAGGCATGCTCGGGTTCCGCCAGGGACTGGCGGCGGCGATCGCCGAGCAGCGCGAGCTCGATTTCCTCCGGGCGCTGCGCAACGTTCCCGCGATCAGCGAGCTCCGTCATCTCGACGTCTCGGGCCACGAGCAGCTTCGAGTCTCGCGCGTGCAGCCGGACGTCGTGGACAGCCGCGAGGACGCCTCCCAGACCCCCGCCTTCGTCGCGGCGAGGACCGGCAAGACGTTCTGGAGTCCCGTCTATCTCCAGACGGAGTCCGAGCCGTACGTGACCCTGGCGCTGCCGGTCGGCAAGTACGCCGTCGAGGTGACGACGGCGGAGATCAGCCTCCGGGCGGTGCTGAAGGTGATCTCCCAGGTCGAGATCGGCCCCGGGGGCTACGCGTACGTCGTGGACTCTCGCGACCAGCTGGTGGCCCATCCCGACAGTCGGATCCTGCGCGAGCGACGGGATCTCGCCGCGCTGGCGCAGGTACGGGCCGCGCGCGCCGAGCCGACCGGCGCGGCGGCGACGGAGCCCGGGACCGTGGTCGCCGACGGTCTGGGGGGCGGCCGCGTTCTCGCCGCGCACGCGGCCATCGCACGTCTCGGCTGGCTCGTCTTCGTGGAGCGGCCGGCGGCCGACGCCTACGCTCCGCTCCGCGAGCCGATCATCCGGAGCATCGTCATCTTCGTGCTCGGCCTCGGACTCTCGGTCCTGGCCAGCGTGCTCCTCGCCCACCGGATGGTCGCGCCCATCCGCGTCCTGCAGGAGGGCGCCGTCCGGATCGGCGCCGGCGACCTCGGCCACCGCGTCGAGGTGCGCACCGGCGACGAGCTGGAGGCGCTCGGTGACGAGCTCAACCGGTCGGCGGCCGAGCTCGAGGCCGCCCGCGCCAGCCTCGAGCAGAAGGTCGAGGAGCGCACGCGCGAGCTGGCGGCCGCCAACGCGGAGCTCACGCAGGCCCTGGACCAGCAGACGGCGACGAGCGAGGTCCTCAAGCTCATCAGCCGCTCCACCTTCGACCTGGCCACCGTGCTGCAGGCGCTGATCGAGAACGCCGTGCAGCTGTGCGACGCGACGCGCGGCCACATCTTCAAGTTCGACGGCGACGCCCTGCGCTTTGCCGCCGCCTACGGCGCCACTCCGGAGTTCGTCACCTTCCTCGAACAGACTCCGGTATATCCGGGGCCCGACTCCGTCGCGGGAAGAGCCGCGAGCACCCGGACGACCGTGCACGTCGCCGACGTGCTCGCGGAACAGGGCTACCGATACAAGGACCTGCAACAGCTGCAGGACTACCGGACCGTGCTGGCGGTGCCCGTGCTGCGCGAGGATGTCCTCCTGGCCGTGGTCACCATCCTGAAGACCAGGGTCGAACCCTTCACACCCAAGAACATCGAGCTGATCACGACCTTTGCCGACCAGGCGGGGATCGCCATCGAGAACGCCCGACTCATCGCGCAGCTGCAGGCACGGACGGGCGAGCTGGCGCGCTCGGTCGGAGAGCTGCGGGCGCTCGGCGAAGTTGCCCAGGCCGTCAGCTCGACGCTGGATCTGGAGACGGTCCTCACCACGATCGTGGCCCGCGCCGTGCAGCTCGCCGGCGCCAAGGGCGGGGTCATCTACGAATTCGACGCGGCCACGCGGGTGTTCAGCCGCGTCCGGGGCGCCCACGGGCTCGACGAGGACCTCAGTGAGGTCATCCGCGCGGCCCCGATCCGGCTCGGGGAGGGCGTGGCCGGCAAGGCGGCCGCCCAGCAGGCGCCCGTGCAAGTCGCCGACGTACGGGAGGGGAGCTACGACGTGGCGCGGGTCCGCGCCGTCTTCGACCGGCACGGGTATCGGTCGCTGCTGGGTGTGCCCCTGCTCTTCGAGCACCAGATCGTCGGCGTGCTCGCCGTGTGGGGGGGCGAGCCCGAGCTCTTCGCTCAGGACGTCGTCGACCTGCTCCAGACCCTGGCCACGCAGTCCGTCCTCGCGATCCAGAACGCCCGGCTCTTCCGTGAGATCGCCGACAAGAGCCAGCAGCTGGAGACCGCCAGCCGGCACAAGAGCGAGTTCCTCGCCAACATGTCTCACGAGCTGCGCACGCCGCTCAATAGCATGTTGATCCTTTCGCGGCAGTTGGCTGAAAACAATGATGACAACCTTACCGTCAAGCAGGTGCAGTTTGCGGAGACGATCCACTCCTCGGGCTCCGATTTGCTTTCCTTGATCAACGACATCCTCGACTTGTCGAAGATCGAATCGGGCACGGTCGTCGTGGACATGGAGGACTACCCGCTCGATCATCTGCGCACCTACGTCGAGCGGACGTTCAGGCATGTTGCCGAAGCGCAGCGGCTCGAGTTCACGATCGACATCGACTCGAAGCTGCCGCGCGCCATCGAAACCGATCCGAAGCGCCTGCAGCAGGTCTTGAAGAACCTGCTCTCGAACGCGTTCAAGTTCACCGAGCGCGGATCGGTCAGGCTCCTCATCCACCCGGTGCGCGACGGCTGGAGCACGGAGCACGACGGGCTGAGCCGCGCCCGATCGGTCATGGCCATCTCGGTG
>Ga0134124_10002828_pt1 | contig 14017 bp, 14 predicted proteins | sample KB304_FD_96880 | JGI IMG/M metagenome (GOLD analysis project Ga0134124, IMG submission 96880) | Terrestrial soil microbial communities without Nitrogen fertilizer from Kellogg Biological Station, Michigan, USA - KB3-0-4 | ecosystem: Environmental > Terrestrial > Soil > Unclassified ... | reverse complement strand
TCGGCTGAACCATCGCGGACTGGAAGGTCCCTGCGTTCGATCTTCTCGTGGTCGCGCTCGTGACCACCGTGACGATCGCGCTGAACCTCGTGGAGGGGGTCGAGGTGGTTGGGCCGCCCGACGGGCAGCCCTCGCGCGTCAAGCTCGCGGACAGCACCATTACCGCGGGGTCACCGCAATTGCCAACCGAACAGTTTGGAATCGTCATCTTGTTCGCGGCGGTAGCCCAGATCACCGGCAACACGATCTCGGGCGGCGTTTGCAACTTCGAGGGCTGCGGACCGGACCCGATCTTCGAGTTCCAGGCGATGGGCGTATTCATCGAAGAGGCCGCCGTCGGAAGCACGGTCACCGACAACCACATCTCCGGCTCGGACGTCGGCGTCTACCAATACGGGAGCCCGAACTGCTGCACGATCAGCGGGAACACGCTGCAGGACAACCGATTCTTCGGGATCGTGATCCAGGACAGCGACGGCACCACCAGTGAAAATGCGATCAGCGGTGGGCAGATCGGCATCGGCGTCGTCGCCGGTGGCGCCGACACTGTCGCAGTGCTTCAGGGTGACAAAATCAAACAAACGTCTGTGGCGTCGGTGAAAGAGATTGAGTGCTGTGGGTTCACGGCCACCGCCATCATCAAGGACCACTGAAGCTGCGGGTGCCGAACTGTGTGAGGCATGAAGGCCCTCCCCGCTGAGTCGGCGTCCGCCGTGTGCTGCGAAATGTGCAGTAGGCGGTCGACGATCTCGACAGATGAATGTCTCAGGACGCCGCAGCGGGTAGCGTCGAGCCCGACCCGACTTCACCCAGGAAGTGGTTCGGCGTCGGCTCACACCGCACGGCCATGCGAGGTGAACGAGGCCGAGGCAGTCCAGCGTTAGGCTTTCATCGGATGACGCCCTTCAAACTGCGCCTCTACGTGCTCCAGCCAGCACGTCGTCCCCATCTCGGGCTACTTCGTCTGCCTGGCACCGTCGCGCCCGAGGAGGATGATCGCGCCGCGGCGAGCCGAACGTCTGCTAGCCTGAGCCGGCAGCCAGCTCCTCGAGGAACCGCTCGGGCGACACGTGGTGCTCGTTGTGCCGAAGACAGTCGCGCCGGAAGGTCAGCGGATGACACTCCAACCCACCCTTTAAGAGCATCGGGCCCGGCAGGTTGGTCACGTCGTAGGTGCACACGACGATACTTGGGAGGCGCTCCGCTGCGCTGGTCACTTGCGCCTCGAGCCGCAGGATCTCCCGATCGGACGGCCAGCCGGGAGTGCCCCTTCCCCAGTTCAGGTTGCCGAGGATGCGCACTGCCGGGATGCCGCGATGGACCGCATCCTTGATCCGTTCGTCAAGCTCGAGGAGCAGCCCGTCGGCTGACGAGCGGACCGATGCAACCTGAAGCTGACGCTCGTGCATGAGCGCGCGTACGCTCAGGCCGCGAAGCTCCAGGATTGCCAGCAGCCGCTCGTTCGCGGTGTCGTGGCCGATGAGCACGCACGCCTCACCGAGCGACGCGCCGGCCGCCAGGAAGCCGGCGGTGGCTTCGAACTCGCGCTCGGACTCCCAGAAGTAGGCGATGTGATCGCCAGGTGCGGCGAGCTCGTTCCCGAGCCCGAGAGGGATGTCCCGATCCCGCTTCTCCCGGCGGTGAAGTCCGCGAGTTCGAAACAATTCGAGAATCCTACCCTGCTCGGCCGAGAGATCCTCGCCCGCCGAGGGCTGCAGCTGACCAAGAGTGGATACCACGAGCCGCTCCTGCGATACATGAGCTTGGCAACCCGAGCATCCTTGGCGATGGGCCTCAAATCGATCGCGCTCCTCAGGAGGCAGCGCTCCTTCCAGGTATGTTGTCACCAGCTCCATGAGCTGATGGCAGGTCATTTCCTTTGGTGGCTTCATCCGCGCCTCACACACTCTCGGACTTCCTTGAGATACGGCTCAAGCGCCGCCCGCACCCGCGCTCGGGCGCGGTGCAGGAGCACCCGCTGATTCGTCTCCTGAATCGCGAGAGCGTTACAAACCTCCGCCGACGACCATCCCTCCACGTCGCGGAGCCACAGGACGATCCTCAGGTTCGATGGGATGGCGTCGACAGCGGTCTGGAGCCTCTCGCGGAGCTCTTTGGTCAAGAGGCTCCGCTCCGGCGACGAGGCTGGATCCAGCGGCGGCTGGGCCGCGGAGCCGGGAGCGAACGAACCACCCACCGAGAGAACGCGTTCCGGGCTCACCGATAGCTCCAGCTCGGTATCACTCTCCGTCGAGAGAGTGTCGGTGAACCGTGCCCGCCGGCTCTCACGAACGGCGCGCGTACGGGCGCGATTGACGAGGATCCGGAATATCCACGTCTTGAGCGACGATCGGCCCTCGAAGGCCCAGATACCTCGGATCACGCCCAACCACGTCTCTTGGACGACCTCGTCAGCAGTGGCGGCGTTCGCCACGTAGAGGCGCGCCACGCGACGCAGACTCGCATGGTGTTCGTTGACGAGCCGGGCGAACGCATCCTCGTCGCCGCGCCGAAGCGCGTCGAGGAGCGCGGGTTCCTCTGGTCCCACGGGGTCCTTCATAGCCTAGCCTGCAACGGCTAACGCCTTCTCGGGACTATAACACCCACCCTTTCGCCGCTTTTGCTCTAGGTCGAGTCCCCTTTTGCCGAACGACCGACGGCGCGGACGCCATCCTACCGTTTCCCGCGCCACCGGACCTCGGTGGCCGCGACGGTGTAACGCACTCCCTCCTTGGGAGACCAATCAGTGGGCCTCGGGTTCCCCAACCGGCGATGCCTGCACAGAAGCGGCTCGCCCAAGAGGAGATCGGCGATGAAATATTTCATGGATACTCACGACAGGACCAAGGGCAGCTTCCCGGCCGAGGAGCTCACGGGAGAGCAATTCTTCGCCCAATTCGATGCACTCGAGAAGGCCGCGCAGGAACTCGATGTCTTCGGACACGCCGCGCACGTGAACCTCCACGAAGGCAAAGCCTTCTGCTTCATGTCCGGGCCGGACGAAGAAGCCATCCGGAAAGCCCACGCGGCCATCGACTTCCCGTTCGACTCCATCACGGAAGTCAGGCGCGTGACCGGCGCCGACATGCGGCCGTCGAAGGTTGCCCGAGGGATGAAACCCTGAAGGGCGGGTCAGCTGCTCGCGTCCGCTCCACTCGGCATCGGGGGTGACGCGGTGTCGTGTAAACCCTCGATGCGAAGTCTGGGTAGACGAAAGGGGTTGCCGGCGCCGACGTCCGCTAATCCCTCGCCGCCATGATGTACACCGTTGGCGCATCCGCGCGTATCGAACAGGCAACCTTGGAGGGCTCCGAATGACAGCAACAATCGATCAGGTGGCCGAGGCGGCGACCGCCGCCGGGCGAGTGTCGCGAACAGAAGACGGTGGCGCTGCGGCGAGTGGAGCACGGTCGGGGTTTCTTGAATGGGTTACTCGACTCGTGCATACACACAGAGGAAGACTTTACCGCGTGGCTAGGCGAGAGGGGCTGCGAGAAGAGGATTCGCTCGACTGCGTTCAAGACGCGTTCCATACGTTCCTCTTGCTGCCACAGTCCCGGCAACTGGTGGAATCGAACGATGACTCGATCAAGCTACTCTCAGTGCTGGTGCGGAACCACGCGCGGAATCGACGCCGCAGACACGAGATCGCGCGCCCACATGATTCGGGCGATGAGACCCTCGCCCTTCTCACCGCTGAGGCGCTGCCTGTCGACGGGCTGATAGCTCAGGCGCAGGAGTTTGCGCTCATGATCGGGTGCCTCGATCACCTCGGGAAGCTGCAGCGTGCGGTCGTTTCTCTGCGGATGCTGGACGAGGTCGCCGGCGAAGACGTGGCTGCGATGCTCGGACTGCCGCCCTCGCATGTCGCCGTCCTATTGCACCGGGCGAAGCAGAACTTGCGGAGCTGCATGTTGTCTGCCGGCTATCGACCCTGAAGTTGTACGCCTCACCAGCCAGAGACGACCGCTCACCGCCGAACCGGCCTCCCCAGGCGGCACATGTCGACCCGATGTGGCCCCCGTACGGCCGTGGTCTGAGTCCCCACGCGATTCGTATGCCTGGCGATCTTCTGTAATCTCGCGGCCCATCGAGACCTATTGAGACGTGCGATACGTCACTCACGTCCAAGGAGGACAAAGCCATGAGCGTCAAACTTCTCGTGCTGTACCCAACCCCCACGGATCCCGAACAGTTCGACCGGCGGTATGAACGAGAGCACCTGCCGATGGGTAAGGCGGCGTTGATCGGTGCGACCGGCCTCGCCTCGCATCGCATTCTCGGGTCGCCCGCGGGCAAGTCGCCGTTCGCTCGCCTGACGGAGGTCACGTTTCCCACATTGAAAGCCGTACAGGAGTGCGCGGCTCTGCCCGCCGCCCAGAAGACCCTGGCACACGCGGTCGAGATTTCGACTGGCGGTACCCCTCACTTCATGATTCTGGAACAGGAAGGCTGAGCCTCACACATAAGAATCAATGGGGCTCGGGTGGAAGGGGCGGAGGCTCATCCACGCAAGCACCGTGAAGCGAGCCGCACGTCCCGCAGCACCGGGGCCGGGGCCTTCCCCCGGCCCCTTCTGCTTTACCGCCGCGGGGTCCGATGGGCACCGACTCCGATGAGGCCGAAACGGGAAGAACCGACGACTCGCCCGTTCCAGGATAAAGCCCGGAGCTTGCGCCGGCCCGTGGAGAACGTACGACATTGGACATTGTGGCGAAGACGGAGTTGAACCTTGATCTCATCGCGCCTGCCTGAGGCCGGCAGCCGGCGCCGCCCTGGAGAGGGCAATGTTTGCGCTTCCTCATTGAGTCGGAACGCGGGAACACTCATTGGCTCGGCATTGTCTGGGCTAACGCACGTGCGCTGAGGGAGCGCGGGCTCTACGAACACGCGCTTCTTCATGCGTGGGAAGGCACTCGGACAAATCATGCCAGCGCGCGCGTGTCTCGGTTGCGCGGTAAGTCGGGTCTATCTCTGTTCTGCAAGTGCATGAGCGCCGAAGCTCGAGCTGCTGGTCAGGATTTGGGGTGAACTCCACATAGCGTCGGAGGCCGTACTCCTCATAGGGCTGGAGCACGACGATCCACGGAGTGTGTTCCAGGAAGATCGCCGTCATCTTTCGGTACGCGTCGTCTCGCGCGTCTTTGTCCGCGGCGATGCGCGCCGCGATGGCCAGGCGGTCGAACTCGGGGTGACGCCAGTAGTCGTGCGGTGTGTCCGGGCCCAGGAGCCGTCCCATCATGCCGTCCGGCTCTCGGGTCGTGGACGTCGGGTCCGACCACGATAGCCCTTTGAACGTCTGCTGGCGATACTTGCGGAGGCGGGTGTCATTGTCGATCACTTCGACGACGACCTTGACGCCAACGTCCTCCCACATCTCCGCGATCATCTCGGTCATGAACTGGTCGTTGGCGATGAAGCCTTCCGTCGTTTCCAGGACGACGGCTTCGCCACGATATCCTGCGCGTCGGAGGCAATCCCGCGCCCTGACAGGGTCATAGGGCAGCGGCGGGAGTGCCGGGTCATAGTGATCGTCTCCCCGGGGGATCGGGCCGGTCGGCACCACGCCCCGCCCGCGCCAGAGCGCCTTCACGATAGCCTCGCGGTCGATCGCGAGCGAGAGCGCCTGTCGGACCAGGCGGTCGTTTAGAGGCGACGCCCAGACGTTGACGAGCAGGACGTAGAGCCCGGCATAGAGGGCGCCGACAACGCGGGTCGCCGGATGAGTCGCCAGCCGCTCGGCGTGATCGGGCAGGAGCCGGGTGATGACGTCTGCCTCGCCGCGGAGCAGCGCGCCCACGCGCGCGGTGGGATCGCGCATGACGCGCAGCACCACGCGCTCCACGTCGAGGCGCCCGTCCCAGTAATCCGAGTTGGCCGCGAGGATGCACCGGTCCCCCTGTACCCACGACACGAAGCGCAGAGGTCCTGTCCCTACGGGTCGCTGGTTGAAGACCGTGAATCCGACGCGGTCGATGTACCTCCAGGGGACGATCTGACCGCAGTACGCGAGTTTCGCCGGGATCAGTGAGTCGGGCTGCTTGGTGTGAATGATGAGCGTCCCGGATCGGGCGCGTCGGTCCGGTTAATCGTATCGAAGTACCTGCTCAACCGCGCCGCCTTCAGGCTCGCGTCGTATGTCCGGTCCAAGCTGTACTTGGCGTCGATGGACGTGAACCGCGTTCCGTCGTGCCACCGAACATCCCGTCGCAGCGTGAACTCCCACGTGGTGACGGAGGTGCGCTTCCACACAGTGGCCAGGCCTGGATGGAGAGCCCCGTTCGGATGGCGCCGCACGAGGGTGTCGAACAGGTTGAACTTCACAGCCATGTCGCTCGTGTGGATCGCGGCGTGAGGATCAAACGCGGTGATGTCACTCGGCTGGATGACGACGAGGTCTCGCTTCTGCGTGGCCGTCCCGACCGCGAAGGCGGAGGCAGCCGGTAGGAGTGGCTGGGTGCCCGCTCCCAGCCCGAAGGCCGTGGCGTGACCGAGAAATCTCCGGCGGCCAATATCCGGGGAGCACTGACGGGCGAGGCGGTTGGCCGATCCCATGGAGAGCTTCTACCGCATTGCGGGATGAACGCGCAAGCGTTGCGGGTCATGCGTCTTTCCGCTCGCCCTGCAGCCGAGTGCCCCCAACTCCGAGGGCCGCAGGTCAGCACGTGCGCCACATCGCAGCGACCAGGGCGCGCGAGAGCACCTGGGGCGCAAACAGCGATGACGTCGGCCTCACGACATCGGTCACCTCGCCCAGGCCCGCGCCCACTTGCTGGTCGGGGCGCAACGCGAACGCAGGGCCGACCCAGTCATCCGGTGCTCATCCACCGAGGGGAAGCAGGCCCTCCGCCCGCTACTTCGGCCGACGTCCGGCCCCACGCACGCGCCCTCATGACCCACGTGGGGTCTACCGCGCCGTCATGCTCCACCTGTTCCGTTTCAGCGCCGAGGAGTAGGTCAGACGGAAGACGAGGCCGTAGTCGGCGTGGCAGCGGGCGAAGTAGCTGCTGGCATCACGCGACGCCGGTGCCGTCATGCGGCAGGCGTATAGCTCCGTGTCGAGTTTGGCCTCTGGACCCCGGATGGCGACCTGCTCTTCGCCCCGCTCTCGGGACGGTTGCGGTTAGGCGGTTGCTGGCGCGACTTCCACGCCGTTCACCGTGTCGGTCGTCTTGTAGTGCCCGGGCGCGGTGATCTCGAGGAGCTCGACGTCCTCCGACCAGCCGGTCACCGTGTGCGACAGCCCCGGCGGGATGATGTGGCAGTCGCCGGCCTTCAGCCTGTGCTCGCCGTGGCCATGGTAGTGGAAGCTCATCCAGCCCTTGAGGACATAGACGAAGAGGAAGTCGAGCTCGGTGTGCTTGTGCTCGGCGATCGGCGGCTTCGAGCCCGGCACACCCTTGATCACGTGCGCGTCGTACGCGCCGCCCGTGGCCTCCTCGACGCCGAGCCGCCTGTAGAGGAACTGCGGCCGCGGCGCGCCGTTGTTCGCCTCCAACGCCTCGAACGTCGTGTCCTCGTAGTGCTTGACGAGCAGCGACTGCCTGAAGTCGGACTTCTGCATGGCGGGCCTCCGGATAGAATGTGGTGGCGACCGCAGTATCTTACTCCCGCATCGAGCGCCACATCGCGCTCCGGGTGAGGCCTGGAACTGGAAGTGCTTCCGCCCTCGGCGTCCTCCACGGTGATGTTGGTGCCGATGATGTCGGCTCTTCTCGAGCCAGGGTGAGGTCCTGGGGCGATGCACGCACCACTGCCGCGAATGAGGTAGTCGAGTTCTGCCACCCAGGTGCGGATAGCACAAGGCCCGCTCTCGTGCCGCGCCGGCGCCGATGTTGAGCTGACCGCACCGAGCGGCTCGCCCTCGAGCGGGCGACCCGGCACGGGTTGTCCTCGGGGGGAATGCCGGCCTTGCCCATCCGGTGGTACTCCTCGACGGTGAATCGACGCCGGGTCAGAAGCTCGCTCATGCGATGTCTCCGCCGGCCATTCGACTGCGGGCGGGTGTGGCCCAACTACGTCGACATTCTGATGCGCCCCTCAGGGGGCCGGCTTTGCCCCGAGGAAGCAGCCGGGGAAATGGGACGTGCACGCCATCACGTGCGTGATGGCGCTGGTGTCGTATTCGTCGCCGGAGTGGTAGCCATCGAAGAACGCGTTCAATCGCCGAACCCGGTCGCCCCGCTCGCCCGCCGCCTGCAGGCCCAGCGAGACGCCGTAATTGGTGAAGGCGAACTTGACGGGACGCTGCGTCGGCTCGCGGCAGAAATAGCCGGGCGGGTCGACCCACATGCGCTCGAGCATGGCCAGGGCCCGCCCGCGCTGAACGACCGCCCACGGCTCGTCGGGGAAGAAGTGGCTCATCCAGAGCATCATGCCGAGGCCGAGATCCTGGGTGATCGTGAGGGTCCGATAGCTCCGCTCCACGAGCGTGGTCATCTCCGCAATCTCCGGCGCCAGCCCGGCCGGGTCCAGCTGCCGGTAGACCACCAGCCCGTGAAAGGCGTCCAGCGCCCCGAGCCCGAAGCCCGGGTAGGGGGCGCTCAGATCCTCGCGCATCTTCCAGATGACCCCGGTTCCGGGGATGACGAAGGCGGGGTGAATGTCACGCACCAGCGCGATCGCCTTCGCGCGATAGCGGGCGTCGATGGCGCCCAGACGGTCGAGGGCGAAGATCCACATGGCCAGGTAGTGGAAGTACTGGCCATCCCGATCGGGCTCCTCGCCGATCCGGATTCCGCGCCGCCGCCCCAGCACTCGCTCGACCTCGCCGACGACCCATTCGCACTCGCGCAGCAAGCGCTCGTCCCGCAGCTCGTGCCACAGCGAGACCAGCAGCACCACGCCAAACGCGTCCGTCCACAGATAGCGCAGCCCATTGGGCCAGATGCGGGCCTGCCTCATCCAGGCCAGCCGGGCCTGCACGGCTGCGATCTCCCGCAGGGGCAGATTGCCGGTCACACGCCGAACGGGTAGGTGTCGGCCATGCCCTCGCGCACCGGCGTGGGAAGGGCCCGGACCGCCTGCGTCTCATCGAACCAGACGTACTCGTCGAACTGCACGGGGAGCACGGCCTGAAAGTAGTGGCTCTGCAGCTCGGTCTCGGGCCGGTAGACCACGCCGATCGCCCGCTCCAGACGGGGGGCGCGTAGCTCCTCCCGGACCTCGGGCCGGGCGGCCGGACCGAGGGCCAGCAGCAGGGCCGGCAGGCTGGCCTGGTGGAACAGCCGCTCGTAGCTCTCGGCGTGAGCGGGTCGGACCGCCATGACCTGCATCGGCGCGTCCCAATCGTGCGCCGCCGCCACCGTCCCGTGGTCGGTGCCGAACCCCAGGAGGAACGCGTGCTCGCCGAACCGCTCACGGCACAGCTGGCCGACGTTGAACTCGCCGCGGGCGCTCATCTCGGTGGCGGCCGCGTTGCCGACGTGAGAGTTGTGCTCCCAGACGACGGCCCGAGCCTCGGGTCCATGGAACTCGAGCAGCGTGGCCAGCGTGTCGAACATGTGGCGGTCTCTCAGGTTCCACGACTCCGCCTGGCCGTAGTACATCACCCTGTAGTAGCGCTCGGCGTCCGCCACCAGGCGCGCGTTCTGTGCCGCGTCCAGGAAGCGCTCGCCGTCGTGCCGGGCGTACTCGAGCCGCCGCTCCAGCATGTCGCGGAGCATGCGGGTGACCGGCTCCTCGCAGGTCCGGTAGCGGCCCGAGAGGGCCGCGCGCCCATAGACCGCGGGGTCCCGTTCCCAGGGGCTGAGACAGGCATAGCGCCGGCGCGCGAGCGCGGCCGTCTCCGGATCAACGCCGTCCAGGTAGCGCAGCACGGCCGCGATCGAGGTGGCCAGACTGTAGAGGTCGAGGCCATAGAAGCCGGCCCGGCGGTCGGGGTCGCGGCGGTCGGCGTTCCACGCGCGCAGCCACTCGACGAACTCGTGGAACTCGGCGTTTCTCCACATCCAGGTGGGGAAGCGGGTGAAAGCGGGCTCGGCCTCCGGCCCTGGCGCCTCGTGCCGAACGTAGCGATTGACCCGCGCCGCATCGGGCCAGTCGGCCTCGGCGGCGACGATGGTGAAACCCCGCTTCGTGATCAGCTCCCGCGTGATGCGGGCTCGCATCTGGTAGAACTCGGAGGTGCCGTGGGTCGCTTCACCGAGGAGGACCACCTTCGCCTGGCCGATGCGCTCCAGCAGCGGGTCGAGGTCCACGTCACGGATGTCGGCGATCGGCTCGGCGACCTCGCGAATCAGGGCCGCGGTCGTCGCCGGCCGGCTGCCTCGGGCTGGAGCGGCGGCCGCGATGACGGCGGGCTCCTCCCAGGCGTCCTCGCCCACGAGCGGGACGAAGCGGACGTCTCCCAGGTCCTCCTCGTCGAACCGCTCGCGGGTGACGCGCGTCACCCGGACGAGGTGCTGTAAGCGCGGGTCGGGGCCGACCGGAATCACCATGCGCCCGCCGACGGCGAGCTGATCGCGCAGCTGCCGCGGCACGTGCGGTCCGCCCGCAGTCACGATGATGCCGTCGTAGGGCGCATGCTCCGGCCACCCGAGACTGCCGTCGCCGTGGAGCACCTCGACATTGCGGTAGCCCAGGTCCCGGAACCGCCGGCGCGCCTGCTCGGCGAGCGCCTCGTGCCGTTCGACCGTGTAGACATGGCCGACCACCCGGGACAGCACGGCCGCCGCATACCCCGAGCCGGTGCCGATCTCGAGCACGCAATCCTGTGGTCCCGGCTCGATGGCGGCGATCATGAGGGCAACGATGTAGGGCTGGGAAATCGTCTGACCTTCCTCGATCGGCAGCGGGGTGTCCTCGTAGGCGAACTCCGCCAGGCCATCGGGCAGGAACACCTCCCGCGGGACCATCCGCATGCCGTCGAGTATCTTCTCGTCCTTCACGCCTCGGGCGGCGATCTGGTACCGCACCATGTTCTTGCGCAGGACGCTCATGTCAGGCATGAAATCCTCCCTCGCCCAGCGCAGTATAATTCGACCGCCGCACGGAGGGACACGTGACGACGATCGAGCCGAACGGGACACATCCTTGGAGCGACGGTCCAGGGCCTCGACCTCTTCGAACGGCCCCTCGGCGCTCACGGCGTGAGTTAGACTACGCCGACTCGTCGAGGGAGGAGCATCGCGATGCCGTTCTACGAGAGAGGCCCCATCCGCAACCACGACGGAGAGGCTGAACTGAGCCCGCCACCCGGGACATCGACGAGGTCGTGGAGCACGCGCGGCGCTTCCTCGAGACCCACGAACCCGTCGGGGCCTAGCCAATGAGCGAGGGACGATTCACCACGTTGACGGTCGAGACCATGACGCCGGAGCAAAAGCGCGTGGCGGAAGCGATCCAGTCGGGCCCGCGCGGTGCGGGCCTCCGCGGGCCGTTCAACGCGCTCCTGCGAAGTCCGGAGCTGTGCGATCTCGTCCAGCGGGTCGGCGCCTTCGTGCGGTTCGGCACGTCGATCCCCGCGCGGGTCAACGAGCTGGCAATCATCATGGCCGGGCGGAAGTGGACGGCGCAGTACGAGTTCTACGCGCATCGCCGGCTCGCTATCGAGGCCGGCCTCGAGCCGGCCATCACCGACGCCATCGCTGCCGGCACGCGCCCCAGCGGCATGGCGGAGGACGAGGCGATCGCGTACGACTTCGTCTCCGAGCTGCTCGCGACGGGCCAGGTATCGGACGCCGCCTTTGCGCGCGTGAAGACGGCCTTTGGTGAGCGCGGCGTGATCGACCTGGTGGGCGCGGTCGGCTACTACAGCCTCGTCTCGATGGTGCTGAACGTCGCGCGCGTCCCGCTGCCCGCCGGCGTCGAACCCCCGTTGAAGTAGCCGGTCCCGAACGACGACCGCGGGCGCGGAGAAGCCATGCGCACCAACACGACCAAGGCGAAACTGGCCGCGGGCCAGGTGGTCTTCGGCGCCATCATCAGCCGTCATGCGCCGGACCAGGTCGAATTGTTCGGAGCGATCGGCTACGACTTCGTCATGATCGACTGCGAGCACGGCCCGATGAGCCTGGACGAGGTCGAGCACATGGTCCGGGCCGCCGAGGTGTTCGGCATCACCCCCATCACCCGCATTCCCAATCATGAGGACTCCACGATCCTGCGCTATTTGGATCGCGGTGTGCAGGGCATCATCGTGCCGCACGTCAACACCCGCGAGGTCGCCGACGCCGTGGCCAGCGCCGCCCGGTACTGGCCGGATGGCCATCGGGGGATGGCCGGGGGACGCGCCCACGACTACGGCGTCGGAGTATCTCGGGACGAATCGACCCGCTGGATCAACGCCGAGCTCCTGGTGATTCCCATGATCGAGGAGACCGAAGCCGTGGACAACCTGGATGCCATCCTCACCGTGCCCGGGATCGACGTGCTGCACGTCGCGTCCGGCGATCTCGGCCAGAGCATGGGCAACCCCGGCGCGGCGGCGGTTCGCCAGGTCATGCGCCAGGTCGTCCCCCGGGTCAGGGCGGGCGGCAAGCTGGTCGGCGTGGGCGGCAATTCGCCGACGGACGCCGCGGGGATCGCGGAGTTCATCAAGCTCGGCGCCAACCTCGTGACCATCTCGGCCCTGGGCCTCCTGCGCCTCGGCGCCGACGACTTTCGCCGGCGGGTGCAGGCAGCGCTGTAGCCCGTCGGCGTCTTCCCGGCGGGGACGACTGCTCAGCGAGCGCTTCCGGCGTCGAGCTCGAGGACCGGCGGGTGGCCGGGTCGGGGCGTGGAGTACCATCTCCTGTGCTGGGTGACGCCGCCGCTGGCGTGGTGGCGGGGCTCACCGACCCGTCCCGCTCTCGACTGGATGGCGGGGCTTGCAGATCCGTGCCGCTCTCGACTGGAGGATGAGGCGATGGAGTTCGGGATCTTCAATCTGATGGGGGCGCGCGAGGCGGACAAGCCGACCGCGCAGGTGTTCGGCGAAGTCGCCGAGCAGACGAGGCTGGCCGACGAGCTCGGCTACACGATCGCCTGGTTCGCCGAGCACCACTTCTCGAACTACTGCTTGTGTGCGTCGCCATTGATGATGGTGGCGCACTGCGCCTCGATCACCAGGCGGATCCGGCTGGGTACCGCGGTGGTGGTGTTGCCCCTGTACAACCCGGCGCGCCTCGCCGCCGAGATCGCCACGGCCGATGCATTGTCGAATGGCCGACTGATGCTCGGCATCGGAGCCGGCTACCAACCCTACGAGTTCGAACGGTTCGGCGCCGACATCGCGCAGAATCTCGAGATGACCGAGGAGTTCTGCGACATCCTCGACCTGGCCTTCAGCCGGGATTTCTTCAGCTACCAGGGCGAGCACTACCGGATGCCGGACACCCATATCCCCGCCCGTCCGGTGCAGAACCCGCTGCCGATCTACGTCGCCGGCCATACCCAGGCGATGTTCCGGACCGCCGCGCGGCACGGCTATCGGGTGCTCTCGTCGGGCCGGGTGGGCGGCGCCGCGTTGCTGGCCGAACAGTATGCCGACATCGTCGCCGCCTTCGCCGCCGAGAACGCGCCATTGTCGCGGGCGCACATCACCATCAACCGCTTCGCCCACATCACCGACAGCCGCGAGGAGGGGATGCGCTTTGCCGAGAACGCGCGCTATCAGACGCGGCTCGCGTCGAGTCTCAGACGCCGGCAGGAAGTCATGCAAGGCACCGTGCTGGTCGATGTCCCGTTCCCCGACGAGCCGCCGCTCGAGACCATCTACGACAATCTGCTGATCGGTGATGTCGACACGGTCGCCGAGAAGCTCGTCGCCGAGGTCCACGCAACCAGGCCCGTGCATGTGTGCTTCTCGTTCAAGGTCGGCAACACGCCGCACAAGGCGGCGATGCGCTCGATGGAGCTGATGATCGGCGAGGTCAAGCCGAAGGTCGAGAAGGCGCTCAGCTAACGACCGAGTCCTTGCGGAGCGCGTCGATCTCCGCCTTCTCCATCTTGAGCCATTCGCCGAGCACTTCCGCGCCGTGCTCGCCGAGCAGCGGCGCGGGCGCGACCGCCGGCGTTCCCCCGCCGAAGCGGACCG
>Ga0134124_10002827_pt1 | contig 14020 bp, 6 predicted proteins | sample KB304_FD_96880 | JGI IMG/M metagenome (GOLD analysis project Ga0134124, IMG submission 96880) | Terrestrial soil microbial communities without Nitrogen fertilizer from Kellogg Biological Station, Michigan, USA - KB3-0-4 | ecosystem: Environmental > Terrestrial > Soil > Unclassified ... | reverse complement strand
TGCCGTAGATCTTCTGCCACGCAGTCACGATAAACGGCACGAAGAACTGGTAGCCAAGGATTGCAGTGGGGATCTTGAACGATCCCGACAAGTTGTACGGCCCCGCCAGGTGGGCAGCAGCTACCACATTGATTTCGTTCGGCAGGTCGCGCTCTATGGCGCGATGCGCGGCCATGGAAGAATGCCCGCCCTGCGAGTAGCCGGTGAGCATCACCTTGCCCGAGAACAAAATCGCTTGTCCCGGCGCGGCAGCCCGCGCGGCGCGGATCGAATCGATCACGCTGGTGGCCTCGGAGTCCGCATGCAGATAGGGGTGGAAGCTGTAGTTCGACTTGGCATAGCCGAGATAGTCGGTCGCCACCACCGCATAGCCCTGGGCCGCATACATCGCGACCAGCAGGAAAGTTTCGGGGTCGGATGGGTTGGCGAGGGTACGCGGCTTTTGCACGTCCGTGCCCTTGGCATAGGCCACCAGCGGATAGACGCCATTGACGCAGGCGCCCGCCGGTATCAGCATCACACCCGACGCGTTGGTCTCCTCGGCATTGACCCCCACGGTCGAGTAGTTGAGCGACACCATCTTCACGTCGCACTGGGCCGGCCCAGTGATCGCCTGCAGGCCGCTTTGAGTGGCGCCCGCGTTGATTTGCGCCGCTGTCAATGTCGTCACGTTCTGGGGCGTCTCCAGCAACATGCCGCGGCCGCCGTTGTCACCGCCACCGCAAGCCACCAGCAGGACGGCAACGGCCACCGCCGTGAGCGCGTAAGTTTTTCTCATTCGAAGTCTCCTTTCGTCAAAAGGACCGGACCATAGCAGCCGGGGAACACGGATGGTGGACTGCGGCAAGGGCGCCGTGCACGGGGTTTTCCCGCGCTGGGTCGCGCAGGTGACGGCACACGTATCAGCGCAACCCCGGTGACGACGGATCAGCGCTAGCGCAGCTTCAAAGGTCGCGCGCCGCCCAGTCGATCAGGGCCTCGATTGCCGGACGGGCCGAAGCGGCCTGGGGATGGTTGGCGATGGCGATCAGGACATAGCGTTTGCCACTGGCGCCGTGCACATACCCGGCCACACCGGCCACATTCCGCAAGCTGCCTGATTTCAGGTGCGCCAGCCCGACTCCTTTGCCAGCCGCGCGGCGCATGGTGCCGTCGATGCCGGTGACCGGCAGCGATGAAATCAGCTCGGGCATGAAAGGCGATGCCCAGGCGGCCTGCAGCAGCCGCGCAAGCTGCTGCGCGGTGATGCGTTCGTCTCGCGACAAGCCCGAGCCGTTGCCGAATGTCGGAACTTCGGGATTGCCGAAGCGCTCGCGCCACCACTGGCGCATCGCAGCGCGTGAGCCTTCCAGAGTACCGAGCCCCTGTTGCTGCAGGCTGAGCGTCAGGAACAGCTGTTGCGCCATCACGTTGTTGCTGAATTTGTTGATATCGCGAATGACTTCGGCCAACGGCGGCGACTGGAGCTCCAAGATCGGCGCGAGGCCGGCTGGAACGCCACCTGCACGCACCTGCCCGGTGAGGCTGCCGCCGAGCTGATGCCACAAGCCAGCCACCGCCCGCTCGGCATAGCTGCCCGGGTCGGTGAAAGCGATCGGCCAGATCCGCTCGCCGCATGCGGCCGGATAGCCACCCGCGAACCGGATCCGCGAGGGGTCGCTGAAGTCGGCCTTGAGCGCGCCGCGCCAGTCGCCACACCCGCCCGCCAGCAGCGGCACGCTGGCCGGAACTGCCAATCCAGCCAGGGGCGGCTCCACATGGACTTGCGCCTGCCCCAGCGGCGTGAACGTCATTACCAGCGACTTGAAATTCACCAGCAGCGCATCGGGCGCGGCGTTGTACGGCCGCAGCGGCTCGCCGTCGAAGGCGCCGGGGTCCAGCGCCACGGTTTCGAAGGCGCTGTGATCCAGCACGATGTCGCCCGCAATCGAACGAATGCCCAACCCCTGCACCCGGCGCAGCAGCAACCACAGCCGCTCCGCTACCAGTTTGGGGTCGCCTTGCCCTTTGATGTAGAGGTTTCCGTGCAGCGTCCCATCGCGCACAGCACCGTCGAGATAAACCGGCGTCGACCAGGTGAATGCGGGGCCCAGCAGTTCGAGTCCGGCGAAAGTGGTTGCCAATTTGGCGATCGAGGCCGGGTTCACCGGAACGCCGGTGCGGTGGCTCAGGCGGGCAGGCGCCTTGCCTTCAGCATCCACCACCAATAGCGCGATCGCATCGCGCGGCAACTTGGCGCGCAGCAGCGCGGCGTCCACTTCGGGAGGCAATGCCTGCGCCGACAAAGGCAGCACGGCCAGCGCGAGCAGACAGCAGACAAGTTGGCGCAGCAACGGCCTGCGCGGGAGCAAGGGCATGCGGCGATTATCCGGCGCCTCGATAATGACGGGCCCCATTGGAAACATCCCTTGAATCTGCTCGCCTTCGACACCAGCACCGAAGCCATGTCCGTCGCAGTGCGACGGGGCGGCAGCTCGCCGGAGTTGCTGGTGCACGAGGCCGCAGGAGGATCGCAGGCTTCGACCGCGCTGATACCGGCCATCCTGGATCTGCTGGGGCGGGCCGGCCTGCGCCTGGGGCAACTGGACGCGATCGTCTTCGGGCGCGGCCCGGGATCCTTCACCGGCTTGCGTACCGCCTGCTCCGTGGCCCAGGGGCTGGCATTCGGAGCTGATGTGCCGGTGCTTGCAGCCGATACGTTGATGGCGGTGGCCGAGGAAGCGCGCTACCGCGAGGGCGCGACGCGGGTGGTGGCCGTGCTCGATGCGCGCATGGATGAGGTCTACTGGGCCAACTATGCGTATGAGGCCGGATGCTGGCGGCAGCAGGGGGAAGTCGGCGTCGCAGCGCCTGAGGCAGCGGCTGTGCCGGCGGGATGGGTGCTGGCGGGTAACGCCTTTGCTGCTTATCCCGGCCGTTTCCCTGGCGCGGCCGCACGGATTGAAGCGCGGCCCACCGCGGCAGCGCTGCTGCGGCTGGCGCCGGCCTTGATCGCCTCCGGTCAGGCGGTGTCCGCCGCTCGCGCCCTGCCGCTCTATATTCGCGATAAAGTGGCTCAAACTACCGAGGAACGCGCGGCCTTGCGTGCCGCAATGTCCATCAGACCATGAGCGCCGTCTTCAAAGCCGTCGAAGCGCAGTTCGAGCCGCTGACCGAAGCGCGGCTCGACGAGGTGGTGGCGGTCGAGCGCCAGTCCTACGATCACCCGTGGACCCGCGCCAATTTCGCCGATTCGCTGCGATCCGGTTACCAGGCCCAGTTGCTGGACGCCGACGGTGTGCTGCTGGGGTATTTCATCGCCATGAAGGGCGTCGACGAGGTGCACCTGCTCAACCTGACGGTCGCGCCGCCGCATCAGCGCCAAGGCTGGGGCCGGACCATGCTGGATGCATTGGCCGTATGGGCTCGTGGCCAAGGCGCCCAATGGCTATGGCTGGAAGTTCGGGCCAGCAACCTGCGCGCGCAGCGTATCTACGAGCAGCACGGCTACCGGCGCGTGGGCGAACGCAGGAGCTATTACCCGGCCGGCCATGGCCGGCGCGAAGACGCCGTGGTGATGAGCCTGAAGCTATGAGCCTGCATTTGGGCGAGCGCCGGCGGGCCATGCTGGCGGAAATGGGCGTGCGCGTATTCGCGCCGCTGGCGCCAGTTGCCGAGGCGGCGCCGCCACGGCCGCCGCCGGATCGGGCCAGCGCCGGCGGCGCTCCGCCAGTCTTGCGGCCGGATGCGAGAGGCGTCGACCCAAGACCAGCCGCAGCGGTCGCGCTGGATGCGCGGGCCGGCGGCATCGACCTCATGCAATGGGACGAACTGGCCCAGGCCGTGGCAAGTTGCCGCGCCTGCAAGTTGTGTGCGGGGCGCCGCAACACGGTGTTCGGAGTGGGCGACCGGCAGGCCGATTGGTTGATCGTGGGCGAGGCGCCCGGCGAGAACGAGGACATCCAGGGCGAGCCGTTCGTCGGGCAGGCCGGTCGGTTGCTGGACAACATGCTCAAGGCGCTCGGACTGGACCGCCGGCACAAGGTGTACATCGCGAACGTTCTGAAGTGCCGCCCGCCGGGCAATCGCAACCCCCAGCCCGAAGAGGTAGCGCAGTGCGAGCCTTTCCTGCGACGGCAGGTGCAGTTGCTGCAGCCCAGGATCATCCTGGCGATGGGACGCTTCGCCGTGCAGTCGCTGCTGGGCACTTCGGAGCCGATCGGCAAGCTGCGTGGCCGCGGGCATACCTATCTCGGAGTGCCGGTGGTGGTGACCTATCACCCCGCGTACCTGCTGCGCAACCTGCCCGACAAGGGCAAGGCCTGGGCCGACTTGTGCCTGGCACTGGAGCTGATGAGCACTCAGCCGGCGTGAGGCGCAGGGGGACACAATGGCTGGAAGGCGCTCGGCGCCAATGTCCGCGCGGCGTAGTCGATACCGCTGAACGCGGCGTACTGGGCCATCGACCGTTCATGCCCAAGCCCGTAGACCCCCAGCGCCTCGCCCCCCACCAACGCTGCCAGCCGTGCGCGAGAGCGTTGTTCCAGAACCCACCAGGTGTGCTGGCGCTGGCTGTCCAGCGCCGGGTCCCAGTGCATCGGCCGCGGCGGTGCGCCGAATTCAGCCGTGTTGTACAGGTGGTAGACCGGCTGGCCGGGGACGTGGAAGATATCCCAGCCGTGGGTGAAGATGCGTGCCGCCAGCGCTTGCTCCTCGCCGTGAAAATAGAAATAGGGATCGTAGGGAAAAGTCTGGACGAACTGGCCCGGGGCAAACAGGCAGCCGGCACCGACGTGAAAACCGGGCACCGCTTCGTCCCGTTCCACCGGATGCGCCTCGAATCCGAGCACCGGGTGGTCGGGCTCGAACACGCTGCCCGGTTTGACCACGTGGGCCAGGACCTTGGTGGTCGCGGGCCGGCGAACTGCCTGGTTGCCCTCGAAAGCGAACGGATTCGGGTACGCCGACAGGACCACGCCACGGCGGCCGGGCAGCAGGTCCAGGGCCTGAGCGATCAGCCGCTCGTCCCAATGCAGGTCGAAATCCATGTGCGAATCGATCTGGAAGAACCACTGCTCGCCGTCGTACAAGGACATCGCAATGGCGCGCGCCCAACACGGCCCACGCGCATAGAGGGGATCGATGCGCACGTAGCTCAGGCGCGCGGGCTGCACATCGGCTGCCGCTGGACAGGCTGAGTCGGCCGGGCTTTGGTCAACCACGCCAAAGTGCAGTTGCTCGGGCCAGCGTGCGGTGGCTAGTGCGCGCGCCAACGTAAACCCCAGAACCGGGTCGCAGTAGGAAGCGATGCTGATGAAAACGCTCATGGAAGTTTGCCGCTTGGCACTGGACGATATTGTCTAGTACGACGCTCACCCCATTTCACAACACCTGGATGTCCGACAAATAGCCGGCGCTGTGATATTTGCCCGCACTGGCGCACTCTGGTGCGACGCCATATGCGTTTGCCCCGCCGCACGTTGCGGTGGATGTAACTCTATGCTACTGTCAACCCAACAATAAGGGGTACTGCGCCCCTTGTTCGCCCGCGTACGGCGAGCGATTTTCCGAAAGACGACCGTGAGGCACTCAACCATTCAATCCATTGAAGTGCTGGCGAAAAGTCGCCGGCATGCCACAGCTGCCCATCCGGTGCCTCAGCTGCCGCAGCCAACGGCCAGCCCGGTAGCCGCCGGGTACCGGCCAGCAACCGCGGCCCTCGCCATCGCGGCGGCCTTCGTGGCGGTTCCGCAGCCGGGCGCCGCGCAGGCGATCGGCGCCCAAGTCATTCACGGGCAGGCCAGCCTCGTTCAGCAGGGTAATTCGCTGGTCGTCACCACGCAGAATGGCGCCGGCACGAATCATTCGGCGATCAACTGGCAAAGTTTCTCGGTTCCCGCCGGCTCGACCACGCAATTCAACCAGCCGAGTGCGACGAGTACTTCGATCAACCGTGTGCTGGGCAGCAATCCCTCCGCCATCTACGGAACGCTCAGTTCGAATGGCCGCCTCGTGCTGGTCAACCCTTCGGGTATCGCTGTCGGTGCCGGTGCAGTGGTGGACACCGCCGGGTTCACCGCGTCCACACTGCGGATGAGCGATGCCGATGCGCTGGCCGGCCGGCTGGTATTCGGCGGTGACGGTGGCCCCGCCGCAGCGCTCAGTGTGGATGGCCGCATCCTGGCGCGCAGTGGCGATGTGGTCCTGATCGCGCCGAATGTGCAGGTCGGTTCGGATGCGCTGGTGCAGTCGCCCAGCGGCGCCACCCTGCTGGCTGCCGGCCAGAAGGTCGAACTGACCGGCCGCGGGCTGGAGGGTATCCGCCTGGAATTGCAGGCGCCGAGCGATCAGGCCATCAATCTGGGCACACTGCAAGGCGATGCCGTCGGCATCTTCGCGGGCCAGCTCAAGCACAGCGGACTGATCCAGGCGACGGGTGTCAGCGCCGATGGCGGCAAGGTGGTGCTCAAGGGTGCGGAAACAGCCGATGTCTCGGGGCGCATCGCCGCGTCCAAGGGGCTGCGAGGCGGACAAGTCCATGTCACCGCCAACAAGGTCATGCTTAAGAGCGGTGCCGTGATCGACGTCAGCGGACGCGATGGCGGCGGTGAGGCGCTGATTGGCGGGGGCTGGCAAGGGCACGACAGCCGGATCGCGAATGCCAGCGAAACGACGATTGAGGCGGGCGCAATCATCAAGGCCGACGCGGGCCAAAGCGGCGACGGCGGAAAGGTTGTCGCTTGGTCCGACGATTCGACCCGTGTCTACGGAAGCATCTCGGCACGTGGGGGTGCCGGCGGAGGCGACGGCGGGCAGGTCGAGACCTCTGGCAAACGTTATCTCGATTTTGCGGGGGTCGCCGACCTGCGCGCGCCCAAAGGCGCGGCCGGAACGCTGCTGCTCGACCCGAGCGATATCACCATCCGGGCCGCAGGGCCGGACAGCGTCACCGTCACCGGCACCTTCACGGATGGCGCGGCTGCCGCCTCGTCTGTCCTGACGACAGCGACCCTGAACAACCAGCTGAATGTCGGCAACGTGCTCGTGACCACTAGCACCGGAACGGGGGCCCAGGTCGGGCACATCACGGTGGCGGACCCGATCACCTGGACCACCGGCAACACCCTAGGCCTGAACGCCGACAACGGCATCGACGTCAACGCACCTATCAGCGGAGTCTCGGGCGTCTTGGCGTTGAGCGGCGGCGCCGGCAATGTCACGCAGAATGCCGCTGGCGCCATCAGTGCGAGCAAGATGTGGGCTCACACAACCGGCGGATCGATCGCGCTGACCAACAGCGCAAACGCCGTGTCGACCTTCGCCGCCTTCAGCAATTCCGGCGGGATCGCATTTGCCAATGCGGGTGGTCTCGTGATCGGCTCCGTCGATGCCGGTCTCGTCGGCCTGGGATCGATCGCCGGCGTCAGAAGCAACAACAATCAGCCCGTTTCGCTGGCGGTCTCGGCCGGCTCACTCACGATTTCCGACACCAGCAACGGCATCAATGCGGGTTCGGGCAGCGTTGACCTGCAGGCAACAAGCGGTTCAATTACCGAATCCGCCGCCGGCGCAACAGTCAAGGCGGCCGCGCTCACCGCCGCTGCCGCCGACATCCAGTTGAACCAGGTGAACTCGGTCGCTTCGTTCGCCGCGACGCAGAGCGGTGGCGGCGGCGTCTCGTTGGTGAACAGCAATTTTGCTTTCCCCCTGACGCTCAATAACGTGACAGCGGCCGGCGGGATCAGCATCACTGAACAGTTGTCCAACATCGTGGTTGACGGGACGGTGAGGTCGGGCGCGGCTGGCGCGCTGTCATTGACGTCCGCGAGCGGCTCCACTTTCGGTGGCAGCATCCTGCAAGGTGTCAATGGTCTGCTGCAGTCGGATTCGATCTCACTGACAACGGCCGCGGGGCTGAGCATCGGCGGCGTCCCCGGGGTCGGCGCTTTGCGCACCGCCTCCAACTCCGGCTCGACCAGTTTCACCATTGGCGGGCCGCTTCACGGTGCCGGACAAGTGGTTATCGGGCACACCGGCAGCGCCACACTCGGCTCGGCGACGTTGACCAGCAATGCCAGCTTCGCTTTTGCCGCCAGCGGCAATTTGGACGTGAACACCAGCCTCGACACCGGGATCCAGGCTCTGAAGCTGGGCGCTGGGAGCATGCTGACGGTCGCGAGTTCGAGCGCTCTCCACGGGGCCAACTTGTTCCTGACCGCCGACGATATGAACGTGGTGACTGGAGCATCGATCGGCGCGGGCACGGGCGGGACGACCTGGGTGCAGCCTACGACGCCCGGACGTGCGATCGAGCTCGGCGCGACTTCCATTGTCAACGGCTCCGTCCTTCAACTGGACACCAACGAACTCGCTGCTCTTGCCACGACCGGCACGCTGCGTATCGGCTCGGCCGGCGGCGCCACGCCGCCCTCGGGCGATCTCTTGATCAGCGGGGCCATCGCGCCCGGTGTGGGCACCCTGTCGCTGAAGTCGGGCGGCAACATCACACAGAACGCAGCCGGGACCATATCGGCGGCGAAACTGGCGGTCGAGGCGCTTGGAAATGTCTCGCTCGATACCGCCCTGAACAGCGTGAGCAGCGTGGCAGGATTTTCGGGCAGCGCCGGCAACAACAAGGATTTCCGCTTCGGAAATGGGTCTACGTCGCTTCAGGTCGGCGCCGGCATTGACAGCAGGAGCGGAATCGGCGTCTCCGTCGATGCACTGGGGTTTTCGCCATTGGCACCGAACGGTCAGATCGTGCTGACCACGGCAGGGAACTTGACCCAAGCCCCTGGCGCACTGCTGGGCGGCAAGGCCGTTTACGCGCAGGGCGCCAAAGTCCTGCTGTCCGAGAACAACCCCACTGGCGTGATCGCTGGTCGAGCCACCGGGGCGGCGGCCTCCGATGACTTCCTGTACAACAGCTTCAACGGAATCAACGTCAACACGGTCAATGGCGTATCGGGCGTTAGCGCGACGACAGGAAATGTCGTCCTGATCGGCGGCGGCCCGACGGGCATCAGCCAGAATGTCACCGCCGGTTCAGCCGGTGTTGTGACGCTTTCGGGCACGGGTGCGTCGCTCGCCCCGGGCGCCACCGTTTCCGCTCCGGCTCCGGCGGGCATTGTCACGATCGACGGCGGCGGTCCGGGTAACGATCTGGCGCTGGGAGCTGGGAACATTAGCGCCGGCAGTTCGGTGCTGTTGGCAAACGCGAGAAACGTGTCGCTTGGCAACGTGACCGCAAGCGGGGCCTTGACGGCCACGAACATTGCCGGTGAGATCACGCAGTTCGGTGGAACCATTGACATCGGGACCATCGTTGCCACTACCACCGGCACCGCTGGCACTGGCCAGATCAAACTCGACAGCCCTACCAACGTGATCCGCAGCGTTGGCGGATTGACCACCACCGACAGCCCGATCATGGTTCGCGACGCGGGCGCGGGCGGCATGAACATCCTCGGGCCAATCGAGGCGGGATTCGGGTCTGCCGACATTGCTTCCAACGGCCATCTTGCCGTCAATGCCGGTGCGCCGATACACGCAACCGGAGGCGTTTCGCTCGGCGCGGGCGGGCTGCTCACCGTCTCTGCGCCGCTCAACGGCGGCAACATCAGCTTGGCCGCAGACCGTATGTCGTTGCAAGGCGCGCCGGCAAGCATCCAAGCGGGCCCGGGTCAGGCCATATCGGTCCAGCCGAAAACCACTGGTTGGAACATCGGCTTGGGCGGCGCTGCCTCGGACCTGGCCGCAAACACCCTGGAGCTTTCGGCAAGCGAACTGGCTACTCTTTCAACGACCGGTTCGCTGCGCATCGGCTCCACATTCGCTGGCCCGGGTTCGGTCGTGTCGGGCAATCTCTTCATCAGCGGCCCTATCGCGTCCGCTGCGGGAACTCTTGTACTGGGGTCCGGTGGGGATATCGCACAAGGCAGCTTGGGAGTCGTTACCGCGGACAAACTGGGACTCCAGGCGCTGGGCAACATCGACCTGTCCCTGGCATCGAACCAAGTGGCGAACCTGGCTGGCCACGCGGGCAACGGCGGCACTCACAGTTTCAAGTTCGTCAACGGCCCGGATCTGCACATCACGAACGGCCTCGATGCCAACACCGATGGGTTATTCGGCATCAACGGTATCAGCGTCAACTTTGGTCCGATCGCACTGAAATCGGGCGGCGCATTGACGCAGTCCGCCACCGGAACGCTGGGCGGACAGTCGGTCTACGCCGAGGGCAAGTCGGTGGTCCTGACCGCGCCGAACCCGACCGGTGTGATCGCAGGCAAGGCTACTGGCAGCGCACCTGGCGACGTATTTAACTACACCAGTAGTGCCGGCATCGCGGTAGACACGGTCCCTAGCATTTCCGGCACGTTTTCAGGTGTTGTTGCTTCGGCCGCTACGGACCCGATGGCGATTCAGCTGACAGGCACGACTATCAACCAGAACGCTGGCGCGCCGATCATTGCGACCACAGGACTGCAGCTTGCAACCCCTGGGCCGGTCAATCTCGCTGACCTGGGCAACAACGTCGGAGCACTGGCGACAGCAGGGGCCACCGGCCCGGTGAACTTCTTCAATGCGGGCCCCTTGTCAATCGGCATTCTGGGCAGCGGCGTCAGCTCGATCGGCAGCGTCAAGATCGACAGCCTCGCGTTGACGGTCAATGCCAATGTCGCCGCCAACGGTCCGCTCAAGCTGATCGCCGATAGCATGCAAATCGGTGCAAGCGTCAGCTCAGGGAACCTCGTCGACCCAGTGGTCTTCGCTCCCCGCACGCCGAGTCAACCGATCATCGTGGGAGGCGTTGACGACCCCACAAAGTTCAGCCTGACCCAAGCCGAGTTGGACAACGTAGGCACGGCTGCCGCGATTGCGGTCGGAGGCCCTTTGCATACCGGCGGACTGGATGTCGCTGGGAACATTGCCAGCACGCTGCCTCTCAGGCTGCTCACGGGCGGCACTCTCAGCCTCCACGGTACGGTCAGCAGCAGCAGCGGTCTGACCACCGGCGCGGCGGTGGTTCTGAGCGGCGGCACGAACTTCATCAATTCCGCCGGAGTTGCCGCGGTGAGCACACCTGGCGGCCGCTGGGTGATCTATTCCGCCGACCCGGTGGCGGACACCTTCGGTGGCCTGATTTCCGGGAATCCCGCAGTTTGGGGTGCCGGGTTCGACCCGTCGCTGCCCAACCCCCTTTCCGGCCTCCCCGGCGGTGACCGGTACGTGTTCGCCAGCCATCCCGCCGTCAGCGTCACAGCCAATCCGCTGCTCAAGACCTACGACGCGACAGCCACGTTTGCGACGCCGACCTTTACGGCTACCGGCCTCGTCAACGCATCGTCATTTGGCGGCGTCTTCACGCAGGACGCTTTGGCGGGATCGCTGGTGGTCGGCAGCCCCTCGAAAAATGTGGGCGCCTATCCGATCCTCCAGGGCACCCTGGCGGCGCCGGCCGGCTATTTGTTGGGCTATGTCGGCAACAACGCCACGGTAACGCCCGCCTCGCTCACGGTCAGCGGCCTGTCGGCGAACAACAAGGTGTACGACGCGACGACGGCAGCGACCCTGAGCGGGGCCGCTACGCTGAGCGGCGTGTTTGCTGGCGACACTGTCGGCGCGAGCGGGGGCACGGGCAACTTTGCCAACAAGAACGTGGGCACGGGCAAGGTTGTGACGGCAAGCGGCATAACACTCAGCGGTCCGGATGCGGGCAACTACGTCGTTGTGCCGCCCACCGGCCTGACTGCCAACATCACCCCGGCCAGCCTGCTGGTGAGCGGCATCGCGTCAACCAGCAAGGTCTACGACGCCACGACGGTGGCCGGCTTGAGCGGCACAGGCACTGTCACGCCACTAGGCACGGACGTGGTGGCTGTAGGCGGCACAGCCAGCGGCAGCTTTGCCGACAGGAACGTGGGCGCCGCCAAGCCGGTCACGGTAACGGGACTGACGCTGACGGGGCTGGACGCAGGCAACTATGTACTCTTGGCCCCGGCCAGCCTGACTGCCGCCATCACGCCGGCCAGCCTGACGGTGAACGGGCTGAGTGCCGCCAACAAGGTGTACGACACCACGACTGCGGCCAGCGTGAGCGGTACAGGAACTGTCACGCCACTGGGCGCGGACGCGGTGGCTGTGGGCGGCACTGCCAGCGGCAGCTTTGCCAACAAGAACGTAGGCACCGCCAAGCCGGTCACGGTGACGGGACTGACGCTGACTGGGGTGGACGCAGGCAACTATGTACTGGCCCCGGCCAGCCTGACTGCCGACATCACCCCGGCGAGCCTGATAGTGGCCGGGCTGAGCGCCAACAGCAAGGTGTATGACGCGACGACGGCAGCGACCCTGACCGGGGCCGCCACGCTGAGCGGCGTGTTCGCCGGCGACACTGTCGGCGTGAGCGGCGGCACCGGCAACTTTGCCAACAAGAACGTGGGCACGGGCAAGCCTGTGACGGTGAGCGGAATAGCACTCAGCGGTGCGGACGCGAGCAACTACGTCGTCTTGGCGCCCACCGGCCTGACTGCCAACATCACCCCGGCCAGCCTGACCATCACCGCGTTGAACCAGGGCAAGCTTGAGGGAACGCTGTTCACCTTCAATGGGACGGAGTTCTCGGCCGCCGGTTTGGTCGGGGGCGAGCAGGTGAGCAGCGTCATACTTGCCAGCGCGGGTGCGCCCCCTACCGCAACCGCAGGAACTTACGCCATCAACGCCAGTTCGCCTGTCGGCGTGGCAGGGTTCGCCGCATCCAACTACAGCATTGGCTTCGTCAGCGGCAGCATGGCGGTGAGCGCTCCGCCGCCGCCAACCATCGCACCGACGCCAGCACCCACACCGGCTCCTACGCCAGCACCCACACCGGCTCCGACTCCAGCGCCCACACCGGCTCCCACGCCGGCTCCCACACCAGCGCCCACACCAGCGCCCACACCGGCGCCCACACCAGCGCCCACACCAGCTCCCACACCAGCTCCCACACCAGCTCCCACACCAGCTCCCACACCGGCTCCGACACCGGCTCCGACACCGGCACCCACACCAGCTCCGACGCCAGCGCCCACACCGGCTCCGACGCCCGCTCCAACCGCTGCGCCAACATCCACAACCACCGTCGAAAAAATCGTCCAGCTATTGCGGACGGAAGACCTGCCCGTGGTTCAGCAAGCGGTGGCCGAACTGGACTCCGGTGTCGTGAAAACCTTCGTCACGCTGCTGATCAAGGAAGAAGAAAAGCAGGGCGAAAAGAAAAAGGAGCAGGCGAAGAAGGACGCCAAAGCGAACGGGCAGGACAATCAGTGCCGGCCCTGAGCGGCGTATAGGGCCAGGGCGCCCAGCGGCGTCAGAACCGCGGCAGGTCCGGGTGCGCGAGCCGGCCGCCGCGCACCAGCATCTTGCCGTATTCGGCGCAGCGGTTCAGCGTCGGTATCACCTTGCCGGGATTGAGCAGGCTCTTGCCGTCGAAGGCGTGCTTGACCCCGAACATCTGCTCGCATTCGGCGCGGCTGAACTGCACGCACATCGAATTGAGCTTCTCCACCCCGACGCCGTGCTCGCCGGTGACGGTGCCGCCCATCGCGACGCTGGTTTCAAGGATCTCGGCGCCGAACAGCTCGGCGCGATGGAGCTGGTCGGCGTTGTTGGCGTCGAACAGGATCAGCGGATGCAGGTTGCCGTCGCCGGCATGGAACACGTTGGCGCAGCGCAGGGCGTACTTCTTTTCCATCTGCTGGATTGCCAGCAGGATATCGGCCAGCCGTTTGCGCGGGATGGTCGAGTCCATGCACATGTAGTCGGGGCTGAGCCGCCCGGACGCGGGGAACGCGTTCTTGCGTCCGCTCCAGAATTTCAGGCGCTCGGCCTCGTCGCGGCTGACAGCGATCGCGCTGGCACCGTTGGAGCGCAGCACTTCGCTCATGCGAGCGATCTCTTCTTCCACCTCCTCGGGCGTGCCGTCGCTCTCGCACAGCAGGATCGCCTGTGCCGTCAGGTCGTAGCCGGCATGGACGAAATCCTCCACCGCCGCGGTCAT
>Ga0134124_10002826_pt1 | contig 14020 bp, 17 predicted proteins | sample KB304_FD_96880 | JGI IMG/M metagenome (GOLD analysis project Ga0134124, IMG submission 96880) | Terrestrial soil microbial communities without Nitrogen fertilizer from Kellogg Biological Station, Michigan, USA - KB3-0-4 | ecosystem: Environmental > Terrestrial > Soil > Unclassified ... | reverse complement strand
GGACACCGCGGACGCCGAGACCGGCCACGCCTTCGGCCATCTCGACTTCCTGAAGGAGGTCGGCGATCCGGCCACCGGTGAGCCCATCGGCAAGACCGAGAAGAACCTGAAGGCCTCGGTGGCGGGCGAGACCTACGAGTACACCCAGATGTATCCCGGCATGGCCAAGACCGCGCGCGACGAGGGCTACCAGGAGCTGGCCGAGTGGTTCGAGACGCTGGCCAAGGCCGAGAAGTCGCACGCCGGCCGCTTCTCCAAGGGGCTCAGCCAGGTCGCGGGCAAGGACCCGGCCGACGCGATCTAGCCTCCCCGCCTCCGATCGGGCGCCGGCCGGCGGGGCCGGCGCCCGGTTCGAGTCCCCGGGCCCGCCCGCATCGTGAGAGCCCGCTTCGCGAGAGGACGATGACACTCGACATCCGCACCCCCGAGTTCTGGCAGCTCGACCGCGTGGACAAGGAGCTGCGGCGCGTCTACGACATCTGCGCGGGCTGCCGCCGGTGCCTGCCCCTCTGCCCCTCCTTCCGGGTCTTGTTCGATCGGCTGGACGTGGAGGCGGTCGACGGCGACGTGGACAAGCTGCCCGCCGCGGACGTGAAGGAGGTCGTCGACCTCTGTTACCAGTGCAAGCTCTGCTACAACCACTGCCCCTACACGCCGCCGCACCGCTGGGCGGTCGACTTCCCGCGCCTGATGCTGCGGGCGCGCTCCGCGGAAGCCCGGCAGAAGGGCGTCAGTCTTCAAGATCGGTTCCTGGGCAACACCGCGCTGGTGGGCCGGCTCGGCAGCCTGACCGCTCCGGTCTCGAACTGGATGAACGCGGTGTGGGTGAACCGCAAGTTCATGGAGATGGCGGTCGGCATTCACGCCCGGCGCGAGCTGCCCGACTTCCACCGCCAGACCTTCTCCGCGTGGTTCGACGCCCGCCGGAAGGCGGCGTCCGGCGCGCCGGCCTCCCGTGATCGGGTCGCCCTCTTCGCCACCTGCTCGGTGGAGTACAACGACCCCGCCGTCGGGAAGGCCGCGGTGGCGGTGCTCGAGAAGAACGGGGTGGACGTGACCCTGCCCGCACAGCGCTGCTGCGGCATGCCCTACCTCGACGGAGGCGCGGTGACGGAGGCCAAGCGTCTCATCGGGGACAACGTCAAGAGCCTCGCGGACCAGGTCCGCCAGGGGCGGGAGATCGTGGTGCCCGGCCCCACGTGCTCCTACATGCTGAAGCAGGAGTACCCGTGGCTCGACGGCTCGGAGGACGCCAACCTCGTCGCCTCCCACACCCGGGATCTGTTCGAGTACCTCGCCTCGCTGCACGCGCGGGGGCGGCTCGACACCCGCTTCCCGAACGCGCCCGGATCCATCGCCTACCAGCTGCCGTGCCACCTCAAGGCGCAGAACATGGGGACGCGGTCCGCGGAGGTGCTCCGGCTCACCGGGGCGCCGGTGGAGGTGATCGAGCGCTGCTCCGCGGTGGACGGGACCTGGGGCATGAAGAAGGAGTACTTCGAGCTGTCGATGAAGCTGGCCGGGCCCCTCTTCCGCGACATCGAGGGGGCGAAGGCGGACCGGGTGGCCACCGACTGCCCGCTGGCCGCGCTCCAGATCCGCCAGGGCACGCGGCGGATCGCGCGACATCCCATCCAGATCCTGGCCGAGGCTTACGGCATCGATCCAAACGAGGACCGCGCATGATCCAGCTGAAGGACGTCGTCAATTTCTTCGAGTACGAGAAGATCCGCGACGAGCGGCGCCACCGCGTGATCGAGCTCAAGGCGCGCCGCCGGGTGGAGGTCGGCCCCTACCTCTCGTTCGTCTTCGAGAACCGGGAGACGCTGCTGTTCCAGATCCAGGAGATGTGCCGCGCCGAGCGCATCGTGGACGACGCGAAGGTGCAGGAGGAGATCGACGTCTACGGCGCGCTGCTGCCCGGGCCCCGGGAGCTCTCCGCGACCCTGTTCATCGAGATCGCGGACAAGGACCAGATCAAGCCGGTGCTGGACCGCTTCATGGGCATCGACACCGGCCGGCGCGTCTGGTTCGAGCTGGGGGGTGGGATCACGGTGCCGGGCACGTTCGAGGCCGGGCACTCCGACGCGGAGAAGGGGAAGCTGGCCGCGGTCCACTTCGTCCGCTTCGCATTCTCCCCGGACGCGGTGCGCGCGTTCCGGGAAGGGGACGTGGATCTGGTGGTGGACCATCCCGCCGCCCGCGCGCGCGCCCGACTCTCCGCGGAGGCCAAGGCCGAGCTGCAGGCCGACCTGGCTCCCTGAGGGGCGCGCGCGGGGCCGCGGGCCCGGCTACTGCATGATCATGAACCAGATGTAGTAGACGACGGTCAGCAGGAAGCCGAACCAGAGGGTGCCCTTGACGGTCCCGAGCGGCTTGGCCCCGCCCTTGCCCGGGGTCCCGACCAGGGCATTGATCTCCACCAGGATCATGATCAGCAGGGCCACGATCCAGAACACGAGGCCCGACTTGCCCACCGTGAGGCCGGCCAGGTGGCTGGCCGAGCCCATGAAGAAGAGCATCGGGATCGAGAGCACCACGTTGGTGCGGGAGGCGAGGCCGCCCCGCGCCCCCGCTGCCGCGGCGGCCGGGTTGGCCGGCTTGCCCGCCGCAGTGTCGATCGCGTTCTGGATGACGATCTTGTTCTTGGGCCAGATCACGAACCACACGTTGGCCCACATGATGGTGCCGAGGAGCCCGCCGAGCAGGATCTTCCACGTGCCGGGGTCGTTGATGCCCCGGATCCCCAGCCAGTAGTGCAGGAGGTAGATCCAGCCCGAGAGGAAGGTGATCATCGCGCCCCAGCGGAACCACCAGAGGGCGCGGGGCAGCAGCTTCTGCTGAGCGCCGGAGCGTACCCCCGGCTCGGTCTCGGCGAAGAACGGGGTCTGTACGAGGTTGAAGTAGTAGAGAAGGCCGATCCAGGTGATGCCCGAAAGGAAGTGGATCCACCGCAAGAGGAACAGCCAGCCTTCGGTGCTCATCAGCGCCATGTCACCCTCCCGGAAAGGCCTGCGGGCCAGTCACTGCGGCTCTTCTTCTTCCTCGTCGTCGTCGAGATCGTCGTCGTCCTCGTCGTCCTCGTCCTCGTCGTCTAGGTCGTCGTCGTCGAAGTCGTCGTCGAAGTCGTCGTCATCGAGGTCGTCGTCCTCGTCGACGTCGTCCGCGTCGTCGTCATCCTTGTCCTCGTCCTTGTCCTCGTCTTCGTCGTCGACCCGTCCAACCAGCAGCTGATCGTCTTCCTCGATCCAGAAGCGATTGCCGAGGCGAATCATGTGAAACGTCCTCCCGACATGCAGCGCGGCCGACATGCGGCTCGACCGAAATGAGCTCTAAGGCCGATGTGAAGCCCGTTAGGCTGGCGGGATTATAGCAAAGGGGGTTTGGGTGTCTACGCGATTTTGGCCGCCGGAGCCAAGTTATCCACTTATCCCCACTCGTCCACAGACCGAGAATTGAACGCGTGGATGCGCCTTCGCGGGCAGCGCGATGCGCGCGGGCACGACTGACGCGGCCTCCGCACCCTCTCGGCTCCGCGGGGCGCGTTTCGCGCGGCGTTGCGAGGGCGTCGCCCCCCGTGCCCGCATTTCCACGGCGTGCGGTCGGCCTTGACGCGACCGCGTCGCGACCTCTAGGATGCGCCGACGCCACCGGCGTCCCAAGGAGATCACTACATGCCGCTCTTCGCGGTCGAGCGTGACCTGAGCCAGCTGCCGCCCGAGCGGTTCCGGGCGGAGCTCAAGGGGCTGGTGGCCGCCTGCGCCCGGCTGAAGAGCGCCGGGAAGCAGGTGCGCTACATCAGCAGCGCGGTGTTCCCCGCCGAGGCCCGCGGGCTCTGCCTGTTCGGCGCCGAGCAGCCCCAGTGGATCCAGGAGGCGAACGAGGCCGCCGGCCTGCCCTACTCGCGGATCTTCGCGATGCTCGACCTCACGCCGAGCGGAGTACGCCGGGAGCTCTCCTGCGGCCGCCGCCCCCCCGAGAGCGAGACCGGGCGTGAGAGCGGCGCCGCCGGCCGCCCGGTCCGGGTGAGCGAGGAGATCGCGCGCTGGTCGGACGAGGGGCGCCAGCTCCTGCAGGTGCTGGGCGGATGGCTGGAGACCGCGGGGGCCATCCACGACACCGCGGAGGTGCTCGAGCACGAGCGGACCGCCCTGGCGGAGAGCGTCCGGCGCCTGGAGGAAGAGGCGCGACGCCTCGAGGAGGAGGTCGACGGCTTGCGGGTCCAGCGCGACGACCTGCAGGAGGCGCTCCAGACCATCGCGAGCCAGATGACGCGCACCGCGGACGAGATTCTCTACCGCTTCGGAGCCCGCAGCGCGCCGGGCGACCTCGCCCCCCGATGAGCGCGGAGGGCAACGGACGTCGGCGGATCCTGGTGGTGGACGGCGACCCGCGCGAGCGCGGCCAGGCCGTCGACGCGCTCAACCAGGGCGGCTACCAGGTCGACAGCGCCGCGACCAAGGCCGAGGTGATCAGCCTGCTCGCCCGTCACGACTACGACCTGGTGCTGAGCGATCTGAAGATGCCGGACCTCAACGGCCCCGCGTTCTACCAGATGCTCAAGGAATCGACCCGGGGTGCCATCCCGCGGGTGATCTTCTCGATCCACAAGGGCTACACGCCCGAGTACGCCAACTTTCTCATGCGGCTGGCCGCCCCGGTCCTGATGAAGCCGGTCCCCGCGGCCGACCTGCGCCAGGCGGTCGAGCGGGCGCTCCCGGATCCGCGAACGACCTCCTCGCTCGTGTCCTGACGCGAGCCGGCCGCGCCGCGGCCGCGCTCAAATCGACGCGCCGGCACGACAGCGGCGTGCTAGTATTCCGCTCTGCAATTGCGCGAAGTTCCTGCCTCGGCGGCGTAGCTCAGGTGGCAGAGCAGGGGTCTCATAAGCCCCGTGTCGGAGGTTCGAGTCCTCCCGCCGCCACCACTTTCTGGTGGGTGGGGCGGGTCGGCGCCTGCGGCGAGGATCCGGCGTGCGGCGGCGCTACGGCTTGCGGTTGAGGGCGCGCTCGCGCTCTTCCCACTGCGCCTGCATGCGGCGCTGCTGACGACGCTCCGAGACGGTGTGGACGACGCCGAACAGGATGCTGAACACCACCGCCGCGATGCCGACGAGGGCGAACGTCATGGGCGGCGACACCGGGCGATCGAGCTCATGAATCGATCGTAAACCATGGGGCGAATCATCGCCAAACAAGACCGCCGCTCGGTTGAAGTCGCCCTGGCCCTCCGCTAGACTACATCCCCGTGACGCAAGCCTCCGCCGGTCGGCCCCTCGCGCGGTTCTCCGTCGTCGATCTGACCACCGTCCGCTCCGGGCCCACCTGCACCAAGATTCTCGCTGACTTCGGAGCCGACGTGATCCGGGTCGAGCGGCCCGGCGGGGAGGGGCGGGAGCGGTTCTTCTTCGACGCGGCCGACCTCCACCGGAACAAGCGAAGCGTGGCGGTGAACCTCCAGGACCCGCGGGGGGTCGCGATCCTCGAGCGCCTGGCCGCCCGGGCCGACGTGGTGGTGGAGAACTACCGGCCCGACGTCAAGCACCGGCTGGGGGTGGACTACGAGACCCTCTCCCGGGAGAACCCGCGGCTCGTCTACGCCAGCATCTCCGGATTCGGGCAGGAAGGGCCGTACCGCGACCGGCCTGGCTACGACCAGATCGTGCAGGGCATGTCCGGGCTCATGTGGCTCACCGGCACCGCGGAGAGCGCGCCGCTGCGGGTCGGCATCCCGATCGGCGACCTGCTGGCCGGCTACTTCGCGGCGATGGGGATCCTCACCGCCCTGCTGGAGCGAGAGGTGTCTGGCCGCGGCCAGAAGGTCGAGACCTCCTTGCTGGAGGCGCTGACCGGCAGCCTGTCGTTCCAGGCCGCGAAGTACGTCAACACCGGCGAGGTGCCCCCGCCGGTCGGCAACCACCATCCGCTGACGGCGCCGATGGGCGTCTACCGCGCGAAGGACGGGTTCTTCAACCTGGCCGTCGGCAACGACGACATGTGGCGGCGCTTCTGCAAGGCGATCGACCAGCCGGGGCTGGCCGCCGACGCGCGCTTCGGCGGCATGCTGAGCAGGGTGAAGCACCGCCGCGACCTGGACGCGGCTCTGGAGGCCACCTTCGCGGCGCGGACCGCCGCGGAGTGGGTCGAGATGCTGAACGCGGCGGGCGTGGCCAGCGGGCCGATCAACACGGTGGACGCGGTGTTCGCCGATCCGCAGATCCGCCGGGCGGACCTGGTGCGAGAGGTCGCCAACGCCGCGTGGGGGCCGCACAAGGTGCTGGCCCTGCCGGTCCACCTCTCGCGCACTCCGGCGCGCGTGGAGCACGCGGCCCCCATGACCGGGGAGCACACGCGCGCGGTTCTCACCGAGCTGGGCTACGACGCGGCGGCCCTGGAGCCGCTGCTGGCCGAAGGGGTGATCGAGCAGTACAAGGGAGAGACGCCATGAGCGACCACATCCTGGTGGAGCAGGACGGCCCGATCGCGACCGTCGTGTTCAACCGGCCGAAGATGCGCAACGCCATCAGCCTCGCGATGTGGTCCGAGATCGCGGTGGTCACCGACCGGCTGGCCAAGGACGACGCGGTGCGGGCGATCGTCTACCGGGGCGCGGGGACCGACGCCTTCGCGTCCGGCGCCGACATCTCCGAGTTCCAGGAGAACCGCAAGGACACCGCGACCGCGCTGCACTACAACAAGCAGACCGAGGCGGCCTACTCCGCGATCCGCCTCTGCCCCAAGCCCACGGTGGCGATGGTGTTCGGCTTCTGCATGGGCGGAGCGATGGCCCTCGCGATGGCCGCGGATCTGCGATTCGGGGCGGCTGGCTCGAGGTTCGGCATCCCGGCCGCGCGGCTCAGCATCATCTACGGGCTCGACCCGGTGCACCAGCTGGTCGACCTGGTGGGCCCCGCCTACGCCAAGGACATCCTGTACTCGGCCCGCACCGTGGATGCGGAGGAGGCCCTCCGGATCGGCTTCATCCAGCGGCTGGTGCCGGTCGCGGAGCTCGAGACGTACACCTACGACTACTTGAAGAAGGTCGCGGCCAACGCGCCGCTCTCGGTGCAGGGCACCAAGGCGCAGGTGCAGGCGATCTTCGAGGGCATCACCGAGCCCCATCGCGAGCGGCTGCGGGATCTGGGCATCGCGACCTTCGACAGCGAGGACTACCGGGAAGGGACGCGCGCCTTCCTGGAGAAGCGGGCGCCCCGGTTCCAGGGGCGGTAGCCTCTGCGCGTCACCGTCCTGTCCTCGACTCCCCTCAATCCGCTGGAGGGGAGCGGCACCTTCGTCGGCATCGCGGGGCTGGCCCAGGGGCTGGCCCAGCTGGGCCACCAGGTCACGGTGCGTCCGCTCGGCCGGCGCACCGGCTTCCACACCCTGGACCGGTGGCTCTACAACGCAGCGGTGGCGCTGCGCCCGCCACGCCACACCGACCTCGTGCTCGGCGTCGATCTGGACGGCTTCCTGTGGGCACGGCGGCGGCGCCTGCCGTTCGTGGCGAGCCTCAAGGGCATCATCGCGGACGAGCTCCGCAACGAGCGGGGCTGGGTGCGCGCCCTCCTCACGGTGCAGGCGCGCTGGGAGCGCCGCAACGTGAACCGGGCGGACCTGGTGATGGTGACCAGCCGCTACTGCGCGGAGGTCGCCCAGCGCGAGTACGGCGTGCCGCCCGAGCGCATCGCGGTGGTGCCCGAGCCCATCGACCTCGAGGTGTGGGACGACCAGTTCTGGCGCGCGTCGCGCCGGCCGCGCGGGAGCCCGCCCGCGAACCCGGTCGTCCTCTGCGTGGCGCGCATGTATCCCCGCAAGCGCATCGGGGATCTCCTGCACGCGGCGGGGATCCTGCGGGCGCGGGTGCCCGGCGTGCAGGTCCGGATCGTGGGGCGCGGTCCGGAGTGGCCCGCGGTCTCCCGGCTCCACGCGGAGCTGGGGCTGGGGGACTCGGTGGCCCTGCTGGGCGACGTGGGCCGCGAGCGCCTGGCCGAGGAGTACGTCAACGCCACCGTGTTCTGCCTGCCCTCGGTGCAGGAGGGCTTCGGCATCGTGTTCCTGGAGGCGATGGCGGCCGAGCTGCCGGTGGTGGCCTGCCGCATCGCCGCGGTGCCGGAGGTGGTGCAGGACGGGGTGACCGGCCTCCTGGCTCCGCCGCGCGACCCGGGAGCCCTCGCGGCGGAGATCGAGCGGCTGATCGCCGATCCCGAGCTGGCCCGCCGGCTCGGCCGCGACGGGCGCCGCCGGGTCCTCGCGTTCACTCCCCGGCACGTCGCGGAGCGCTTCGTGAGCGCGGTACACTCCTCCCAGGATCGTCTGGGACAGCAGGCGCGAGGAGGCTGAGCCGCATGGTGTACGCGACCCGGAAGTTCACGTTCTCGGCCGGGCACCGCTACTGGCGGTCGGAGTGGAGCGCGGAGGAGAACGCGCGCGTCTTCGGCTCGCTCACGGTGGCCCACGGCCACAACTACGTCCTCGACGTGACCGTGCGCGGGGCCATCGATTCCCGCACCGGCATGGTCATGGACCTGGGCGAGCTCAAGCGGGTGGTGGGCGACGCGGTGATCGCGCGCTTCGACCACGCCGATCTGAACCAGGATCCGCTCTTCGCGCCGGGCACGATCCCCACCACCGAGAACCTGGTGAAGGCGATCTGGGAGCTGCTGGGACCCAAGCTCGGCCCCGAGCGGCTCCATCGCCTCCGGCTCTGGGAGGACCCCACCTTCTACGTCGAGTACCTCGGCGAATGAGCGGATTCGCGGTAACCCGCGCGTACCACTTCAGCGCCGCCCACCGTCTCGCCAGCGAGGACTTCTCCGAGACGGAGAACGCGGCGGTCTTCGGGCAGTGCTTCCGCCAGCACGGACACAACTACCTCCTCGAGGTCACGGTGTCGGGCGAGCTCGATCCCGTCACCGGCATGTCGGTGGATATCGGGGTGGTGGACCGGGCGGTCAAGACCACGGTGCTCGACCGGGTCGACCATTACGATCTCTCCGCGACCGTCCCCGCGCTGGCGGCGGTCATCACCACCGGGGAGAACCTGGCCCGGACCTTCTGGGAGTGGCTCGAGGGCGCCCTGCCCCCGGGCAGCCTCCGGAAGGTCACGCTGGTGGAGACGGCCAACAACGTGTTCGAGTACTGCGGCGAGGGCGCGGCCGCCGGAGCGGCGACCCATGGGAGGTAACGTCGAGGCGATGGAGCGGCTCATCCGCGACATGCTCAAGGAGCTGGGCGAGGATCCCACGCGGGAGGGGCTCGAGAAGACGCCGGCCCGCGTGGCCAAGGCGTGGGAGTACCTCACCTCGGGGTACCGGCAGAAGGTGCACGACGTGCTCAACGAGGCGCTGTTCACCGAGGAGTACGACGAGATGGTGGTGGTGAAGGACATCGACTTCTACTCGCTCTGCGAGCACCACCTGCTTCCCTTCTTCGGCAAGTGCCACATCGCCTACATGCCGTCCCGCAAGATCGTGGGGCTCTCCAAGCTGCCTCGGCTGGTCGAGATGTTCGCCCGCCGACTGCAGGTCCAGGAGCGCCTCACCACCCAGATCGCCCACACCCTCGAGGAGGTGCTGCAGCCCCGCGGGGTGGCGGTGGTGGTGGAGGCCCTGCACATGTGCATGCTCATGCGCGGGGTCGAGAAGCAGAACTCCAAGGCGGTCACGTCCGCCATGCTCGGCGCCTTCCGCGAGAACGCGGAGACGCGCGCCGAGTTCATGGAGCTGATCCGGGCCCGCGGCGGGCTGGTCATTTGAGGCTCGAGGGCCGGGTCGCGGTCGTCACCGGCGCCGGCCGGGGCATCGGGCGGGCGATCGCCCTGGCGCTGGCCCGCGAGGGCGCACGCGTGGCGCTGGCCGCGCGCTCCAACGCCGAGCTGGCCGCGGTGGCCCACGAGCTCGGGCAGGCGGGGGCCACGACCGTGGCGGTGCCCACCGACGTGCGACAGGAGGCCTCGCTGGAGGCGCTGGTGGGGCGGATCCTGGGGGAGTGGCAGCAGGTCGACGTCCTGGTCAACGCGGCCGGGGTGGCGGCCTTCGCCCCGGTGACCGACTCCAAGCTCGACGACTGGGACCAGATGCTGGCCGTCAACCTGCGCGGGGCGGTCCTGGCCTGCCGGGCGGTGCTGCCCGCCATGATCGCCCGCAAGCAGGGCACCATCATCAGCGTGGGCTCGGTGGTGACCAGCCGGGCGCTGCCGGGCAGCGCGGCCTACACCGCGTCCAAGTACGGCTTGCTGGGCTTCTCCCGGGTGCTGGCGGAGGAGATGCGCCCGCACGGGGTCCGGGTCGGCGTGATCTCGGCCGGGGCCACCGACACCCCCCTCTGGGACGCGATGCCGGGGGCCCCGCCGCGCGAGCGCATGCTCCGGGCCGATCAGGTGGCGGAGGCGGCCCTGCTGATGGCCGCTCTCGGCCCCAACGCGACCCTCGAGGAGGTCAGCCTGCTGCCCGCGGGCGGGATCCTGTGACGAGGCGGGCCATGCCCCCGGGCAGGCCCTCGCCCCGTCTGCTATAATGAGCCCGCATCGACATTTTCGGGGACTTCACTCCAGGGAGGCATCGATGATCACGTTGACTGAGACGGCCGCCAAGAAGATCTCGGACCTGCGGCTCGAAGAGGGCAAGCCCGAGTGGGGCCTGCGGATCCGCATCGTCGGCGGCGGCTGCTCCGGCATGTCGTACGAGCTCGGCTGGGACGACACCGCGTCGGACGGCGACAACGTCGTCGAGAGCAACGGCGTGAAGGTCTTCGTGGACTCGCACAGCGCCCCGTATCTCGAGGGCAGCGAGATCGACTACGTCGACAACCAGATGCTGGGCGCCGGCTTCGCGATCAAGAACCCGAACGTGAAGTCGTCCTGCGGCTGCGGCTCGTCGCACCAGTTCTAGACCGGGCCGCGGACAGAAGGCTCGCTCGATGAAGGTGCAGGTCCGGCTCTTCGCCCGCTATCGCGAGGCGGCGGGCCGCGACTCGCTCGATCTCGAGCTCCCCGACGGCGGCACCGTCGAGCGGGCCTGGGAAGCGGTCGCCCGTCAGCTTCCCGCGCTGCAGCCGTACCGGCCCTTCACCCTCTTCGCTCTCCGCAACGACTACGTCGGCGCCGATCATCCGCTGGGAGACGGCGATGAGCTCTGCCTGTTTCCGCCCGTGAGCGGCGGCTCCCACCCGGTCTCCTCGCCGGCGGACTGGATCGAGATCACCGCCGAGCCGCTCTCCGAGCGCGCGGTGGCCCAGGCGGTCGAGCATCCGGGGGCGGGCGGCATCGCGCTGTTCTCGGGCGTGGTGCGCGACCAGACCGGTGGCCGGCGGGTGAAGTTCCTCGAGTACGAGGCCCACGCCCCCATGGCCCTGGCCAAGATGCGCGAGATCGCGGTCGCCATCCGCGGGCGCTGGCCGGCCACCGCCCGCGTCGCCCTCGTCCACCGCATCGGCCGCCTCGAGATCGGGGAGTCGAGCGTGATGATCGCGGTCTCCTCGCCGCACCGGGGTCCGGCCTTCGACGCCTGCCGCTTCGCGATCGACACCCTGAAGGAGACGGTGCCGATCTGGAAGAAGGAGCACTTCGAGGACGGCGAGGTATGGGTGGGGCTGCAGTCGCAGTGTGACCATCGCCACTAGCCTCGTTCCGCGCGTCCAGGACACCATTCGCCGTCACGGAATGCTCCGTGGCGGCGAAGCCGTCTTGGTCGGGGTCTCGGGCGGGCCCGACTCGGTCGCCCTCCTGGACGTGCTGTGCGCCCTGCGGACCAGCCTCCGCCTCACCGTCACGGTCGCGCACGTCCACCACGGCCTGCGACCGGAGGCCGACGCGGAGGCCGATGCGGTCGCCCATCTGTGCGGAGGCCTCGGCGTGCCGTGCCGGGTCGAGCACGTGACCGTGCGCCGGGCGCCGCCGTGGGAAGGGCTCGAGGCGGAGGCGCGGCGGGCCCGGCACGCGGCTCTCGCGGCCGCGGCGCGGGCGGTCGGCGCGGTCCGCATCGCGACCGGGCACACCGCGGACGACCAGGCGGAGACGGTGCTGATGCGGCTGCTCCAGGGAGCGGGACCGCGCGGGCTGGCCGGCATCGCCCCGGTGCGCGGCCTCCTGGTGAGCCCGCTGATCGAGACGCGCCGGAGCGAGATCGTGGCTCACCTCGACGCGCGAGGGCTCGCGTGGGCGGACGACGCGAGCAACCGGGACCCGCGCTTCCTCCGCGCGCGTATCCGCCACGACCTGCTGCCGTTCATGGCCGAGCTGACCGGCGGCTCGGTGGTCGAGGCGCTGGCCCGCGCCGCCGGGACAGTGCGCGCGCTGCTGACCGACCTCGAGGAGCGGGCGCGGGCCGACGTCGAGCGGCACGCGGTGGTCGGCGTGGAGGGCCTCGTCTTCGACGTCGCCGAGCTGGAGACGTGCCCGCGGGAGCTGGCGGTGGAGGTCGTCCGTCAGGCCGCGGCGCGACTCGGGGAGACGCGGCCCCAGCGGGCCTCGGCGCAGCGCGCCCTCCGGCGCCTGCTCGGCGAGGCGCCCCGACGCCGCGCGGTCGGCCTCGGGGGGCTCGTGGTCGAGCGGAGCGGCCGCTGGCTCCGGGTGGGTCCGCGCGCGCTGCCCGCCGTCGCCACGCGCGCGTGGCCGACGCCGGGGATCCTCGATCTACCCGAGATCGGCCAGCGGCTGGTCGCGCGCGTCGTGCCGCGCGCACCGGAGTACGCGGTGCCGAGGGAGCCGTCGCGCGCGGCCTTCGACGCCGACGCGCTGCCCGCCATGCTCACGGTGCGGGCGCGCAGATCGGGCGACGTGTTCGACCCGTTCGGCGGGCCGGCGCTGCGCCGGCTCAAGTCGTTCTTCATCGACGCGGCCGTGCCGCGGTGGCGTCGCCCGCGGACGCCCCTCGTGGAGGTGGCGGGCGACATCGTGTGGGTGGCGGGGGTGCGACGCGGCCGGCGGGCGCCGGTGACCGCCGCGACCACGCGCGTCCTCGAGCTCGCCCTGGAGCCGGCTGGTCCGCCCTCGAGCCCGGCGGTAAGATGACCGACGGAGGTCTCTCCATGCTCAGCCACCCGGTTCGCCGTCGTGGGCTCGCCCTCGTCCTCTCGCTCGCGATGCTGCCCCTCGCGGGCGCGCCGGTCGCCCTGGCCCAGTCCCGTCCGGCCGAGCGGCCCGCGGCGCCGGCCGCGCCGGCGCCCTCGCCCGGCTCCCAGGCGATCCTCCGCGCGCTGGAGGACGCGTTCGTCTCGGTGGCGGACCGGGCCACCCCGTCGGTGGTGAACGTGAGCGTGAAGCTCAAGCCGGAGGCGGCGCAGGAGGATGCTCCGTCGCCCGAGATGGAGGAGCGCTTCCGCGAGTTCTTCGGTCCCGAGCTCTTCGAGCGCTTCTTCCGCAAGCGCGCCCCCCACGAGGAGGGCCGGGCCACCGGCTCCGGCGTCATCGTGGATCCGCGCGGCTTCGTCCTCACCAACAACCACGTGGTGGAGAACGCGACCGCCATCGAGGTGCGGCTCTCCGACGACCGGAAGTTCAAGGCCACCCTGGTGGGCCGCGACCCGCGCTCCGACCTCGCGGTGCTGAAGGTGGACAGCCCGTCGCCCCTGCCGGTGGCGGAGCTCGGCGATTCCGACAAGCTGCGGGTCGGGCAGTGGGTGATCGCCATCGGCAATCCGTTCGGCCTCGACCGGACCGTGACCGCGGGCATCGTCTCCGCCACCGGGCGCACTCACGTGGGCGTCGCCACCTACGAGGCGTTCATCCAGACCGATGCCTCGATCAACCCCGGCAACTCCGGCGGCCCGCTCCTGAACCTGGACGGCCGGGTGATCGGCATCAACACCGCCATCGTCTCGAGCGGGCAGGGCATCGGCTTCGCGATCCCGATCACGATGGCGCGCGACGTGATGACCCAGCTCATCGCGCGCGGGCGAGTGGTTCGCGGCTGGCTCGGGGTGGTGATCCAGGACCTGACGCCCGAGCTGGCCGCGGGCTTCGGGGTCAAGGAGGACGCGGGCGTGCTGGTGGCCGAGGTGATGAAGGACAGCCCCGCCGGCGC
>Ga0134124_10002825_pt1 | contig 14023 bp, 11 predicted proteins | sample KB304_FD_96880 | JGI IMG/M metagenome (GOLD analysis project Ga0134124, IMG submission 96880) | Terrestrial soil microbial communities without Nitrogen fertilizer from Kellogg Biological Station, Michigan, USA - KB3-0-4 | ecosystem: Environmental > Terrestrial > Soil > Unclassified ... | reverse complement strand
AGGTGCAGGTACTCGAGCGCCGCGGCGTGGTTGGCGGCGCCGCTGTCACGGAAGAGTTCCATCCCGGCTTACGCAATTCCACCGCGGCCTACACGGTCAGCCTGCTGCAGGCGAAGGTGATCCGCGACCTGGATCTCGCCAGCCACGGCCTGCGCATCGTCGAGCGGCCGCTGTCGAATTTCCTGCCGCTCGAGAGCGGCTACCTGAAGGTCGGCGGCGGGCTGGAGGCGACGCAGCGCGAGTTTGGGAAGTTTTCCGCGCGCGATGCCAGGAACCTGCCGCATTACTGGGCGAAGCTCGAGCGCGCGGCCGGCGTACTGCGCGATGCCGTACTTGAAACGCCGCCCAATGTCGGCGGCGGGGTTTCTTCACTTTTCCAGGCCTTGAAGACCGGAAACAGGATACGGAAACTCGATCTCGAAACGCAGCGCGACCTGCTCGGCCTTTTTTCCCGCAGCGCCGCCGACTGGCTGGAGGACTGGTTCGAGTCCGAACCGGTGAAGGCGGCGTTCGGCTTCGATGCGGTGGTGGGCAGTTACGCCAGCCCCTATCACCCGGGTACGGCCTATGTGCTGCTGCACCACTGCTTTGGCGAGGTGAACGGCAAGCGCGGCCTCTGGGGCCATGCCATCGGCGGCATGGGGGCGATCAGCGAAGCGCTGGCCGCCGAGGCGCGGCGCCTAGGAGTAAATATCGAGTGCAATGCGCCAGCAGCGCAAGTTCGACCCGGGTCCGTGCTTCTCGAAGATGGCCGCGAGATTGCGGGGCGCGCCATCGTCGCCAACGTCAATCCCAAGCTGCTGTTCCTGAAGCTGGTGGACAAGGGCCTGCTGGCACGCGATTTCCGCGAGCGTATGGAGCGCTACAAATGCGCTTCCGCCACGTTCCGGATGAACGTCGCCTTGTCCGCGCTGCCGCGCTTCTCCTGTTTGCCGGAGGCGGGGCCGCACCATGGCTCGGGAATCATCATGGCACCCACGCTCGGCTACATGGACCGCGCGTACCAGGACGCGCGCGCTTCCGGCATCGCCCGCCAGCCGATCGTGGAAATGGTCATTCCGAGCACGCTCGACGACAGCCTCGCGCCCAAAGGCGCGCACGTGGCCAGCCTGTTCTGCCAGCACTTCGCATCCGATGCCGATTGGGCAAGCCGTAAGCAGGAAGCCGTCGAGCGCATTTTCGACGTGGTCGAGTCGCATGCGCCGGGATTCCGGCAAAGCGTGATTGCGCACAGCGCGCTGTCGCCGACGGATCTCGAGCAGGTGTTCGGCCTGACCGGCGGCGACATTTTCCACGGCCAGCTCTCGCTCGACCAGCTCTGGTCTGCGCGGCCCGTGCTCGGGCATGCCGACTATCGGACCCCCGTGAAAGGTCTATATCTCTGCGGCTCGGGCGCGCACCCGGGCGGCGGGGTCACCGGCGCGCCCGGCCACAACTGCGCGCGCGAAGTACTGCGCGATCTCGGCAAGCGGATGCCTGCCTGACAGGGCGGGCTTGACCTTCCAATGATGGGAGGGTCCAATCTGGCGGCACCATGAATCAGGCAACCGTCGATCCGGTCTGCGGGATGAAAGTCGATCCTGCCACGTCCAAGCACACGCTTGAGCACGACGGCGCGCGCTACTGCTTCTGTTGTGCTGGCTGCCTGACGAAGTTCAAGACCGATTCCAGGCGGTATCTCGTAAAACCTGTCGCAGAGCCCGCTGTTCCGGGCGCGACCTATACCTGCCCGATGCATCCGGAAATACTGCAGAAGGCACCGGGCGATTGCCCGAAATGCGGCATGGCGCTGGTGCCGGTGGGTGGCGCGGCTGCGGCCGACGATACCGAGTTGCAGGACTTGAAGCGCAGCCTTTGGATCGGCGCCACGCTATCGCTGCCTTTATTTCTGCTGGCGATGGCTCCAATGCTCGGATTCCACGTACCACTTGGGCTGCAGCCGCATGTGCGGGGCTGGATCGAGTTCGCGCTCGGTACGCCGGTGGTGCTGTGGGTCGGCTGGCCGATCCTGCGCAAGTTCTGGCTCTCCATCACGGGCTGGAACCTCAACATGTACACGCTGATCGGTTTGGGCGTCGGCCTGGCTTACCTGTTCAGCCTCGTTGCGGTGCTGGTCCCCGGCTGGTTTCCGGAAGAGTTCCGCGAGCATGACGGCGCCGTGGGCACCTATTTCGAGGCCGCGGCGGTGATCGTCACGTTGGTGATCCTGGGCGACTTCCTGCAGTTGCGCGCGATGGGACAGACCAGCCAGGCTATCCAGCAATTGCTCAAGCTCGCCCCCAACCTGGCGTGGCGCCTGCGCCAGGACGGCACCGAAGAGCAGGTGGCTCTGGAGAGCGTGGCGGTTGGCGACAGGCTGCGCGTAAAGCCGGGCGAGAAAATTCCCGTCGATGGCACGGTACTCGAGGGCGCGAGCCGCGTGGACGAATCGATGATGACCGGCGAACCGGTGCCGGTCTCCAAGGCCGCGGGTGGCAAGGTCGTCGGCGCGACCGTGAACGGCAACGGCTCGATGGTCATCCGCGCCGAGCGCGTAGGCGCGGATACGCTGCTGTCACGCATCGTTCACATGGTGGGCGAGGCGCAGCGCACGCGCGCGCCGATCCAGCGCCTGGCCGACGTCATCGCCGCGTACTTCGTGCAGATCGTGGTCGCCGTCGCCGTCGTGACCGCGCTTGTCTGGTGGTTTGCCGGTCCCGAGCCGAGATTCGCGTATGCGTTCCTGAACGCCGTCGCGGTGCTGATCATCGCCTGTCCTTGCGCCGTCGGGCTGGCGACGCCGATCTCGATGACGGTCGCCATGGGGCAGGGCGCGCACGCAGGAATCCTGTTCCGCAACGCCGAGGCAATCGAGCGCATGCGCGACATCGACACCGTGGTGGTGGACAAGACCGGCACGCTGACGCTCGGCCATCCGGCGCTGACGGATTTTATCGTCGATGGAATCGCGGAGAATGAAGCGTTGGCGCTGGTGGCGGGTGTGGAGCAGCTCTCCGAGCATCCGATCGCGCTGGCGATCATCGAGGGCGCAAAGGCGCGCGGCCAGGCCCCGCTGCCGGCGGGTGCGTTCGAGGCGATCAACGGGCTCGGCGTGCAGGCCGATGTCGGCGGCAAGCAGGTGCTGGTGGGAAGCCGTGGATTCCTGGCTCAGCGCAAAGTCGACACGAAGGTCTGGGATGTTCGCGCGGAAGCCTGGCGCGTCGAAGCAAAGACCGTGGTGTATTTCGCAGTGGACGGCAGGGCGGCTGGAATCGCTGCGGTCGCTGATCCGATCAAGGACGGCACCCGGGACGCGATTGCAGCGCTCAAGCTATCGGGCGTGCGCGTCGTGATGCTGACCGGCGATTCGCGCGGCACCGCGGAAGCCGTCGCGAGGCAACTTGGAATCGACGAAGCGCTCGCCGAGGTGCTGCCCGAGGACAAGGCCGGCCATGTGAAGCGCTTGCAGGCCGAAGGACGCAAGGTGGCGATGGCGGGTGACGGTATCAACGATGCGCCGGCGCTGGCGCAGGCCGATGTCGGCATCGCCATGGGCACCGGCACCGATGTCGCCATGGAAAGCGCTGGCGTAACGCTGGTCAAGGGCGACCTGCGCGGCATCGCGCGCGCCGCGGTGCTTTCGCGAGCCACCATGCGCAATATCCGCCAGAACCTCGCCTTCGCGTTCGGCTACAACGCGCTCGGAATCCCATTGGCCGCCGGCGTGCTCTACCCTGTGTTCGGCCTGCTGCTGTCGCCGGTCTTCGCCGGCGCCGCCATGGCGCTCAGCTCGGTATCGGTGGTAACCAATGCATTGCGACTCAATCGCGTGAGGCTCTGAAGATGGGAAAACGTGAACTGCCGCTCGAACACGCCGACGCGCTCGGCAAGGGCCTGCTCGACATCGGGCGCGCCTCGAAGGAAAGCGCCGTCTCGGTGAAGATGATCCGCCACTACGAGGCCATCGGGCTGCTGAAGAACGTCGCCCGCACCTATGCCAACTATCGCGTTTACTCGGACAAGGACGTACACACGCTGCGGTTCATCAAGCGGGCGCGTACCCTCGGCTTTTCGATGGATGACATCCGCGAACTGCTCGCGCTCTGGCAGAACAAGACGCGGCCGAGCGCCTCGGTGAAGAAGATCGCCGGCGGCCACATGCAGGACCTGAAGCGCCGCATTCTGGAGATGCAGTCCATGGTGGCGACGCTCGAGCATCTCACGCACAACTGCCACGGCGATGGCCGGCCCGACTGCCCGATCCTGGACGATCTGGCGCACGAAGCTTGACCCTCCCATGATGGCAGGCTTGACACTTGCCGCACTATGAATACCTGCTGCGAAACCAAGCTGTGTACCTGCTCGATCAGCTCGCTCCGGGCCCTTTGGAACCGGCTGACCTGCCTGTGGCGCAACACTTTGAGCCAGATGGGCTGAGGGAGAAAAGGCCGTGACGAAAATCGCGATCCTTTTACTAACGCTTGCCATGGCCGGCAATGCCTGGCCGCACGACGACTTCGGCCTCAAAGGCGATCCGAAGAAGGCCACGCGCACGGTGCAGATCGGTATGGCCGACACCATGCGCTACACGCCCGCGGAGTTGACAGTGAAGCGCGGCGAGACGGTGCGCTTCATCGTGCACAACAACGGCAAGCTGAAGCATGAAATGGTGATCGGCACGATGAAAGAGCTGAAGGCGCATGCCGAGATGATGAAAAAGCACCCCGGCATGGAGCACGAGGAGCCACACATGGTGGACGTGGAGCCCGGCAAGACCGGAGTCCTGGTCTGGCAGTTCACCAAGGCGGGTGCCTATTATTTCGGTTGCCTGGAGCCCGGGCATTTCGAAGCGGGAATGATCGGCAAATTGGAGGTGATCAAATGAAACGAGGCATTGTGGCTTTGCTGCTGGCCGCATCGTTGCCTGCATTTGCGCAGCAACTCGCGGATGGCGAGATCAGGAAATTGGACAAGAAGGCAGGTACCGTCACCATCAAGCACGGCCCGATCCCGTCGATCGACATGCCGCCGATGACGATGGTTTTCGAGGTCAAGGACCGGGCGATGCTCGATCGGGTGAAGGCGGGCGACAAGGTCAGGTTCCAGGCGGAAATGGGGTCCGGCGGCAAAACAATCGTTACCCAAATCGAGCCGGCCAAATGAGACCTCTTAAGGACTAGAATCGCCGCATGCTGTCGCGTTCCCGCACCCGCACCGCCTCGAAGATCGTGCTGATCGCGCTTCTTTTCGCGCAAGCCGCGATTGCGTCCGCCGGCTGCGATATGCCGGACCGGGCGCCCGCGCAGGTGTTCGCTCAGCCGGAGCCCATGCCGTGCCATGAAGAATCGGCACCGGCCCAGAACGCGAACGTCTGCCTCGCGCATTGCCTGAGCGCGGACCAGAGTTCCGACACGCCGCAAGTGATCGTCCATGACTGGAGCGGCACGCCGCCCCTTGTTGTTGCAGTCTTAGAGAACCGAAGCAGTCGTGCCGGCGTTTGGCAACGTTACCTGCCGCGTCCCGCGGCGCCGCCGCCTCGAATACTTTTCCAGTCGTTCCAGATCTGATCCTCCACGCCTGAAAGCAGTCGCCGGCAACCGCCGGCGGCAGTTTTTCCGTGGAGGATTTCATGCGTATTGCACTGTTGTTCACGGCGGCCATGCTCGCCGCCATCCCTGCCCTGGGGCAGGTACTGACGCTGGATGAGGCGCGTCGCCGAGCGCTGGACGCGCAGCCCGCCCTGCGGGCGATCGACCTCAGTGCCCGAGCGGCGGAGGAAACCTCGATCGCCGACGGGGCGCTGCCTGACCCGCGCCTCAAGCTCGGCGCACTGAACTTCCCCACGCGCAACTTTCCGAGCGCGCGCGAGGACATGACGCAGGTCGGGGTGAGCTTGGAGCAGGCGTTCCCAGGCGGCGACAAGCGCCGCTTGCGGACCGAGCGCACGCTCGCCGAAGTCGAACAGGCGCGCGCAGAGGCAATCGGCCTGCGCCAGAACATCAGCCGCGATGTGGGCCAGGCCTGGGTCGACACCTGGCAGGCAATCAGCGCCGAGCGCCTGCTCCTCGAACTCGCACGGGAATTCGACCGCTCGATCGAACTCGCACGCATCGCGCTCGCATCGGGCAAGGGTTCGCAGGCAGACGTATTGGCTGCGCGTCAGCTGCTCAACCAGTCGACGGACCGGCGGCTGGAATTGGTCGCGCAGGCGCGACGCGCCCGGTCGGCACTCGCGCGCTGGATTCCGGACGCGTCCGCGCGGGACCTGCCGGCGGCGTTGCCGGATTTTTCGGCGCCGTTGCCGCCTGAAAAGCTCGCCGCCGAACTGGAACACAATCCGCAGCATGCAATGCATCTGCGCGCCCAGGGCGTGGCGGAGGCGGATGTGGCGCTCGCGCGCGAGGCGATGAAACCCGACCGCTCAGTGGAACTCGGCTATTACGCACGCAGCGCCGGCCGCTCCGACATGGTGATGCTCCAGGTGGCGATCGAATTGCCGATGTTTGCCGACCAGAAACAGGACCGCCTGCTCGCCGCGAAACGCGCGCTAGCCGATCGGGTGCGCGAACAGCGCGCGGACCACCTGCGCCAGTTGCGCGCCGAGCTCGCCGCGGCCTATGCAGACTGGGATCTCGCCGGGGAGCGCCTGCGCAACGTCGAGTCCGCCATTCTGCCGGATGCGCGCTCGCGCCTGGATGCGATTCTGTCCCAGCACGGCGCCGGCACGGCCCCGCTTGCCGCGGTTTTCGAAGCGCGCCGCGGCCTGGTCGAAAGCCGCATCCAGGAACTTTCCATGCAGTCAGCGCAGGCGAAGGCCCGCATCGCGCTGCAGTACTTCGAGCACGAGGGAGACAAACCATGAAGCGCGCAATTCTCGCCGCGGCCGGCGTGCTGCTGGCAGTGTCCGGCTATTTCATCGGCTACTACCGGGCCCAACCCGGGATGGCGGCGGTTGCACCGTCACAGTCCGAGCGCAAGCCGCTCTATTGGCACGATCCGATGTATCCGCAGCAGAAGTTCGACAAGCCCGGCAAGTCACCTTTCATGGACATGCAGCTGGTCCCGGTCTATGGCGATGAGAAGCCGGCCGCGGATGCCGGCGTTACCGTGAGTGCGCGCGCGCGGCAGAATCTCGGCATGCGCATGGCCGTGGCCGAGGTCACGGAGCTCCGGCAGGAACTGCCGGCTGTCGGCTACGTGCAGGCAGACGAGCGGCGCATCGTTCGCGTCGAGACGAGAACCACGGGTTGGATAGAGAAGCTCTTCGTGCGCGCGGCGAACGATCCGGTGCGCGCCGGCCAGGTGCTCGCTGAAATCTATTCGCCCGATCTCGTCGCGGCGCAGGAGGAATACCTGCTCGCTCGGCGTATGGCACTGTCAAACGCGGCAGATGAGTCGCTGGCCCGGGCCGCCCGCCGGAGACTGGAATCGCTTGGGATGCCGGATTCCGGAATCTCGATACTTGAGCAATCCAACCAGGCACAGCGCCGCGTCCCTGTCGTCGCGCCGATCTCGGGCGTGCTGAGCGAGCTCGGCGTGCGCGAAGGGGCCATGGTGCAGGCAGGCTCGGCCGCGTTCACGGTGACCGACTTTTCCTCGGTCTGGATCGCGGTCGAAGTGCCCGAAGCGCAGGCTGCGCTGCTGCAGCCCGGCTTGCGCGCCGAAACTCGGATCCAGTCTGTGCCGGGCAAAGTGTTCGAGGGCCGCGTGGACTATGTCTACCCGGAACTGAACACGCAGACCCGGACGCTCAAGGCGCGGGTGACGCTTGCCAATCCGGGACTGCTCCTGCGGCCCGGCATGTTCGTCCAGATTTCGCTCGTCGCCGCGGCGCGCAAGGCGCTCATGGTGCCGACCGAAGCGGTGATCCAGACCGGCACACGCAGCGTCGTGATCGTCATGGACGGCGACCGCTTCCGCGCGGCGACAATCAGGACCGGCGCGGAGCGCGACGGCCGCTCGGAAATCCTCGCGGGGCTCAAGGAAGGCGAACGGGTGGTCGCGTCCGGCCAGTTCCTGATCGATTCCGAAGCAAGCCTCAAGGGCGCGCTGGACCGGCTCGAAGGCAATGCGCTGCACGGCGGCACTGGAAAGGTGACTGCGATCGACGCCGTCAAGGGGCGGGTGGAGATCGACCACGACCCGATCCGTTCCCTGAAATGGCCGCGCATGACGATGGAGTTCGTCGTCGAAGACAAGGCTGCGCTCGCGAAGCTCAAGAAAGGCGACCCGGTCGAGTTCGAGATGCGCGGCGAGCCAACCAAGGACGGCGACTACCTTCTGCCGTCGATCCGGAGGGCGCCATGATCGCGGCGCTTATCCGCTGGTCCATCGGCAACCGGTTCCTGGTGCTGATGGCGACCGTGCTGGTCACTGCCTTGGGCGCCTACGCGGTGATGAAGACGCCGCTGGATGCGATTCCCGATCTTTCCGACGTGCAGGTGATCATCCGCACGCCCTTCCCCGGCCAGGCGCCGCGCATTGTCGAGGATCAGGTCACCTATCCGCTCACCACCACCATGGCCTCGGTGCCAGGGGCGAAAACGGTGCGCGGCTATTCGTTTTTCGGCGATTCCTTCGTCTACATCCTGTTCGAGGACGGCACCGATCCGTATTGGGCGCGCTCGCGCGTGCTGGAGTACCTGAGCCAGGTGCAATCACGCCTGCCGCCGCAGGCGAAACCGGCGCTCGGACCCGATGCCACCGGCGTGGGCTGGATCTACCAGTACGCCTTGGTCGATCGCTCGGGACGCCACGATCTGGGGGAACTGCGCGCACTGCAGGACTGGTTTCTGAAATATGAATTGAAGGCACTCCCAAACGTTGCGGAGGTTGCCTCGGTAGGCGGCATGGTGCGCCAGTACCAGGTGGTCCTCGATCCCGAAAGGCTGCGCGCCTATGGCATTCCGCACGCACGCGTGGTGGCGGCGATCCAGGGCGCCAACCGGGAAACCGGCGGCTCGGTGGTGGAACTCGGCGAGGCCGAGTACATGGTGCGCGCGAGCGGCTACCTGAAGACGCTCGACGACTTCCGCGCGATCCCCCTGATGACGGCCAAGGGCGGGATCGCGGTCAAGCTGGGCGACGTCGCGCGCGTGCAGATCGGTCCCGAGATGCGCCGCGGCATTTCAGAACTCGACGGCGAAGGCGAAGTCGCGGGCGGCGTGATCGTCATGCGCTCGGGCAAGAACGCGTTGGAGACGATCGCGGCGGTCAAGGCGAAGCTCGACGATCTGAAGAAGGGATTGCCGCAAGGCGTCGAGATCGTCGAAACCTACGACCGTTCGGGATTGATCGAGCGCGCGGTCCGGCACCTGCGCGACAAGCTGGCGGAGGAGTTCGTCGTGGTCGCGCTGGTGTGCGCGGCGTTCCTGCTACACCTGCGCTCGGCGTTGGTGGCCATCGTCACGCTGCCGCTCGGCATCCTCGCGGCGTTCATTGTCATGCATTACCAGGGCGTGAACGCGAACATCCTGTCGCTCGGCGGCCTGGCGATCGCCATCGGCGCGATGGTCGATGCCGCGGTGGTGATGATCGAGAATGCCCACAAGAAACTTGAAGGCAGTTCAGCAACCGGCGAGGAACGCTGGCGCCTCATCGGCGATGCGGCGGTCGAGGTCGGGCCGGCATTGTTCTTCTCGCTGCTGGTGATCACGCTGTCGTTCGTGCCGGTGTTCGCGCTCGAGGCGCAGGAGGGACGGCTGTTCTCCCCGCTCGCCTACACCAAGACCTATGCAATGGCCGCCGCGGCGGTCCTGGCGGTGACGCTGATCCCGGTGCTGATGGGCTATCTCATCCGGGGCCGCATTCCGGAGGAGCGCAAAAATCCGCTGAATCGCTGGTTGATCGCGGCGTATCGACCTGTATTGGCCCGGGTGCTGGCCTGGCCGAAGGCAACCCTGGCGATCGCCTTCGCCTTGCTCGCGCTGACGGCGCTCCCGATATCGCGCTTGGGCGGCGAGTTCCTGCCGCCGCTCTTCGAAGGCGACCTTCTCTATATGCCGTCGATGCTGCCGGGGATCTCGCCTGCCAAGGCGGCCGAGATCCTGCAGCAGACCGACCGGCTCATCGCCACGGTGCCGGAAGTGAAGCGCGTGTTCGGCAAGGTCGGCCGTGCGGAAACGGCCACCGACCCGGCGCCGCTGGAGATGGTCGAGACCACCGTGCAATTGAAGCCGCGCAGCGAATGGCGCCCGGGCATGACACCGGAGAAGCTAGTCGAGGAGCTGGACAAGCTGGTGCGCCTGCCGGGGCTCGCAAACCTCTGGATCCCGCCGATCCGCAACCGCATCGACATGCTCGCTACCGGCATCAAGAGTCCGCTCGGAATCAAAGTGTCTGGCAACGACCTCGCCGAGATTGAGCAGGCGGCGCAGGCAATCGAGCGCGTGGTGAAGAACGTGGCCGGGGCGTCGTCGGTGCTGGCCGAACGCGTGACGGGCGGCCGTTACATCGATGTGACCATCGACCGCATGGAGGCGGCGCGCTACGGGCTCAATATTGCCGACGTGCAGTCGGTTGTCGGTAGCGCGATCGGCGGTGAGACGGTCGGTGAGACCATCGAGGGCCGTCGCCGTTTCCCGATCAGCGTGCGCTATCCGCGGGAGATGCGCGACTCGGTGGAAAAGCTGAGGTCCCTGCCGATCGTGACCGAAGCCGGCGCGCAGATCACCCTGGGCACTGTGGCGAAACTCGACATCTCCGATGGCCCGCCGATGCTGCGCAGCGAGAACGCGCGGCTGGCGGGCTGGATCTACGTCGATATCCGGGGACGCGATCTGGTCTCGGTAGTCAAGGACGCGAAGGAGGCCGTCGCGCGCGAGGTCAAGCTGCCGCCCGGCGTCTCGGTCGCCTGGTCCGGCCAGTTCGAGTTCCTAGAACGCGCGCAAAAGCGCCTGAGCGCAGTGATCCCATTCACGCTCGCGATCATCTTTGGGCTGCTCTACCTCGCGTTCCGGCGCTTCGACGAGGCGGCCCTGATCATGGTGACCTTGCCGTTCGCGCTGATTGGCGGCTTCTGGACGCTGTACCTGCTGGGCCACAACCTGTCGGTCGCGGGCGCGGTCGGGTTCATCGCGCTCGCGGGTCTGGCCGCCGAGTTCGGCGTCGTCATGCTCCTGTACCTGAGAAATGCGCTTGCGGAATATCCCCCCGACAAGGTTCTCGAAGCCATCGACCATGGCGCCGTGCAGCGCGTACGGCCGAAGGCTATGACCGTGGCCGTGATCCTCGGCGGTCTGGCGCCGATCATGTGGTCCGACGGCACCGGCGCCGAGGTAATGCAGCGCATCGCCGCGCCGATGATCGGCGGCATGATCACCGCGCCCTTGCTTTCGATGTTTGTCATACCGGCGGCGTACCTCTTGCTGCGCCGCCGTTCTCAAAACCCGAAAGGAGAAATAAAATGAAACGCGCACTTCTGGCGGCCGCAATATCCGTTCTCGTTCCGTCTGCGTTCGCTCAGTCCGGCGGCATGAAGGGCATGGAGATGAACGAAACAAAAGCGGCGAAGGACACGATGTCCCACAACGGCGTTGGCGAAGTGAAATCGGTGGACGCGAAAGCTGGCACCGTCACCCTCGCGCACGAGCCGATTCAGAGCCTGAAGTGGCCGGCGATGACGATGAAGTTCAAGGCGGCGGACCCGAAGCTGCTCGAGAAAGTGTCGCGCGGGAAGAAAGTCGAATTCACCTTCGTGCAGAAAGGCAAGGACTACGTCATCACCGAGTTGAAGTGATGTAGGGCCGCAGCAGGCCGTTCGCGGTTCCTGTCTCGCGCAGACGCACGCACTGCGCGTCGGTCAGGCGGGTGTTTTGCGGCGCAGTCTCCGCGCGCATCAGGTTGCCGGGCGCCTCCGAATGCTCACTGCTGTCCATCAGCACGTGCGCGAGTTCGTGGGCGAGCACCAAGTCAAGGTCGCGCGCGCCGCGCACTACCCAGACGGTGTCGCGGAGTTCGGGACGCGTGCGGCTGTTGCCGCGGCCGATGGCTTCGGCGTCGAAGGCCGGATCCTGGCGCGTACCGTCGACGAAGTAGACCGCCGGCGTGTTGAGTTGCAGGGTACGCGCCAGTTCGCGCGACGTCGGCGTATGGAAGAGTCGGAAACGCGGGTCGACATCGATTCGTATAAATACCGGCATGCCGGACGTGATCCCGCATTGGCCAAGGATTTTCGAGGCTTGTGCCGCTGCCGCTTTGATTTCATTCTCCTGCCAGCTGCCGCCTGCGAATTGAACGAGCGTCAACTGGAGCGCAATGGGCTCCTGTGCCTGCGCAGGCATGGCCGACAGCAGGAGGAGGAGGAGTATTCGCAATTGTGAAATCATTCCGAGAATCGTTTGATTTTAGCGGCCCGTGCCTCTAGGCTTGCGCTCTCCCTGAGGAGGGGTGCGATGAGATTGTTTGCTTGGCTGGCAGCCGCGCTGTTTGCCGCCGCGGCGCAGGGGCAGGAATTCCCGTCGAAGCCGCTGCGCTTCGTGGTGCCCTATCCGCCGGGCGCGCTGACCGACGTATTGGCGCGCGCGCTCGGCGACCGCCTGAGTACGGCGCTCAAGCAGCCGGTGCTGGTCGAGAACCGGCCGGGTGCGGGCACGCTGGTCGGGGCGGAGATGGTCGCCAAGGCGCCTGCGGACGGCTACACGCTGCTGATGGCGACCTCCACCACGCTCGGCATCAGCCCTGCGATGTACGCCAAGCCGGCGGTCGACCCGGTGAAGGATTTCGCGCCGGTGTCGCTGGTGGGTTCGGTGAACTTCTTCCTTGTCACCTCGCCGTCATTTCCGGCGAAGAGCGTGCGGGAATTCATCGACCTGGTGAAGAAGAATCCCGGCAAGTTCAACTACGCCTCCTCCGGTTCCGGCAGTCCCCACCACCTGTTCATGGAAGTACTGAAGAAGGAGCAGGGGCTCGATATCCAGCATGTGCCTTACAAGGGTTCGGCGCTGGCGGTGCTCGACATCATCGGCGGCAAGCCGGAGGCGATGTTCCTCGACTTCTCGGTGGCGGTGCCGAACATCAAGGGCGGCAAGATCACCGCGCTCGGCACGTCCGCCGGCAAGCAGTCTGTGCTGATGCCGGAAGTGCCGCCGATCTCGGCGACGCTGCCAGGCTTCGACTGGCAGGCCTGGCAGGGCGTGGTCGCCACCGGCGGCACGCCGCCGGCGCTGGTCGCGCGACTGAACGCCGAGATGCAGCGCTTCCAGAACACGGACGAATTCCGCGCATTGCTGGTGAAGTTCGGCATGGAGCCCTGGGCGCCCAACACGCCCGAGCAGTTTGGCGAAATCATCAAAACTGACGTCGGCCGTTGGGCCGCCGTCGTAAAAGCCTCCGGCGCAAAGGTCGACTGACATGTCTCCCGTAATCGACGTCCACACCCACATGCTCAACAATGAGTGGCTGAAGCTGCTCGAGAAGCACGGCCGCCCGCGCTACACGCTGAAGGCGGTGACCGGCGGCCTGCGCGCCATTCACCTCGACGGCGCGCCGTTCATGACCCCGGTGCCGGAAATGTTCGACTGGGACCTTCGCATCAAGAACATGGATCGCGTCGGCATCGACATTTCAGTGGTGTCCCTGACCTGTCCGAACGTCTACTGGGGCGGGGAGAAGATCAGCCTCAAGGCGGCGCAGGTGATGAATGAAGAGATGGCAAAGGCGCGCAAGACCTGGCCCGATCGCATCCAGTGGCTGTGCTCCTTGCCCTGGCAGCACGAGAAGGCGGCGCTGGCCGAACTCAAGCGCTCCCTCAAGGCCGGCGCTTGCGGCGTGATGGTGCTCGCCAACATCGGCGGCAAGCCGCTTACCGATCCCGCGTTTGCGAAAATCTGGCAGGCGATCGACAAGGCTCATCTGCCGGTGCTGATCCACCCGACCGCGCCGCCCGGCGTGGCGGAAATGGAAATGCAGCAATTCCAGCTGGTGGCCTCGATCGGCTTCACCACCGACACCACGCTGGCGGTGGCACGCATGATCTACGACGGCTTCTTCGACCGCTTCCAGAAGCTGAAGATCATCGCCAGCCATGGCGGCGGCACGCTGCCCT
>Ga0134124_10002823_pt1 | contig 14023 bp, 8 predicted proteins | sample KB304_FD_96880 | JGI IMG/M metagenome (GOLD analysis project Ga0134124, IMG submission 96880) | Terrestrial soil microbial communities without Nitrogen fertilizer from Kellogg Biological Station, Michigan, USA - KB3-0-4 | ecosystem: Environmental > Terrestrial > Soil > Unclassified ... | reverse complement strand
TGGGTCTTGGGTCTTCGTACTTGGGTTCTTGGGTTTTCGAACTGGCGTTTGTGCTTTGCGGCTTTGCCGCCTCCCGTGCGGAAAGCCTCCGGCTTTCCGTCAAGACCCCAAATCTTTTGGGCGGCTACGCCGCCCGAGCCGCAGCCTCAAAGACTTCTTGTGAAGCGACGGAAAGCGGGCAAAGCCGCATAACCAGTTCAAAACCAAAGTTCAAAAAGCGAGACCAAAGTCCAAAGGCCAAAGACCAAAGCCTCTCCAGCAGCAATTACCAACCGAAAATCTTTCCGGTAAACTTCTTCGTACCTTACTCATTGAACTAAACTGACATTTCCTTGTAATGAAAGAAGCTCGCGAAGAGACGATCGCGCACTACCGGATCATGCAGCCCATCGGCGCTGGTGGTATGGGTGCAGTCTATAAAGCGTATGACAAGAAGCTGGATCGCATCGTCGCGCTTAAAGTTCTGCCACCTGAGTACGTCTCACAACAAGATCGACGCCGGCGCTTCTATCAAGAAGCCCGCGCTGCTTCAGCCCTAACCCATCCCCACATCCTTACCGTTTACGAAGTTGGCGAAGACGACGGCAAGCCGTACATCGCGATGGAGTTTATCGAAGGCGAAACGTTGCGCCAGAAAATCAAAGCGCGCGCTTTAAAGATCAAACAGACCCTCGAAATCGCAATTCAAATTGCCGACGGTCTTAGCAAAGCTCACGACGCCGGAATAATCCATCGCGACCTCAAGCCAGAAAACCTGATGATCAGCCGCGATGGCTACGCCAAGATTCTTGATTTCGGTCTCGCTAAACTCGTCGCTCAACGTGAACGCGCTCTCGCGGCGGACAGTGCACAAAAAACTCTTCTTCGGGTCGAGACGGAATCCGGCACGCTAATGGGCACTGTCAATTACATGGCTCCGGAACAACTGTTGGGACAAAGAGTGGATCGCCGTTGTGACGTCTTCTCTTTTGGCGTGGTCTTGTGCGAAATGGTAACCGGCCTCGCTCCCTTTGTTCACGACAATCGTATCGACACGATGCACGCAATTCTGCATCGCGACCCGAGGCTGCCCGACTCCACTCACGCAGATGCGCCTGCTGATCTCCAACGCATTCTGAACAAAGCTTTGGCGAAGTTGCCCAAGGATCGTTATCAAACCGTCAGCGAGTTGGCGGTCGAACTCCGCGCTTTGAAACGCGATCTCGACCTTGGTAAAGCTGTGCCGATTGGAGCGCTTCGTACAAAGCTGGTGCTCAAGCGGGCGGCCGTTGAAAGTCGATCTCGCAGTGTCGACTACGAGGCAGAGCTCAACACAGCACAATTAAAAGCAGTGATGACTACCGATGGCCCGCTGCTAATTGTCGCCGGTGCCGGAACCGGTAAGACTCGCACGCTTGTATATCGAGTCGCGCGACTGGTCGAGATTGGCGCAAAACCAGAGTCGGTATTGCTGCTTACTTTCACGCGCCGTGCAGCCACCAGCATGCTAACGCGCGCCGCTGCACTGGCAGACGCTCGCTGCCAGCGCGTTTCGGGCGGGACGTTCCATTCACTCGGTCATTCGGTGTTGAGAAAGTTTGCCGAGCAGGCGGGCGTGCAACGCAACTTCACCGTGTTAGACCAAAGCGATACTGAGGATCTCATCGACCTCATGAAGCGTCAGATAAAACTGACCAAGGGCCGGCATTTCCCCCGTAAACGAACCATCGCATCGATCTTCAGCACGATGGTTAACAAGGTGTTGCCGCTAAACAAAGTGCTAAGCCAGGAGTATCCACAGTTTCTCGATGAGCGACGAGATTTGGAAGCCTTGTTCAGATCCTTCGAAGATTTCAAACGCACGAAGCAAATGCTCACCTACGACGACCTCCTCGTGCGACTCAAAGAAGCCCTCGAGTCGAGTGAAGAGATGCGTGAGCAACTGTCCGATCAATACCGCTACATCATGGTAGACGAATACCAGGACACCAATAAGCTTCAGGCACAGATCGTGAAACTGCTGACCTTCCGTCACGACAACGTTGCGGTTGTCGGCGATGAATTTCAATCGATCTATTCATTCCGGGGCGCGAGCCACAAAAACATGTTGGAGTTTCCAAAGCTCTTCCCGTCGGCTCAAATCATCAAGCTTGAAGAAAACTATCGCAGTACGCAGCCCATTCTCGACGTCGCCAATTCCATCATGGAAGACGTGAAGGAAAGTTTTAAGAAGCGACTCATCTCGACAGTCGGCGGTGGTGAGTCTCCGGTGGTCGTTAGTGCCCGAGATGAGAATGAACAGTCGCGGTTTGTTGCCCAGCGTATTGACGAGTTGCGCGACGAAGGCGTGCCGCTCACGGACATCGCTGTCCTGTTTCGCTCAAGTTCGCATTCGTTCGATCTCGAAATCGAGCTGGGCAAACAAGGAATTCCGTTTCGCAAGTTTGGGGGTATTCGGTTCGCCGAATCGGCCCACATCAAAGACGCTTTGGCTTTCTTGAGAGTAGTAAACAAACCGTCTGACACGCTCTCGTGGTTTCGCATGCTGAAGTTGATCGATCATGTAGGCGACGCCACCGTCTATCAAATTCTAGAACACCTGGGTGTCGAACAGAGAGATTTCCGCTCGGCGCGAACGAAGGAGTCTCTCTTTAGAAAACTGCATCGCTTTCCCGGTCGTGCCAGTTATCAAACTGAACTCGTACGCCTGGCGCGAGTGTTAACGACAGTCTCCGAGAGCAAGAGTCCGGCTGCACAATTGTCGGCAGTGCTGAAGTTCTATCGCCCGCGCTTAAAGAACAAATACGACGACGCACAACGGCGCGGGCGAGATCTCGAACATCTGCAAACGATAGCCAAGCGTTACAAGACTTCGGCTAAGCTCCTGGACGACATTGCACTCGATCCAAGTGATGCAGTGGATGGCAATGCCAGTCGACGACCTTCTGGGTACGTAACGCTCTCAACGGTGCACTCCGCAAAAGGCCTTGAGTGGAACAACCTGTTTGTCATCTGGATGACGGATGGATGGTTTCCCTCAAATCGTTTCCAGGATGAGTTTGACGATCTTGAAGAAGAGAGACGACTGCTGTACGTGGCGACAACTCGCGCAAAGAAGGAACTTAGTTTTGTCTATCCGGTGAATGTTTATCGTGGGCCGGAAACGGATGGCACCCCGGCGCTCTCTCGATTCCTCGAACCGATCCCGCCGGAGATTCTTGTACACGCAAGCCTGGACTGAAATAGAGCCACAGATTACACAGATCAAACAGATCAGAAGAGCTGTGCACAAAAGTCCGAAATCCCCCGCCCGGCAGTGCGTGGATATGTTCAAGTCCAACCTACAATAAGCGGCGTTGTGAACTTTCCGAATCCCACTAACGGCAGTTGGTGGATAGTTCAGGGCCAGCCTACGAGAGCAATCTCTCAAAAGCCTTCGACGCTTCGCGCGGAGTTCCATCGAGTTTGGAGAACCCGGGATCGTTCTCCGCGCGAAGCGTCAGATTCGAAGAGTGGTTGTTTGTAGGTAACGACTTGAACAATCCACCAACTGCCGTTGGCTGGGATTCAAATACTCGTCAAACCTCGCTCCGCAGCAGGGTAAAGGTACGGTGGGTGGATCTGGCCAAATCTGGATCAGCTGTGGCTGACTCACCTGCTGGTCAGTACATGGTAATAACCCGAAATACCATTCAGCACGTACTGCACGGCCAGCGCTGCTAGAACGATTCCCATCACCCGCGTTGCGATATGCACGCTTCCTTCCCCAACTGCCGCGATTAACCGCGCGCCCAGGTAAAGAGCAATGAACGAGACGATGAAGACGACCGCAATTGCGACCGCAGCTGCGATGAGCTTTCGGACGTCGCCGCCCGTCTGAGAAGTTAACAGGATGATTGTCGCAATAGCGCCGGGGCCGGACAGAAGCGGAATAGCAAGTGGAAAAACTGAAATGTCATCGCTTACAACATTTCGCTCTTCATGTTCAGGTGCCTGTAGACCACCGCGGTGACCGAATAACATCGGCAGTGCTGTGAGGAAGAGCAAAACGCCACCACTGATTGAGAAGGCTTGTACCGTTACACCCAAATAGGTAAGCACCGCTCTGCCTGCCAATAAAAAGAACAGAGCTACACCAAACGCAATCACCACCGCACGCAACAGTATCTTACGTCGCTTCGTAGGCGTCTCGCTCTTTGTCAGCCCGACAAAAATGGGGACGACTCCCGGAGGATCGACAACGACCAGCAACGTGATGAAAGCGGCAAGTCCAAATCTCCAAACGGTAACGTCCATGGCGGCGAATTATTGCTGGTGAACGTTACAAAGTCCACGAGAATGTCCCCTATGCTTCAGCTTGTCCGATATGCGTCTGTCTTGTCGTTGTGATTGGTTACGAGCTTCTTTAATCGTGGGTAGTCGTTCGCTAGTAAGGCGACAAGCTGAAGCATATCGGACATTTCTTTCTAAACTTCTCGACCCTATGCAACAATGCGGCATCATCAACATTTCGAGGGGGTGCATTATGCGTTGGAGAGGTGAACGGGAAAGCGACAACGTTGAAGACCGTCGAGGCTTCTCGGGTGGAGGCAGGGTTGCGATAGGCGGGGGGATTGGAACCTTCGTCATCATCATTATCGCCTTGTTGCTTGGCGCTGACCCGAGACAGTTGCTTCAGCAAGTGCCCGACGACGCTCCGCCACCAACCTCGCAAGGTTCGCGACAAACTAACCCAGAAGAAGATGAGCTCAAAAAGTTTGTGTCCGTTGTGCTCGGGAAAACTGAAGACGTTTGGGGAGACATCTTTCGTCAGAACGGCAAACAGTATCGCGAACCAACACTTGTACTTTTCACTGGTCAGGTGCAGTCGGCTTGTGGACTAGGTAGTGCCGCCACCGGCCCATTCTATTGTCCGGGCGACCAAAAGGTTTACATCGACCTGTCTTTTTATGAGGAACTACGACGACGCTTCAAATCACCAGGCGACTTTGCTCAAGCCTATGTCATTGCTCACGAGGTTGGACACCACGTTCAGAAGTTGCTTGGTATTTCAGACAAGGTCGACGCCATGCAGCGGCGAATGAGCGAAGTTGAAGCTAACCGGCTCTCAGTCAGACTTGAGCTTCAAGCTGACTTCTTCGCCGGAGTCTTTGCCCGGCACATTCAAAAGCAGGGCCTGCTCGAAGAGGGCGACATCGAAGAAGCGCTAACCGCCGCGAGCGCAATCGGCGATGACACACTCCAGCGACAGAGCACCGGCCATGTCGTACCTGATTCATTTACGCACGGCACGTCCGAGCAACGACTCAGATGGTTTCGAAAGGGTTTTGATACCGGTGATATCAGGGAGGGCGATACGTTTTCGGCGACTAGTTTATAGAGTTGAGATCCATCTGTGTGTGGAGGTATTCGGCAATGAAGCATTTCGGATTCCGTACCTTGGTCCTCGTCGGCCTTTTAACCTCAAGTCTTCTTTACAGCGTGCTTGCCGTTGTTCCCCAAAAGTCGACCGAACAAACTTCCGCAGGCTCTTCTCGAGTCGCGAGTACGAAAGATTCCACCCTGAATTGTCCCGAAGCCGATCAGCTTCGCAAGAATGTTCAGCAGTTAACAACAGAAGTACAGCGACTACGGTCCAGAGTGGCCCAACTCGAAAAGGACCGCCTTGCAACCACCATCCAGGAGCAGTTGGAGAAGGAAGAACAGCGTGGAGAGTCGCTCCAGCTTCACTTACTCGAAATTGCAGACAAGGAAGCGCCACTGCAAGCGAGGTTGGACCAGGTCAATCAACAACTAAGACCTGAAGCTCTTGAACAACTAATGGCAGGCGTCGGATCAGTACACCCGGAAGATACACGGGAAGAGGTCAGAAAACGCCTGGTAAATGAAAAGGCCCGGATCCAGGCCCAGCTCGATCTATTCCGTCAGGATCGTGTTCGCACCCAGGCTTCGCTCGCGACCACTGATGCTGCCATTCTCAGACTCAAGCAAAAACTCGCGGACGCTCTCAGGTAGAATTTGTTAGTTTCTCCGCAATTTAAGGGCACCCACCGGTCGGCATTAACCCTTCATTTTCTTTAGGAATCTTAGACCTCTCTGTCTTTTTGTAGGGCAAACACTGACACGCATTAGGGGGCGTCCCCCTACATGAGAATCATAGTTCGCTTGATAGCATGCGTATCGGTCTGCAGGCAAAATCTCCTCGGTTTTGGTAGGTGAAAAGGAAGTGCAGTATTGAAAGAATTAAAGGTTTTTCTCGCTGACGATTCAGAACCGATTAGACAGCAATTAGAACGAGCTCTTTCATTAATTGACGGGTGTAAGTTGGTTGGGACGGCAAGCGGTGGCAATGATGCCATTGAACTTATACGCTCCCTCCAGCCTGACGTGGTGGTATTGGACATTTCGATGTCTCACCGAGAAGGCATTCGCGTTCTCCGAGAGATTCGAAAAGAAGTTCCGGTTGCCCAGATCATCATATTCACGGCTGATCCTTCCGTAGTTCTTCAAGAGGTTTGCCTCGAAGCCGGAGCAGACTTCTATCTGCACAAAACCCAAATTCAGGACCTAATAGATATTTTATCTGTACAGTTAGGCGAAAGTACGCCCTAATTGCTATCGAAATCGCGCCGGCCTTTCTTTCCTGCAAGAAAAGGCTAGCGCGACACCGAGCGCGCGCGTGAGTTTGAAGGGGACAAACGCGCTGCGCTCGGTGTATTTTTATGCCCAAAAAGTCTGAGAAGCCTTACCGCAGACGAACCAAAGTCCTGAAACGAGATCCCTTCGATGAACCCAATCAGACTCGGATCGATTGCTCTAGGGTTTCTCCTAATACCCTTTTTTCTTTCTCACGGTCTTGCTCAAAACCCATCGCCCACGCCCACGCCCACGCCAACGCTTGGCTTAGAGCAGGGTTTCCAGGAGTTCGATACTCCTGATTTCAAACTTAAGCTCGTCAAAGCGTCGCAAACTATTGGAGCCTTACAACCCAATAACTCCAATGGCTTCGACTTCACTCCAAACGATCGACTCGGCCGACGTGCAGCAAATGGCTACTATCATCTTGGCGATTTAACTTTCCGGCTGCGCACGAACAGTTCTGACTCGTGGCGAGAGTTCTCGACGGCTGCCGCTCGAAAACCTGTTACTCCCCTGCCCGCTTCGGGCAAAACACTCGCCGCAGCCGACCTGGGTCCGACACTTCCTGCCGACACACCACTTCAAATCACTCGGTCCTGGATTGTGGAAAACGGCCGACTTGTCCTGCGCTTCGAACTGAAAAACAAAAGCACGGTGCCCGTCGAGATCGGTGCGCTGGGAATTCCCGTCATCTTCAACAACATGATCACGGGCCGCAATCTTGAACAGGCTCATCAAATCTGTTCGTTCTCGGATCCGTACATCGGACTTGATGCGGGCTATTTGCAGGTAACACGTTTGAGTGGTCATGGACCGGCGCTCGTCGTTGTACCCGACGGACAAACACCATTCGAGGCTTACCAGATTCTTAACGAACCTTCGCGTCCCAATCAAACGTTCGAAGGAGCTTTTGCGTGGATGGTTCATACGCGCTCCTTCGCAGAGAATGAATGGAAGGATGCCAGCCCATGGAATACGCCAACCTCGACAACGCTGCAACCGGGCTCATCAAAAACTTACGGCTTGAAGTTTCTAGTATCAGATGAAATTCGAAACATTGAGTCGACCCTCGCCAATAACAAACGTCCGGTCGCGGTCGGTATTCCTGGTTACGTATTGCCGATGGGTCTAGCTGGACAGTTGTTCCTGAATTCCCAGCGTCGAGTAGTAGCGCATGAGGTCGAACCGGCTGGTGCGATCACGCTTCGCGAAACCAAACCTACTGCGAGCGGCTGGAAACACTATGAACTAAGCGCCTTCAAATGGGGACGCGCTCGGATCGTCTTCACTTACGATGATGGCTCAAAGCAATCGATCAACTATTACGTAATCAAACCCGCGCCACAGGCGGTCGATGATCTTGGCAACTTCCTCATGACCAAACAGTGGTTCGTTGAACCGAATGATCCATTTCACCGCAGTCCATCCGTGATGAGTTACGACCGTGAAACTAATAAGATCGTCACGCAGGACAGTCGCGTGTGGATTGCCGGTCTCGGGGATGAAGGAGGTTCAGGTTCGTGGCTGGCCGCCGCAATGAAACAGTTTGGCCAACCAAAAGCAGACGAAGTCGCGAAGTACGAACAGTTCATCGACAACGTCCTCTGGGGAGGAATTCAATACAAAGATGGGGCGAACAAGTACGGCGTCCGTAAGAGTCTGTTCTACTACTCACCTACTGACGTGCCTGACTATAAGTACGATGCGAGTCTGAATTGGACGACGTGGACAAGTTGGAAGAAGAGTGATTCGGAATCGATCGGTCGTGGTTATAACTACCCGCATGTCGTCGCTGCCTACTGGTCGATGTATCGTCTCGCGCGTAATCATCCCGGCCTGGTCAAGAATCATGAGTGGACCTGGTATCTGGATCAGGCGTACCAGACGACCAAGTTCATGTTTGGTCGCGGGCCGGACGGGAAACGCCGCGTCGGTTACGTTGAACTCGGTTTGATGGAAGGCGACATCGTGCTCGCAGTCCTCAACGATCTAAAGCGCGAAAGCTGGACTCAACAAGCCAACGACGTTGAGGCGTTGATGAAGGAAAGGGCGGATCGTTGGAAGAAAGAAGCTTACCCGTTCGGCAGCGAGATGGCGTGGGACTCAACCGGTCAGGAAGAAGTTTATGCCTGGTGTAAATACTTTGGTTTTGACGACAAAGCAGCAGTCTCGCTCAACTCGATTATCGGCTATATGCCGACGATTCCACATTGGGGCTACAACGGAAATGCGCGACGATACTGGGACTTCCTCTATGGCGGAAAGCTCAGACGCATAGAACGACAGCTTCATCATTACGGCTCAGGATTGAATGCGATTCCAGTGTTGTCTGAGTATCGCGAACATCCCGAAGACACCTATCTGCTGCGCGTCGGGTACGGTGGACTAATGGGAGCGCTGACGAATATTGATCTCGAAGGATTTGCCTCGGTGGCGTTTCATTCATTTCCCTCGACGTTGAAGTGGGATGCTTATAGTGGTGACTATGGCCCAAACTTTTTCGGACACGCGTTGAATACTGCGACTTACGTAATCAACCATCCAGAGTTTGGCTGGCAATCGTTTGGCGGAAACATCAAACAATCGGGCGATTGGCTCAAAGTGCAACCACTTGATTCGTTTCGCATGCGAGTGTACGTCGCACCGAGAGGCTTGTGGCTAACGCTGGATGCGGGAACGTTTGAGACTGTTGAAGTAAACACTCGAACCAATTCAGTCAGGGTTGCGTTGTCACCCGCAACATCAATTACTCCGAACGCAAGGCTGCGAATCGAACAACCTGCGAAAGTCAACGGCGTCGGCAGCTATAAGCCACGGCAAAAACTGAGCGAAGAGCGAGGCGCTTACGTTGTAAAGCTTAAGAGCGGCACAACCTGGGTCGATCTCGGGGATAAATAGCTGCAGCGAAGATGAGGTCAGTACCACAGCGCGGTAGCGTGTGGCTTGCTGACAGTTCGAAAATGCCATCGTCAAGCAGGAGCCACACGCTACCGCGTCGTGGTACTGACCTAATTACGGAGAATCACGTCATGAGGCACTCGTTCCGCAATCGTGTTGTGACGCTGTTCGTCACACTCATTCTTCTTCCAACTTCTATCTATGCGCAGGGAACCAAGGCCGACTACGAGCGGGCCCAGAATCTTCGAAAACAGTTTGAAGGCGCTGTCGTCAACGTCGCCGGACGCGCGACATGGATTGAAGGAACTCACACGTTTTGGTATCGGCGTTCGAGTCGCGGCGGTAACGAGTTCATGTTGTTCAACGCTGAGACGATGGCCAAGTCCAGGCTCTTCGATCACGACAAATTAGCCGCTGGACTTTCGAGCGCCGCGGGGGAGAATTACAAACCACTCGAACTTCCGTTTGCTACTTTCACCTTCGTCAATAATGCAAACGCGATCCAGTTCGTCGTTGGGGACAATACGTGGCGATGCGATCTCGGTAGTTACTTGTGCACCAGGGTCGAACGCCGCGGGGATCCAGGATTTGTGAGTGGGCAGCAGAATCGGCCGACCGATCAACCAAAACTGTCGCCTGACGGCAAATGGGAAGCCTACATCAAGAACTACAATCTCTTTATCCGTTCGAAGGACAAGAAAGAGGACGTGGAACTGAGTTGGGATGGATCGGAAAACAATTTCTACGCTTTTGGCTCCATTGCCTGGTCTCCCGACTCCAAGTCAATAGCCGCTTACAGAGTTCGCCCTGGCTACCATCGGAAGATCCAATACATTCAATCGTCGCCGACCGATCAACTTCAACCAAAATATTCAACGATTGAATACGCAAAACCCGGCGACACCCTCGACATCGAGCAACCAGTACTTTTTCAACTAGCAACAAGACAAGCGAACGTAGTCGACAACAGTCTTTTCCCGAACGCTTATGAAATCTCTAATCCCGTCTGGCGCAAAGATAGCCGCGCCTTCACGTTTGAGTACAACCAGCGCGGCCACCAGGTTTTTCGCGTCGTAGAGGTCAACGCGACTACGGGAAAGGCACGGGCTCTGCTAAGTGAAGAAGCGAAGACGTTCTTTTGTTACTCCGGTAAGAAATATCGCTATGACGTACAGGACGGAAAAGAAATCATCTGGATGTCGGAACGTGATGGCTGGAACCATCTCTATCTGATTGATCCCGAGACTGGCAAAGTTAAGAACCAGATCACGAAAGGTAACTGGGTCGTACGTGGAGTTGAGAAAGTTGATGAACAAACGCGCCAGGTTTGGTTTCGCGCGAGCGGGATGTACAGGGGCAAAGATCCGTACTTCAACCACTACTATCGAATCAATTTCGATGGTACTGGTCTGACGCCTCTCACCGACGGAGACGCAAATCACGTCGTCACATTTTCAAGCGACATGAAGTACTACGTCGACACCGCATCGCGAATAGATCTCCCTCCAATTGCTCAACTAAAAAGTACGTCCGATGGAAAGCTCATCCAGGAAGTTGAAAAAGCCGACATCCAGGACCTAATCAAAGCGGGTTGGCGTGCGCCCGAAGTATTCACCTCACTGGCGCGCGACGGCAAAACTGATATTTGGGGAATCATTATTCGCCCATCCAATTTCAATCCGTCGAAGAAGTATCCGGTGATCGAGTACATCTATGCGGGTCCGCAGGATTCATTCGTTCCCAAGTCGTTTAGTGCTTACTACGCAATGCAGGCACAGGCAGAACTAGGTTTCATCGTGGTTCAAGTCGACGGAATGGGAACGTCGAATCGCTCCAAGGCTTTCCATGATGTGGCGTGGAAGAATCTTGGTGATGCAGGTTTTCCCGATCGCATTTTGTGGCACAAAGCGATTGCCGCTAAGTATCCCTATTACGACATCAGTCGCGTCGGCATCTATGGCCATTCCGCTGGCGGTCAAAATGCACTCGGGGCGCTCCTCTTCCATCCGGAGTTTTACAAAGCCTGCGTTTCGTCGTGTGGTTGTCACGACAATCGAATGGACAAAATCTGGTGGGATGAGCAATGGCTGGGTTGGCCGCTCGGCACCGAGTATGCAAACTCGTCGAACGTCGACAATGCATGGAGACTACAGGGCGACCTCCTGTTATCAGTGGGGGAAATGGATCAGAATGTCGATCCAGCTTCGACCATGCAGGTCGTGAACGCACTCATCAAGGCTAACAAAACGTTCGAGTTTATTATGTTGCCCGGACAAGGACATTCGCCCGGTGGTGAGTATGGCGAACGCAAGCGATTCGACTTCTTTGTTCATCACCTCTTGCACGTTGAACCGCCTGACTGGAACAAAGGCGAACCCAAGAAGGACGCAAGCTCGGGTAACTAACCCTTTAGTGACGCCCTCAAACTTCTCGGGAGCGCTCTTCTGATGTCCGATAAACTTTAGTTTGTCGTTCTCTTCAACTGGGAGACCTGCGAGGTGGATCACAACGACAAACTAAAGTTTATCGGACACCAGAAGAGCGCCACCTTTAAATGAAAGTAGCTACTAAAGTGAACCTCGTGAGACTAACGATCGCGTTTTGTGCGATAGGCATTTTCGGCATTTTCATTTTGGGACCACATGGCAAGCAAACCGTTGAACCTGAGCGCGCCAGTCTTCTAACTGTGCAGCGCGCTGTTCGCCACGACCAATCCAAACCCTTGGCAACCGCAACCATCGACGAATCAGAAGACGCACCACGCGACGTCAAATCATTGGCACTCGCCCCTGAAGAAGACGAAGAGGAGCAGACGCAACGTCCAACGCCAACACCAACGCCGCAGTTCAAGCCTGTGACGCCAGCCTCCGCGGCCGTCGAGCAAAAGTCACAAGGTACAAAGCCAGCGGCCAAACTTCTCGAAAGCTTCGACGGCCTTGGTTATGGATTTGAGGGCCCACAGGGAGTCGCAAATCTTCGTAACCCGTCGGATAACACACTAGCGATCGGTCCTGATCACGTTGTGCAAATCGTGAACACGCGGATGGCAGTGTTCAGTAAGAAAGGCAAACGATTCGACCGCACCGGGAAGATTTTGTACGGACCCGTGGTTACCAGGGCGGTGTTCGCAGGATTTGGTGGGCAGTGTGAAGCGAGAAATAACGGTGATGCTGTTGTGCGCTACGATCAACTCGCTAATCGTTGGCTGATAGTGATGCCGATTTTTTCACGTGGTCCCGTTAGACCAGATCAACCCGCAGCCGGCGCTTCAGGAGATCCCGCGGCGATTAGTCCACCCGGACACCCAGGTCAACCAGGTGCGCCGGTGCAAATGGTACCGCCCGGTCAGGCAAATCCCTCTGATCCAAATCGCGCCGGCGCACAAAATAACGGACAAGGTCCATACTCAATGTGCTACGCCGTCAGCACGTCTTCAGATCCGCTGGGCACATATTACCGTTACGAGTTTCTGCGTCCGTTCTTTCCTGACTACCCACGACCAGCCGTTTGGCCCGATGGTTATTACAACCCGACGAGCACAAGTGACTACATCATTCAAAAACACGCCTGCGTGGCTGAACGGGAGAAGATGCTCAAAGGACTGCCCGCAACCGAACAGTGCTTTGTGATCGATGGCGTCAACTTTCTCAACAACGCTGACATTGACGGTCAGGGATTACCGCCGGCAGGCGCACCAAACATCATGATGGCAGCCGGTGGTGCGCAGCTAAAAGGAATTCTCGAAGACGACAAGGTGTTCTATTGGAAGTTTCATGTCGATTGGAAGGTCCCCGCGAATACCAAGATCAGTGGACCGTTTCCGATTACCGTCGCGCCTTATCAGTATCTTTGTGGGGGACAGTTGACTGACTGTGTGCCTCAGCCTGGTTCAGACAAGCGTTTGGATTCGCAGGGCGATAAGATCATGGCGCGTTTGGTGTATCGGAGAACAAACGGGAAAGAGTCGATCGTGGCGGTTCACTCGGTTAACACTGCGGCAGGTGGCGGAGGTGTTCGTTGGTATGAGTTTCGGCTGGATAAGAAACGCGAACCGCAACTTTATCAGCAGGGTACTTATGCACCTGACAAGTTCTTTCGTTGGATGCCCAGCCCTGCCATCGATCGAAACGGCAACATCGGGATTGGTTATTCCTTTGGTGGAGCGCCAAACTTCGCTGGTCAGCGCTTCGCTGCGCGATTGGCCAACGATCCGAAAGGACAACTAACTCTTCAGGAAACGATCCTGGCTAATGGAGAAGGCTCGCAGAACGTCATGCGTTGGCAGGACTACACCCAGACTGCCATCGACCCATCGGACGATTGCACAATCTGGTATGTAGGCGACTATTTGAAAAAGGAAGCACCATTCTACTCAAGCCGCATCGGTGCATTTCGATTGCCCGGGTGTAAGTAACGATCCCCTTTAGTAGCTACCTTCATTTTAAGGACGCGCTCTTCTGGGACCTTCGTGGGTCGAAGCTGGCAAGCGTGGCAAGGACGCCTCAGT
>Ga0134124_10002822_pt1 | contig 14027 bp, 9 predicted proteins | sample KB304_FD_96880 | JGI IMG/M metagenome (GOLD analysis project Ga0134124, IMG submission 96880) | Terrestrial soil microbial communities without Nitrogen fertilizer from Kellogg Biological Station, Michigan, USA - KB3-0-4 | ecosystem: Environmental > Terrestrial > Soil > Unclassified ... | reverse complement strand
AGATAACCTGCCCGTGGTGGTTTCGGTGGGTACGGTCACGAGCCGTCCCACTCCGGCGTTGCCGCCACTGGTTAAGATTAATCCGTGACGAAATTCTTCGTTTCAAACAAAGCCCGCGCCGTCCAATGGATTGCGCGGGCTTTCGCTTGACACGCTTTGCGCCAGTTCGTAGCCTTCGAATCGAACTTAATCTAAGTCAAAAACCGAAGAACTTATCCATCTGCTGATGCAGTGGAGCTGACACGATGACCACCGCGCTACGCGTCGAGAATGTTTCCAAGCAGTATCGCATTTACGCGAAGCCGGGCGACCGCCTGAAGGAATCGATCATGCGCGGGCGGATCAAGCGCCACCAGGAATTCTGGGCGCTGCGGGACATCAATTTTGAAGTCGAGAAGGGAACTACCACCGGCATCGTCGGGCCCAATGGAAGCGGCAAGTCCACTCTGCTGCAAATCATCACAGGCACGCTCGACCCGACACACGGCAACGTTTCCTATGAAGGACGAATCGCGGCGTTGCTCGAGCTCGGCGCCGGGTTTAATCCTGAATTCACCGGAATCGAAAACGTTTTCATGAATGCGGCGCTGATGGGGTTCTCGCGTAAGCAAACCGAAGCGCTGCTTCCCGAAATCGAGCGGTTTGCCGAAATTGGCCAGTTCATTCATCAGCCGGTTAAGACTTATTCGAGCGGCATGTACATCCGGCTGGCCTTCTCAGTCGCGGTGGCCTCGGATCCGGACATCTTAATCATTGATGAGGCGCTGGCGGTCGGCGACGCCGTCTTTCAACACCGCTGTTTGCGACGCATCAAGGAGATTCAGGAACGGGGCACGACCATTCTGTTTGTTTCGCACGACGCGGCCGCTATTCGCGCGCTGTGTTCCCGAGCAATCCTGCTGCATGGAGGTACGCAGGCTGCGGACGGTAAACCCGTGGATGTGATCAACCGGTATCGCAAGCTGATCATGTCGCAGACGGCGGCTTTCGACGCGATCGAAGCCCGAGAAACGAAGACGGCCCAAGGGGACATGTGGGTCGACCAGCTGCGGGCGCCGCTCAGGCCCACCTACCGGCATGGCGACGGGAGCGCTGAAGTCCTCAGCGTTGAATTACTGAATGCCAATCACGTTCGCGTCGATCTGGTTGAGACAGGCGAGCCATTGCTGGTGAGAATGCGCGTCCTGTTTCACGAGGAGCGGGCGAACCCGGTCTGTGGCTTTCTTATCCGCAACCGGTTAGGCATACACGTTTACGGAACCAACACAGACCTGCAGCAAATGGACATCGGCCCGGTACGGCCCGGCGATGTAGTCGAGGTCGCCTTTTCATTTAATGGATGGTTGGGCCCTGATCTGTTTTCCGTCACGGTGGCTGTGCACACAGCGGACAATATCAGCTTTGACTGGCTGGATGGGGCCGCGTACTTTCGCGTAATCGGATCAATGCTGGGTGACGGGGTGATAAATCTGAACGCTGAAGTGAGCCTGCGCCGCCTGACAGTGCGGTCAGACGAATCGAAGCCCGAGACAGATAGCGCAAATCTGGCGACCTCAATGTGAATCAATCCATGATTGAAACCGGCAATTCTGAAATCAACATTGAAGCTCTGAAGGATCGCATTCGGCTGGCGGTGCAACGCCGCGAAGCGGAGGGCCAGGTTTCGTTCGCCAGGGCTTCGGCCGAACTTTTCGATCTGCTTTCGCGCGAGGATTTTTCTCCGGAGCGCTGGCTCGAAGACTCGATGCCCGTCACCGACTTGTCGTCCCTGGTGACGGACCTGGCTTTGCAGCCCGAGTTTGTGCCGCAGGAGTCTTATCACGTCAACGATCTGCTCAAGTATCACGACCATCAGTTTGTGTGGAATGGTTACCGCGCGTTGCTCAAGCGCGAACCCGACGAAGAGGGCCTCAGCCGGCACCTCGCAGAATTGAGGAGTGGCCGTGCGAACAAAATCGATATTTTGGCGCGGCTGCGCTATTCGATTGAGGGCCGGCGTCAGGACGTGCCGATCGAGGGATTGCGCTTTACGTCGATGATGCGCCGCGCGTATCGTTTGCCGGTCATCGGTTACCTCTTTGAATGGGTAGTCGCGGTGGCGCGGCTGCCGTCATTGATTCACGGTCAGCGACAACACGAAACCTATGTAATTGCGCAACAGGAAAGAATCGCAGAACAAATAAACGAGACGCAGCGAGCATTGATGGCCCCGCTGCGGGCCCAGAGCGAATTGTTCGAATCGCTCAAGAATGCGATCTCGGAGGTGGCAAAAGAACAAAGGCAATTAGCGCGATTACAGCATCAGGAAATCGCGGCGGTGATGAGTAAACACGCTGCGAACGGTAAGCCTTCCACAGCCGGCACGGAGGACCAACCTCCCCCTCTATCTACGGAAGATCAGCAGCAGGAGATTGACGAGCTCTACGCATCATTCCAGGCGCGTTTTCGTGGCGACCATCCGGCGACACGAGAGAATTTGAGAGCTTACCTGCCCGTACTTGATGAAGCGGGTATCGATGCGGACATCCTGGATCTGGGCTGCGGCGGCGGCGAATGGTTGGAGATTCTGCAGGAGGCCGGATTAAAGGCGCGCGGAGTCGAATCGAATCGCACGCTCATCGACGAGGCCCGCCGCCGCAATGCGATTGTAATTGAAGCCGACGCCGCTCGTTATTTGCGGACTTTGCCTGAAGACAGCCTGGGGGCCATTACCGCTTTTCATTTCGTCGAACATCTTGAGCTGAAGGAATTGATTGCTTTGCTCAAAGAGGCGCGCAGGACCCTGAAGCCCGGCGGACTGCTCATTCTGGAAACACCCAACCCGAAGAACCTGGTGGTAGGCGCGTGTAATTTCTATTCTGATCCGACTCATCAGCGGCCAATGTTTCCAGAGAGTCTGCAATTTGTAGTTGAGCATCTGGGTTTTGAGCGCAGCTCGATCCGGTACTTGCACCCCGTGGCAGGCAGTCCATTTGTTGACGGCGACGAGGCCGCCCGCGCGCTGCATTCATGGTTCTTCAGTCCGACTGATTACGCAGTGATCGCCGCCAAACCGCCGCTTAGATAGCATGAACCAACGACTTAGAATCACCGCATGACAAGAGTCGCAATCGTAACCTCTCACCTTCAGGGTGGTGACGCCGTCAGCAATGACGTAGTTGGCATGGCCGGCGCCCTGGCCCGGCGCGGCTTTGACGCGCGCGTCTATTCTGAGAGTTCCGAGCTGACTGACACCGAGGTTTTCAAAGTCTCTTCAATTCATGAGTTCCTGAAAGATCCGGCGGACCTGGTCGTTTACCACTACTCCATTGGATGGGAACCGGGCCTGGAACTTCTGCGGACGGCCAAATGCCGCACTGCGATCAAGTACCACAATGTGACCCCGCCCGAGAGCTTTGCCGGTGTCAGTCCCTGGCATGAAGAAAGATGCCGTACCGGACTGGAAGAGCTCAAGGAAGTAGTACGAGTTGGTTGCGATCTTTATCTGGCAGATTCCGGATACAACCGCGACGATCTGGTGGCCGAGGGCGTGCCCTACGATCATTGCCTGGTTGTTCCTCCATTTCATCACATCGATGAACTGCAATTTGTCGAGGCCGATACGGAAACGCTCGATAAGTATCGCGACGGCCGCACCAACATTCTGATGGTCGGACGCGTGTCCCCGCACAAAGGTCACGAGGCCTTAATGAAGGCGTTTGCTGTTTACCATCACGATCAAGATCCGGAAAGCCGCTTGATCATTGTCGGAAAGGAAGAAGCAGCGTTTGAGATTTATTCGCGGCGCTTGCGCGAGCTGGCAAACTTTTTCGCTATCAATGACGCTGTATTGTTCACCGGCGGTGTTTCGTTGAGCGAGCTAAAAGCCTATTACCTGCTGGCCAGGGTTTTCGCCATTGCCAGCGAACACGAAGGTTTCTGCGTGCCGGTAGTTGAAGCGATGTCGCTGACGGTACCGATTGTGGCTTACGCTTCGACTGCAATTCCGGACACGGTTGGCGACGCCGGCATCGTCCTTGACCAACGCGATCCGCAACTGATGGCCGAGGCAATCGACCGGCTCGTAAAAGACGAGGCGCTGAATTTCGAATTCGGACTGTTGGGCCGGCAGCGATACGAAGAGCATTTCACCACGCAAAAAATCGAGGCCGAACTATTCCGCGCGGTTGAAGGCCTGTGACGAATCCTCACCTCCGTTGAAGCGATGGCAATTGCAATCCTGACTCCAAGTATTACCACCGGCGATGCCGTCAGCAATGATGTGTTGGGCATGTACCGGGTCTTGCAGGAGCACGACAACGTGCGGATTTTTGCGGAGGGCTGGAACATCGACGAGCCGCGAATTCTACCGTCGCCAAGGGTCAAATCATTTCTGCGACAGCCAACTGACATCCTGATTTATCACTATTCTCGTGGTTGGAACCCGGGGCTTGAAATGCTCAATGAGCTTAATTGCCGCAAGGTGATCAAATACCACAACGTTACTCCTCCCGAGTTCATGGCCACGTACAGCAGTGATCTGGCCAACATGTGCATGGAGGGCCGGCGCCAGCTCGCGCCGATCGCGCAATCCAATTGCGATCTGTTTCTCTCGGCATCGGCTTACAACATGGGAGAGTTAGTCGCGGCCGGCGCCTCTGCGGACAAAAGTTTCGTCGTTGCCCCCTTTCATCATGTCAATCGTTTGAATTCGATTGAAGCCGACGCTCGCGTAGTCAATCAGTATCAGAATGGCGGCGTAAACATCTTTACCGTCGGTCGCGTCGCGCCCAACAAGGGACACGTCGCATTGATTCAGGCTTTCGCTGCGTATCATCGCGATTACAATCAGAACAGCCGGCTCATAATTGTGGGCAAAGAAGAAACACGTCTCGCGAAATATTCGAAGCTGTTGCGGCAATTGATAAAGCGTCTGGGTCTCAAGCACGCGGTAAATTTCGCCGGCGGCGTTTCCGATCACGAGCTGAAGGCCTACTACAATGTGGCCGACGTCTTTCTTATGACCAGCGAGCACGAAGGGTTTTGCGTACCTCTGGTTGAAGCCATGGCGATGAAAGTGCCGATCACCGCGTATGCTTCTTCGGCAATTCCTGAAACGGTTGGACCCGCGGGTATTCTGTGGCACGAACGCAATCCATATCTGCTGGCTGAATCAATAAGTGCAATCGTGAAGGACAAGGGATTGGCGCGCGGCCTGAGCGCGATGGGCTGGCGACGCTATCAGCAGCTTTTTACCAACGAGCAGATCCGCAAACAATTTCTCGGCGCGCTCAACGCAGTGCTTCCGAACTGATTTGTCTTTTATGACGTCCGAAACCGCAGACCCGGGAAAGAAAAGAATCGCGATCGTGGTTCAGCGTTGCCACGAAAGCGTGGTTGGCGGATCGGAAGCGCTCGCCTGGCAGTACGCGACGTTGCTCAAAGACCATTATGAGGTGGATGTGCTGAGCACCACGGCCACGGACGCAGCGTACTGGACGAACGTGCTGCCGGAGGGTCTTGAAGTTCGTGACGGCATCAACATCCGGCGGTTTCATGTCGATGTCGGCTACAGCCCGCATCGGACTGAGCTGTTTACCCGCATGCTGAACGACTTCGGGAGATTTCATGTCAGCAGCGTCGCCGGATCAAATGGGCAAAGAAAACATATCCCCTGGACCATTGGACTGCAAAAAGAGCTGGTGCGCCGCATCGGACCGTATTCCGGCGGGTTGGTAAAGTACCTGCGCCGTCATTGGCCCGATTACCGGGCCATTATTGTCGTCACCTATCTTTATCCGACCGCGCTGTTTTCGCTGCTTGAAATCCCGAAAGGCCGCGCACTGTTTGCTCCAACGCTGCATGACGAGCAGCCTGCGTATCTTTCCGTTTACAAACACGCGGCGCGGCGCGCGCATTCAATGATCTGGTTGACTGCCGCCGAACAACGATTGGGAAATACACTTTGGGGTGAGTTGCCCGGGCGGGTAGTCGCGATGGCGATTGACGCACGGCCTCGTGAACCGGCCCGTCTGCACGAGCCGTACGTGCTTTACTGCGGACGTATCGACCCAAACAAAGGATGTTCCATGCTGTTCGACTATTTCAGCCGCTTCAAAGAACAGCATCCTTCTTCGTTGCGTCTGGTGTTGACGGGAAAAGCTGATATTGCGGTCCCGAACCATCCGGACATCGATTATCGCGGCTTTGTTTCCACGGAAGAAAAGTTTCGCTTGATGGCGGGGGCCGAGGTTTACCTCATGTCTTCAAGCAAAGAGAGTTTCAGCATCGTGGCCCTCGAGGCGATGGCCCAGGGCACGGCGGTGCTGGCGAACTCGGCGTCGGCAGTGCTTGCGGATCATATTCTGCAGAGTGACGCGGGAAGACTTTTTCACGATTACGATAGTTTCGCCGCAGCCCTGCAGGAATTGTTGACGGACCAGCCATCGCGACAAATGATGGGTGAAAAGGGAAGACGATACGTCGTCTCGACCTATGCAACAGAACGCATTCGTGACGGTCTGATCGCGGCGATTGAATCCTGTCCACAGGCAAGCGAGCCGGCGGCAAACGCGTCTTATCTTCTGAATGATTCGGATGACGCGGACGAACGGGATGAACCTGAGGAGGTCTCAGTCACTGATTTAGCTAAGTCTCCGCCTTTACCGGTTCCGGCCGGTTGGACTGAGGATGCTTTGCGCAGGCTGCTGACTTCTGTTCGTGTCGAAGACGGTTCAGTTGAGGAACTCCGGGGCTATGTTGAGGCTGATTTTAAGCGCTTTGTGTACACCCTGGGTCTTGTGCCTGAGAAGTCAGGCCAGAGAATCCTGGAACTGGGAGCAAACCCTTATTTCACGACTACGCTGCTGCGAAAATTTCGGAGTGCGGACTTGTACCTCGCAAACTTTTTCGATGGTGTTGGGACTGAAGGCAAACAACGGGTCACGATCGGCGAGACGGGTGAAGAAGTCGAATACGCCTACCGGCAGTTTAATATCGAGAAGGACGCGTTTCCTTTCGATAGTGATTTCTTTGACGTAGTCCTGTGCTGTGAGATTATCGAACATCTGCTTTCGGATCCGGTGAATGCTTTATCTGAGATCAAGAGAGTTCTCAAACCCGGGGGCACGCTGGTTTTGACGACGCCAAATGTGGCGCGCCTGGATAACGTGCGAAAAATCGTGTCGGGAGAGAATGTGTACGATCCATATTCCGGCCATGGGCCATATGGAAGACATAACCGGGAATATACGCCGCAGAACTTATTCAGCTTACTGTCAGCGAATGGATTCAATGTCGGCACGGTGTTTACCGCGGACGTGCATCCGAGCGAGCCGTCGCGTGTGCCGTTGAGTGCCGTCGCACCGCTCGTTAAAGATCGCCCGACCGAACTGGGCCAGTACATCTTTTGCCAGTGCAATATCAATGAAGAGTCGAAGCGCATAAAGCCGGTGCGTCCCGATTGGCTGTATCGCAGTCTGCAGGATACTTAATTCTTTTAGGTGAGGTATTGAATGCTTCCTCCTTCGCTGACCGGCGACCGGATCGCCCTGGAAAGCTTATCTCGTGAGAACTGTCAGACTCTCTATCTCGGCAACAAGACCGCGCTGTGCCGCGTGCTTGGCAAGTACATCATGTTTGTGGATACCGAAGATATCGGCATCGCTCCGCACCTTTGCTTCAACGGTTATTGGGAGACGTGGATCACGATGGCGTTGTCGCGAGTGGTCAAACCCGGCTGGCGGTGCGTCGATATTGGCGCGAACCATGGTTATTACACGCTGATCATGGCCGATGCTGTGGGCGCAGACGGAAGTGTGTTGGCCATTGAACCGCATCCATGGCTGGCTGAGTTACTGAACCGGAACATCGATGTCAACGGGTTCCCGCGCACGACCACAATTCTGCAGAAAGCGATCACGCAGGCGAGCGTCGGAACGTTGAGCCTGGTGATCCCCGATAGCTACCGGTCTTTGAACGGATCGTTGTGCCGGCTGGCGACGCCGGCAGACAAGGTCTTTGAAGTCGATACCATCTCGCTGGACGAGGCCACAAAGGACTGGCCGCGCGTCGATTTCATTAAGATTGACGCCGAGGGCGCAGAAGAAATGATCTGGGAGGGAATGCGCCGCACGGTTGAGGCAAATCCCGACATCGTCATCATCATGGAAGTGAATGCGTTAAGGTATGGCGATCCGTACAAACTCCTGAGACAGATTCAGCAGGCCGGATTTCCGCTGCGCTACATCGATTACGAATCGCAGATCAAAAAAGCCTCGGAAGAAGAACTCGTCTCGAATCCGACGGGTTTGGACTGGATGCTTTTCTTGCGTAGAAATTAGTGTTCTCTACTGCCGAAGGAACATTGGCAAAGCAGACTAAAGCTCTCTTATTCAAGTTTTTAACCAGTGAAGATCGAGTCGCGCACAGCTTCTCTGTCGTACTGTTTTTCTCACTTCTGTTCCTCCTGTTTTTCTCTCCCGTCCTTTTTTCCAATTCGTTGCTGGCCCCGGGCGGAGGGCGTCTCGGTGATGGTGTTCTTTATCACCTGACCTTCTTTCAATCAAAAAAACTCTTGTGGGACCCGCTGCTGTTCTGCGGCTTTCCGATGATGGCCGATCCGCAGGTCATGACCTGGTATCCGCCCTCAACAATCTTTTCGGTTTTGCCCGGAGGCTGGAACCTCTTCGTTCTTTCGGCCTACGTGATGGCCGCGTGCTTTACCTACGGGTATGTTTACGCACTGACGAAGTCGAGGTTGTCGAGTCTGGTAAGCGGCGTCGTTTACGGGATGAGCGGTTTTATGACGGCGCACCTCGGGCATACGGCGATGATTCACGTGGCCGTCTGGCTGCCGCTTATCGTTTGGTCGCTGGAAATGCAGCGTCACAGATTCAGTCGCGCATGGTTCGCGGTGACATGTGCCGCGATCGCGTGTTGTGTTTTCGCGGGACACCTGCAAATTGTTTCGTACAGTCTTTTGCTCGCCGCCTGCTATGCGTTGGTGATGGGTTGGAGCGCAAGCGTTGGCCGCCGGAATTATTATCTTGCGGCTGCGGCTTCATTCGTACTTGGCATGGGGCTGACGGCGGTGCAGCTTTTGCCGACGGCCGAGTTGGCTAATCTGAGTACTCGCTCAGAATACGGTTTTGCTGATTTTGTTTCTTACTCGCTGCCGATCAAACAAACCGTCTCGCTGATCTTCCCGGCCGTGTTCGGCGGATTGGCGCTTTACGGCAAGACGCCTTACTTCGGAGCGTGGAACCCGACTGAGATGGCCGGCTACGTCGGTCTGCTGCCGCTGATTCTGGCGGCGATAGGGTTTACGGTTACGCGCCGGAAGCTTCTCTCAATCTTCTGGCTCGCCGTAATGGCGATGGCGTTGCTGCTGGCGCTGGGCGACCAGACGCCTTTGGCTTATCTGATTTATCGTCTGCCCGTGCTGGGTAAGTTTCGTGCGCCGGCGCGCCACTTCATGGAGATGAGTTTCGCCGTGAGCGTGCTGGCAGGTTTGGGCGTGAACGCTGTCGCCAGGCGGGTAGCGACCAGAGCATTGGTGCTGAAAGTAATTTCCGCAGCCGGGCTGATTGTTCTTGCGGGCCTGGTGGTTTTGTTAGCTCAGCATCGCCATGAATATGCGCTCGCCGAAGGAGGTACAGCGCGCCTCAACGCACTGCCGTGGAGCAACCCTGCGGTGGCAGTGCCTCTGATAGTTTTTCTTCTGGTGTCGTTGGCCGTTGTCTGGTGGCGCAGCCGGCCCGATTCAGTCCTGCGGAAATGTCTGCTCGTCTCAATTCTGGTTGTGGACGTTGCGAGCTTCGGCTGGTTTCTGAGCTGGCGCCAGGACGCACAGCGAAAGGACGTTTTGAATCCGCCCACCGTCACAAACCTGGCGAATGATTTGGCGAGCGCGAATCAACGCATGCTCGCGGTGCGCGGGACCTGGGCCAACGCCAGCGAGGCGCCTCCGAACGTTTCGCGACTCTGGGGACTCGCGAGCGCCGCCGGTTACAGTCCTTTGAGCCCGGCACGTCTCTCCGAGTTACTGTCGATGCGTCCCGATGGCAGCGTCGATCCGGTTTGGAAGCAATCCACCAATCAAGCGTTGAATCTTGCTTCGGTCCGTTATGTCACCGTACCGCGTACGCCGCCGGAAAAAGACACGCAGGGAATTCTTTGGAATACGGATGACCTCGACCTCTGGCTCGGCAACGCAGCTTGCAACACTGCCGCAGGCAAATCGATCAAATTCGATTTCGGCGCGCCACTCGACGCCAACACATTGGGCATCGTCAGTCGCCTGGCATGCTCTACAAGTATGCCGGACGGAGCTGAAGCAGTACGCGTGACGGTGACTGACGGAAACGGAAAGACCGAGACGCAATCACTAATTGCCGGCCGCGACACGGCGGAGTGGGCCTTTGACTGTCCGACGGTGAAGCCGGTGGTTAAGCACCATCGAAGCCAGGTCTTCAGTAACTTCAACGCGAAGATGAACGCGGACACTTGCGATGGACACTTCTACTCGGCGATGTTGTCTTTTAATCAAGTGAAAAATATTCAGCGCCTCGAGTTTGCCTGGGCAGGGCAGACTGAGGCGCTTTCACTCAATAAGGTGACTCTGATCAATCCAACTACGCGGGCTTACATTCCTATCGATCCTTTGTCGGCGCGCGGCAATCAATGGGGATTGGCCGGGGAATCCGCCGACGCCCGTGTCTATGAGAATGCTCGCGCGCTGCCGCGGGCGTGGCTGGCCACCGAGACCGCGATCCTGAAACGTGAGGAAATTCTTACCTCGATTCGCCTGTCGCGATTGCCAAACGGGCTCCCGTTCGACCCGACGCGGACGACGCTGTTGGAAGATCCTGAGGGCACGCTGCCGCCGCAGGCGAGAGACCTGAATGCAAAGGCGACTGTCGTGCATTCAACGGGAAAGACGATGGACATTGAAACTTCTTCCGACAGGCCATCCTTTCTGGTCACCAGTGACATCTATTATCCCGGTTGGCAGGTTTACGTTGATGGCAGTCAGGCGCGAGTTTTTGTCGCCAATTACGCCTTCCGGGGCGTCAAACTTCCGGCTGGCAGGCACAATGTGCATTTTGAGTATGTGCCCGGACGTTTTTATTTCGGGGCCGGAGTCAGCGCTCTTTCATTGCTCATTTTGACCGGATTCCTCGTGCTGCCACGGATGCGGAGGCCAGTAGCGCCAGGGGCCCGGCAAAGTGGTTGACAATCAAAGAAGTGGCAGAATAAACTGCGAATTGCCTCAAAGGATATCGAAACGTGATAACGTGTCGATAACGGAAGCACTTCCTCCAACTGAGTGAAAAACTTTCCGCAGGCTGGGAGTATTACATGAAATTCGCGATTGCATTTTTGATAGTAGCCATGGCGGGGCTGACGGCTTTTGGTCAGGCTCCCACGTTGAGGATTGTCACTGATGATCCCAACTTGCCATCGGATCTGTACTACGGCGATTTGAAGGTCAAACCGTTGCGTCTGCGACCGGGTACGAATACCCGCATCACGATTGACGACAACGACTTCATGATCCAGCAGCATTACATCGACTTTCTCGGGCGCATGCCTGAGCCCGCTGGATTCCAGGGCTGGCTGAATATCCTGGCCAACTGCCCTGCGGGCAGCATTGCCTGCGATCGCATTGAAGTGTCGTCGGCCTTCTTCCGTTCGCCGGAATATCAGGATCGACGCTATTGGGCCTACAGGTTTTATTCAGTGAGCTTTCACCGGCTCCCGAAGTATGCGGAGTTCATTCCTGATGCGAAACGTGTGAGCGGTTTTCTGACCGACGCGCAGTTGGAAGCCAACCGCGTACAGTACGCCAACGACTTTGTGGCGCGGCCGGAATTCGTAGCCGCCTACGGATCGATAACCGATCCGGCAAATTTTGTGGACGCGCTTGCGAATAGCGCGGGAGTGACGTTGCAGGCATCCACCCGCACGCAACTGATTGCGGATTTGACCGGCGGCACAAAGACGCGCGCCCAGGTGCTGCGAGCGATTACTGAAACCACTGAAGTCTACAACAAGTATTACAACGAAGCGTTTGTGGTTAACCAGTATCACGGCTATCTGAGACGCGATCCGGACATTCTTTACCTGAACTGGATTCAGACAATGAATCAGACGGGCGACTATCGCACGATGATCAATGGTTTTCTCAACTCGGCCGAGTATCGCGAACGGTTCTAACCGGTCTACGATAACTTAAGGAATTCAAGCCGGCTTTCACTGAAGGCCGGCTTGATTTTTTAGGCGACAGGCAAGCCGCCTTGCGTCTTGGCGTCTTTTGCGTGAAATCTAATTCTCATGAGTTGATATCTCACGCAGAGGCGCAGAGTCTTGAAGAAAAACCGCAAAGTAAAGGCACTACAGTTTCCAGCCGTCGCTTGCTGAATCCCTTCTTACTTTTTATAGTTCCCCCGTGACTCTTTCCGATCGAGAAGACCCGATTTCAGCGCGCCGCATCAGACAGATCATTCTTGAGCAATCAAAGCGAGCCAATGTCGGACATATCGGTTCGGCCCTCTCTGTCGCCGATCTTATCGGAGTGCTATACGAAAAAATCCTCCGGGTCACGGATCCGGCCGATCGCGAACGCGATCGATTTATTCTCTCAAAGGGTCATGCCGCGTTGGCCGTCTATGCCGTGCTGTTTCTGAAAGACTGGTTAACCAAAGAAGATCTCAACAGCTTTTGCGGGGAAGGCACCAGGCTGGGAGTTCACCCTGAACGCTGTCTGCCGGGCGTTGATTTCTCAACCGGATCGCTGGGTCACGGATTGTCGGTGGGCGCCGGCCTGGGCCTGGCGGCGCGGCTGCAAACATCCACGCGCCGGGTATTTGTGCTGGTTAGTGATGCTGAGTGCAACGAAGGATCATTATGGGAAGCGGTGATGTTCGCCGCGCATCACCAGCTGTCAAATCTGGTGGCGATTATCGATCTAAACGGACAGCAGGCGCTCGGCTATACCGATGAAGTGATGTCGCTGCCGAACATGGGTGAACGTTGGCGCGCGTTTGGCTGGGACGTCCACGAAATTGACGGGCACGATGCTGGCGCGATTGCCGAAACTATAGAAAGTCTTAAGACCGAATCGGGCCCGCCTCACGTGCTGATTGCACGCACGGTTTTTGGCAAGGGCGTTTCATTTATGGAACGCCAGATCAAGTGGCATTACTTTCCGATGTCCGAGCGTGAATACCAACAGGCGATGACCGAGATTGGATCAGCTTCGTGAGAAAAACTTTTGCCAGGACGCTCGCCGAGTTGGCCGCCGCAGATCCGCGTATCCTCCTGTTGACGGGAGATCTCGGCTTTCTGGCGCTGGAAGAGTTCTCCGAAAGATTTCCCGGCCGCTTTCTAAACATGGGAGTCGCCGAACAAAACATGGTCGGGGTGGCGACCGGACTGGCCGAAGACGGCTTCCTGCCTTTTGTTTATTCGATCTCGACGTTTGCTTCAATGCGGCCTTATGAATTCATTCGCAATGGGCCAATACACCACCGGCTCCCCGTGCGCATCGTGGGTGTGGGCGGCGGGTTCGAATATGGCAACGCCGGCGTCACACACTTTGCGCTTGAGGATCTGGGATTGATGCGGCTTCAGCCGGACATAACTTTGATTGCGCCTGCCGACTTTCAACAAACTCGTTCGGCGCTGATGGCGAGCTGGGACATGCCCGGGCCGATCTACTATCGAATTGGTAAAGACGACGAGACGACTGTTCCCGGTTTAGATGGCCGGTTTGAGTTGGGCAGGGCACAAACAATCGCCGAAGGCCAGGACCTGCTGATGATTACCGCGGGGAGTATCGCGAGTGAAGTTGCAGCTGCCGCGGCGACCCTCAGCCGGCAAGGCGTCCATGCGACCGTGATGATTGTTTCCTGTCTGAATCCCGTGCCAGTTGAGGACCTGACGAACGCCCTGTCGCGTTTTGATTTGGCGTTGACTGTTGAAGCCCATTACGTCAACGGCGGTGTCGGATCGCTTGTAGCAGAAGTGATCGCCGAGCACGGTCT
>Ga0134124_10002821_pt1 | contig 14028 bp, 13 predicted proteins | sample KB304_FD_96880 | JGI IMG/M metagenome (GOLD analysis project Ga0134124, IMG submission 96880) | Terrestrial soil microbial communities without Nitrogen fertilizer from Kellogg Biological Station, Michigan, USA - KB3-0-4 | ecosystem: Environmental > Terrestrial > Soil > Unclassified ... | reverse complement strand
GGCAGATCGGTCTTGCCTCGATCGCCGACAAAGAAGAGATAGCCGAGCACCTGCACGGCGTCGCGCTGCTGGCCCTCGCCCAGCAGCGCCGCGACCGGCAGTTCCATGTGCTGGCCCTGCAGGTCGAGCAGTGCGGATTCGACCGCAGTGACGGCATGGATCGTCGTGCGCAAGTCGAATGTCTGCAACCCGCGCCCGCCCGCGTCGCGGTCTGCGAATCGGCTGCGCATCGAATTGAGAATGGCCTGCAGGTTGCCGATGGGCTGGTTCTCGACGAGTTCGCGGGCTTCGTCCAGCGTCTGGCGGATCTTCTCGCCTCCAGGCACCTCGCCGACGCCGGTGTGGCCGGCGTTGTCGGTGACGATGACGATGTTGCGGGTGAAGAAGGGCGCGTGCGCGCCCGAGAGATTCAGCAGCATGCCATCGCGTCCCGCGACCGGGATCACGCGCATGCTTTGAACGATGGGAGCAGGTGACATCATCTCTCGCGACAAGGCTTTCAGGTCACGGGCGCCGGGTTGAACAGCACCAGTGCGTTGTGCAGGTTCCATTGCTCGGCCCAGGTGTGCCGGCGGCCACTGGCCACCTCGAGCATGGCGCGAAACAGCTCCCAGCCGACGTCCTCGACGGTGGCTTCCCCGTCGGCGATCCGGCCGGCGTTGACGTCGATCAGGTCGTGCCAGCGGCGCGACAGCTCCGTACGGGTGCCGACCTTGATCACCGGCACCTCAGCCAGCCCGTACGGCGTGCCCCGTCCCGTGGTGAACACGTGCAGGTTCATGCCGGCGGCGAGCTGCAGCGTGCCGCAGATGAAGTCGCTCGCCGGCGTGGCGGCGAAGATCAAGCCGCGCTGGCCCGGCCGCAGCTTGTCGCCCGGCTTGAGTACGCCGGAAATCGGCGCAGTGCCCGACTTGACGATCGAGCCCATCGCCTTCTCGACGATGTTCGACAGGCCGCCCTTCTTGTTGCCGGGTGTGGTGTTGGCGCTGCGGTCCACGCTCCCGCGCTTCAGGTATTCGTCGTACCAGGCCATTTCCTGCCGAATCCGGCCGGCGACGTCGGCGTCTGCCGCGCGCGCGGTGAGCTGGTCGACGGCATCGCGCACTTCCGTGACTTCGGAAAAGATCACCGTGGCCCCGGCACGCACGAGCAAGTCAGTGCAGAAGCCGACGGCGGGATTCGCCGTCACGCCGGAGAAGGCATCGCTGCCGCCGCATTGCACGCCGACCACGAGTTCGCTCGCGGGCACGGTGATGCGCCGGCGGCGATTCAGCCGCTCGAGGTGCGGCCGCGCCTGCTGCACGATCGATTCCAGCATCGACATCAGGCCGACATGCTGTTCGTCCTGAAGGCACACGACGTCCAGCTCCGGCGCACCATCGGTGGTCGCGAGGGGGATCGTGCCGGGCGGCAGCAGGCGTTCGGGCTGCAGTTTCTCGCAGCCGAGGCTGATCACCATCACCTCGCCGCCGAAGTTCGGGTTGAGCGTGATGTTGCGCAACGTGCGGATAGGGATTGCCGCATCCGGCGCGTCGATCGCGACGCCGCAGCCGTAGGTGTGCTCCAGCGCCACCACGCCATCGACGTTGGGATACTGCGGCAGCAATTCGTTGCGGATGCGCTCGGCCGCAAGCCGCGCGATTCCGGAAACGCATTGCACGGTCTGCGTGATCGCGAGCAGGTTGCGCGTTCCGACCGAGCCGTCCGCGTTGCGGTAGCCCTCGAACGTGTGCCCCTCGAGAGGCGCTGCGGCCGCCGCCTTGCGGGTCGCGATCGGCAGGTCCGACAGCGTCATCGCCTCCGGCATTGCCAGCAAACGCTCGTGCACCCAGCTGCCGGCCGGGATGTTGCGCGCGGCATAGCCGATGGTCACGCCATAGCGCCGCACCGCGCCGCCCTCCGGGATGTCGGCCAGAGCGACCTTGTGCGCCTGCGGCACCTTGTCGCGCAGCACGACCCCGCCGGGCAGCTCGGTGCCGGCGGCAAGGCCGCCGTCGTTTGCGACGATGGCGACGTTGTCCGCGGCATGCATGCCGATCAGGCGGGGGCGGGCGATCTCGGCCATGGTGGCGTTAGGGCCTGTTCACGCTATCTTCCCGAGTGAAGGCCCTAGTCGGCCGTGATCTTGCGCGTTTCGATCAGCTGTTTCCAGCGGGCGTACTCGATGGCCTGGAATTTGGCGAATTGCTCGGGCGTGTTGGCCACGATCTCGAAGCCCTGCGCCACCAGCTTGTCCTTGACCGATGGCTCGTTCAGCGATGCGACGATCGCACCATGCAGCTTGGCCTTGATGTCGGCCGGTAGTCCCTTTGGCGCGGCGACGGCCTGCCACGACTGGACTTCCGCGCCCTTCACGCCTTGCTCGGCCAGCGTCGGCAGGTCAGGCAGCAGCGGGTTGCGCTTTTCGGAAGCGACGCCCAGCGCGCGCACCTTGCCGGACTTGATGTGCTGGATGATGCTGTTGATGTTGACGAAAGCGGCGTCCACCTGGCCGCCAAGCAAGTCGTTGATGGCCGGGCCGCCCCCCTTGTACGGGACGTGCAGGCCCTGGGTGCCGGTCTGCTGCCAGAACAGTTCGGCCGACAGGTGGTCCGAGGAGCCGTTGCCCGAAGAAGCGAAGCTGATCTTGCCCGGCGTCTTCCTCAGCGCGGCCAGCATGTCGGCCACGTTCTTGAGGGGCGATTTCTCGGGCACGACCAGTACGTTGGGCGCTTGCACGGCAACCGTGATCGGGTCGAAGTCCTTCAGCGCGTCGTACTGCACGGCCTTGATGAGGTGCGGCGCGATCACGAAGGGGCCGAGCGAGGACACGAACAACGTGTAGCCGTCGGGCGGCGCGCGCTTGACGAATGCGGCGCCGATGGTGCCCGTGGCGCCGGCCTTGTTATCGATCACCCAGGAGCCGCCCAACTTTTCCTGGAGCTTCTGCGACAGCACGCGGGCGATCGCGTCGGTGGAGCCGCCCGGCGGGAACGGCACCACGATGGTGACGGGCTTTTCAGGGTAGGCGGCGAACGCGCTCGTGCTCGCGGCGAGGGCCAGGACCATGCCCAGCAGAATCTTCTTCACGTGGACTCCTTTTGAATGGACAAACAAGAAGCGAGGCGCCAGGGCGGCACAGGCGCGGGTACGCGCGTCCCAAGCCATCTTCGGCGAAAAACTGTTCAAAGAGATAAGACATCATACAACAGTGAGGTGATGCCAGGCTACTCAATTTCCCGCCGATGCTTCGGGTTTTTTCAGTGACTCGTCAGTCGGAATGGCTGCAGCCGTTGGTGCGCAGCCGCTGGCGGGCCCTCGGCAGTTTCGGCGATCCGTCCTGTGCACGCGACCGGCGCGCGAGCGCCACATTGGCAGATGTTGTACTACGTCTTATCACCGCGGCCCCGGGCTGATCGTCGAAAAACAGGAACGCGTATGCTGGCGCGGATGACTGCGCGCCAAAGACGACACCGCGCCAACGGGGCAGACGGGACAACCCATGCGTCATAGAGAGCGTCACCGATCGGACCGCATCGGGTGGCTTAGAGCCGCTGTCCTGGGGGCCAACGACGGCATCGTTTCGACGGCCAGCCTCATCCTCGGGGTCGCCGCGGGAGGCGCCGCGCGAAGTGCGATCGTGATCGCCGGCATTGCCGGCCTTGTCGCCGGCGCGATGTCGATGGCTGCCGGCGAATTTGTCTCCGTGAGTTCGCAGTCGGACACGGAGGAGGCCGACCTGGCGGTCGAGCGCCACGAACTGGCGACCCAGAACGCCGCCGAACACGATGAGTTGGCGCGCATCTATATGGCCAGGGGGGTCGATCGTGCGCTCGCCGCCAAGGTGGCCGAGCAATTGATGGCTCACGATGCGCTCGAGGCGCACGCGCGCGATGAATTGGGCATCTACAGCTTGATGCGCGCACGTCCCGTGCAAGCGGCGCTGGCGTCGGCCGGGTCCTTCTCGGCGGGAGCGGCGATTCCGTTGCTGGTCGTGTTCCTGGCACCCGCCAGCGCGCTCACCGCCGCGGTGACCGCAACCTCCTTGCTGTTGCTCGTGATCCTCGGCGGTCTCGCCGCGGGCGCGGGTGGGGCGCCGCAGGCAATTGGCGCGCTGCGGGTAGGGTTCTGGGGCGCCCTCGCAATGGCCATCACCTATGGCGTGGGGGCATTTTTCGGCGCCGTCGTCTGACGATCTGCCGGGCCAGACCCATCGAGAGTCATTCAGTTCGGCCAGCGCTGAGTCTTGAATGCCTCGGCCAGATAGTCGATCAACAGCCGGACCTTCGGCAAGACATGCTTGCGGGTCGGGTACATCGCGTAGATGCCGATTTCAACCGAACGGTACTCGGGCAGCACCTCGACCAGCTGGCCCGAGCGGAGATCTTCGGCGATCATGAACGTGGGTTGCAGGATCAGCCCCTGGTGTCCCAGTGCCACGGAGCGGCAAGTGTCGCCGCTGTTGGTGTGCATTCTCGGCGCGACCTTCACCGAGACGTGGCCTTGCGGGCCGTCGAACTCCCACGATTCGCCTGTCGACAGGAGCGTGTAGGCCAGCACCTGGTGGCGGGTCAGCTCCGCAGGCTCTCGAGGTGTCCCGTGTTCCTTCAGATACTGCGGCGTCGCGCACAACACCATGCGTGTAGACGAAAGCTGCCGGCTGACCAGCGAGGAACTGGGCAGGCGCGCAATGCGCACCGCGACATCGAAACCCTCTTCGACCAGGTCCACTATCCGGTCGGACAATGTCAGATCGAGCGCCACGTCCGGATTCGCCGCCATGAATCCGGCCCACAACGAGGCCAGGTGCAACAGGCCGAATGAAACCGGTGCGCTGACTTTGAGCGTGCCGACGGCGTGTCCGCTGCGCGCCGTGACTTCGGCCTCCGCTTCCTCGAGGCCGCCCAGCAGTTCCCGGCAACGTGCGTAGAAGACCTCGCCTTCCTGCGTCAGCGAAAGCGTGCGGGTCGTTCGATGGAGCAAGCGCACGCCCAGCCTGGTTTCCAGGTCCGCGACCTGCCGCGATACCGCGGCCTTGGACACCGCCAGGGCGTCGGATGCGCGAACGAAACTGCCAGCGTCCACGACGGCAGTGAAGGCTTGCATTTCCTGGAATTTATCCATTTTGTCCCGATTTTTAAGACAATCAATTTAACTTTCAGTAGTTTATCTCTTCAACCAGGACATTTAAAGTGCAGTCGTGGCGCGAAAAAACTCCCTTGAACGCGCGCTCCTCCAACATTTCACCTTTCTAACGTCAAAGGAATCGTCATGAAGATCACCGTCATCGGCTCAGGCAACATGGGCTCCGCATTCGTCAAGCAATTGCGCGCCGCCGGCCACCAGGTCCGTGTGACGGGCCGCAACCTGGCCAAAGCCACTGAACTGGCTCGCCAGAACCCGGGCGTCGAAGCCATCGCGCTGCCAGGTGCGGCGGAAGGTGCCGACGCGATCATCGTCGCCACACCGTACGAAGCCGCCGCGGACTCCTTGCGCTCTCTGGGAGACCTGAACGGCAAGGTAGTCCTCGATATCACGAACCCGCTGACTCCCGACTACATGGGCCTGACCGTCGGCCACGATACCTCAGCCTCCGAGCAGATTGCGAAAGCAGTGCCGGGCGCGCAAGTGGTCAAGGGCTTCAACACGCTGTTCGCGCAGGTGCTGGCCGCGGGGCCGGACTTCGGCAACGGGCGCAAGGCCACCGTGTTCCTGGCCAGCGACAGCGATCGCGCCAAGCAGACCGCGCGGGCGCTGGCGGAAAGCATGGGCTTCGAGACCATGGATGCGGGCCCGCTGAAAAACGCCCGTTACCTGGAACCAGTTGCCGGGCTGAATATTTACTTCGGCTACGGCGCCGGGTTGGGCACGGCCGTCGCTCCGGCGTGGCTGCGCAAGTCTTGACACGTTCGAGAAACATCACTTGGGCGCTTGCCCTGCACGAAGATTGACCACCATGGAACGCTTGCCTTCCCTCTTCATTTCCCACGGCGCGCCGACCTATGCGTTGGAACCCGGCCTGGCCGGTGCCCAACTCAATCAGCTGGGAAGCGTCCTGCCGCGGCCGGCGGCGGTCCTGGTCGTGTCGCCGCACTGGATGACACGCCAGCCCGAGGCCACCAGTTCGCCACGCCCTCGCACGATTCACGACTTCGGCGGCTTCGATCCCGCACTCTACGATATGAGTTATCCGGCCGCCGGCCACCCTGAACTGGCGGCGCGTGCCATCGAGTTGATCCGGGCCGCAGGTTGGCAGTCGCCGGCGCTCAATGCCGGCCGCGGCCTGGACCACGGCGCCTGGGTACCGCTGATGCATCTCTATCCGCAGCACGATGTGCCGGTGTTCCAGGTGTCCCTGCCACACAGCCTGGACTCGCGGTCCGCGTTCGAGTATGGCCGCGCGCTCGCGCCGCTGGGCGAAGAAGGTGTGCTGGTCGTGGGCTCGGGCAGCCTCACCCACAACCTGTTCGAGTTTCGTGAGCAACACGCAGGCGAGGCCGAGTACGCGCAGGTGTTCACGACCTGGATTCGCGAAGCCGTGCAGGCGGGCGATGCTACGCGTGTGATTCAGGCGTTGGAGCAGGCCCCGCACGCCGCTCGCGCCCATCCCACCGCGGAGCATTTCCTCCCGCTGCTGGTGGCCCTCGGAGCGGCACGGTCCGTCCTGCCGGCGACGGTACTTTCAGGCGGCATCGTGCACGGTGTGCTGTCCATGGAATCCTATGTGTTCGGCCAGGCAGTGCCGCTGGAAACGCAGCGGCAGCAGGCGGCCGAACATGCATGATTCGGTGGTGGTCCAGCGCCCACAGGGGCAACCCCGCGAGCTGGTCCTGCTGTTCCACGGTGTCGGGTCTTCCGCCGCCGATCTCGTGCCCTTGGCCCAGGTGGCCGCACAAGCTTTGCCTGAGGCGATGGTCGTCAGCGTGAATGCCCCGAATAAGTCCACACTCGGTCGAGGACGCGAGTGGTTTTCGGTGGTGGGTGTCACGGAGCAGAGCCGCCCGCCGCGCGTGGAGCAGGCAATGCCGGCGTTCCTGGCGGCGATCGCCCATTGGCAGCACGAGAGCGGCTTGACCCCGTCGCGCACCACGCTGATAGGGTTCTCGCAAGGCGCCATCATGGCACTCGAAGCGACACAGATCGCGCAAGCGCCGCTGCCGATGGTGCGAGTCGTCGCCATTGCCGGACGATTCGCGCTTCCTCCTCGCCGGGCACCGGCATCGGTTGCGTATCACCTCATTCATGGCGAGGCGGACGCAGTCATGCCGGCGCAACATAGCATCCAGGCGGCCAAGCAGCTTGCCGGCATGGGTGCCTCCGTGACGGTGGACCTGGTGCCCGGGCTCGGGCATAGCATCGACGCACGAGTCGGTGCGCTCTTGCGCAAGCGGCTGACGTCAGCCGAATAGGGCAAGCCCCGGGCGGCGCTCAGCCTTTCTTCAGGCACTCGCTCATGAATGCCTTGCGCTCGTCGCCCTTTTTGCCCTTCGCCTCGGCGTTGCAAGCCTTCATCTTGACCTGCTGGGGCGTTTCCTTCTTCGCGCTCAGGCAGTCCTTCATGAAGGCCTTGCGTTCATCGCCCTTCTTGTCGCCGGCTTCCTTGTTGCATGTCGCCATCTTGGTCTGTTGCTTGGTTTCGGCCGCCTGGGCTGCCCCGAACGCCAGGCTCAGACCGACGAGCGCAGCAAATAGAACTTGTTTCATGGCAGATCCTTCGAGGTTATTGATTGAAACGGCATTGCAGCACAGCATCCGGCGCCCGGCAAGCGCGCAAACGCAGACCGGCTCATCATGAAAACAAGGTCGTCCTCGGACTCATCGCGAGGTTCATTGGCCCATCACGCGTTCACCAGCGCCCGATCCAATGCCGCGGCCACCAGTGGCGCATTCCGCCCGAGCATGTCCAGGTGGCCGCCAGGCACCTCGACCACCGTCAGCCCGCCACGCACGACGCTCTGCCAGAACGGCAGCGGGTCGAAATATCCCCCGATCTGATCTTCGGCGCGGATGTACAGGACCGGGCCGCCGTCATACGGCTGCGGCCGGTAGGCCCCCATCGCTGCCATCATCTTGTCGTAAACCTGCAGCGGCGCGGGCGGCGGCGCGGCATCGGTGGCTTGCGGCTGGCGCAGCCGTTCGATGTGCGACTTCAACGTATCGGTGACCCTGCCGGCCAGGTAGCCGGGAAGTTGCGACGCCGGCAGTTTGCCGAGCTTGCGCCAGGCGCGGTTGCACCAATGCATCATCCACGCGCTCCAGGGCCGGTCCTGCTCGACATACGTGTCGAGCAGGACGAGGCAGCTGGTCTGCTCGCCGGCGCGCTGCAGCTGTTGCGCCATTTCAAACGCCACCAGTCCGCCGAACGAGAATCCGGCGATCTCGTAAGGCCCCGTGACCTGAACTTTGCGCATCTGTTCGACATAGCTCGCCGCGATTTCCTCCACGCGCTGCAGCGGCGGCCGCTCGCCGTCCAGGCCCTGTGCCTGCAGCGCATAAACCGGCCGCTGGCTGTTGAGCGCCCCGACCAGCGACCAGCACTCCATCACCGAGCCGCTCAGGCCATGCACGAGAAAGATGGGAGTGCCGGTGCCGGCCCGGATGGGGACGGGCATCGCCAGCGACGGCAGTTGCGCACTGTCGGCGATGGCCGCTGCCAGCCGCCGTATCGTGGGCGCGACCAGCAGAATGGCCAACGGAAGCGCCCGCCCGGTCAACTGCTGTACCTGGGCGAGCAGGCGGGCCCCCAGCAGCGAATTGCCGCCCAGCTCGAAGAAGTTGTCCTCACGGCCGATCGGCGCGAAGCCGAACAGGCTCTCCCACTGCTGCTGCAAGCAGGCTTCGATTTGTTCGCGCGATTCGATGCTGGCCGGCAAGGCGTTCGTCTCGTCGCGCAGCCCCGGATGGCTGCGGATCGCCTCCAGGCAGGCGGGATTGCGCAGCGAGGCCGCATTGACGATCTGCACGCCATTGACCGCGTTGCGCGCGGCGGATTCGGACAGCTTGCCGTTATGCGTTGCCGGTAACCCGTCGACGGCGATGATGCGGTCGGGGACGTGCGCCGGAGACAGGCGCCGCGCCAGCTCGCGGCGCACGTGGGCCACCAGTTCCGCCGTCAGCGCGGCGCCCTCGCGCATCACCAGCAGCAGCACGATGCGCTGCGTGAATCTCTCCGACGGCTTGCCGTTGGACGAGCCCTGGCGTACACGTTGCTCGACCGCCATCGCCTCCTGGATCTGCGGCATCGTCTTGATCACGCGGTAGATCTCGGCCGGAGCGACCTTGATGCCGCCCACATTCAATACACCATCCGAGCGGCCATGCATCCGGGCCGATCCTTGCGGCGAAAACTCGATCAGGTCGCCATGCGTCCAGGCGCCCGGGTTCTGGGAGAAATAAGCGCGGTGGAAGCCGCTGCCGTCCGCGTCCCCGAAAAATCCGAGCGGCCGCGACGGGAACGGATTGGTGCATACCAGTTCACCGACGCCAGCCGCGCGCTTGCCGTCTTTCCAGGCCTGCACATCCATGGCCAGGCTCTTGCATTGCGCTTCGCCCGGATAGACCGGCAGGTTCGGGTTGCCCAGAACAAAGCAGCCGATGATGTCGGTGCCGCCCGAGATCGACTGCAGCGGCAAAGGCTTGACGTGGTCCCGGACCCACTCGAACTGCTCGTCGTAGAGCACCGAGCCGGTCGAGAGCATCGCCCGCAGCGCGCCAAGGTCGAGCTGCCGGCCGGGCTGAAGGCCCGCGTCCTCGCACATCCTGAGGTAAGCGGGACTGGTGCCGAACACGGTCACGCCCTCGTCGGCGACGAGCCGCCACAATTTGTCGACCGTGGAGATCGGGCCATCGTAGGTCACGATCTCGACCCCGGACGCCAGCGCCGACAGCTGCCAGTTCCACATCATCCAGGCGCAGCTGGTGTGGAAGTACATCCGGTCGCCCGGCCGCAGGTCGGTGTGCAGCCGGTGCTCCTTCAGGTGCTCGAGCAGGGTGCCGCCGGCGCCGTGCACGATGCACTTCGGTTTGCCCGTGGTGCCCGAGGAGAACATGACGAAGAGCGGATGGTTGAACGCGAAGCGCCGCCACGCAAAGGGCCCGGCCTGGCCGGCCGCCATCAGCTCATCCATCGCATGGACCGGCAGCTTGACCGCCGCCGGCAAGGCTCCCGCGTCGAGCCGGATCACCGCCTGCAGCGACGGCAGCGCTGCGGCCAGTTCCGCCGCATTGGCCGCCAGCGAGATGCCGCTGTCGAAGGCACGCGGCTGGACGTGCGCGAGCAGCAGCCGTGGCGCGAGCGGTGCGAACCGGTCGAGCAGCGCCTCCACGCCCATCTCGGGCGCCGCGGTCGACAGGGTTGCACCCAGCGCCGTGACGGCAAGCGCGGCAATTACCGCCCGGTCGTCGTTGCGCATGACGCCGACCACCCGGTCTCCCTCGCGCAGTCCCAGCGCCGCCAGCGCCTGCGCCAATCGCGCTACATGCTCGCGCAGTTCGCCCCGGGTCCAGCGCACCCGCTGTCCATCCGCGTGGCAGGCGGTGAGCGCAGGTGCGCTGGCCGCCGCCACTGAAAGATTGAGCAGGTTGTCGGCATAGTTCAACTGCAGTTGCGGGAAGAAGCGCGCATGTTCGCAGTCGTCGCCCACGCAGGCTGGTTCGGCGCTGCCGTGCCAGTCGATGGTGGCCCGCGTCCAGTCAAGCAGGCAGCGCCAGAACGTCGGGTACTCGCGCACCGAGAAATCGTGCAGCGTCGCATAGTCGTGGAATATCCGGCCTGCGTACTTCTGCAGTTCGGCGGTAAACGCCGTCATTTGCGAGGCCGCGCTGCTTCCCGGTGGTCCCGAAAATATAGGAACGCGTTCAGCCTCCCCGCTCGTTTTCGCGCGGGCCAACGCAGCCCGTGCGGGGTCGATCACCCCTTGCGGATGACTTGGTGAGTTGGGACGATGCAAAGGTCGCGCATTGAATCCGGGCGTGGGAACGAGACCTGGTAATGAGCGCGAATCGCGAAGACCTTTGTTTTCGCCGTTGAACTGCACGAGTTGCCTCCGAACACGTGCAACACACTGTATCGACGCCCCCGGCGCGGCACCATAGCGCGTTCGGACTATGCGGCGCCTTCCTACAAACGGTCGGACGCCGCTGTCCGCTGATGTTCGCCGCCCGCTCCAGGCGTGAAGCGATGACCTCGAGCCTAAAGCGAACTCAAGCGTTGTACTGCTTGCCGCTTGCCCAAACTCCTCAATGCGGCGATGGCCTGCAGCTGACTTGCCCGTGGCCGCGACTTGCCCTGCTCCCAGTGATAGACGCTCTGCGCCGACACGCCGAGCAGGGCGCCCAGTTCACGGGCGGACAATCCGAGCCGCTGCCTGCGTGCGGCCAGCCCCTTGGCGCTGAACCGGACGCGCCGCTCGGTTTCTCCCTCGTCGGGAACCGACTCCGCGGCCCCGGACTTGAGCTGCCTTTTCAGCTGCCGTTCGACGTCTGCCAGGCGCTTCTTCAATGCCGCGATATCACTGCGATATTGGGCGCCATGTTTTTTGAGTGGCTGCGTCTCTCCCCTGACTTCCTTGCGCGCGATCCGCGCTATTTCACTTTTCAGGACGGTGCCGATATTTGCCATTTTGTGGATTTCATTAAAGAAGAGCACAGATAGTATCCGATGATGCCCACCGCCCGGGCGCCAGCGTCAGGAAGCAGGGGTGAGACAGGCAAGCGTCACCATGCAGCCTGGCGGTGCGCTCACGGGAATGATGCGCGCGCCTGAATAGGGCGCGGCGCCCGTCTCGAGCAGTATGTCGAAGGTGCCCGAGCGGTTCCTGGCGCAGCGGATGCGCGGATTGCCGGACGCGAGCCCCGTCCCGGCCGCCTTCCAGAACGCTTCCAGCGCAGTCCAATAGAAAAAAAATTGGCGCGCAGGATCATTTCCAAGTTCGGCTTCGCGGCGCCTGGCTTCCGGCAGCGCCACGAAGCGGGCAAGCAGGTCGAAATCGGCCGCGGCCGCGTCGATCGATGCCACGTCGATGCCGATGGGACCGGCCTGAGAGACGGCGACGGCCACGGCCTCGCGGCAGCGCGAGTGGCTGAAGCATATGGCGTCTGCCGCCCGCCCTGCCAGGACGGGTTTGCCGCTGGCCTCATGGGATATGACGATCTCAGGAGGAGCGAGGGCCAATGCCTGAGCGAGTGCCGCGCGTCGCAGTGCATGTGCCAGCACGAAGGCCCGGCAGTCCGCCGCCATCCGGAATTGCCGCGACCGGCGCTGTTCCGTCTCGTCTAGCAACGGCGCGAGTTGCGCCCACTGCGACTCTCGCAGCTGGGCCGGCTGCGCTGTCCAGACCTGCACGCCGTACTCTTTCATTTCAGCGATGCGCGCCGCCGCGAGCGCGGTTTGCACAGCAGCGCCGGGCGATGGGGCCGTCATCATTGGCCGAGTGTGCCATGCGGTGCCGGACTCCTGTTCCACGAATGGCTGGCTCACGCTCGAGTCCATGCGGTGCTACGCTGTGCGAATGAAGCGCCGCACCTTGCTCTTGCGCTTGCTGCCCGCCGTCGGCGCAGCCGGTGCGCTTGCGCAAAACGCCCCCGTAGCGCGGCCGCTGACCAAACCGATTCCCTCGTCGAACGAACAGATTCCACTGGTCGGGCTGGGGAGCTGGATCACATTCAACGTGGGCAACGACCGGCCGGCGCGCGAACAGTGCGTCGAAGTCATGCGCGGCTTCTTCGCGGCAGGCGGCCGCCTGATCGACTCGTCGCCGATGTACGGATCGTCCCAGGGGGTGATCGGCGAAGGATTGCAAAAGCTGGGCGCCCAGCGGCAGGTTTTTTCGGCCGACAAGGTGTGGACCTCGTCCAGGGGCTCGCCGCAGATCGAGGCATCGCGCCATTTCTGGCAGATCGCTCGATTCGATCTGCTGCAGATCCACAACCTGCTGGCCTGGCAGGAACAATTGCCGCTGCTGCAGGAGATGAAGGCCGCAGGCCGGCTGCGTTACGTGGGGATCACGACTTCGGAAGGCCGGCGGCACCGCGATATGGAACAGATCATGCGCAGCCATCGCATCGACTTCGTCCAGCTGACCTACAACCTGGTGGACCGCGAGGCCGAGCAGCGGCTGCTGCCGCTGGCGCAAGAGCGTGGCATCGCCGTGCTGGCGAACCGGCCGTTCCGCGAAGGTGCGCTGCTGCGCGAATTGCAGCGGCGTCCGCTGCCGGCCTGGGCGGCCGAGATTGCCTGCACCAGCTGGGCGCAGATCGCGCTGAAATTCATCGTTTCGCATCCGGCGTTGACCTGCGCCATACCGGCCACCAGCAGCGTCGCCCACGTGCGCGAGAACATGGCGGCAGCGTCGGGACCGATGCCCGACGAGGCTTTGCGCCGGCGCATGGCGGCCGAGGCCGAGAAATCCTGATGACGGAGTGGTGGACCTACCGGCTCTCCAGTTTCCTGCTGTTCTCTCCCAGGATCTACTGGCGCCTGGTCGAGTCGTACAACCGCGACATCTGGCCGGCGCAAGCCGTTGCGCTTGGCGCAGGACTCGTGCTGCTGTGGCTGGCCGCGGTTCCACGTTACGGCGGAGCGCGGATCGTCGCAGCCATCCTCGCCCTCGCGTGGTCGTCGGTCGGCTGGGCCTTCCATTGGCAGCGTTACGCCACCATCAACTGGGCGGCCACCTATTTCGCCGTGGCGTTCTGGGTCGAGGCGTTGCTGCTGATCTTGCTTGGAGTTTTTCGGCCCGGTCGTCCCGCACCGGAGCCCAGCCGGCGCCAACGGATCCTCGGGTTGACGTTGGCCGTTTGCGGCCTGCTGCTGTACCCGCTGGCCGGTCTGCCCGCCGGACGTCCCTGGGCCCAGGCCGAAGTGTTCGGCGCGATGCCAGAGCCGACCGGCTTGGCAACACTTGGCCTTCTGCTCGCCGGCGGCCGGCCCCATGCCAAATGGCTGTGCGTCCTGCCGGTGCTGTCGCTGGCGCTCGGGATGGCGACGCTGTGGCTGCTTTCGAGCTGAGGCGCGTGCAGGTCCTCAGTCGAGCAACGCGCGCCTGATCG
>Ga0134124_10002820_pt1 | contig 14030 bp, 13 predicted proteins | sample KB304_FD_96880 | JGI IMG/M metagenome (GOLD analysis project Ga0134124, IMG submission 96880) | Terrestrial soil microbial communities without Nitrogen fertilizer from Kellogg Biological Station, Michigan, USA - KB3-0-4 | ecosystem: Environmental > Terrestrial > Soil > Unclassified ... | reverse complement strand
TTTATTGCGGCATTCCCTATCCTGTGAATCCTGTCCATCCCTGTTCAAGCTCTTATGTATTGGCGGGTCTGCGCTTCCGCTCCTAAGAGTAATCAACAGGGACGGACAGGATGAACAGGATAGGAGCGAGAGTCTTTATTGCGTCATTCCCTATCCTGTGAATCCTGTCCATCCCTGTTCAAGGTCTTAGGCTGAACTCTACCTTCTCCTTGCGACCGTCTCAAATCGTGCGCTATACATTGCTCTCCGCCCAAAGGGAGGTGCGCAATGCGATTGATCTTCGCCGCTACGATTTTGCTTGCGGGTTTTTTTCCAGCAACCGCTCAATCACCGGTCCCGGTTGCCAAAGAGCCACGCCATCATCTGAAATTCGAAAACAAATACGTGCGAGTCTTTGACGTAGTCGTGCCGCCGGGAGACGCCACTCTGTTTCACATCCACGCGAATGACTATGCTTTCGTTTCGATTGGGGACGCCAAACTAAAAGCCGAGGTCCTGGGCAGCCCGGCTGGCGACCTCATCTTAAAGGACGGCGAAGCTCGATTCACAAAAGGCCCTATCACTCACCGCGTCACCAATGTGAGCAGCACTCCATTTAGAAACATAACCATCGAGATCCTTGGCTCCCCGGGCCGAGCAGCGCCCTCGAAGCCCGACACAGCGCCCGGGTTGACGACTGTCCTCGACAACGACCGCGTTCACATTGAACGATTGGTGCTGGCGCCCGGTCAGTCGACCAGCCTGCACACGCACGGGTTATCCGCGCTCAGCGTCTTCGTGACCAAAGCGAAGGTACGCGTTGATTCGCCCGGGCAGAAGCCGCAAACATTCAATTACAAACCGGGCGATTTTCGCTGGCGCGACGCCCCAACCACTCACACCCTCAAGAACATTGGCTCGACTCGCTTCGAAGCGGTGGGCATCGACTGGAAATGATCTCGGAGAAGCGAAGAGAACCGATGCGCTCCAAAGCGGAGTCAGTGGCGTCCCTGCAGGATCAAATCATAAACTGCCGGCTTTGCCCGCGCCTCGTCGAGTGGCGAGAAAACGTCGCGCATGAAAAAGTTCGGCGCTTTGCGGATCAGGAATACTGGGGCAGGCCCGTGCCGAGTTTTGGCGACCCGAAAGCTCATCTCCTTGTAATCGGCCTCGCTCCCGCGGCGCACGGAGGCAATCGAACGGGGCGCATTTTCACCGGCGATCGAAGCGGCGATTGGCTCTTCCGAGCGTTGCACAAAGCCAGGTTCGCTAATCAACCCGCTTCAGTAAATCGCGAGGACGGTCTGCGCCTGCGAGACTGTTACGTCACTGCCGCGGTTCGATGCGCGCCGCCGCAGAACAAGCCGATGCCCGCGGAAGTAGCAAACTGCCGCCCTTACCTGCTTCGGGAACTTGAATTACTAACGCGCGTCAGGGTGATCGTAGCACTCGGCCGGCTGGCCTTCGACGCCGCGACCGCTTCGGTAGGGTTGGCGGCCGGCTGCAAAACACGTCCGCAATTTGGACACGCCGCCGAGTGCGAATTGTCTGGCGGCCTTACCTTGATAGCGTCGTTTCATCCGAGCCAGCAAAACACTTTCACAGGACGACTAACCGAGCCGATGTTCGATCGTGTGTTCTCGCGCGCCCGCGAAATCGTCGAGCAAAATAAGCCACAGATGAACACAGATAAACACCGATAAGAGAAGGGCCGAATCCGTGTTCATCTGTGTTCATCTGTGGCTTATTCTCTCCAGAGTACCGAAATTGGGTTGGAGGATTCACAATGAAAAGAGTCTCAGCTTTGCTTCTAACACTCGTTTTGATTTCAGGCGTGTTGTTCGCACAAGCCCCGCCAAAGGAAACGGTCTTAATCAAAGCCGGGCGGCTAGTTGATGTGCGTACCGGTCGGGTGCTGACCGATCAGGCCATTCTGATTGAAGGCGACCGCATAAAGGACGTCGGGCCAACGCAAGCCGTCTCATCTCACGCCCCGGCAACCGCGCGTGTCATCGACCTCTCAAATTCCACGGTCCTTCCGGGACTGATTGACTGTCACACGCACCTGACATTTGACCCCAGTCATAACGGTTATGCGGCTCTCGGGATTTCTGTTCCGCGCGAGGCCCTGTATGGCGCCAAGAACGCGAAAGTGACTCTGGAAGCCGGTTTCACGACGGTTCGAAATGTCGGCGCCGGCGGGTATTCCGACGTTGCGCTGCGCGACGCGATCGATGCCGGCGACGTGCCCGGCCCGCGCATCAACACGGCCGGGCCTGGGATTGGCGTCACCGGAGGTCACTTCGATAACAGCCTTCTCGCTCCTGAATTTCATTTCACCGCTGAGGGCATCGCGGACGGCGTGCCCGCGGCGATCGCCAAAGTGCGCGAGGAAGTCAAATACGGCGCCGATGTAATCAAGATCTCGGCCACCGGGGGCGTGCTCTCGAAGGGCGATTCACCCGAAGCGACTCAGTTCAGCGACGAGGAGATTCGCGCGATAGTGATCGAAGCGCATCGCCTCGGCCGCAAGATAGCCGCTCACGCGCACGGCGCTGCAGGAATCAAACAAGCCGTCCTGGCCGGAGTCGATTCAATCGAACATGGATCATTCATCGACGATGAAGCAATCCGCCTGATGAAAGAGAAAGGCGCCTACCTCGTTCCGACTCTCTACCTTAGCGATTGGTTTATCGAGAACTATCAGCGCCTGCGCGTGCCTGAATTCATGGTCGAGAAAGCCAAGGTTGTTATGCCCGCGGCGCGCCGGAACATCGCGCGCGCGTTCAAGGCCGGCGTCAAGGTAGCCTTCGGCACAGATGCGGCGGTTTATCCCCACGGGCTGAACGCTCGCGAATTTGCAGTGATGGTGAAGCTCGGAATGACTCCGATGCAATCGATTCAAGCGGCGACCGTGAACGCGGCGGATTTGCTCGGCTGGTCGGATCGCGTCGGCTCGATCGAAGCGGGCCGCTTCGCCGATATCGTCGCGGTGAGCGGTGATCCTCTCGCCGACGTGAGCGCTCTCGAACACGTCTCGTTTGTGATGAAGGGTGGCCAAGTTGTCAAACGCTAGCCCGCGCGCGGCGGTAGTGACGCGGTCATAGTATGTACTCCTGCTATCGCGTTGTTCCTCCGCGTCCTCGGCGTCCTCTGCGGTTAATCCCCGGTACCGATCAAGAAAACCGCAGAGGACGCCGGGGACGCAGAGGATCATTTCGCGAAGCCAATCGCTTGCGACATCAACGCGGTTGCTGTGACAATCAAGTCTGATTTCAACGGAGGTCCGACACACGCGTGCCCGAAAATCTAGTCGAGTTGCAAAACATCGAGGAGTTCAACCAGGCGCTGCGGGAATCATTCAAGCGACCTGTCCTTTTGTTCAAACACAGCCTTACCTGTCCAATCAGTTCGCGGGCATTTTACGAACTCCAGGCTTTTTTGAAGAAAGCGGACCCGAGCATCAGCTACAGGCTCATCAAGATTCAGAACGCATATCAGGTCTCGAACGAAGTTGCCTCGAGATTGCAGCTCCGGCATCAATCGCCACAAGCCATTCTTGTGCGTGACGGCCGAGAGGTTTGGAATGCGTCTCATTCCGATATCACCAAATCCTCGCTCGAAGAAGCAATTCGAAATGTTGGTCAATGACTCCCTTGACCATCTCGAGCATCCACGGTAATCATCCGGTGACGTGATAAGAGAAAAGCTCAGACCTCACATTGAAAAGCTGCTCCTTGCCCTCATCTTTGTAGCGCTTGCCACCTCGACGATCCTTTGGACTCTGAGAGACAAGACCCCGCCCGCGTGGGACCCTTCCGATCACATCCGATACGCCTACGATTATTATCGGTTGCTTGCGCACGCCGACTTCTCGGGCTTTGCGCGAGAGTTCTTTGTCACCCCGCACTTTTATGCTCCGTTTGTTCACCTGGTAAGCGCCGCGGTGTTTGTAGCATTCGGCGCATCCAGGCTTACCGGCATCGGTGTCAATTTGATCTCACTCGCGGCCATGATATGCGCGGTTGCGTCGATTTCGCGTCGTTTGTTTGCCAGGCAGGATTCCACAACCGACGCACCCGAGACACAAACTCAAATTGCCTTACGCGTTCTGCCGGCGCTCCTTGCGTGTTGCTATCACTTCAGCGCGTGGCTGGTGCATGACGCCTTCCTTGACTTTCCTTTGACCGCCGCTGTGACGGTTGCGTTCGCGCTCCTGGTACGCGCCGACGACTTCAAGGTGAGGCGTTACGGGATCGCTTTTGGCCTCGCGGCGGGAATCGGCATGCTTGTGAAGCAGACCTTTGCATTCTTCTTCATCTTGCCCGCGCTGCTCGTCCTGTTTCGCGTATTGCGTACGCGCGACCGTCGCGCAATCTTGAACCTCGCACTCGCGGTTCTGATTTTGATCCTGGTGGCGGCGGTCTGGTACCTGCCGCATATGCATGACGTGATTGAAATCTATCGCGAGAATCAGCGGGCGGCGGTGAGCGAAAACGAAGCGCCGCTGTTCACCTTCGATTCGAATTTCTTTTACATCCACGCGCTCCTGAGCATGCAGATGCAATTGCCGTTTGCGATCTTATTCGTCGCCGGCGTCGTCTACTCGCTTGTGCGCTGTCGCAGACAGAGTCTGATTCTTTTTCTGTGGCTGCTGAGCGGCGTTGCAATATTTGCGCTGGTCGCCAACAAAGATGTGCGTTACACCGTGCCCGTTCTTCCGGCGGCCGCGATTCTGTCTACTTGCTGGCTGAGAGAGTTCAAGCCGAATGGCGCGCGAATACTGAGCACCGTGAAACTGGCTCTGGTAGCCATTGTCGCGGCGTGGGCGCTGGTGAGCTTCTTCAACGCACAGTGGCCGGCAGCGGGCTACGGCACCGCGATCGACACGCCGCGTTATCGTTGGATGGTATATTCACGAAACTACTACGGCTTCGACCACCGCCCGCTCAACGACGATTGGGGGGTCCCTGAAATCGTTCGAACCATTTCCACTTCTCATCAGCAGGATACGAATGGGGCCCACGCCGAAGCACAGCACTCGTCACCGGTTCTCGGAGTTGTGGTCAATCTGCCTTATTTGAATCCGTCGAGCGTCGCGCTCTATTCGCGTCTTCTCAGCAGCGGGCGCGCGGCGCCTCCTCTGATAGACGTGCGCTGGGTGGTTGAGCCGTCGATGCTCGATCGGATCCCCGACTGCGACTTCCTGTTGGTGCGCACGGGTCTGGACAAGGCTGACTGGGTGGCGCCGGTTGAAAGAGAAGTCGAGCGATTGATAAGAGACCACCCGGATGAGTTCATCCGGGAAGCAAGTTTTCCGGTTCCGATCAAAGATGCCGAGGCGATAATCTATCGGCGCCAGAAGCCCTGATGAAGGTGGACGAGAACGAATGACCTCCAATGCAGTTTGGACAGAGCCCGGCGCCGATTCTTTACCGGCCACGCTCCCGACAAAGAAGGATTTCACGCGTCGCGAGTGGGACCTCATTCAGAAAGTCCGGACGCCGGAGCAGGTACAGCAATTCCTGCGGAGGATTCCCTACAATCGAGAACTGGATGGGCAAACCTGCTATTCATTTCGACGCGCCTTGCAGGAGAACACCGCGCATTGTCTGGAGGGCGCGCTGATTGCGGCGACGATCCTCGAGCAGCATGGATATCCGCCCGTCCTGCTGAGTATTGAGTCTCAGGACAAACTCGATCACGTATTGCTGCTCTTCAAACGAAAAGGAAGGTTGGGCTCGGTGGCTCGCTCACGCGATCTTGGATTGCACGGGCGCAAACCGGTTTTTCGAACCGTTCGCGATTTAGTGATGAGCTACTTCGAGCAATACGTCGACAGCACCGGGCGAATCACGGGCTACGGCACTGCCAGTCTGTATGAGTTAGGACGCTACGACTGGAGGTTCTCGCCGCGCAATGTGTTCAAAGTCGAGCGGCATCTGCAGGACATGCCGCACCGTCAAATCCACTCATCCGACGCTCGCTATGAAAGGGCAAAACGGCGATACCTCGATTTCCGTGGCCGGCACCCGGACCGCTATCCTGACTACTTTTCTAACAGCAATCTCTGGCTATCGTGAGATCAAGAAGCCTTATTCAAAAGGATCAGCACCGAGAAGAACGCGTTGTTGAGCGTGTGAATCATTACACAGGGCAGGATGGACTTCGTTCTGGCCCTCACCACCGTGAGCGCGAGGCTAAGCATGGTGAGTCCGGCTACCGACACCCACGCGCCCCAGTACTGAAGCACATGGACCCCTGAAAACAACAGAGTAATTACTATCACGGTAGCGACCAGGCCGAGATGTTTTCGCATTGACGCGAACAGCACCCCTCGATAGACAGTTTCTTCGACAATGGGCGCGGTAAAAGTCGCCAGCGCGGCGATGGCAACCCGCACGCTTTGAGACGACTTCAGCAACTCGGCGAAGGAATTCTCTTCCGATTGCGGCAGGACTTTTACCAATCCCTGATCGATGATGAGCAGCGCGATAATGACGCAAGCCGAAAACACCACCCAGTACCAGACGGATCGACCTGCCCAGCTCCAGCCCAGGCTCCTCCAGAACGGCCGCGTTCCAAGCCGCGTCACGACTGCCCAACAAACCGCGATCGTTACTGCGTGCGCCAGGATTGTAGACAGCACCTGGACTAGCAGAAGATTTGGCGACTTGAGCCACTCCAACATTTCGTCTTTTGAGGATAGAAGCGGGACCGGAGCGTTGCGCACTTTTTGAATGACATACCACGCAATCACGGTGATGATCGGGATCACGATAATCGCGGCTACGCTGGCAACCCAGACGCCTATTCCGGTTGCTGCGCCCCAGTGCGGACGGTCGGGGTCGATCACTTCAGCGACCGAATCATCTGCCGAAGCATTTGCCAAAGTATCCGCCGAACCCGGCCCCGGACGTTGCCCCACGTCGTACCCTGCGCACCTGAGGCACAGCCCGTTCACTTCAAGCCCATCGTTACCGAGCGTCGCGCCGCACACCGAGCAGCTCTTGGAAGTCGTGATCTGATCAACCATCGTTATGTAGAAGTATCACTCTTTGTCCGCGAGCGGCAACAGACAATCGGCCTTTGTCTAATGACGACGGGTGTGATTAAGAGCGGGACTTGAGCCGGGAACCGCCCGCGACTCTTCGCCGGAGGAAGTATCCTGAGAATCCCTGGAACCCCGTAAGGGTAGAATGTCTATAGTGGCGAGTTCCCGATGTTGTCAACCCCGTAGGGGTGGAATGTCCCTGCGCTCAACTTGTATTCCGCTCCTAACGGAGCTCGGAAGTCCACGTCGGCGTCCGTAACTATAAAGATCGCACCCCTACGGGGTTGCCGGGCGGAACGCTCGATACCCCGCTCTGAATTCCGGGTGACCTAAGTCCCACCCAAGTCCCACGCTAATCACACCCAATGGCAACCATAGCTTGAGTAGCAAACATTCCCCACTCGACTAAACCCTTACGCGTCGAGGTTCGCTCGGGTCGTCACTATGGATGCGAAGATTCGATTGGATAGCGGCGCGCGTCCGGCTGATAAGTTCAGAGAGATTCCTTTCCGAGTATTCGCTTGTCTCGATCGGCTCTCCGATTATCACGTCGACCTTGCCGGGCCTTGGCGCAAGCGTCGTCTTGGGCAGGAGCTGGAATGTGCCTTGAATTGAAACGGGAACGATAGGAACACCGGCGCGCACGGCTATCTTGAAAGCGCCGTGCTTGAACTCCTGAAGATTGCCGTCCGGCGTGCGGGTTCCTTCGGGAAACACCGCAAGCGACTTCCCTGCGCGCACGCCTTCGATTACTTTTCGCAGGCTCTTAGCGGTCTTCCGAGGGTCGCTGCGATCGATGGGGAAATTGCCCGCCGTCCACAAGTGCCACCCCATGAACGGAATGTAAAACAGTTCCTTCTTAGCCATTATCCGAAACTGAAACGGCAGGTAGGCAAACAGCGCCGGCGTATCGATCAGACTGGAGTGGTTCGCCATGTAAACGTAAGTCTTGTCCGCGCGCACATTCTCAGTTCCACGCACGCGGATACGCGCAAAGATGCTCCAGGCTACGAGCCGGCACCACCACCGCGCGCACCAGTGCTGCATCGCGCCGGTTCGATCGAAGGGCCACAGCAAAAGCGACACGGTAGCCATCACTACCGTGTGCGTGTACCAAAGCAAATTGGCAAACGGCGCCCAACAATACACCAAAATGGTCTTCAGCTTATTCACTGCGATCTTGTAGGGGCGGCCCTCCGTGGCCGCCCCTCTTGCAGAATTGGATCCAGGCCTCGTATCGAGGGGCGGCCACGGAGGGCCGCCCCTACATGTGGTCGTGTTTCTAACGAATCAGCGGCGACGCAAGAAGCAGCATGATGATCGACTTTGCGTCATCTATCTCACCCGCACGCATGCGTGCCAACGCGTCTTCGAAGGACATCCTCACAACTTCGATCTCTTCATCGTCGTCCAAATTCTGCGCCGATTGCTCGAGCCCAGTAGCTAAATATAAGAAGATCCGCTCAGTGCAATAGCCCGGCGCTACGTTGAACTCACCGAGCTTTCTAAGGTCACGAGCGCGATAACCCAGTTCTTCTTCAAGCTCACGCGCCGCGGTTTCTTCGGGCGTCTGGCCCGGCTCGATTCGACCGGCGCAGATCTCGAGCGAATACCGATCGAGCGGGTAGCGCCACTGCCGAACAAGGGCCACGCTCCCGTCCTCAAACACTGGAAGCGCTCCGGCGCCGCCGTTGTGGTGAACAACTTCAATCTCAACCTCACCCTTCGCTTCGGAGTTGAAGCGGCTCAGTGAAACATCGAACACCCTTCCGCGATGAATGTAGTTTCGATTGATCAACTCGTGAGACATCAGGGGTCCTTTGAAACGTGATGCGTGAAACGTGATCCGTGATCCGTGATTCGTGATCCGTGATTCGTTTCCACTGAATCTCTCACGCATCACGTATCACGTTTCACGCATCACGTTTCACGCATCACGCATCACGTTTCATTCAACATCGCGATCTGTGAGTCCTCTTCTTCCATCAGTCTTTTGACTTCGCCGACCAGATGCAAGGACCCCGCGACGCACACTAGTCCGTCGCGCGTACTCACGCTGCGAGCCCACGAGAGCGCCTGCTTGACGGTTTCCGTGAAGATCACGTTGCGAGCGCGATTGAGCGCCGCTTCACCAAGCCGCGCATTGCCGGCCGCGCGACTGTCTCTTACCCTTGTCAAGACCACCGTTCGCGCCGCATCGAAGAGTTCGGATGCCATTCGATCGACGTCCTTGTCACCCATTGCTCCAAAGACAAGCGTAATCGCTCCGGACCAAAACTCGTCGAGGTAAGCCCTGAGCGCGCGAGCTCCCGCCGGGTTGTGAGCGCCGTCGAGCAAGACCGAAGGATGATCTTCAATCATCTCCAGCCGGCCCGGCCATCGCACGTCGCGCAGACCGTCGATGATGTTTTCACGAGTTACGCCAAAACCCGATTCGCTCAAGACTTCGGCGGCTTCGATCGCCGCTGCCGCGTTGTCTGCTTGATGTCTCCCGAGCAGGCCAATCGCTATCCGCGAGTAGAAGGTATGCGAAGACTCATAGTCGAAGGTCAAGCGCCCGCGCTCACCCGCCTCGATTTGCGCCGGAGCGTTTGCGAAGATCGGAAGTACGGATGTTTCGAGACAGCGCCGCATGAGTACTTCGACGGCGGCTTGATGGGCCTGCCGGCCTATCACCGCGCGCGCGCCCGGGACAATGATCGCAGCCTTCTCACCGGCGATCTCTTCAATCGTATTACCAAGAATGTTCTGATGATCCAGATCGATGGAAGTAATAACCGAGAGGACCCTGTCGATGGCATTGGTGGCATCGAGCCGGCCTCCCAATCCCACTTCCAGAACCGCAAGCGCCGCTCCACTCTCCTGAAAATAACAAAGCGCGATAGCGGCGACCTGTTCGAAAAAGGTAGGCGCTGCGTCGAGACGGCCAACGGCCACGAGATCTTCACTCGCCTCACGAACACGAGACGCGAGCCTGGCGAAATCCGATTCGCCGATGTCCTCTCCGTCCACTTGCACGCGCTCTTCGATTCGGACGAGATGAGGCGAGGTGAACAGCGCGCACCGATGGCCGGCCGCTCGCGCGATCGAGTCAATCATCGCCGCGACGGACCCCTTACCATTTGTGCCCGCGACAATCACGGACTTGAATGAAAGTTCGGGATTGCCCAGCTTCTCGAGCAGACACGTTATGTTCTCGAGACCGTACTTCGCCGCAAGCACTTCGTGTCCCAGCGAGTACAAATATCGCACCGATTCTTCGTAGTTCATGTGCAGCGGGGTGGCCCGGATCGTGATGAATCAGCCAGGCACTCAGTCACACTCAAGATGATGGAACTGTAAGGGCGTCGCTCCTTAGAAACCACATTAGCAGAGGGCGAAGGTTCGTAGTTCGGCCTTCAGGCGGAAGTTCGTATTTGGATCGAAGGGGAGATACAAACTTCCGCCTGAAGGCCGAACTACGAACCAAAGGTTTTGTGAGCCTTTCCATTCTGGTCCATGAAATCGAGCGAGTGATTGATGAATTGCTTCAAGTCTTTTCTTTCGACAACCGCGTCCAGCATTCCGTGTTCGAGCAGGAACTCGGCGCGTTGAAATCCCTCGGGTAGCTTTTGCTTTATTGTCTGTTCGATTACACGAGGTCCCGCGAACCCGATCAACGCGCCCGGCTCTGCGATATTCATATCACCCAACATCGCGAAGCTCGCGGTCACTCCTCCGGTGGTCGGATCCGTCAGCACCGATATGAACGGCAGGCCTTGTTCATCAAGCCGCGCCAGCGCCGCGGAGATCTTCGCCATTTGCATCAGCGAAATAGCGCCTTCTTGCATGCGAGCGCCGCCCGAAGCCGAAAACACCACCAGCGCCGAACGCTCTTTGATTGCCAGCTCGATTGCGCGCGTGATCTTTTCTCCTACGACCGCGCCAAGAGAGCCGCCGACGAACGCCAGCTCCATCGCGCAAACAATGACCGGGCGATCGCCGATCTCACCCTGGGCCGTAATGAGCGCATCCATCAGACTCGTGCTCTCCTGCATCTGGCGAAGCCGCGTGCGATAGCTCTTGGTGTCCACAAAATGAAGTGGGTCATTCGACCTTAAGTGAGCATCGAGCTCAACCCAATCATCATCGTCCAGCGTCAGCCTCAATCGCTCGGCGGCACTGATGCGGTGGTGATGCCCGCAACGCGGGCATACGCTCAGGTTCTCCTCCATCTCACGTTTGAGGAGCATCTCCTCGCAGCCCTGACACTTTACAAACAGCCCTTCGGTGCGAACGGTTCGTTCTTCGCTGTCGTCCGGCCGCTCGGGCTGCCCTCTTTTCTTGAACCAACTCATTTGAAATCTAGTTCCGAGTTCCGAGTTCAGAGTTCGGGGTTCAGCGTTCGTCAAACCCGGAACCCTGAACTCTGAACTCCGAACCTACTTTCCCTTCTTACTGAAGTCCGTCATCTTCTCCGGCACGCCCGCGCGGCGATTCAACGCTCTCGCGAGGATGAACAACAGGTCAGACAGCCGGTTCAGATAAACAATAGTCTGAGGATTCACCTGCTCGGTCTCAGACAGAGCCACAGCCCGCCGCTCCGCTCGCCGCGCAACCGTCCGCGCAAGATGAAGCGTCGCGCCCGCCTGCGAACCTCCAGGGAGAATAAATTCCTTGAGCGGCTCGAGTTCGGAAAGAAAGCGGTCGGCAAGCGCTTCGAGTTTTGCGATGAACGAATCATCGATGCGCGGTACCTCGATCTCCGAAGGGCTGGCGAGATCTGCGCCCAGTGTGAACAGGTCATTCTGAATCGTGCCGAGCACAGCGTCGACCTCTTCGTCTTGCGGCATCGTTCGAGCCAAACCAATAAGCGAGCTCAACTCGTCGACATCGCCGTAAGCATCGACCCTCGGGCTACTTTTGCTTACTCGCGCGCCTCCGACCAGAGATGTTTGCCCCCCATCGCCCGCCTTCGTATAGACTTTAGTGATTCGCATTGGTGCTTATTTGAAGCTGTTTCATTCTAGGCGTGGGTATGTAGGTTGTCAAAGTTGGGTAGTGTTCGGATTCTTCGTTGCTTAATAACCTCCGCGTGCTCTGCGGTCCTTTGCGTCTTTGCGTTGAGTATTATGTATTGAAGGAGAGACACAATACTCAACGCAAAGACGCAAAGGACCGCAAAGCACGCGAAGGACTGAGGCAACCTGTCTAGGATGGTGTTTGAGCAAAGCGCAGGCTGGACAGTCTACGCTACCGCCGGATACTCTCGAATATCCGGAGCGGATGAATCAAATGAGCAAGATCACCGTAGGAATTCTTGGCCTGGGCACGGTTGGTTCCGGCGTCGTCAAGCTTCTAGCCAGCGACACGCGCTTCAGAGTCAAATGGGTTGCCGTGCGCGACAAATCGAAGGCGCGCGACATCGATTTGACTTCCATAAGAGTGACCGATCAACCGAGCGATGTAGTCAACGACACCGAAGTGGAAATCGTAATCGAAGTTGCCGGCGGCATCGCTCACATCTATGAGTCGATCAAACAAGCGATCGCAAGCGGCAAGCATATAGTCACCGCCAACAAGGAAATGATCGCGCGTCACGGCTCGGAAATCTTTCAGCTCGCGCATCGGAACAACGTCACGGTGCTTTTTGAAGCTGCGGTCGGCGGCGGCATTCCGCTCATATCGACGCTGCAACGAGGGCTTCAGGCCAATCAGATATCGAGCGTCGCAGGCATTTTGAATGGCACGACAAATTACATCCTTACGACGATGGAGGCTCAGGGTAAGAGTTTTGAGGAGGCGCTCGCGGGCGCACAAAAACTCGGATTCGCGGAAGCGGATCCGACAAACGATGTTGAAGGCTTCGACGTTGCTTACAAGATCACGATCCTGGCATCGCTCGCGTTCGGACGCTTCGTCGACTCGGATTCGGTTCACCGCGAAGGCATAACCCGTATCAGCGCTCTGGATATCGCGATGGCCGCCGAGTTTGGATATCGCATCAAGATGATCGGGCTTGCGCGACGCGGCGACGGTTGTCTCGATGTCCGCGCGCATCCGATGCTGGTTCCAATCCATCACTCGCTGGCTTCGGTTGAAGGCGCCAACAACGCGATCTTCATCAGCGGGAGCGCCGTCGGCGAAGTCATGCTCGTGGGACCCGGCGCGGGTCAGATGCCGACCGCGAGCGCCGTCGTAGGCGACCTCATAAACCTGGCGAGCGCGTTGCGGCTGCCGGACTTCGCTCCATACTTTCAACCCTCGATCGATTCGCATGAAGCGCCGCTGTGTTCGATTGAAGATGCGGAGAGTGCGTTCTACATTCGCCTCGAGACTCAGGACACGCCCGGCGTGATCGGGAACATTGGACACGCACTCGGCGAGCATCACGTTAGCGTTCATAGCCTGTTGCAGCGCGGCGTCCCGAGCCAGGGTCCTGCCACGATTATTCTGCTGACGCACAGGTCGAGTGAACGAAATGTGGCGCGCGCACTCAAAGAGATCGAGTCGCAAGCTACAACCAGGGAAGTTGGAGTGGTGTTGAGAGTGTTCGGGAAATAGTTCAGGGTTCGGGGCTCAGGGTTCCGAGTTCCGAGTTCAGAGTTCAGGGTTCCGAGTTCAGGGTTCCGAGTTCAGAGTTCAGGGTTCCGAGTTCAGCCTTCAGGCTGCGTCGTCTGGGAGAGAGCATGCTAAAGCTTGAACTCTGAACTCTGAACTCTGAACCCTGAACTCTGACTCGATCTTATGCTTGTTCAAAAATTCGGTGGCACATCGGTCAAGTCTGTCGCGCGTATCAAAAACGTCGCGAGCATAATCGCGCGCGCCGCAAAAGACTGCCCCATAGTTGCCGTCGTTTCGGCTATGGGCGATACGACTGATTATCTGATGAAGCTTGCTCATCAGGTGAGCGGCTCGCCGAACCGTCGCGAGCTGGACGCATTGCTTGCAACCGGCGAACAGATATCCGTCGCGCTCGTTGCAATGGCGCTCAATGAAACCGGCGCCAAAGCCGTCT
>Ga0134124_10002819_pt1 | contig 14031 bp, 13 predicted proteins | sample KB304_FD_96880 | JGI IMG/M metagenome (GOLD analysis project Ga0134124, IMG submission 96880) | Terrestrial soil microbial communities without Nitrogen fertilizer from Kellogg Biological Station, Michigan, USA - KB3-0-4 | ecosystem: Environmental > Terrestrial > Soil > Unclassified ... | reverse complement strand
GCTGGCGAATTCGCTGACAGCGCGCACGTCATCGCGGGATAGGACAGGCGAAGCATTGCGGACGTGGGAAGCCTCCTTCCGGATGTCCGCATAGTCGCGGTAGGTAAGCAGATAGTTGCGAGCAGAGTTCATGCTGCCTGCGACCACAGGGGCACGGCCGGGGAAGATGAACATGATGTTTTCCCCGAACTCAGCCAGCGCACGCTTGTTTCCCGAGCGGAACCCTTCGCCCAGACCAACCAGCAGCAGCAATGATCCCACGCCCCAGGCAACTCCGAACATGGTGAGGAACGAGCGGAGCTTGTGCGCCCACAGGGTGCGGAGGATTTGAGCCAGGATGTCCAGGACCATCCGCATAATCACTGACATTGTACCTTTGACGATCTCAACCAAGATAAGTCTCGTCCGAAGGTAAGTCTCGTCCAAAGACCAGGCCGAGTTACCCGGGGACAGATCGGTTCAGATCGCACAACGGCGAGTGTTTTCTGTTGATTGGCTCGAGTGGGACGCGAGGGTTGTGAACCGGCGACTACACCGGTTGAGAATTACTGACCGCCAAGGAATCATTCAAATGGGCGATTACACTCCCCAGCCGTCGATCGATCTGCCCCTGCCCCCGGGGCAACTAAAGCGAACTGCCCTTGCTAGACGGGACGCCAACGACAGTCCGGTCCATGAGCGACTCCATAGCCGTGCGTAGTCTGGTGTGATCCTCATCGTCCAACGCAACGAACCGAAAGGGCTGCACGCAACCCGATGTCGATTCCCTTCGCGGAGACAGAAGCTCAGCCATACCTCGAACTTTGCCCCGGCTTGTCTGAAATGCGACCTCAACAAAAGCTCCTTGCTCAAGAGCCGTTGAGAGGATCAATAGTCCGCCGGTGGTAGAGAGTTCGTGGAGCTTGGCTCGAACGGGCTGAATGCTGCCCTCCGATCGAACCGCAACGACCACGGAGCCGCCGAGCTTCAGACGCCTTGCCGGCCTCGCTGGATTAGGTTGGGGAAAATAGGTCATGGCTGCGGACTATCTCACTCCGCCCGACAGCCCACCAGATTACCCTCGGGCCTGACCCGTTGTATGCAATAGTCTGCAGCTGCAACCGCCTACAAAGCCTAGACATCACTGATGGTTGGGCTGGCAGTAATCATCCGCTCGGTTACAGGCGTCACCCTGCGAAGACCCAGAGTACTTGCGGCTGAGAGCTTTCGCGCGGACGACCCGCTGGCTACAACGATCTTCCCGGGATGCGGTATTCGTGGTAGCCGTCACGTTTCGTGCCAAGGGGCGATTGCCAATCGAGTGCGGGTTGGCAGTGCCAGACGTCTTGCCGTATCAACCGTCAACCGAATCTGCCACGAGCCAGGCTAAAGCTTCGTCGCGAGACCTGAAAATCCGCAGGTCCCGCCGAGAAAAGCTTTTTAGTTCCTCGTAAAAATCCTTCGGGAACGTCTCTGTTCCTACGAGAGCGGATTTCTTAATGTACGGCTTGTCGAAGACTGCGGTTTCCTTTACAGCCCGAATGGCATCCCGATTAAACACCGCCCCGGCGAAGTCGGTGAGCACCAGGACGGAACCAAGAGGTTGAACCATTACGTGGTCAGGAACTTGGCGAACCAGCCTTTCAAATTCACTTGCCGGGCACTTTGACAGGTCAACCAGAAGGATCTTTTTGCCTTGGTGATAAATGAAGTGGATGCGCTCGTCCATGGGGGCGACCGTCGATATTTGATATTCTCATCAGACCGGGACTGGTACAGCATGTAAAAAAGTGTCGTCGGACAACCGACGCTGCGGGGGGGAACCTCGCTCCAAAGCCGACAAGGTGGGCCGCCGGTAAACATTCAGTAAATGTCGGGGCGGATGGCCAACATTGACGCCCGCATGAAGGCTTCTGCGGGCTTCGATTGTCAGCGGACACACGATGCGATGTTACGCTAGTTGCCGAGTAGCAAAATCGATAATCCTCCGGCGTGCGCAAGACCTTCGGTGTTTCGCTAAGGGGTTCCTTTCCTATTTTGAACAGAAATCTCTGGAATCCACAACTTTTCCACATTCTATCGAGGATTAGATTGCTTTTCGGCACTGAAAAGAAGGACACTCTGTTCCAATGCGATCCTGCGCCGCTTGACCTGAAACCTTCGAAGAAAGCAGAGCCAATAACGTGGCAAAAAGACACAAGGTGCTAGCCGCAGCTGCCCTCTGGGGAGCATGCGCCTGGTTCGCAAGCTTGGATGTGGACATCCTGGTAACGAATCTCCACAACGCTCCCCACTGGCTGCTGCAAAGTTTCCGTGCTCTGTTCATGGGGGCCAGCGTGGGGATCGGGTATCTGGCCTATCGGAAATATCTGCTTGAAATGCAGACTCGTGGCGAGAAATATGCTGAGATCCGGGTGCAGATTCGCCTGCTCCTTGCCGAGTTGTTGACTGTTCGCGATGAAGATTTGATCCACCAACTGCAGAACACCATCAAACGGATCGAGCAACTGCTCAAACGCTACGACCCGGAAGCCGCCTACCGAACTGAGGAACCAAAAAGGCCAAGGGTCGCATAAACACGGGATAGCAGCATGAGAGTGAAATCGGGACACGCTGGCGCAGGCGCAAAGCGCGCAAGAAGCCTTCGACACATCTCACCCCAGGAGTCAGAAAAAAGAGACTCAGTTCGATGCCCCTTTTGTGTTTCAGCTCTTGCGTTACGTCCCATGGTCGCGCACCTGGATGGCAGGTATATCTGTGACAAGTGCGGCCATACCGCCCACCCGGAGAATACAAAATACAAGTGTCGCTGCCCCAAGTGCTTAGAGTCGGCGGTCGCTTCCATCGCAAGTTTAGCGGCTCAGCGCGATCAGTAGCAGAAGGCCAGTCTGGGGGAACCCGATTTCCAGGAGCGAGAGTGGATTCACGACCTGGCCGTAGTCGCACTAGACTGAGAAGAATGGATTGACCGATGTCGCTGATGCTGTTTCATCGCGGATTCTATACGAACCTCGTGAGGGCTGTTCTCGCCGGCAACGGAGTGACCGCGGGAGGGTCGCTTCTCACCCAGTTTTCGCACAAAGCTCTGTTGTTCTTGCCGTTCGGAACTCACGGTCTGGGGCCGCTCGGAGATGTACTCTTCAACTCCTGTTGGATTTTTGCATTGATCTGTTTCGCTACAACGCTGTGGCAATCAGAGTTATCGAAGCGACGCTTAGACATTCCTCGATAACGTCCTCAGTTTGATTCCCTGCACTAGAGACTTTTCACGCTCTTGCTGAACAACATCCCTTGTTCCAGGGCAAGGTTCAACGCCGGGTTGGGCGGCGTTTTGGGACGTTGCGTATCGATCACCCTCGTTCCATTTTCTCGGTCGCTGCATGGAAGAGTATGCTCTGTCCGACCGCCAGTCGACCGCCAGTCGACCGATGCGAGTGACCGCGCCGTAGATTCCCGCGTTGTTATTTTCGGAAACCTTCTTTCCTGCGCCTTCGTATCTGAGTATGTGATGACGAGGTGAAGCAAAGGGAGTAACCCCCCGCTGACCTCCCCGTCCAATCCAATGAGGAGACTTGAGTCATGGATGCCAAATATAACTACATCATCGACAGCATGAAGTGGCGGATTGTGCTGAACCTGGCCGGATTCGCCCTGTGGCTGGCAACGGGCGTGGTCATGCTGCGGCTCACCTAGCGGAAATGCGCTGATCGCTACGTCGGCTCGGCCCTACTGTTGTGCAACAGCAGGCTTTACGCCAACCATCAGGATATCTGTAAATGGCGCTGTTCGCCGAGTGCACTAATCATGGGTAATTGACGCGCCATCGTTTCAGGCGTAGTTTTGCGCCGAAAGGAGAGTCGCGTCATGGATATGGATCAGGGCGCCGCGAAGAAACCACCGGCGACGGAGACGGAAGAGGCACAAGGGCTGAAATCCCAAATCCGCCAACGTGCGTTTGAACTGTATCAAGAACGTGGCCGAGAAGACGGACACCAACTGGACGACTGGCTCCTTGCCGAAGAGGAGATCACAATTAAGAAATCTCGAACTGCCGCCTGATTCTCAACCCCCGGATCGCAGGGAACATCCCAGGGGGCGACCCACGCTATTCGCGGTCATTTCCTCGGAATCTGACGTACGTAGTTCGGAAAAACCCAGCACTCGTTCCGTCGTGCAGGACGACGACGGGTTCCTTTCACCACTAGCCAACGAAAGGAGCGCATGTCATGTTCACTCGAATCGTCGAACTCACCACCAAACCAGGCAAGAATAAACAACTCTCTGACACCATCAACGACAAAGTACTGCCGATCCTGAAGAAACAGAAAGGTTTTGTCGATGAGACAGTTTTGGTCTCAGACAAAGAGGACAATCGCGTTCTCTCACTCAGCTTTTGGAACAGGCGCGAGGATGCTGAGGAATATCACCGGGTGGACTATCCGAAAGTCCACGACCTGGTCCGGAACCTCCTTGAGGCCGAACCCATGATTCGCACGTTCGATGTCCACACGTCCACCACCCACAGAATTGTGGCCGGTAAGGCCGCCTGAATCACGCCTGAATCATAGGATGGAAATCTCGGCAATCTCTTAGGTCAACAAGTCCATCTGGCATTACGAAAGGCGCGTTCCGGGGGGACGCGCCTTTTCCATCTGCCGTGCAAAGCGCCGCGTACGCTCAACAATGCTTGCCGGTAACGCGCTGTTTCCTTTCGGGCATTGCCGGTCAGAGCCCCAACCGATTCTTGGCACAAGTGAGTTCAGATCTATGCGCCGACTCTTGTGCCCTGACGCTCTTGTTGAATTCTCATGTAAACGGCGGTAGAGTCGCTACTTCCCCGGCCCGCGTCCGCTCCGGAGGCCAACGATGATCCCTGCCAAACCAGCAAATGAGCAACAAAGGCTTGCCACACTACGCGGCTACGAGATTCTCGATACCGAACCAGAAGCCGCCTTCGACGATCTCACATCATTAGCTTCCTATGTATGCCAGACGCCTGTTGCACTGATTAGCCTCATTGACGCTGACCGTCAATGGTTCAAATCGAAGGTCGGTGTCTCCGTCGCCGAAACCTCCCGCGACGTTGCCTTTTGCGCCTCGGCGATTCTCCAACCAGATGTTTTCATCGTGTCGGATGCCACTCAGGACGAGAGGTTTGCAGAGAATCCCTTGGTCGTGTCTGAACCTAAGATCCGGTTCTACGCTGGTGCCACTTTGACGACGAACGGTCAAGCACTCGGAACCTTGTGCGTACTTGACCGTGTACCTCGGGAGCTGAGTCCTGAGCAGTTGGATGCGCTCCGGGCTCTGAGCCGGCAGGTGATGGCGCAACTTGAGCTTCGGCGTAACCTCTCGCGGTTGGAACAATCCCTGGCAGCGCGTCATCGTGCCGAAGCCGAAAGAGAGCGTACGCTTCGAGAACTCCAAGCCGCTCTCGCAAACATCCACACCCTAGAGGGACTTTTGCCCATCTGTTTGTCGTGCAAAAAGATACAAGATCAAAAGGGTAATTGGCAGCCCTTCGAGTACTACGTGAGAGCGCACTCTGAAGCGAAGGTCGTCCACAAGATCTGTCCGGATTGTTCCAAAGCGATCTCGGCGTGAGTGCAACCTGGCGGTGTCACACGTGTGACCCAGGTGGTGATGTCCCTGTTGCCGCAACAAGAACTTAGCGCTGCTATAACATCGTGAATCGCACTCCCCGCTCATCGGGCGATCGCCCGGTTGGAAGGGGAGTTTTCTTAACCTCCTTGTGATCACTCCCAAAGCAACTGCCGACTGATCGCGTTGACTTGCCAGAATGCGCGGCCTACCATGACCTGATTGGGCAACGGATTTCTATGCTGGGCCAGGTGATTTCTCACTACCGGATAGAAGAAAAGCTGGGCGGCGGTGGCATGGGTGTCGTCTACCGCGCTCATGACCTGCGATTGGGTAGAAGTATTGCCTTAAAGTTCCTTCCTCCCGAACTGGTCCGCGACCCTCAGGCCCTGGAGCGTTTTCAGCGCGAAGCGCGAGCCGCCTCCGGCCTTAATCACCCCAACATTTGCACGATTCATGAGATTGACCAGTTCGACGGGCAGCCCTTCATCGTGATGGAACTACTTGAGGGCCAAACCCTCAAGCACATGATCGTCGGCAAGCCGCTGCCCGGCCCACAAATCCTGGAGATCACGATCCAGATCGCCGATGCTCTCGACGCCGCCCACGAATCCGGAATCGTCCACCGCGACCTGAAGCCAGCCAACATTTTTTTGACCAAGCGCGCACAAGCAAAAGTTCTGGATTTCGGGTTAGCCAAGCTTGTGCCCGGACCGCGCCAGAATGCGGCAGAGGGCGAGGCCTCGAGCCAAGCGACGATTAGCGGTATCGAACATCTGACCAGTACCGGAGTAGCGCTCGGCACGGTCTCTTACATGTCCCCCGAGCAAGCTCGCGGGGAGGAATTGGACCGCAGAAGTGACCTGTTCTCGCTGGGCGCTGTCCTTTACGAGATGGCCACCGGACGGCTTGCCTTTGGAGGCGGCACTACGGCTGTCGTGTTCGAGGCCATCCTGAACCGCTCGCCACTCTCGCCGGCTCGGTTAAATCCCGAGCTGATCCCAGACATCGGGTGGATCACATCCAAGCTGCTGGAGAAGGACCGCAAGTTGCGCTATCAATCCGCAGCTGAACTTCAGGCTGACCTGAAGCGGGTCAAGCGCGACACTGAATCTTCCGGAGTCCCCACTTCCCCGGCGCCGAAGAGTTTGAGCATCGCTTGGCGCAAACGGGGGATTATCGCGGCGGCGGCGGTATCTGTTTTGGTACTGGCCATCGTTTTGCTTCCGCACAAGTGGCGTGACCGGTTGCTGGGAGGCGGGTCGAACCACATTCGCGCGATTGCGGTTCTGCCCTTCCTGAACGTGGGTGCAGACCCCAACATCGAATACCTGGCCGACGGAGTGACGGAAGGTATTATCAGCAGCCTTTCCCGAGTTCCGGAACTGCGCGTGATGGCGCGCAGTACCGTGTTCAGCTACAAAGGCCGCGACATCAATGCTCAGAAGGTTGGCAAGGAACTCAACGTTGATGCGGTGCTGATGGGCCGGGTGACCCAACGCGGAGACACTTTGATGATCCAAACCGACCTGGTCAACGTGGCCGACGGCTCCGAACTATGGGGCGATCAGTTCAACCGCAAGGTTGTGGACCTGATCGCGGTGCAGGGAGACATCGCAAAGGAAATCTACGACAACTTGCGACCCAGAATTGTCGGTGCGGAAGAGTCCGCGCAGGTAGCCAAACACGACACTGAGAATCCGGAAGCGTACCAGCTCTATTTGCAGGGTCTGTTCCAATGGAACAAGTGGACGGAAGAGGGTTTCCGTAAGGCCACCGACTATTTCAATCAGGCGGTAGAGAAAGACCCGAACTATGCTCAAGCCTACGCCGGGCTTGCCGATACTTACAATTTTCTGGGCGAATCGGGATACATCGCTCCCCTGCAAGTCTGGCAAAACGCGAAATCGGCGGCCACGCACGCGGTCAAGCTGAATGACACTCTGCCCGAGGCGCATATCTCGCTGGCGTTGGTGCGGGAGAGTTACGACTGGGATTGGCCAGGGGCTGAATCCGAGTTTAAACGAGCGATTGAGCTGAATGGCAATAACGCCTCTGCTCATCAGTGGTACGGCGATTTTTTGACCCGTATGGGCCGTTTCGAAGAAGCCAGAGTGGAGCTGAAGAAGGCCCAGGAGCTCGATCCGCTTTCCCTTCTCACCAACACCAGCCTAGGGCGGCAGCTGTATTTCATGCGACAGTATGACTCCGCCATCCAGCAACTCGCGAAAACGCTCGAGATGGATCCGAAGTTCGTCCCTGCGCAGCACGCTATCGAAGCTGCTTATGCGCAGAATGGCATGTTCAAGGAAGCAATTGGCGAGCGGCAAAAAGTTCTGACGTTGTCCGGCAATCCCGACCTGGCAGCCGCCATCGGAGAGGACTTTAACTCGTCCGGTTATCCGGGCGTGATGAAGAGCTGGTTGGAAGGTTTGAAGGAGGTGTCGAAGCGGGGGTACGTCTCGTCGTACAACATTGCTCAAATCTATGCCCGACTGGGAGACAAGAACCAGGCACTAGCGTCGCTCGAGACTGCCCTGGAGGAGCGCGACAGCAACCTCACCTACGCGAAGATCGAACCCGCTTTTGATGATCTTCGTTCTGACCCGAGATTCAAGAGGGTAGTGCAACAGCTCAACATGTCGCAGTAGGATGGCAAACCGACAGAGAGACATACAGAGATCTCAACGGGCAGCCTGTCCGGCCGCGGCTTAGCGCAAAGGATAGCCAGCCTCGCCCGGTAGACGACCCTCCACTCGCAACACTTTCGCGCCGGGCTTTACATCCTTGCTGTCAATGAATGCGATGGCGCCCGGAATGGCTGTCACCAACTGGTTCGCCATATCGTTCGAGTACACCACCTTGGGCGCAGTCGCCGATTCCGCGCGGAAAATTTTCGCGATCCAGTACTGCTTAAACTGTGCCTCGGACATCTGGTAAATCACCTTCAGAACCACATCCCGCTCCCGGGCCACCGGAGCTCGAATGAGCAGGACTACTGGAATGTTTGGGCTCCAGTATTGCCGGTCCCCGAGAAAAACTTTACGGACTTCAGACATGCTCAGGTTGGTGATTGGCGTGTCGGGATGCACCACCACGGCGACATCCACGTCGTGGCGCTGTGCGGCCAGCGGCTGTAAGAGTGTTAGGCAAAGACAGCTCAAAGCCAGGGCACGGGAGGCGAATTTCCAATGGGTTGTCATGTGCGTGTCAGAAGGTAAACGCAGTCTGGAAAAATGCCCCATTCACCCTAGGCTCGTTCACACCGTGACGACTGTTCCGGTACTCGCCTTTGAAAGCCGCGTAGTTCGTGATGTCGTACCTGACCCCGAACGTCGAACCCGAAAGATCCAACACATTCACCAGCGTCGGATCATCTTCAGGCTTATGAATATACTCGTATCGATAGTAAGGCTTCCATTTGCTTTGTTGCCAGGGCAGCCGGTACGCAAGTTGAACATAGAACGCCTGGCTGTCCCAGGTATTGAGAGTCAGCACATCGCGATGGTGAACGTTGGCGTATTCCGCCAGGAATTCCGGTTTTTCCTTGGTCCAGACCACGTCGGCCGCGGTGATCCATTCTTCGAAATTCCGGCCCGGTTGCGGCGTAAGCTTGTCGCGATACACCGACGCACCAAGCTGAAGCCCATAGAATCGGGTCGGTCTGGCATACAAGTTGGCTACCCAGGAGCGGTTGTCATTGGAGTCGCCGCTGTCTCCTGACTTGCTCAGGATCGAAGAGCGTCCGTTGCCCAGCCCAACGTTGTAACCCAGTCCTAAGCCGCCCGATGGAATATTTCCTTCCGCTTCTACGCCGACAAAATGGGTGGGAATGAACGTTCCGCCAAATTGAATCATTTCCGGCCGAGTGATGGTCGTCTGCAGCCAGGCGCCGTGGTGGAAGGCGGTATTCCAGTAGCCGAGGGGCGTGTGGTATTTGCCGAACGAAAGTTTGAAGTAGTCGTTGTAGTCGTAGCGAATAATGGAGCGTTCCACGCTCAGCTCATAGCTGGTCGGCTGGGCCGTGAAACTGATCTCGCCGAAGTAGCTGACTTTTTCAGAAAGTGGCGAAGCCAGATGCAGAACTAACTGGCCCAGATTGAAGCCGCTTACTGAGCCCTTCTGATCGGTGGCAGAGAAATCTACATCGCCGAATCCCCTGATTTGAAGCGATGGGAAGCGTCTCTCTGTATCACGGATTTCGCCCGTACTGAAGTGATCCTCATGGGATGCGGTCGGGCCCGGCACGGCGGCAGGAGTTGTAACAGGAGCTGGGGTTGTGGTCTCCGGGGCAAGGGGCGTGCCTGCCGGGGCGGCCTCTTGCCTCCGTTCACGGTCCTCCAGTTGGTTGATCCGATTCTCGAGTTGCTGAATGCGGTCGAGAAGGCTTTGCAGGGTCGGTTCGGTTGGGGGTGCCGATGCCGGGGATTGGGCCAGCAGCATGCTTGTGGTCAATGCGAATAAAAGCGACAGAAGGCAACGAGACCCCATAATTTCCTCCTCATCGAACCCGAAATTATCCCGGCAATGCGCGCGCAAGCATGCGCTGGCCGATTAATTTCGCCGCTTAGTCTAGTACGGTGAAGTTGTTTGTCAAAGCACCGATTTGACGGATGGAAGAGCCTGTAGCCAAGTCTGACTTGTTTAACTTGCGAGAAGGCGTCCCAATCTCGCGCCCGACAATATCAAGCAAATTGGATTGGGGAGCATGACCTACGCGGGACTTTTCCTGATTGAAGGGATCGGTCTATGGTTCTAGACATGCTGGGCTGAGTGGTCGACCGTAATCATCACCAGCCCGCTGATTCCGATTGAAATTTATTGCCGTGCTTTCTGATCAACGTCGCGAATCGTCGCATACCTTCTCCAAAGGACTCGTGGGAAGAAAATGAGATCAAGGCGAGTCGGCAATTCTGGTCATAGACGTCGGGCATGAAACAGCCCATCATCGGAAAGGAAACCATCGCCTCATGACGAACAAGTGTTCAGTACGAGTGCGGCAACGCCAGCCGGAGAAGCATTTTCTTCGGCGACTTTGCCGAGGATGGAGTTTCCTGGAGCACCCAGGCTGCCGAAAACCGTACGCGGATGCAGCTTGGCGGCGCCAGATGTACGGGCCGAGCAAAACTCCGACGCAATGGCGATGCCAACAACTGCATAGTTTCCGGTTTGGACCAACCGAGAACTTCTCCATCCGCGGGCACAACAGTGTCTGTCGGTACCAATCCCGGCTCTATGTGGCACGGCCGCAGCTTACTGGCTACGCACACCGACGCTGCTTCCTCAAGTTTCGGCTGTCCTGCACATTCAACAACTTGCAGGCTGTGACCTGAGCGTAAACCGGACGTTGACAACCCTCCCGTTTGTGGTAGCCTGCCATGCGTCGTTTTACCTCCCCCCAAACACAATTGATACGACTCGCGGCTGCCGTCTCCTCCCCACCGACGAGAGAATCAGGGTGTGCTCGACCGCGCGATCGACTTCGGTCACCGTTGCGGTAAGGATTTTGCCGTGGATTTTGCCATCCGTCCGAGCCTTTCAAAGCGAAGTGAAACCGCTGTTGTCCTGTTCGCGGCGATCGTTTTTACGATCGGCCATTCCTCGCCTGCCGTTGCCCAGTCGGGGTTGGTGGCTGCTTATGGCTTTGATGAAGGAACCGGCACCACGGTCAAGGACTCATCTGGGAATAACCTGACTGGGACAGTTATTGGTGCAACCTGGACCGCAACGGGGATGTATGGGAGTGCACTTTCTTTCAACGGTACCAGCAGCTACGTTGACCTGGGCAGTCCCTCCGCCCTCCAACTGACCGGCAGCATGACGATCGAGGCCTGGGTGAAAGCCGCGGCGAATCCCGCCGATGACGGACAAATTGTGTCGAAATCGAATGGTGCCGGCTGGCAACTCAAGACCAGCCCAGACACTGGCCCGCATACATTTGGGATCTCGGTGTCGGTAAATTCCACGACCAAGGCACAGAGATACTCCACAGCGGTTCCAGCCCTGAACACCTGGTACCACATTGCAGGTGTTTATGACGCCGCTGCCCTGACGCTGAGTACTTACGTCAATGGAGTTCTTGACAACGGAACTTTAAGAGGAACAGTTCCGGCTTCGCAGCTCAATCAGACTGCGAATGTAAACATAGGCCGCCGGACCGGTGGTTTCTACTTCAACGGCGTGATCGACGAAGTGCGGATCTACAACCGCGCCTTATCCCAGGCTGAGATCCAGACCGACATGATCACACCGGTGAGCGGAGGTTCGTCGCCGCCTGATACAACGCCTCCCACGGTGTCGATGTCTGCCCCTGCGGATGGCGCCACTGTGTCTGGAACCACCGCGGTGTCGGCCTCGGCATCGGATGACGTAGGTGTGGCAGGGGTTCAATTCTTTTTAGATAGCAGCAATCTGGGCAGCGAAATACCTAGCGCTCCGTACACCTTCCAATGGAATACGACCACGGCCAGTATTGGAACGCATACTTTGGCTGCGGTCGCCAGGGACTTTAGCGGCAACGCAGCCACCAGCTCAAGCATTTCCGTCACGGTCTCAAATCCCACTCCCGCACAGGTTGGCCAATGGTCAGCGGTCATGAACTGGCCGATGGTTGCGGTCCATGCGCAAATGCTTCCGACGGGCGACGTCCTGGGGTGGACGGACTATACGATTAACGGCGGGGCACAGATCTGGCGAAGAGCCACCAATACCTTTACGGACAAGGACTACCCCACCACCAGTCTGTTCTGTTCGGGTCACGCTTACATGGCCGATGGCCGCTTGCTCGTAGTCGGCGGCATTGTCGGATTGCAGGATGATCTCGGGCCTCAGAACGGAACGATCTTCAATCCGCTGACCGAAGCCTGGTCGCAGAGTGCGCTCATGTTCACCGGCCGTTACTATCCAACTGCCACCGCCCTGCCGGACGGCCGCATCCTGGTTCAAGGCGGGACGACGACTTGCGTTACCTGTTATGCCGACATGCCGGAGATCTACGACCCGGTCAGCAATACCTGGACGCAACTGGCGGCAAGCGCAAAAATGGCGTTCAAGTATTACCCGCATCCATTTGTTCTTCCCGACGGGCGTATTCTTGTGTCCTCAGAAGACGACAAAGCCATCAGCAGCCGGGTTCTCGATCTCAATACTCAGACTTGGACGACAGTTGACTCAAGAGTATTCGACGGCCACAGTGCGGCCATGTATCAACCGGGGAAGGTCATCAAAGCTGGAACAGCTACGGCTGATAACCAGGGTCATCCTGCCGCTGCGACCACATACGTACTGGACATGAATCAGTCCTCGCCGGCCTGGCAGCAGACCGCCTCGATGGCGTTTCCGCGATCCTATCTGAACTTGACGATTTTGCCCGACGGAACGGTTCTCGCTACCGGAGGCAGTACGACGACGGACAAAGCGAACTTCGCCGCAGCCGTCTATGAAGCCGAGCTGTGGTCTCCGGTGACACAACGCTGGACGACCATGTCCCGGATGCAAACTCCCCGACTCTATCACTCAACCGCTTTGCTGTTACCGGACGCAACCGTACTGGTGGCTGGCGGAGGGCGGGAAAACGGACGCTCTCAGCCGGATCCAAAGGACGAGCCGAACGCGGAAATCTTTTCGCCTCCTTATCTTTTCAAGGGGCCGCGTCCGGTTATCTCTTCGGCGCCATCAATTATTCAGTACGGCACTGCATTCGCCGTGGCAACACCGGACGCAGCCCGAATTGCTTCCGTGTCCCTGATCGCGTTATCGACGGTGACGCATGCCTTCAACGAGAACCAACGCTTCGTTCCGCTGGCGTTCAATCAGGCCAGCAACTCACTGAACGTGCATGCTCCGGGTAATGGCAACCTAGCTCCGCCTGGACCCTACATGCTTTTTCTCGTCGACACCAGCGGGGTCCCTTCCGTCGCGGCCATGGTGCGCTTGCCCCCTCCCAACTCTTCAAGCAACCCGCCGCCGACAATAGGTTCGATCACACCCATTACCGGGACAGCGGCTGGCGGCACCGCAGTGACCATCACCGGCACGGGATTTCTCGCGGGAGCGACGGTGACCTTCGGCGGGACGGCGGCCACCGGGGTGACGGTGGCAAGTAGCACTTCCCTCACAGCCACGACTCCAGCCCATGCCGCGGGTACGGTGAGTGTGGTGGTGAGCAACACGGATAGTCAGAGTGCGATCTTGGCCAACGCCTATACCTATACCGGGTCGACGGGCGGCGGAACGATTCGTTTTGTGCAGGTGAAGGCGGCGACGCCGCAGACGGCAAGTGCGTCGGTGGCGGTGACGTATACGACGGCGCAGACAGCGGGAAATTTGAACGTCGTGGTGGTGGGATGGAATGACACGACTTCGACGGTGACTGCGGTAACGGACAGTCGGGGCAACAGTTATGCCTTGGCGATCGGACCGACGAGCGGGACAGGTTTGCGGCAGTCGATC
>Ga0134124_10002817_pt1 | contig 14033 bp, 13 predicted proteins | sample KB304_FD_96880 | JGI IMG/M metagenome (GOLD analysis project Ga0134124, IMG submission 96880) | Terrestrial soil microbial communities without Nitrogen fertilizer from Kellogg Biological Station, Michigan, USA - KB3-0-4 | ecosystem: Environmental > Terrestrial > Soil > Unclassified ... | reverse complement strand
GACCCTGAGACCGGAATGACTCCCGCGGAAAGATTTCAAAAAGAGCTCGGCCAGCAACTGAGTGTTCCGGATCTGCCGCCGCTTCCCCAGCCTGTTGCGGGCGCCGGTGAAGTCACGATTCTCTGCGACGACTTCGATGGCATTGTTCTATTGCCGGACTTCACCAGATTCAAGCGCGTTTTTGAAACCGACGAGCCGGATCGCCATGCCGCCGACTGGAAAGAGCTCGTTTGGACCTACATCAAGAACCCGGACATTCCCATTGTCGCGTTCGAGCGGGTTGCCGAGGAGTTTCCTCTCCGCGTCGAGAAGGTCTTGCGCACTCTCATAGGCGATAAAGACTTTTCGCTTGAGCATCTCTACGCCGTTTTGCTCCATTATAAACAGCCGGTCGATGGGCTCGAGGACCTGAAAGACGATCAACAGCTTTGGGATTTGTTTGACGGAAACCATCACGCCGAGAAGCTTGCAGCATCAATCGCGAAACCGAAACCGCGCAGTAAGAGCGCAGCCGGTGTGAAGACCGCCGGCGCAAAGGCGACCACCAAACCGACCGCCAAACCGAACGCCAAACATAGCGCCAAACATAGCGCCAAACATAGTGCCATGAAGGCTGCGCCCTCTGGTTCGGCCCGCGTCACGCGAGTCAAAAGCAAATCCGCCGCAAAACACAAAGCGGTTCCCAAATCGAAACCAGCGGCTAAACTCGCATCTGGACGTTCGGCATCGGGGAAATCTCGCGGAAGCAAGAGCACATCGACAAAGAAGCGATGACACTCGCTGAAGCAACGGCAGGTTTTCTCGAATTCATCAGGCAGAATCCAGCCAACGTCACGCCTCAACTTCAACCGCGCACTCACGAGCAAACAACCCAGTTACTGCTCTCTTACTATTCGACGGATTCGTTGCTCAACGCCATGAACGCGGCGAGCCTGCGTGACTTTCTTGCGCGATGGTATCTTGAAAAAGCCTGCACATCGAATCTCAATACTCCGGAATCTATCGAGCGCGTTTCGACGACTGACCCTCGCAATCCGGGTTCGGGACTTGCTCACGCTGATTACCTTCCAGCGCCGCGACAGCTCCTCGCTTCGATGACTGGTTTCCTGAAGTGGGTCGAAGAAAACACGGGCGAGAAGCTGACGGAACAATGCTCACAGACTCTAGCTGAATTGGGCGAGACCCTCCCCCAGGCGATCGAAATAACGCGGCTGTTATCCGGTTGGATCAAGGAACGAAGAGGGGCATTTGGTTTCCCCGAGTTTCTCACGTCATTCGAAGAAGGAGGAAGCAGTCAATACGACATCGACACTCCGGGAAACATCGGCGCACTCGAAGGCTACTTTCGGATCATTCGCGTCGAAGGCTCTCTGGTGGAAGCCGAGGAGCTGATCTCCGAAGAACGCGTCTGGCCAATCAGCTTTCCGCCTGAAGTCGCAGTGCTGCTTAATCGTCCCTATGTAATTAATCTTGAATTGCTGAAAAGGAAAGAAGGCTGGGAAATAGCGAGCTGTGGTTTCGCTTACCCACCGGGGACGGAAATTTGAAGATTGAAGATTGAGGATTGAGGATTGAGGATAGCGTAGTGTTCGGTTATTGGGTTGCTGACTTCGAACGTCGGGTCAGTTCCTTCGCGTGCTTTGCGGTCCTTTGCGTCTTTGCGCAGAGTATTAAGTCTTACCCCCTCAATACGCAATACTCAGCGCAAAGACGCAAAGGACCGCAAAGCACGCGAAGCTTACTAAGCAACGGAGAATCCGAACGCTACGGAGGATTCCTCAGTATTCCAACCTTACTCCGCCAGCAGTCGCTCGAGGGATTTCATTACGCGCGCGACCGTCTTTTCGCCAAGACCGGGGACCGACGCCAACCCGCCGCTTTCAGCAAACGATTTCAGTTCGCCAAGACTCTTTATTCCAAAATCCCGATAGAGCAATTGCGCAGTCTTGAGTCCAATCCCTGATACCCGACGTAAGTCGAGGACAGTGGCCGGCACAGTCCTGGTCAGCTCGTCGAAGTACGGAGACCTCCCTGTTTCAATGATCTCGATTATCTGGGAGCTGATGGTCTTGCCGATACCGGGAATCTTTTGGAGTTCGCCCGCGCCGCCGCGCGCGGTGATATCAGTGATAGGTGTGCCCATTGATCCTATGGTCTCAGCGGCCATCTGATACGAACGGAACTTGAAAGGATTCTCATTCTGGAACTCGAGCATGTCGGCGATCTGCTGAAGCACACGCGCGACTTCGGCGTTATCCATTGCGGCGTCGGGGTGGCCCGCATCATCCATGCGACTAACCTAGCCCTCGGGCTTAACCGAGGTCAATAGCGCGCGTTGCCTAATGATTGGTAAAAACTACGCCGTCACTAGTGAAACGCTCGTTACAAGCAACTAGCGCTTCTTTCTGTAAAGGTCCGAGACTCCCACCGTCATTCCCGCTACGAATCCGCTCGAGGGCGCGCCGTGAGTCAAGCCGAATCGCACCCCGGCATCCAGCACCAGCCGCTCGCTGACTTGATAGGTTGCAACCGAGAGGCCTACCATCGCCCCGCGCTGTTCATCGTTCCTGCTAAACCCACTGATCTCTCCCTGAACGCCAAATCGTTTTGTGAGCGCTTCAGAGACGGCAAAAGCGCCTTGCCCGCTCGATGCGTGTCCGTTCCGCGACGTGCGGCCGGCTACCAGGCAAATGGCGTTTAGGTCGAGTGTGGTCTTGTCAACGGTCTTGCTCACAAGCGCGATGAAGTTGTGATCTACTCTGCCGGTTCCTAGACCGTTCGCGCTGCTCGCCGTCGGACCTTTGATGTAGTAAGCCAGCGCCACTCCCGGCGAAGTCTGGCGTTCGTGCAACAGCACGGTCTGAATACCGAACTGGCAATCGCCGAACCCCGTAGCTCTCTGCTGACCAGTCGCGGTTTGCGAAATAACCGCGTCGACGTCGGCTTCCAGCAGCACGCTCGAACTGGCGGCGAACCGAATGGCGATGGGCGTGTCTTGTTCGCTGCTGACTCCCGAGGCGTGGAAGTTGGCGTTGTAACCCGATTCGAGTTGAAGCACTCCCGGCTTTTGGAACTCAGCGGGGTTCGAGACGGTCGGCCGAGCCGGGACTATGAACGGCGCCTCGGTTGCCGCCGGAGCCGATTGCGTCTGCGCGCTCGCCGCTCCACAGCAACAAAGCAGGAAACCCAATGTCACCCACACTCTGTAAGCCCTGGTTCTCAATCTGTAGTTCTGTATAGCAAAAACGGAGACGGAGCGATAGTCATTGAAGGATCACCGGTGTCTTAATGTGGAGTGCGGCGGCAAGGTGCTCCGCGACGCCGCTTTCCTTTCCAATCGATTCAATCTCAAGCCAAAGCGGCGTTGCGGAGTACCTTGCCGCCGCAATCCAGAATTAAGACAGCGCCAAAGGATCGGTTTCGCTTAGAACTTGACCTTGATCCCGCCGTTGAAGACTCGGCCTTCGGTGAGAGTGTAGATCTCTCCGAACGTAGGAGTTTGATGAGGTGGAAGAACGACAGACCCGAACCGGCTCTGTCTTGTATCAGTGATGTTTTCCGCGTTGATAAACAAGGTGATCCTGCCGAACGTCTTTTCCCCAAACACACCGAATTCTGAAAACGGTTTCGTCTCGCGTCCATCGCTCAGGAACTGACGGCTGGTGTAATAGGCCTCGATCCCGGCTTTGAAGTTTCCCTCTTTCTCAAACAGCAAAGCCGAGTTGATCCTGCTTCTCGGAACCAACGGAAGCGTTTGATTGCCCGCCAGGTAATCAGCCTTTGCGTGTGTAAACGTATAGCCCGCGAATAGTTTTACAAAGTCATAAACAGCCCTCGCGTTGGTTTCAAAGCCCAGGCTACGGATTGGCTGGTCCGCATTTGAAAAACTGAAAACGCCGCCGGCGTCGGCCGTCAACAGAAGCGGGCTTCCGATCCGCGTATAGAAGAACATCTGATTTAGCGACCAGGAAAACTTTTCGCCAATCTTGTTCTTATAGTTGAAGTCGAACGTACCGCCGCGGCTTCGTTCTGCTTTGAGCGTGTCGCCAATCGGGAGGACATTTCTACAGAGCAGCATTTCAGCTTCCTCGGTGAAGATGCTCGGCGCCTTATATCCAAGTCCCACGCCCAGGCGCGCGCTCAAGTTGTCACTGAGTCTGTAGAGCACAGATATGCGAGGCAACGGAAAGACTCCGTGTTTGCTAAGGTAATCCAGCCTCATGCCCGCCTCATCCGACAACCGATTGGTTATGTCAAAGTTGTCCTGGACGTATCCGCCAAAGGTCGTTCTGCTTTCATCGCGTTTGATCGCGCTACTCCCCGCACCCTCTTTGAACCGGTCGTAAACAACATTGACGCCAAACACGAGCGCGTGACCCCGCACCGATTGAAAATATGAAACGTCAGAATAAGCGTCGAGCTGCCGGCCCTGGAAAAGGTAATCCGGCACTTCGATCTGTCGCGTGAAAAACGCGAGGCTCTGTTTAGCAATGATCTTCCTGCCGCCGGAGAACTCGCGATCAAACTCGGCGGTCGTAATATTGCGCACCGAATGGTTGTTCTCGAAATAGCGATGCAGTCCATCGCCCTGCCCGCGAATCACGAACACGTCGCCGCCTTTGCGGTTCTGGTAAGAGGTCGAGTTTCCGACGACCAGGCGGGATTTGTCGTCAGCATAAAAGAAGAGACGCGTGTTCAAATCGAACGATCGCGTATTCGGCAGCTCGGTGAAATCATCGCCGTCAACGTCATACTCGCGTTGATAGTTTACCGAACCGAGAAAAGTGTAGCCGAATCGGTTGCCCTTCAGTGAATCGAACAACGCGAAGTCGGTTCCAAGAGCGGTTGTTTGATTCAAGATCATCGAGGTAGTGCGTTTCGGCTGCGGCTCCTTGCTGATGAAATTGACGACCCCCGCGATCGCGCCCCCGCCGTAAAAAGTCGCCGAGGGTCCCTTGATGATCTCGACTTGCTTCAAATCGAGCGGCGGAATATCGAGCAGGCTCAAGCTGCCTGAGAAGCCGCCAAACGCGGGAAAGCCGTCCTTGAGAATCTGGGTGTACCTGCCATCGAGCCCCTGGATCCGCACGCTCTGAGTGTTTGAAGTAGCCGAAGTCTGCTGCACCTTGATGCCGGTGCTTTCGTTGAGCACCATCGAAACGTTTGCCGGGCGCATATTGATCTTCTCGTCCACCTCTTCTTCATTGATCGCTTCGATGCGAGTCGGCACGTCGTCAATCTCGCGGCTGATCCGTGTGGTTGACGCAATGGTGACTTCGCCAAGCTCATTATGAACCTCGAGAAGAATCAACTGTTCGGTGTTGGCGGCGAACGGGAAAATGAGCTTTACGTCTTTGGTTTCGTAGCCGGGCGAGAAAACTTCGATGACATGCTCGCCATCAGGAATGTTGGCTAGTTCGAGTCTGCCGTTAGCGTCCGTTGTACCGGAGATGTCTGTGCCTTTCACGGACACGATTGCCCCGGCGACTGGCTGCTTGCTTCCTCATTTTTTATCGTCGTTCTGAAAGTTGTTTGTGCGAATGCCGGCTGGCCGGCCAGCAAGAATGCGAGCAAAAGCAAACCGTATCTCATTACGTAATTAACCTCTCGAAGCTGAAGCCAACAGATCGACACGAGCCGGCGTGAGCCATCACAGCGACTGTGTCAGGTACTCAGAATGGGAAGAGTGGAGGTTGGCCGTTAGATGCGAAGCGCGGGCAGGCGTTCGAGCGGCAGGTCTGTTGCTGACCGTGGGCGTTGCCGTGAGACTTCGACGACACCACTGCTGCGAACAGAGATGGGAATCAACAAGGACGGGAGCGCTATCGGCCGCTGCAGATCAAGGCCGTGGGCTGTGCGTTCAGGGATTCTCGCTTTTGGAAATGAGGTGATCGGGCAGCCTTTGCATTCCGACGCTTACTCGTACTTCCACAACTGAAGATTGGCTGTCCACGTGCTCCGCGCTTTCGCGTTCACAAATCGAGACACACACGCCACGAAAATCCAGATGAAACTTATCGGTAGCAAGGCCGCGATGAATCTCTTGAACGGAAAGCAGGACATCAACATCCCGAACATCATACATAGCGGGTTTGTATTGTGCCATTCTGTCGTGACCGTACCAGGGTGTGTATCGGAGAAATCGATAGTCCTGTATGGGCGGTCCTCCGTGGCCGCCCATACAGGAGCGGCTCACAACCGAAAGGAAGAAAAGATGACCAGGTGGGCGTGTTAGGGTATTGGTGGGCAAAGCAGTCCTCTGCGTCCTCGGCGTCCTCCGCGGTTGATTCCCAGCACTGATTAAGAAAACCGCAGAGGACGCCGAGGACGCAGGGGGACAAAGCGATGTTGGGCGAGCAACACACTATGACCCGCTACTGCGCATTGACTTAAGCGGCGTGCATCGGCAAGAATTCTCGAGGCTGGTAGAGCAAATGAAACCGCTGCCGGCTCAACCCTCAGTCATCGGTCCCGGAGTACTTTGATGAAACAGATTCGTGCCATAGCAATGCTCGTGTTCGCCTGCCTGGCCGTCGTCGTGTCGGTGACTACCGCTCAGGCTAAAGATAAATGGATTAACCTCACAACCAAAAACTTCAACATCATCAGCAACGCCGACGAGGGCGAGACGCGAAAGGTGGCTCTCAAGCTTGAACAGTTTCATTACGTGTTCTCAAAGCTTTTCAACCTTCCACCCGTGCGCTCCATCCCGACGACGGTGATGGTCTTCAAGAGCGACGGTTCATTCAAACCGTACAAGCCGCTCTATAACGGCAAGCCAACCAACGTAGCGGGTTACTTCCAGCCCGGGCAGGACGAGAACGTCATCGCGCTGGACATAAGCGCGAACGATCAGCGGCCCATGTCGGTCATCTATCACGAGTACACACACCTGCTGACCAGCACAACGCCGCGCCAGTGGCCGCTGTGGCTCAAGGAAGGATTGGCCGAGCTCTATTCGAGTTTTGACGTTAAGGACAACAAAGTCACTCTTGGCGCTCCGATCGACAATCACGTCTTTCTGCTACGCGAGAATAAGTTCATCCCGCTTCAGACCTTGTTCAACGTCCATCACGAATCCTCCATCTACAATGAACGCGACAAGCAAAGCATCTTCTACGCCGAGTCGTGGGCGCTTTGCCACTATTTCGCGTTCGGTGACAAGATGGCTCGTCGCCCGCAGTTGATCGACTTCATAAATCAGTTCAATCAGGGCGTCGACATCAATCGCGCATTTACCCAGGCATTCAAATCAGACATGGCCACAGTCGAGAAACAACTGCGAAATTACGTCGGTAATAGTCAATACACAATAAACGTATACACGCTTGCGAGCACCGAAGGCGAAAAGGAGATGGCCGTAAAGCCGGTATCCGACGCCGAGGCACTGTCCTATCTTGGGAACCTGCTTGCGCGAACGAATCGACTCGACGAAGGTGAGGCCCTCTTCAAACAGGCGATCGCACTTGATCCGGAGATGCCGCGCTCATATGAAGGACTTGGGTTTATTGCTACTCGGCGCAACAAATTCGATGAAGCGATGGAGCAGTTCAAGCAGGCGGCCACTCGCGGATCGAAGAATTACCTGGCTCACTACTACTACGCTGAGGCGCTTCATCGCCACACAGTTGGACCGTTGACGCTGGCACTGGCTCAGCAGATTGCCGACGAGTTAAAGACTTCGATCAAACTGATGCCTGGTTTCGCTCACGCTTATTACGCTTTGGGGTTCTTGTCGCTCGCAACGGGCGAGCGCTTGAAAGAAGGGGCGGAGCTGGTTAAGACCGCATTGCGACTCGAACCGCAGACTTCACACTTCGTCCTGACGCTCGCGCAGATTCAAGCTCGAATGCAGGATTACGAGGCGGCAAAAAAGACGCTTGAACCGCTTCTTGCTTCCGATGCTGAGCCGGGCTTGAAATCGGCCGCCGAGTCGACAATGAAGATGATCGAGTACTATACGCGTCCCGCGCCGGCCGAGCCGTCTCGGGCTCAAACCGATTCAAGAAATAGCAGCAGCTCGACGACGAGCTCTGAGAGTTTGCCTACACCTCCGCGGCTCGTTCGCCGCCCGTCGCTCAAGGTCGAAGGAGCGCAAACAATTCGCGGCGTGCTGGCCTCGATCGAGTGTAAGAACGGAAAGTGGACGCTCGTCGTCAACACTGCGAGTGATCTGCTGCGATTTACCGTAAGCGACAAGGAAAAGCTCGAGTTTTACAGCCAGGATCCGTCATTCGAGGCGGGCACGATAAACTGTGGCAGCGTCAACAAGATCGCATTTATTTACTTCAAACCGATGACCGGCCAGTCGAAGTTCGCGGGCGACGCACTGGCGGTCGAGTTCACGCAATAGGAACCTCAACCTGGTTCTCACGTTCGTTCTTGCGCCTTGTCCTGATGCAGATGCTTAGCACGTTTGCGGTTTGGGGCCTGTTTCAGATCTTGAACGGACTGGGCTCGTCTCGCTCCAGAAGCTAGCGGCTTTCTCTTTCCGCCTCCTCCCTTCCGTTCCAATTTCGCCATCCAAGACTTGTTTCCAAAGGCGCCTGACATCAATCCGACAATCGAGAAATCGACATCGAGTTTTTCCCAATGCAACGACGCGCCACGAGGGCCCAGCTCCACCAATGCAAGATCATCGACTGCTGCACTGCTGAGTCCCTGAGTTAGCTTGCACGGAAAGATAAAGGTGGCGCCGTTCCTCAAGTCGACTACCACTCGATTGGTTGCGCGGTCATAGTGCGCCGACTTTGCCTGCGGCTCGACCTTGGAGGCCAGTCTGCCGCGCACCGTCGCTTCATCGAACATTTCTTCGATTTCTCGTTCGGTGTATTCCCACCTGCCCATCTTCACTTTAGCCATGAAACCGCCTCCACTCTTGAAGGAAGAACGTCTGTCTCTCGTTCACCATATGTCAAGATCTAAGTTTCAACTCGAAGATGTCCGGACGCGAATAATGACCCGTCACGTCAAGCGCCAGACTCTCTTCCGCGATTCGCGATAGATCTATATCCGCAGTCAGGATTACTTCCTCATTGAAAACCGGACCCGCAAGCAGCGAACCGTCGGGAGCGATGATTGCGCTTCCTCCGTTCAGCACGAATGATTCGGGCTGTTGCTTCAGTGAAACGATCGATTCAAGTTCGGGCGGCAGTTCACTCGCCTTCATTATTGCTCCGCAGGCAATCACGAAGCATCGGCCTTCGAAGGCATAGTGGCGGCTCGCGATCAGGTTCATCTCTTTTACCTGGGGCCAGGCGGCTGCGTGAATGTCTTCGCCCGATTGGTGCAGCGCCTGACGAGCAAGCGGCATCCAGTGCTCCCAGCAGATCAATCCCCCGACTCTCCCAACTCCGGTCGCGACAGCGCGCAAGCTCGAGCCGTCGCCTTGCCCCCAGATCATCCGCTCGGTGTAAGTCGGCATAATTTTGCGGTGATGATTCAGTAACGCGCCGTTTGCTCCGAAGGTCAGCATCGTATTGTAGAGCGTGCCCCGTCCCGGGCCCGCGACGACTCTTTCATTGACGCCGACGTTGAGCACTACGCCATGCTCACGCGCGACTGTGCCGAGTGTTTCAGTGACCGGCCCCGGTACGACTACCGAGTTTTCCATCAGGCGCGCGAAGACTTTCTTAGCCGGTTCGTAATCCCACAGCGCGACATCGCGGCAGCAATCAAGCCACGCCGGATAACCGGGCAGCCACGTTTCAGGAAAGACTATTAGTTTTGCCCCGAGGGCTGCTGCGTCGGCAATCAGGGCTTTTGCCTTTGCGAGAGATTGTTCCAGATCGAGGTAAACCGGACCGGCCTGGACGGCGGCGACTTTGACCATGACAGCGGATCTCTAAGCTCTCGAAAACTCTTTATGCCTTCTCGAGCAGTGATGCAATTAATTCCGGAGGGACGTTCGTAGTTCGGCCTTCAGGCGGAAGTTCGTAAACACCTAAGTTTGGTCTGTCCACCGTACGAACTTCCGCCTGAAGGCCGAACTACGAACATCCTCAATTCTCCATGTGTGTTGCTCGGGACCCTTAGCGATTCTTTGTGCCTTCGGGTCTTAGTGGCATTGTTCAGCAACTCAGAATTGCCTCACTACGGCTTCTCGAGCGAAACGAATTTTGCTACGAACTTCTTTTGACCGTAGCCGGGAAAACTGATGGTGAGCTTGGCATCATCGCCCGCGCCTTCGGAGCGAAGCACAACACCGGTGCCGTACTTCTCGTGCTTCACGCGAGCGCCGACGCGAATGTCACCCGAGGAACCGGAGCCGCCGCCGCGCACGGACGAGCTTCTCTCTCCCCTATGATCCTCTGATCCTCTGCTCCTCTGCACCTCCGCGCCTCTTCTCTGTTGCCCGTCCCCGGTTGCTGCCCGGCGCTTGAAGAACTCACGCACGCCTTCGACCGAGTTATAGGTCTTTCCGGCATAGTTGGAAGTCTTCTTCACCGGGCGCGGTGATTCACCGCGCATCGCGGCCACAGCCTCCCGATTCTGACGAGTCGCGGGGCTTTCGGCGAACCCCAGCCACGACGGCCCGGTTGAAAGATTCTGCATCAGCTCGAGCGGAAGCTCATTCAAAAACCTGGACGGCTCGGTGACGTCCTCTTCTCCAAAGATCCGACGCTGCATAGCGTGCGCGATATAGAGTTTCTGCTGCGCGCGGGTTATCGCGACGTAGCAAAGCCGCCGCTCCTCTTCCAGCTCTTCTTCGCTGGCAAGCGCGCGCGAATGAGGAAACAGTCCCTCTTCCATGCCGACGATGAAAACGATCGGGAACTCGAGCCCCTTGGCCGAGTGCATGGTCATCAACGTTACCCGGGCGTCAGCCTTGTATTGATCCGTATCGGATACCAGCGCCGCGTGATCGATGAAATCCTGCAAAGACTCTTCCTGCTCTTCCGCTTCGACCGCCGCGGTCACAAGCTCCTCGATGTTCAGCAGTCTTCCCTCGGCTTCAACAGTCTTCTCTTCTTCAAGCGAGCTGATGTAGCCCGTGTCGAGCGTCGCCGCCCTGACGATCTCGGCAAGTGGCTGAGCTTCCGCGACGCGGTCGCCAAGACCTTTGATCATGTGCGTGAATCCTTCCAGTGCAGAGGTCGCGCGCGGACCGACTGCCCGGTTCGCGACCGCGAGCTCGACCGTTTCCCACATCGACATACCAAGTTCGCGCTGCTTGCTTTGAAGCACATCAATCGTCGTCTTGCCAATCCCGCGCGGCGGCGAATTGATCACTCGCGCCATTGCGATGTCATCCTTCGGGTTCATCGCAAGCTTCAAGTAGGCGATGATGTCCTTCACTTCAGCGCGGTCATAAAATGAGAAACCACCGACAATGTTGTAGGCGATGCCTCGGCGCCTGAGCGCTTCTTCGAACAACCGCGACTGAGCGTTTGTGCGATACAACACGACAGAGCGCAAATCGTGCGTCTGGCGTTGATGATCGACGATCTTATCCGTCACAAACCTGGCTTCTGATTCCGCATCGTATGCCTGGTAGTAACCGATCTTCTCGCCCTGCCCCAGCTCCTCAGTCGCGTAAAGCGTCTTGGGCATCCGGCGATTATTGCACTCGATAATCTTATTGGCGGCGTCGAGGATCGTTTGAGTCGACCGATAGTTCTGCTCGAGCTTGATGATCTTCGTGCCGGCAAAGTCGTGTTGAAATCCGAGGATTATATTGAAGTCCGAGCCTCTGAATGAATAAATGCTCTGATCGATATCGCCTACCACGCAGAGGCTGCGTTCCTGCCACAGACCCGCCGGATTGATGGCGCCGTCTTTTCGCGCCGAGCCGACGGCGATCAAATGTGCGAGATCATACTGAATGCCGTTCGTATCCTGGAACTCATCGATCATCAGGTGGCGGAAGCGGTCGTGATAGTACTGGCGAACTTCAGGAACGCGGCGCAGAAGCTCGACTGTTCTAATCAACAGATCATCGAAATCGAAGGCGTTCGCTTTCTTAAGCCGGTCTTCGTAGAGCTTATAGATCCGTGCGATCTTCTCGGCGCGCTCTGTAACGTGTTCGCCTTGCTTCGCGGAGGCGGCCGGTGAGGTCCCATGGTTCTTTGCCCAGCTTACTCCGCTGAGCGCCTGCCGAGCAGTGAGAGACTTGTCGTCGATCTCCAGTTCTTTCATTATCTGACGAACCAGGCGCACCTGGTCGTCCTGATCGTAGATCGTGAAGCTCCGCGTGTAACCGGCGTTGAGCGCTTCCACATTCCGGCGCAGTATGCGGACGCAAAGCGAATGAAAGGTCGAGATCAACGGCGACGAAGCGCGCATCTCCGAATCGAGAGTGGCTTCAACGCGCGATTTCATTTCTCCGGCGGCTTTGTTGGTGAACGTGACCGCAAGTATCTTCCAGGGAGGAACTCCCGCGTGTTCGATCAGGTGGACGATGCGCTGAGTAATGACGCGCGTCTTTCCCGAACCTGCGCCGGCGAGGACCAGCAAAGGCCCTTCGATTGTTTCCACCGCTTCCTGTTGCTTCGGATTGAGATTCATCATTGGGGTCGGAGAATAGGGGTTAGGTGTTTGGGTCCAACCCCCAGCCCCAACTATTTAATAAGCTTCTGTATCGCTTTGAACTGAGGTGAATCGGCGCTTCCCATCATCTCGAACAGCGACATCTCGAGCGTCGAAAGGATGGCTCCCGCCTGCGCCAGGCGCGCCAACGCAACCTGTTTGTTCTCAGCTTTGCGAGACGTGACGCAATCGACAAGCGGGAATACTTCGAAGCCGCGCTCGAGCAAATCGAGAGAAGTCTGAAGGACACAGATATGCGCTTCGATGCCGCATACAAGCACTTGTTTCTTGTTACCGCTGATCAGCCGCGAAAGGAAATCGTCCGAGCCGCAAGAGCTGAAACACGATTTTTCGATCGCCTTCAACTCTGCCGGAAGCCGCGCGGTGATTTCCTCGGCGGTATGCTTTAGTCCCTTTGGGTATTGCTCGGTTACGATGACGGGAACTTCAAGCAACCTTGCTCCTTCGACCGCGGTTGCGATGCGAGAAGCCACTTCGCCGAAGTCTGGCATCACGGGGCGAAAGGCCTCCTGCATATCGATGACTGCGAGGGCAGCGGATTCACGCGAGAGCTTGATTACTTTGTTCATGAGCCGGTTGGAATTGTATCTCGATCGGACTCAATCAATATATCAGCAGCGTCATGAGCCATACAACTAACCATGTAGGGGCGGTCCTCCGTGGCCGCCCCTCTTTCATAAGGCAGACACATAAGGCAGACAATTCGCCATACAAGAGGGGCGGCCACGGAGGACCGCCCCTACATGTGTAGAATCGAATAATTAAAGAGTTAATACGAATCGGAAGCGTCGGGAGGCTCGGCGGGAACCAGCTCGATCTTGCGGGCCCACTTCCTGCCGCCCCTTTGGGTGTACTTGACCTTCGCAGGAGTCCCTGACGTCATTGAAGCCGGCTGAACCGGTTTGCCGGACTCGAGTATCGATGTTCTCTCATCAAAGGCGAGCATCACTTCCTCGCCGTCGTTTAACAAGACAAAGGTGTGGGCGCCGGCATCTACGGTCTGAATCTGCCCCTCGACCACTTTGGTTTCCTCGGTGAGCCTCGATTGGTTCTGTCGGGATGGGCGCAACGAACTGCCGAGCCTCAACCGGTACAAAAGAAAACTCGACAGAAAGAACGCTATGAGGATAACGCCAAGAATTCGTACTAACTTGCTCACGACTGCACCGCCTTTTTTCGTCCGGCGCCGGGCCGTCTCTCAATCCTGATTCGCGCGTCCATATAGCTTAGAGACCAGAGAGCGTTTTGAAGTTTGCATTTAAGCAAGACGGGTTAATGGGTAAGTCAAAAAGTAGAGCGGGTCAGCACCAGCCCCGGGGCCGACCCGCTCGTGAAATGAGTGGTGCTAATCCAGACTACATATTCTTGTTCTTGGTCTTTGCCTTGGCCTTCATCGTGCCACCGGTGTTGGTGTTGGCTGCAGCGGTCTTCGCCTTTGCCTTCCTCTTGCGCTTATGCTTCGGCTTGGGCTTCATCGTTCCGGT
>Ga0134124_10002816_pt1 | contig 14034 bp, 8 predicted proteins | sample KB304_FD_96880 | JGI IMG/M metagenome (GOLD analysis project Ga0134124, IMG submission 96880) | Terrestrial soil microbial communities without Nitrogen fertilizer from Kellogg Biological Station, Michigan, USA - KB3-0-4 | ecosystem: Environmental > Terrestrial > Soil > Unclassified ... | reverse complement strand
CGATTGCGTTCGGGATCGCTGAACCCCGCCGCCGTACTTGAACGATCAGGCAATGCCCCAACTGCCGTCTTGGAGGTTCAATGCCGTTCGGTTATGTGTTCACCGTGGTCTGCGTCGCGGTGGGCACTCTGTTTGCGCTGGCGCCAATGCGGCGGCCGCAGCCGCTCGCCACCGTGAGCTACTACTTCGGCCTGGCCGTGAACGAGCTGCCGTTCTTCGCGGCTATCTGGCTGGGAGCCGCGACATCGTTGGCGTTCGCCGAAGGCGATATCGACTCGGCGGGCGCCTGGGCGGCCGTCGCGCTGGGCGTCGCGACCATACCGGGGCTCGCTGTCGTCGCCCGTCGCGCGCTGGGCGACAGAGACAGGATCGAGCTCGCCATGACCGAAGGGCTAGGCGCCGGATGGCGCATCGCTATTGACGCCGATCTCGCCACCGGACTGCGGCGGCGCCTCCCGCTGGCCCGCATCTTGTTCCTGCCCTTCTTCCGCCGCCGCACCGACGTCCGGCGCGTTGCCAACCTCACCTACGGCGACGCGGGCCGCCGCAACCAGCTCGACCTATACCGCCACCGCACGCGACCATCTGGCGCGCCCATCATGATCCACATGCACGGGGGCGGCTACTCCGGGGGCCACAAGAACAGCCAGTCGCTTCCGCTGCTCTACCGGCTCGCCAGCCACGGCTGGGTGTGCATCAGCGCCAACTACCGGCTACGACCCGCGGCTCAGCATCCGGACCACCTGATCGACCTCAAGAAGGTCATCGCCTGGGTGCGCGAGCATGCCCATGAGTACGGGGCCGATCCGACGACGCTATTCGTCGCGGGCAGCTCGGCCGGCGGGCACATGGCTGCACTGGCCGCACTAACCCAGAACGACCTTGCCTTCCAGCCAGGCTTCGAGAACGCCGACACCTCCGTCAGCGCCGCCATCTGCCTGAACGCCTGGTATCGCTCGTACTTCGGCCAGGGGCCCGAGTCCTCGCCGGAGTCGCACATCGCGGCCGACGCACCGCCCTTCTTCCTGGCCCACGGTGACAAGGACACGCTGGTGCCCGTAGCGCATGCCCGGCACTTCGCCGACCGGCTGCGCCAGACATCGGCCGCCCCCGTCGTCTACGCCGAGCTGAAAGGTGGGCACCACGCCTTCGACCTGTACCACTCGCTCCGCTTCGAGGCAGTCATCGACGCGATCGAGGCATTCGCCGCCCGGGTCAGATCACGGGAGACGACACCCCAGCCCTGATATGGCAACGGCACCCTGAGGTCTGGCAACTCCATCGATGATCGCAATGTGCCGTTGCCGTATTAACCGCACCCCGGCCGGTCCAGGGTCGGCGACTCGGATCGGCACCGCGAGACTTGGTGTTGGCTGTGTGGCCGGTTTGCGCCATGGCCGGTTTGCGCCAGGCTCGCGGCGTTCCACCGGTGCCACATGGCCCGGTAGACCTCTCCCATGACTTCGCACCCCCAATCGCGCCGCACCCCGTGGCGGCGGTCCCGCGCAATGGCCGGCGGACTGCTCGGCGTCGCGGTCACCGCGATGCTCACCGGCGCCGCATCACCGGCACCGCGAGCCGGCGCCACCACCCCCACGGCGCGGCCGGCCGCGCAGACCATTCATCACGTCACCCTCATCACGGGTGACGTCGTCACCGTCGAGGACATCGCCGGCGGCAAGCAGGCGGTCACCGTGCAGCGCCCGGCCGGCGCGATCGGCGGCGTGGCGACCTACACGCTGAACAAGGACGTCTACGTCATTCCGGACGAGGCGATGTCCTACGTCGCGGCGCAGAAGGTGGACCGCCGGCTCTTCGACGTCACCGCGCTGATCCGTGATGGATACGACGACGCCCACAGCGACGGCGTCCCGCTCCTGGTCAGCTACACCGGCGGTGCCAAGTCGTTGCCCGGCGGAGTCAAGCTGACCCGCACGCTGCCCTCCATCAAGGGCGCCGCGGTCCGGGCACCGAAATCCAGCACCCGCGCCTTCTGGAAGTCACTCGCGAAGCAGAAGTCCGGGCCGGCCCAGGGCCCGCGGGCCCGCAGCCTGGCCCAGCCCACGAGCACCGCGCTCGGCGACGGCGTCGCGCATGTCTGGCTGGACGGCAAGGTCAAGACCACGATGACGGAGAGCAACGCCCAGATCGGCACCGCCACCGCGTGGGCGGCCGGCTATGACGGCACCGGCGTCAAAGTCGCCATGCTGGACACCGGCTACGACACCGACCACCCGGATCTCGTTGGTCGCGTGGCGGCGGCGCAGAGCTTCGTCCCTGGCGAGACGGTCGAGGATGCGTTCGGCCACGGCACCCATGTGCTGTCCACCATCGGCGGATCGGGCGCGGCATCGGGTGGCGCCGAGAAGGGCGTCGCGCCCGGCGCCTCGCTGATGGTCGGCAAGGTGCTCGGTGACGATGGCTACGGCCAGGACTCGTGGATCATCGCCGGCATGGAGTGGGCGGCCCACAACGGCGCCCGGGTGATCAGCATGAGCCTCGGCTCCTATGAGCCCTACGACGGCACGGATATCGAGAGCGTCGCGGTGAACCAGCTGACCGCCGAGACCGGTGCGTTGTTCGTGATCGCCGCCGGCAACTCCGGCTGCCCCGGTTGCATCGGGTCGCCGGGCGCCGCGGACGCGGCCCTCACCGTCGGCGCCGTGGACAGCAATGACCAGCTCGCCTGGTTCTCCTCCACCGGACCGCGGTACGGCGACTACGGCCTCAAGCCGGACATCACCGCACCGGGCGTCGGCATCCTCGCCGCCAAGATGGGCGGCACCGCGGAGGACGGCTACTACACCGAGATGGACGGCACCTCGATGGCGACCCCGCACGTCGCCGGCGTGGCGGCACTGCTGGCCCAGGAGCACCCGGACTGGAAGGCCGACCAGATCAAGAACGCCATCATGAGCACCGCCAAGCAACTCCCCGACTACACGATCGACCAGGTCGGCGCGGGACGCGTATCGGTGCCGGACGTCATCAACGCCACCGTGACCGCGACCGGCTCGCAGTATTTCGGCTTCTTCAGCTGGCCGCACACCGGTGACGCGGCGGTGGACAAGACCGTGACCTACAACAACGACGGCGACGCCCCGATCACCTTGCACCTAGCCGAGTCGGTCGCCGTCTCCAGCGGCCCCTACGACCCGACCAGCACCGACGCTCCGGTGCCGGTGGGCCAGGCGGCGCCGGACGGGATGTTCTCGCTCAGCAGCAACACGGTGACGGTTCCGGCCCACGGCAACGCGTCGGTGACCGCGTTGGCGAACCCGGACCAGGGTCTGGCCGGAGCTCGCTACACCGGCAAGATCGTCGCGTCCGACGGTGCCGGCACCGTGCTCGCCCGCACCGATGTCGGCCTGTATCTGGAGGACGCCCGCTACAACGTGAATGTCAAGGTCACCGACCGGGCCGGCAGGCCGGCCGGCGGCACCCTGATCTACCACCAGGTGGGCAGCCTCGACATGCTGTTCGCCGACATCGACCCGGAGACCGGCGTGGCCAAGGCGCGCTGGCGCGCCGGCACCTACGACGCCTTCATGTTCATGGACGTGCAGGGTGACAACGGTCCGGACTCGACCGGTGTGGCACTGCTCGGTAACCCCGAGTTCACCGTGGACCACGACACGTCGCTGGTGCTGGATGCCCGCAAGGCCGTCCATGTGACGGCGACGGCGCCCGGTCAGCCGCAGACGCAGACGCGGTTCCGGCAGATGGAGTGGTACCGCAACGGCGGTGACGCTCCGATGGACGCGGCCTACCTGCTTCCGGACACGTATGACGACATGTACGTGCTGCCCACCAAGAAGACGACCATCGGCGACTTCGAATACAGCACCCGCTGGCGTCTGGCCAAGCCGATCCTGACCGTGGCCGAGGGCAAGAACCAGCTATGGACCGTTGACCAGTTCGGCACCGGATATCTGGACGGCTCCGCCAAGCTCGCGGCGGTCTACGCCGGCACCGCCAGCGCTCCGGCACTGGGCGGCGTCCGCGGCAAGGTCGCGGTGATCGCGGTGGACAGCACCGACTTCGACCCCGGCGCGCTGGTCGCGCAGGCGGCCGCGGCCGGAGCCAGGATGGTGGTCCTGGCCAACACACTCGGCGGCAAGCTCTACAGCTATGTCGCCGACGCCGACGGCAACCCGGCCGCGATTCCGGTGGTGTCGGTGGCAACTACGGTGGCCACCGGGTTCCTGGCCCGGGTCAAGGCCGGCAAGGTCAAGCTGGACCTGGTGGGTACGCCGAACACCCCGTGGGTCTACGACCTGCAGGATGCGCACCCGAACGGGATCCCGGCGCACCTCGACTACCGGCCCACGAGCGCCTCGCTGGCCACGGTGAACATGCGGTTCTACGGCACCACGGCGACCAGTGGTGGCGAGTTCCGCTGGGACTACCGGCCGTTCCGGAACGCCGAGTTCGCGTTCCCGCAACGGCAGAACATGCCCGGTACGCGTACCGACTACGTCTCCACCGAGGCGGGCAGTTCTTGGTACGAGAATGTGTTCGCCGGCCCGAACCTGCTCAACATGGAGTCTCGCGCCGGTGACCTCGTGACCTACAAAGCCGGTCAGCAGGTCACCCGCAACTGGTTCAGCCCGGTCGAGGCACCCCGAAACGGCATGGGCTTCTGGGTGTCCTACCGCGATCCGTACAACATCTACACCAACCTCCAGCCATGGTCCGACGGCCAGCCGGGCTCGGCCGGAACCATGGACGCCAACGGCAGCAACCTGGATTACAAGATGTACAAGGACGGCGTGCTGGTCTCCGAGCAGACCGAGTGGGCGAGCGCCTGGATGGACGTCTCAGGCGACACGGGTACGTCGACGCTGACCCTGGATCTGACCGCGTCGCGCGATCCGAAGCTGTGGCCCACCAGCACGCGTACGCACACCGTGTGGACCGTCAAGTCGTCGCCGTCCAGCGGGGACAACAACACCCTCCCGGTGCTGCAGATCGCCTACCAGGTCACCACCGATCTGGCCGGCAACCGGGCGGGCGGCGTCCAGGCGCTGTCGCTGCAGCCATATCACCTGGACGGAGCGGTCGGCGCCGGCACCGTCGGGACGCCGAAGTTCGAGGTCTCCTTCAATGACGGGAAGACCTGGATACGCGTACCGGTGGTCAAGGTCGGTGGCAGCTACCTGGCGATCTTCACCGCTCCCAAGTCCGGATTCGTCTCGCTCCGCACCACGGCTTCGGACAGCAAGGGCAACGCGGTGACCCAGACCGTCATCCGCGCGTACGGCCTGAGCAAGAACTAGCCCGGCAGTGCGTAACGGGCCCGCGAGCAGCACGCTCGCGGGCCCGCTGCGGTCGTGGACCGCTCAGCACTGGCTGGTGACCTTGCCGATGAAGTCGTCGGCGGCGATCACCCGCGGCTCGCCGAGATCGTCCGCGCCGAGCACGGCGGTCGCGGTGAGCTCGTCGACCTGGTCCAGGGTGAACTCGACCGGCGCGGTGTCGTCCGGGCTATCGCTCTGGCCGTAGGCGAAGTAGGTAGTTGAGTCATCGGTGAGATCGAGCGAACTGTTGGTGATCACCCAACCGTCACCGGGGTGGCGCAGATTTACCCGCGCGCTGTTGCCGGTGAGGTCCGGTGCTCGGATCACCAGGCTGCGCAGGCTCGGCGGAGCGGTGTCGGAGCTTGGCTCGGCGGTCACCACGATCTGCTTCGGCGGCCGGCCGCACCAGGCCAGCACCAGGACCGGGTCACCGCTGCTGCTGGCCGCAACCGCGGTGTAGCCGGCCGGAGGATGCAGGCATCCCGACAGTGTTCCCACGGCCAGCGTCGCCGCCGCGCCGAGCCCGATCCATCTCCCCCGCATGGCGCAGATAGTAGGGCCCGGCCGGACCCTGCGACAGGCCGGATCAGCGCGGCTTCTCGACCACCGCGCGCAGCGCGTCGGCGAACCCGGTCAAATCTCCGATTCTGCGTGCCCCGCGAGCTCGTGATGGCCTCGGCGGCCGAGAAGCGACTGGCGCCGCCCGCGAAGCCGCGGTCGGCGCCAGTAACGCGTGAAGTGGTGAACACGTGCGGTGGTGAATCAGACTCCGGGCGGTGGGGGTGCCCCCGGATCGTCGTAGACGCGGCGTTCCGCGACCACTCGGTTGCTGCCGGTGCGCCGGTTGTTCCAGAACGTGAAGAACAAGATGACACCGAACAGCCCGACCAACATCAGAATCCAGCCGACGACCTGCAGGTCCAGGCCGGAGACGTGCCAGTGAACCGCGAACGCCAAGACCGCGCCGATCGCGATTAGCAGGATGCCAGCTCCAATACCCATGCCGGCGTGATACCCGAGCCGGCCACGATCCAAACCGCTGCGGGCTTTCCCGTAGCGGCCGAAGCCGTCGTCCCCCGGCGTCAGGCGGTCGGCGGGGCGTAGGTCCGCAGGAAGTTCCGAAGGTCGTCAACCGCTTGCTGCTCCGGCAGGCCGTTGGGGTCGACAAGGCGATACCCGTGCAGACTCGTGTCCGGGATGATTGACAGCTGGCGGTGCGACGACTTCTTCGCCGCCTCATAAATGGAGTGCGCGCTCGGCACGAAGTCGCCGTCCATGGCCGCGCAGATGACCAGCAGCGGCTGCGTGATCTTGGGGGCGTTCCCCACCGCGTTCGCGCTGCCGTAGCTCTCCGGCCCCGATAGCGAGACGATCGCCGTCACTGGCGGCACGATCTGTGGTGCAGCGGCGACTACCGCGGTGCCGCCCATAGACGCGCCGATCAGCACGATCTTCGTGGCACCCTCGGATCGCAGGAACGTCGCGGCGGCGGCCACCTCGTCCGGCAGGTCATCGCGCGGCGTGGTGCCGGATCCGCCGAAGCCGGCGAAATCGAACGTCAGAGCCCGGTAGCCCATGGCGGCCAGACTCTTCGCGTATGGAATCCAGCTGCACGAGTCGATGTCGGCCTCATGAGCGAAGACGACTCCGACCTCGCCGTTCCCCCATTCGTCACCGGCCAGATCGTTGCCGTTCGAGCCGAACCGCACCGGCTTCGCGCCATCCAGCAGCGGCTGACAGTTACCACCGGCTCCGACCGCGGAGGCGGTTGGCTGCGGAGACGCGGAGGCGGGTGGCTGCGGAGAAGCGGTGTGAGTCCCGGAGGTGCAAGCGGTCATCAGTGTGAGTCCAAAAGTGGCCGCGGCAGCGGCAAATCCCCGTCGCATGGACAGAGGCTAGTGCCGCCACGTCCCGGCTACTGGCCTTCGTTCAGATCATGGGCAGCGCGCTCGGTTGCCGCGTGTCGCAACGATTGGCACATCCGAGCGCGGCCCAGCCGATATCCACCGAACGACCACTTGTCGTACATCGGAAGAACCGTCATGGTCCTCTCGCAGTCCGCCGTCTGCGCGGATTTTTGTGTGTACGGGGGATGTACCAACGGCGAAGAATCGATGGGTTTATGCCGCGGCTGCGGCCGCAGCGCAGATCGACCGATAGCCGGGCCGGGCCGCGGTCAACCCTCAGGCGGGTAGCACCGTCCCTTAGGGAAGTCACTATGGCTAACCCCCGGGTCAACTGGGGGGAGCTCCGGATAGCTCTGCGCACGTGGTCCACGACAGGCTGTCATCGTGAAAACGACGACTGGATCCCGACAGGGATGGATCGCGGCGGTAGGCCGCGCGTGCTTCCGCCGACGCTGGATCGTGCTGGTGGCCTGGCTGGCCATCGCGGTTGGCGGATTCTTCGCCAGCGGCTCGGTGTTCAGCGGCCTGAATTCCAGCTCGGGTGGCAACTCGCTGGAATCGGTGCAGGCCTACAACATTCTGGACAAGCAGAGCCAGGTCGGCGACGACGTGCTCGGCGAAGTTACCGGGGTCGACCCGAAGAGCGACGCCGTCCGCAGCGCGGTGCTGTCGACAGCGAACCAGATCAAGACCATTAAGGGCGTACGCAGCGTGGCGACGCCCTACGACGACGGAATTCCGGCCGCACAGGCCGCGGCCCTGACCGCCGACGACGGATCCGGCGTGCTCGTCCACGTCACGCTGGACCGGTTCGCGGACAACGCCGATCTGTCCGAAGACGACGTCACCGACGCGGTGACCACGCAGATGAAGTCGCTGGAGTCGACTCTGCGGTCGGCGGCACCGCCGGCACGCGTACTGGTCGGTGGTGGTGCGGTGATGGGAACCCAGGTCAACGACCAGGTCGCGCATGACCTGTCGCTGGCCGAAGAGCTGTCGCTGCCGATCACGCTCGTGGTGCTGATCTTCGTATTCGGCGGCATCATCGCGGCCGGCCTGCCGGTCTTCGCCGCGATCCTGTCGGTGTTCGCCGCGATGCTGGCCCTGTTCGGCTTCGAGCACGTCACGGATCTCGACCAGAACGCCACCATCGTGGTGACCCTGCTCGGCCTGGGGCTGTCGATCGACTACGGCCTGCTGCTGGTGGCGCGTTATCGCGAAGAGCTGGGGCGCGGCTACGACTCCGAGACGGCTCTTGGCCGGGCGTGGGCCTCGGCTGGGCGTACCATCCTGTTCTCCGCCCTGACGGTGGCCGGCTCGCTCTGCGGCCTAGTGGTCTTCGGCGTCACGTCGATGACCGCGCTCGGCGTCGCCGGCGTGTCCATCGCGTGCATCGCCATGCTGGTGGCGCTGACCGCGACCGCCGCCCTGATCGGCCTCGGGCGCAAGCGGATCCGCCCGTCCAAGCGCGCCCGCGCCGCGCGTGTCGATGACGATCGCGGCTTCTTCGCCCGGCTGGCCAAGATCGTGCAGGCGCGTCCGGTCGTCACCGTCATCGTGACCGCCGGCGTCCTTCTCGCCGCCGGGCTGCCGCTGCTGCAGACCAAGCCGAGCGTCGACAGCCTCTCTTCGTTGCCGACTTCGTTGACCTCAGTGCAGGTGGCGCACGACCTGGAGAAGCGCTACGGCCTGGACAACTCCCCGGCGATCACGGTGGTCGCCAAGTCGGATCCGGCGGTGCTCGACCAGTGGGGTGCGAAGTGGGCAACGGCCGCCGGCGTCAAGTCGGTGGCGCCCGCCGTGTCGGCCGGTCCGGGGCTCGCCACGCTGGACATCTACGTGACCGGCGACAGTGAAGGCCCGGCCGCGCGGGACCTGGTGACCCGGATGCGGGCGGACCGGCCGGACGGCGTGCAGTCCTGGGTGACCGGGGATGCGGCCCTGCTCAAGGACATCATCGGGCTGATCAAGGATCGGCTTCCGTGGGCCATCGGCATCACCGTCCTGGCCATGCTGGTGCTGCTGTTCCTGATGACCGGCTCGCTGATCGTGCCGATCAAGGCCGTGGTGATGAACGCGCTGTCACTCGGTGCCACGGTCGGCGTGATGACCCTGGTGTTCCAGCACGGGTACGGCTCCGGCGTGCTGCACACGTTGCACACCGGGACGCTCGATCCGTTCGTCATCGTCGGCGTGCTGGCGTTCGCCTTCGGCCTGTCGATGGACTACGAAGTGTTCCTGCTTTCGCGAATTAAGGAGTATGTGGACCAGGGGTCGCCGTCCGATGTCGCGGTGCGCCGCGGTCTGCAGAGGTCCGGCCGGGTGATCACCTCCGCCGCGCTGTTGATGGTGATCGTGTTCGGCAGCTTCCTGGTCGGCAAGGTGGGCAACACTCAGCAGATCGGTCTCGGCCTGGCAGCCGCCATCGCGATCGATGCCACGCTCGTGCGATGCGTGCTGGTGCCGGCCACCATGACGCTACTCGGCAAGTGGAACTGGTGGGCACCGCGGCCGCTGGCCCGGTGGCACGCCCGTTGGGCGGCTCCGGCCTTCGCCGACGCACCGGTGCCACAGGAGCGGATCCTGGAACCGGTGAACTGAAACTGCACAAATAGCGCGGGCCCCGCCGATCGGCGGGGCCCGCACGACTATGCCACCGCTTGCGGTTTCCCGCGCCCGATCATGACCAGGCCGCCGCTCAGTGTCAGAACCGCGCCGAATACCAGCGCGTAGAGCGGCAAGGATGTCGGGATCCCGAGATAGACGGTGATGCCGAGGATCCGGGACAGGCCCCACGGCAGCAGAGCCATCTGGTCGTTCCAGATGGTCAGCGCCCTCTCCAGGCCCATCGCGGAGATGATCGCCCCGAACACCACCAGCGGAAGGCCGAGAGCGACCAGAATCCGGCCGACCGAGCCGCGCCGGATGAGGCCGTAGCGGTCCCGGAGGATCACCGCCGCGACCACGAAGACCCAGATGAAGGCGGCGAACGCGACGGTGATGTAGACGGAGCGCAGTGTGGGGTCGGTCCAGAAGTCGAACCAGTAGCGTCCCGGCCCGCGATTGATCAGCGCCAGCAACAAAATCACGGTACGCAGCAGGGCCGCGCCACCGACTGCTCCCCATAGCCAGTACGCGGGCCGGCCGCGCACGAGAAGCTTGAGCGTGAGCGCGAAGGTCAGCCAAGAGCCGAGCACCAGGATCAGGTGCGCCGGCGCGGCGAACCAGGTATAGACGGCTCGGCTGGCGATCAGGAACGCGGCCGGGATGGCCCAGACCAGCACTCGGTCCAGTCGGCCGCCGAGGTCCAGACCCGCCACTCGCCATGGCCGAGTGGCACCGAGCCACAGAGCCTGCAACGCGCGCGGGCGCCGCGGCCAGATCCGGCGGCCCGGCCCGGATCCGAGCAGCAGCAGGATCACCAGCAGCGCCAGCAGGGCCCGCGCCGACCAGGCCATGGCCGAGTCGCGATCGGCACGCACGGATCCGATGTCGGCGGCGGTGAAGTTGTAGGTCGGCAGGTCCAGGTTGTTCTCGTAGTTCAGCAGGTAGCCGAGTCGGGCCTGCTGGTAGCGCGCCTCCGCGGCCTTCCACTCGGCTTTCGCCGTCGCCGATCCGGTGTCCAGCCACTGCACGTGGCGCAGGACCATGGTCCGGTACGCCCCCAGCGTGTCGAACAGGCGCTGCTCGTAGTCCAGCGTGTTGAGGAACTCCTCACGCAGCTCCGGATCCCGCCACTTCGCCGGGTCGGTGCCGGCGACCTGCGAACGCATCTGCGCCACCGTTGAACTCGCAGCGACGCCCTCATGGATCGCCTCGTCGATGTGTCCCCGGCTGACCTTGTAGATGCTGTCGAGCGCGGCACTGTCGCCGGTGATGATGTCCCACTCGAAGATCCACATCATCGGCGGCGGTTCCAGTCCCAGCGCCTTGACCGTGTTGTCGGCGTACGGGCCGATGTAGAGGCCGTTGCTGATGGCGGTCCGGGACATGGCGAACACCTGGCTGATCGCAGTGACCGTGGGCAGGTCGGTGGAGAGCGTGGCCCGGATCCAATCCGCGGTCGCGCTCGCCGGATCCAAATCCGGGTTCATCGCCAGCCGCGCGGTCAGATAGCTGTTCAGGTCGTAGAGCTGCCAGAGGCCGTCCCGCAGGTATAGCGACCGCGGTCCGGCGTAGAGCGGGCCGCCGTTCTGGGTCCAGTCCCACACGCCCTCGATGTGCGGGTTGGCGGCGAGGAATGTCCGCAGTGCCTGCTGCTCCAGGACGCCCAGATCATTGGGGAGCGAGCCAAGGCCCTCGAACTCGCGCCGGCCCTGGAACTCGATGATCCGTCGCTGGTCGCCAACCTCGAGGGTGTCGTTGAGCGGCAGGTGACTGTAGAAGTCGCCGAGCGAATACTTGGTCGACACGATCAGATGTGGATTGTTCACAGTGCCCAGGACCGTTTCGTACGACTGCTTGTTCGTATGCAGGTCACCGACGGCACCGACGCCGACCGTCCAGGTCCGGAAGATGACGTCCTTGTTCAGCATTCCGGCGGTCTGCAGCAGGCTGGTCAGCATCATCTGTACCGCGGACGGGGTGGTTACCGCGATCTCCGAGCTGAAGTCCCAGCCGGGCATCTTGTAGACGTCGCCGCCCTCGCCGATCCGGATCATCAGACCGTCGGCGAACGGCATCGACGTGAACAACTCCTTGAGCCCGTCCTGGTAGACCTGCCAGAGCTTGGCGCTGTCGGTGTTCAAGCCGCCGACGGTGCGGTTCAGGTAGGCCTTCAGCGGCGGGGACAGCGCCAGCATGTCGGTCTGGAAATACACCTTCATGCCCATGTCGTGGGCGTATTGCCAGACTGGCGCGAAGGCCGCGACCATGGCCCGGGCACGCGCGACGTGCAGATCGCCGGCTGGATAGACGCCCAGATCGCCGAAGGTCACGTATTCCAGGAAGCCGGGGATGACGATGCCGTTGTAGCCCTGGGCCAGGCTGTGGTCGACGAGATCGCGGAACTGCTCATTGATCTCCTGCACTGCGGCCGTGTCGACATAGGGGGCCGTCGGCCGGATGGCGTTGCCCACCACGTCGGTGTTCAGCGAGTAGTCGGTTCCGGCGGCGAACTTCGAAGGATCGTCATCGAGCCCGACCGCACCCGTGTCCACCAGCCGCAATCCCAGGGTCGGCGTCACGATGTCGCCGTTGGCGCCGACATCGGCCTGCGATCGGACTCGATCGGCGAATTGGTAGAGCCCGGCGGCCGCGCCCGCATCGCCGGCCGCGTCGAGGCGGTAGTCATTGCCGGTCCGGGTGAGCCGGTAGGACTCGCCAGCATCGGGAAACGCCGGGTCGATCTTGACGCTGAGGGTTCCGGACCCGGTCACGTCCTGTTGCTTCAGCGCGTCGGTCACCGCCGATGCCGCCAGTTTGAGCCGCGGGTCGTCGTCTGGGACCGCGACCGCGCCGACCAGCGGCGGCGGCACCGCGGACCGGATCGCGGCCGGATGAAGATCCTCGGACGGTACGCGCGCCGGTGTGAACGACAAGCCGAGCGCCGCGCCGACCTGTCCGGCCACGACCGCACCGATGCCGAGCAGCGCAACTAGGACAATTCCGAGGATCGTCAGTCGGCGACGAGGGGTGGGGGTCAGCGGCACGGCCGCCATCCTAGGGGCGCGGCCGCGAAAAGTCGCTGGTCACCGGGTAGCAGATCCGCGCTCGATCAGCCGCGCCAGAACTCGTCGGGCAGTTCGCTCACCTCGCGTCCGGACCGCTCCAGATCAGCGGCCCACGGCAGCATCCGCTGGAAGGTCGGATCGTCGCCGTCGGCGAGGCGCCGGATCACCGCGACGTTGCGGTCAGCCCGGCCGGTCAACGCATCCCGCACCTCGGTTCGATCACCGGTGAATCCGTAGGCATCGAGGAACAGCCGCAATCGGCGGCGCCGATCCGCGGCATCGGTGAACCCCACCGGCTCCGCGACCCCCGGAGTCAGCAGCGGCACCCAGGTCAGTGCGGAGAAGGCCAGATCGTCCTCGGGCCGGGACGGGCCGGCGGTGTCCCAATCAACGAAGCCGCGCAGGGTTCCGGACTCCCAGACCGCGTTCCACGGTGCCGCATCCAGGTGAGCGATCACGAGTCCGGGTCGCCACTCTCGGCCGGTGAACCAGACCGCGCCGTCCGGCGGAACGAAAGTCGCGGTGGCATCGTGCAGGCCACGCAGCCACCGACCGACCTGCGCCAGCGCATCATCCGACCGGATCCACTCCGGCCACGGCGTCGTCTCGGCGAGAGTGGTGCCCGGCAGGAAGGTCAGCGCTTCGCGACCGTCGTCGTCGAATCCGCGCGGCCGCGGCGCGCCCGCGAAGCCGACCTGCTCCAAATGCCGGAGCACGGACTGCACCGAGGCACTCCACGGCTGGGCCGGCCGCCGGACCTGGTCGCCGATGCGTACTGCCCCGAAGGTGCGACCGCCGGGCAGCCGTTGCTCAGTCATTCCCCGGTTCTACCGTGATCAGACATCCACCGCGACCGAATAGTCGACGCCATCGACGTCGAAGCCGTAGAGCCGGCGCACCTCCGACTGGAACCAGGCACCGGCCTCGACGGGCAGCCGCCCATCGGCGACCGCGCGCTGCCAGGCCTCGGACACCCGGTCCTGGACGCCGGGCGCGAACTCCCAGTCGTCGAGGCGTACGCGACCGAGGTCGTCGACACCGGCCCGCTCGACGCCGGTCAGGTGCTTCCAGAGGCGTACGCCCTGCGTCACCGGCGACTCCATGCCGTCGCCGAGCACCGAGTGCAGCAGCGACACGTAGAGCCCGATGCCCGGG
>Ga0134124_10002815_pt1 | contig 14035 bp, 15 predicted proteins | sample KB304_FD_96880 | JGI IMG/M metagenome (GOLD analysis project Ga0134124, IMG submission 96880) | Terrestrial soil microbial communities without Nitrogen fertilizer from Kellogg Biological Station, Michigan, USA - KB3-0-4 | ecosystem: Environmental > Terrestrial > Soil > Unclassified ... | reverse complement strand
TGGGGGAACTCCGCGGCAGAAGCGACCGGATGACGCCGTTTACAGACATTTCGGCAGTTGAAGAGGTCCTTGCGGACCTCCGTAACTTCGAACCTTCACTCATAACCCTTCTTCCTCGCCAGACAGGGCAAAAGGAGCAGCGATATGCTCATCTTCTGTCTGGGGAGCCTCACCATTCGCAGACTGAAAGACAATTTCCCCCTGAATCGGCCAGGCTCAAGGTCATGGCTGAAGATGAGCGGTTTGCTGCCCTGGAGTCGGAGGTTGCAGCCCTGAGAGGAGAAGTTGCTTCACTCAAAGGGATTGTCGAAGAGTTCAAGGCGCAGTTTGAGTGATTCTCTTGATCAGGCTGCCCCAATCGGCATCCCGGTAAATTTCGAGCATCTTCTGATTGTTAAGATTCTCTGAAATACCGCTCTGCTCCGGATCAAAAATCTGGTTGCCGCTGAATTTCCACTGAACGGTTATGAGCTGCGGTGTTTCAGCAGGCAGCTTCCTGCTGAAATATGCAAAGTTCGGAGTAACTACACCCACTCCGTCTGTCCTGTCTACCGGGAGAAGCGGTGCCTGCTGGCTGTCAGCAGATGAAGCATCGATCCGGGCCTGCATTTTGCGCTGTTCCGGAGTAAGTTCGTCGAGCGCTTTCTGGAGCAGTTGCATCCGCTCTTTCACCTGTTCAGGGTCTTCCTCCATGCCGGGTACCGCGGAACGGCTGTTCTCAATCCACTCCTTTTCGTCAGCAGGATCGATCCAGGTCCTCCCCTGTTCCACGAAAACATGCCTTTCGACCAAGGGTTCTGTTTCAGCAGTTTTCTTATCAGTTTTCTTCTTTTTCACCTTTTTTTCCGGCACTAAAGATATCCCGATCTGCTTCCCGGCGGTTTCGATCGCCGCTTTCAGGTATCTTTCCCTGCTGACGGGCAACCAGAGCGGCCGGTTTTTAGAGGCGATGACAGCTACGGTTCGACCGTTGTTCAGAAAGGAAATCATACCTGCACGCTCCTCACCCTGCTTCGGCTCCGGGAGCATATATCCTTCGCTATCCCGGTAAAGCACCGGTAAATTGGCAAAAACGTGACCAAGGTTGTTTATCGAGATATCCATTGTGGAAGGATTGTTGAACGCGGCTCTGATCTTGCCGTCCTTCTCTTCGTAGCGGCCCACCATCATGGCAAGGACAGCAGTAGGACGGGATGGCGGACAGTTTTTGCCGTTACAGGAGTCATACCTGTCTTTGGCAGAGATCGACCCCCAAAAGCGAGCTTCAAAACCTTTTGGCGGCTTCATTGCAGGGGTTGCAGTGTAGATCCGCGAAAGCTCCTGCAGCGAACCCCTAATCTTTTTGAGGCTCTCCTTGCTCAGTTTTTTCAGATCGGCTCCCGGCTCGCTCATTGAGAAAGACCATTTCCCCTCTTTTTCAGAGAGCGGGACAACCTCTTCAGCATATACCCTGGGGATTGCAAAAAGCAGCGCGACAAACAGAGAGCAGAATAGAGTGCGCATAATCATCTTCTCCTTTCCGAATCGGAAACCGACAGTTTCTCATCCGGAGTCTCCGGATGCCCGCAACAACAGGAATGCCGGAAAAGATAGCACAAAATCAAAGTGAAGGAAAACAGTAAGCGGTTTCTCAAGGGATGAATATAATGATGAAGAGCTGGCGGCATTATGCAGGTAGAGCTCCCGGCTTATTGATTTATAGGGTTAGATTGTATGGGGGTTAGATTGAATCGCGTCAGGGCTTTTCCCATCCAGAATTTCGCGTATTTTTGATAGAAGGGTTTCGGGATTTATCGGTTTCAACAGCAGATGATACCTGCTTATTTCATCTTTATTCAGTATGTCAGCGGTGTAGCCGCTCATGAATATAACAGGAGAATCAGGTCTGATCCGGCAGATTTCCTGATACATCTCCCAGCCGTTTTTCTTCGGCATGATCACATCGGATATAACCAGACTGATTTTATCACGATTTTTGCGGAACAGCTCTTCACCCTCTTCGCCGTTCTCCGCAGTCAGCAGGGTGTATCCCTGCTTCGTCAGCATGGTTGTCATTATCTTCCTTATGGCAACATCGTCCTCAACTAAAAGAAGTGTTTCGTTTCCGAAGAGAAACGGTACTGCATCAAGAGGTGCACTACTCTCATAACGCTGTTCCAGAAGAGGCAGATATATCTTGAAAGTTGTTCCCTCTCCCTGTTCACTCAGAAAGTAGATGGAGCCGCCATGCTTCTTTGCCGTGCTGTACACCATTGACAGTCCGAGTCCCGTCCCTTTGCCGACCTCCTTGGTCGTAAAGAAAGGATCGAAAATTCGTTCCTGAGTCTCCTTGTCCATCCCCATGCCTGTGTCGGAAACGGTTATGACTGCATATCTTCCCTGAACCGGCAGGTCATCCGCCAACATTTCCTTCTCGATCAGACTTTTATCGGCAACGCTAATGCTCAACACTCCGCCTGATGGCATAGCATCACGGGCATTAACCGCAAGGTTGATTATTAGCTGCTCAAGCTGCCCCTTATCGGCCATCACCGGCAAGTTTCCTTCAGGCAACTCAATCTTGAACTCGATATCCTCCCTGATAAGCCTTGAAAGACTTTTTTGCAGTCCACCAATAATTTCTGCCAGATTAACAGGAACCAGCCGGATCTCCTCCTTCCGACTGAACATCAGCAGGCTTCTGGTCATCTCTTCCGCCCTTGCCTCAGCCATAAGGATTTCGTCAATCATTGCAACAGCGGTGGTATCTTCTCCAAGCTTCATTTTCAAAATTGTCCCGTATCCGGAAATTACTGTAAGAATATTATTGAAATCATGAGCGATCCCACCCGCAAGAGTCCCCATAGCCTCCATTTTTTGTGAGTGCAGCAGATTTGCCTCCATAAGCTTTCGCTCCGTGATGTCTTCCTTGATCCCCACATAGCCGGTTATCCCCCCCTGACTGTTTTTTATGGGCGAAATCTTGGCATGTTCCCAGAAGATTTCTCCACTCTTCTTCCTGTTAGCCAGGTCTCCTTCCCAGATATGACCGGAGCTGATCGTTACCCAAAGCTCTTTGTAGGTAGCAGGTAATGTTTCGTCTGATTTCAATATGCGCGGATTCTGCCCTAGCACCTCTTCCACTCTGTAACCTGTCAACTCGGAAAACTTCGGATTGACGAACTCAATGTCGCCTTGAATGTCCGTTATAATAATGCTTAAGGGGCTCTGCTCTACAACTTCAGCAAATTTGCGGAGCTCGGCTGTCCTCCCCTGAACTGCGACTTCAAGTCCGCGATGCCAGCGCTGAATCTCATCAGCCATCTCATTAAATGCAGCTGACAGCATACCTGTTTCGTCACCGCCGCCCGCCTCTGCTCTTGCACTGAGGTCGCCCTGTTTTATTCTTGTTACTGAAGAACTGAGCCTTTCCAACGGCTTCAGCAGGTTGCGTGTCACAATATAGAGCAGGGTCAGGAGAAGAGTCAGTCCGGAAACTGTTATTGATGTTGTATAGATAATACTGCTCTTAAGTGACGAGAATATCTCGGCTTCATCCTGTTTGACAATAATGCCCAAGCCGAAATCTGGAATTACGCGAATATTTCTTGTTACCGCGACCACAGGAACACCGCGGTAATCGAGTGCATTCTGGATACCGTCTATCCCCCAGCTGGCAAATTCGGCAGGTTTTGTCTTCATCCGATACTCAAGAGGTCGGGCAACGGTTCCGTCAGGAAGCTTGTATTTGAGCGGCGTAAGAAGCTTCTGGTTAAGGTCTATCAGTACAATTTCGCCGCTCTGTCCAAGAACATCCGAGTGGCGAAGCACTTCGGTTATAAATTGTTCTGTTTTGACCTGGTAAAGCATGACTAAATCTTCTGTCCCTGCCGAACCCTTGGCAACGGGTGCGTGAATCTGGCGTGCAAGACAGATTGATGAACCGCTGTCTGTTTTATGAAAAAAAACCTTCTCTTCCCAATCCGTGCCGTCTGCAAATAACTCGTCAAACAGCATGCTTCTGACGCCGGTATGCTCCTCTTTACTTGAAAGCAGGCAGACACCTGTTCCGGGATCTACCAGTTCAACAGTTTCATAATGGTAACTTATTCTTGCCAGCTGAAACCATTCAGACAATTCATCCAGGACTGGTTCAACTTTCTTTTTTTGCAGTTTAGTCGCTGTCAGTTCATGCAGATGTGCCTGAAAATGCGGGTTTTGAGCGCTAAACTTCAAATCTGCCAGCCGCTCATTGGTCCACATTGATATCAATGTCTTCTCGCTGTCGGCAATGAAGTTGAGTCGTTCCATCGCTTCGATTTTAAGACGCTGATAATTCCCCTGATAAATACTGAATGGAAGCCCAAACTGACTTGTAAAAAATACAGCCAAGAAAAGCAGGATTGCGCCAAAACCGAACAGAGCAAGTATTCTCCAGCGGATAGTTCTCGGCAGCTTTATGAAGGAAGCAGCAGACCGTCTCGTTTTCATCTCATTCATCCAGTTCCGGATAAAAATTATCCAACCTATATTTCGCCGTATCGGCAAGAACAGCTTTGACCATTTTGTTGTCCAGAGCGACTCTAATTTTCTCCCAGGAGGTTTCTGCCGGGATATTCCCCTGATTCTTCAGGAACTCGAAGGATCTGCCGAGGAAGCCGTCCCGTTTGAAATTTGATGCATTCATCCAGTGCAGAGAGCGGACAAAAGATGCATGTATCTGCAGCGAGGCATCCGGGTGCTGTTGAGCGAACTGCCTGGTCTGATACAGGTAATTGGAGTTCAAAAAACGGTGGATGGCTTTAAATTCTTTGTGACGACTCAACGCTGCAGAAACAGTCGGCTCCCAGGCTGAAAAAGCGTCTATCCTGTTATTCTCCATTGCTCCGATCAACTCGCCCACTATCAGCCTTATTTCCGACTCTTTCATGCCGGCTGCTGAAAGTGGCTCAACAGACCCAAATGAGCTGTAGTCCCTTCAGGAAAACCGATTCGCTTCCCTTTCATATCGCGAATGTTTCTGTAGCGGCTACGAGTAACGATGGAGGCGGTGTCCAGCTTGGCTGTACCGGTGATGATTGAGCAATGGTGTCAGACTTAACTTTTGCCGGAACTCGTCATCACCGGTTTTCTTCATGAATACATCCTTGAAGCTGCGAGCAATCTCCAAACAGTTCTTTGACTTTCTGAAGAAAAGTTCCGATATCAAACGGTTTGGGCAAGGCGGCATCTGCTCCGAATATCCCCGCCATAGTAAACATCTCGGACATGTTCATATGAGGTGAGCCTCCGGACACCACTAATATCCTGATCTGCTTATCTGCCTGACGCAGTTCCATGATCGTCTCCAGACCCTCTTTCTCAGGCATGTAAAGATCTGTTATCACAAGATCAGGGCGCTCTTTCATAAACATTTCAAGCCCTTCCAGACCGTTAGGGGCAGACCTGACTTCATACCCGGCATCCTCAAGAATTATACAGATCATCTTGTTGAACTGCTGATCGTCATCAATTACAAGTATCTTTTTCACGGATCCTCCAATCTGCGTATAAAGCTGATTTTCTGAGCTTTATTCCTAGATATGCAGGACGAACCTCCATCTGACCCTGCTTCAGCGTTCATGATTTTAATTGATTTAAGGAAAGATGCATTGCAGGGAAGTTCAAGTGGCTGACGTAGAAGCAGCTCAAGGGACGACTGGCGCTCTCTGTGGTGAGTCGAAATTTGATTGAAAGGTGGGGGGAGAGAGCTGCTGATGCCATAGTATCCGCCAAAAAGAGTCCATACGGTTGACTGTCTGATTACAACCTCTCTAGTTGGCAAATTATAGCAGGGCTTGAGCAGAGTGCAAATGAAGCGGCTGAAAATTATGGCAGGGAACATCTCCTCGAATAAGCTGTTATGCCCGTATCATGATCAGCATCATCTTGAACTTTTCTACCGCTTTAAGGGAATGGGGTATGTTCGCGGGCATGATTATGAACTCTCCTGCAGATACCCGGTGGTTTTTTCCATCGATTGTGACCTCTGCAGTACCGTCTACAACCTGCACAAAAGCGTCAAATGGGGCTGTATGCTCGCTAAGCCCCTGTCCGGCATCAAACGAGAAGAGGGTGATCGTGCCGATTTTCCGGTCGATAAGGGTTCGACTGACGACCGAACCGCTCTGATATGATACCAGTCCGTTCATCTCAATTGCTTTTCCTATCAGGCTCTCAGCAGTTTCACTCATAAGATTCTCCTAGTTCTGACGTTTTTAATCTGTCAAATCTCTACAGGTTTGTACTCTAGCTCCCTGCTTTTCTGCATATACGAGCGGCCTTCGAATATTCCGCCCTCAGCTACGGTAAGCCTGGATGTGTAGATGTCGCCGTAAACCTCTCCTTTCGGCTGAATCTCGACACATTCCGTGGAATGCACATTGCCCGTTACTCTCCCGGCGGCAATCAGTGACTTTGAACTGATATCTCCGAGGATATTTGCCCCCTGACCGACAATGACGGACTCCGCAGCAAGCGAACCCTCAAACCGGCCGTCTATCCTGACTGCACCCTTTGAGACGATCTCACCCTTGATGACGGTGTCGGTTCCTACGATAACTTCAAGTTTCGGATGCTTCCTGCTACTGAACATCAGCCTGCCTCCTGTCGATCGCCAGGGCGGGAAAACCCCTTTTCAGTTCTTGCTTTCCAGATAGGGTGCAGGATCAATACTCTGCCCGTTACGCCAGACCTCATAATGAAGGTGTGGACCTGTCGTAATGCCGGTAGAGCCTGAATATGCGATTATATCGCCCCGCTTGACCGTCTGTCCTGCCGTCACCCTGTTCCTGGTGTTGTGTGCATATACCGTGGAGAGTCCGTGCCCGTGCTCTATGACAACGATATTGCCGCTTCCCCCGCTCCTGTCTGAAAAGCTGACCACTCCGTCAGCAGTAGCATGAAGTGGTGTGCCGTTAGGCATGGTAATATCTATCCCGGTATGAAGTTTGCGCCCTCCGTAGCGGGGGTGTTCACGCATACCGAAACCGGAGCTGATCTTGCCTGCAGCAGGCCAGCCGCTCGGGCTGGAGCGAAAAACATCCTGCTCCTTCGCGAGATAACTCTTTATTTCGTCAACGGTTGCCATGGAACTGTTGATATCCTTCTTGAGAGCTTCGACATCTATGGAACCTTCTTCTGCTGTGCTTTCAAGGTTCTTCAGGACCTCTTTGCGTGAGGCCAGCGAAAACAGCTTCCTGAACTGAGACTCGGACTGCTTGAGAGAAGCCATGGTTGACTCCAACTCGTTGAAGTTCTTCGACATCCTCGCATATTCATTTTTCATCCGGTAGTAGTCGAACGCCTGGATCGAGAGGGATACCGTGAAGATCGACCCTAAAAAGGCCATGACACAGAAGAATGCAGCAGCAATCACTGGGATCCGGACACTTCGGGCGCTGAATCTGGAGTGCGGAATCAGCATGATTGTGATCGGAGTGTGAACCTTCTTCAGCAGGAGGCGGAGCTTGTACATATCCCGTACCTCTTCTTGGGCAAATCGCAGGGAAAGTTAAGTTGAAAGGGAAGGAGATCATAAACGCCTATTGTCCCAATTTCAACCCTAAACAGTTTCACATCACTTTTCGCTTGTTCGAATCCGGCCTCCGTTATACTCTGCACCCCTATGAAATGGCTCCTCTGCTTGTCAATCGGACTCTATCTTTTCGGCGGATTCAGGCGCTCCCTCTTTTTCGCAGGAGCTGTTGGAGAGTTCGCATACATGGCGTTCAGAGGGATTGAGCTCGGGCGTCTCCCACTGATCGGTCCTCACGACACCCTTGCTTTTTTCTCGACAAGCTGTGCTTTGATGACAATTCCGTTCCTGCTCAGTCCCGCCCTGCGCGACTCGGACCGGTTCAGGGTCGGTGCCTCCCTGCTTGCCGCCCTTACCGGGCTCATGGCACTCCCTTTCCCGGCGTTCAATATGCCGATGCCCCCGATTCTGAACACCCTCTGGTTCGAGCTGCATGTTGCTCTTGCCTTCTTCGCCTATGCGCTGTTCGGGATAGGAGCGATCCTTGGGATACTGTTCCTCCTCCAGCAGAAAAAGCAGTATCTGGAGATGCAGTACACGGCTTCTCTGGTCGGATTCTCATTCTTCTCGGCATCCATGACCTCCGGCGGTATCTGGGGCTACTACGCCTGGGGAACTTACTGGCTCTGGACTCCCAAGGAGTTCTGGACCTCCATTCTCTGGCTCTATTACGGTACATATCTGCATTTGAGGCTTAAGGGTGCAAAGTGGGAAAAAGCAGTTGCCTGGGGAGGAATCGTGGGATTCGGGGTGACGATGTTTACGTACTTGGGGGTCAGTCTGCTGATGAAGAGCTCACACAGTTTTTAACGGAGCGCCACTTTTTCGCTATCTCGGCGTCAGGCTGCTCGATTGCTTGTGCGACGTGGCGCTGTTTATGCCCTGTGGGTACCACGCCTCCGCGCAATCGCTTGCCCTCCTTGACCTAGGTAAGCGATAATTTTGGACGGATAATCATGAAAGTTTTTCTTACCAATATCTACTGTCGTCTCGCCTCCCTCACCTTGGGCCTCTGGCTGCTCGGGGGGGTGATGCTTATACTTGCTGCCGGCTCTTTTCTTCAGGGAGAAGGATCGAGCATTAATGAAGTCGCACTTCTCGAATGGCTCCGGGAAGTGCCTTTCCGGGATTCCTGGTGGCTCTGGATCGCGATTGCCCTGCTTGCCGTTCTCGCCCTTAACACTCTCCTTTGCAGTATCGATTCACTCCGTACCAAGTGGCAGAAGGGAAGCTTCCTGGTCAGAATAGCTCCCCAGCTTATGCACCTTGGCTTTCTCTTCATCATGCTCGCTCATCTGCAAAGCGCATATGGCGGTTTCAAGCAGTCCATGCAGGTAGAAGGAGGCTCCGCGATCACTTTTCCGGACGGATCGAATGTCGTCTTCACCGATTTCGCGGCAACTTACAGTCGCATGGGAATGCCGACCGCCTACTCTGCAACGCTGAACTGTCGGAGTGAGGGACAAATCATCACTGCGATCATCAGCCCCAACCATCCGTTCTTTCATCAGGGACACGGGATCTATATCAAGGACATAGCACCGCCGCCGATGAAGGCCGCTCTGGTGGAAGTTCACAAGGAGCCGGGTGCAGGCATGGCATTGGCCGGGGGTGCGCTCTTTACCGTCGCAAACCTGATCCTGCTTGCCAGAAGACGGGAGAAAACACTATGAACAACGATCTTATCCTTCTCGGCCACGGCAGCGGCGGCAGGCTTTCGCATCAGCTTCTGGACGAGTTGATTATTCCGGCACTTTCAGGCCTTGAGCCGGTGGCACAGAATGATGCGGCACTCCTTGACTCTCCATCCGGTCGCCTCGCCTTTACGACCGACTCCTATGTAGTCGATCCGGTATTCTTTCCAGGCGGCAACATCGGCGATCTTGCCGTGAACGGTACAGTAAACGACCTGGCGATGATGGGCGCAAAGCCACTCTGGATGAGTGTGGGCCTGATCCTCGAAGAAGGTTTCAGCAAGAAAGAGCTGGCGGAGATTCTGGCCTCCATGAGGCGGGCTGCGGATCTTGCCGGCATCCGGATTGTCACTGGAGACACCAAGGTCGTGCCGCGCGGCAAGGCGGACCGGATCTTCATCAACACATCAGGCATCGGAGTTGTCGAACACGATCTGGTGATTAGCGGGGCAAACGCCCGCCCCGGTGACAGCATCATCGTCAGCGGGACCATCGGTGATCATGGGATAGCTGTCATGGCAAGCAGGGAAGGGCTGGAGCTCGGAACCACTGTTAAAAGCGACTCTGCGGCACTCAATTCGCTTGTTACGGAACTTGTCTCGGGATTGGGAAGCTGCCTTCATGTACTTCGTGACCCGACACGGGGCGGTGTGGCAACGACGCTGAAGGAGATCGCACTGCAATCAGGGGTGGACCTGCGGCTCAGGGAAGACTCTCTTCCGGTGAAAAGTGCTGTAAAAGGAGTCTGCTCAATCCTCGGCCTGGACCCGCTTTATGTCGCGAATGAGGGAAAGCTGCTCCTCTTTGCAGCTTCCGAATCTGCAAGCAGGGCCGTAGAGATTATGAAACGCAATCCCCTGGGGATCGATGCGGCAATAATAGGTGAAGTGACCGGAAAGGGTGGGGGCAGGATCTCCCTTGAGACCTGTTCCGGCGGATCCAGAAGCGTCGAGATGCTGAGTGGTGAGCAGCTGCCGAGGATCTGCTGAATATATGTTTGGAATCATGCTTTGATAAGAGGTTACTGAGTGGTTCCAATGCGGAATCTTTCAATCCGCTCTCTCAGAGTATTACGGCTTATGCCCAGCAGTTTTGACACATACACCTGATTGAAATTCCCTTTCTCCATTGCCATCTCGACCAGAGCTTTTTCAAGTCCCGAATTTATATTTTCAAAAACCGTCCCCTTCTCTTTCAGACAGATTTTTTCAAAAACCGGTTCAAGCAGGTTTCTGAAAAATGCATAATAATTGTCGGTATCTGCCGTCATATCCTGCTTGCCGGATGTCCGTCTGGTCTGTATGAACGGTTCAAGATCGTCCGGCATCAGAAGATCGCCTTTGCTCATAACCGTTGCCGAGTCGATGACGTTTTTCAGTTCCCGTATATTCCCTTCCCATTTTTGCGAAAGAAGAATATCCAGGGATTCCGGAGCAAGCCCGCCGATCTTTTTGCCATACTTTCTGGCAAACTTTCTGGTGAAGAAATTTACCAGTAACGGAAGATCTTCAATACGATCCCTCAAGGCAGGAAGGTAGAATGATACAACCCGCAGCCGGTAAAACAGGTCGATCCGGAAGCTCTTCTCCTTTACAGCGTTTACAAGACTCTTGTTCGTTGCGGCAATTATCCTGACATCCACCTTTATCGTCTCATTCCCGCCAACCCGCTCAAAAGTCTGGCTCTCCAGAACCCGGAGAAGCTTGCCCTGATTTGTAAGACTCATTTCGCCGATCTCGTCCAGAAAAAGGGTCGCTCCGTTACACTGTTCGAATTTACCAATCCGTCTGGAATGGGCATCGGTAAAGGCTCCCTTTTCGTGTCCAAACAGCTCGCTCTCAAGCAGATTTTCCGGAATTGCCGCACAGTTGACTGCCATGAACGGACGGTTCATCCTGGAGGAGTTATTATAGATGGCCCTGGCAAGGAGCTCCTTCCCCGTTCCGCTCTCACCCTGAATCAGGACCGTCGCGTCTGTCTGTGCAACCTTTCCTACCATCTTCCATATCTCGATCATTTCTGGTGAAGAGCCGATCATAATGTCAGTATTGCTGTCATCAAGCTTTTCAGGCTCAACAGCTTTCGTATAAAGGACTTTTCTGCTCATCAGGTTGCATTCGAGAGCTTTGGCCAGGACAGACTTCAGCTTCACAAGGTCGAACGGCTTTGTAAGATAATCATACGCACCATATTTCATGGCTTCAATCGCATGCTGGGTGCTGCTGTTTCCGGATGTCATGATTACGGCGATGCCGGGATCTACTTTTTTTATTGAAATGAGGATTTCCAGACCGGTTCTGCCCGGAAGAGAGATATCAATGATTGCAGCATTAGGATGCTGTGTAGCGATGATCCGTTCAGCAGACTCACCGCTGCCTTCAAGGAAAACCTCCATCCCTTCACCCTCGAAAACCTGCTTCATCATCTCAAGAATAGCCCGATCATCATCGATTATCAGCAGCCTGGTCTTCATCCTAGCTCTCCGATCAAACGCACTTAACAACAGATGAAATAAATAATACCCTTCTTAAAGGGATAAATCAACTGATTCTGCTCAATTATTGAACAGTTGATTTCTTCACCAAGATCCTCGGCTTTAGGGCCACAAGTTATCTGTTCAAAATAAGCCCCCATGGTCACCTTCTGTAACATTCGGTAATTAAAAGGATTTTATAGGTTAAGCTCTGTTTGCTGTTCATGTTTTAAACAGCAATCCGTGAATCGATTTGCCCGGCAAAAACCTTTCCCGCCCAGAAAAACCAATCATTCAAATAAGTTGCAAATGCGTTTTCTGTCCGGGAGCAATGGCACCATCCGTGTACTTCATAAAGTAAAACGAATCGAAGAAAAGGAGGGATGAGCCATGTTAGCCAATATCGAAAAAAAATCGCTGCTACTAGTTCTTGCCACAGGCTCCTGCAGCGCCATCATCTCTTTGGCTGCCTTGACTGCGGATGTAAATGCCGGAACCTTCGACTTTTCATTCCAGGCCACTTCAGGAACCGTCAGCACATCCGACCCCATGGCAGGCTCTTCAAACCCTCAAAACCTCGGGAACTGCCTCTTCACTGCTCAACTCACCACTGATCCGGCGCTCAAGGCTGCCTTCACTAAAAAAATCAGCGCCATAAAAGGCGGGCTTCATGAAGAAAGCAATGACGACGCGGTCATCTACACCACAAATATTGAGGCAGGAGTATCATCCGGAAGCTTCACTGATTCGGCTAGAGACATCGATAACCTGTCCAACGACTGCCTCTCATGCCATGACGGCGTAATGGCAAAAGATTTCAAGGTCCGTGTAAAAAACAATCCAAACGGCAGAGTAATGGGCCTTGAAGATATCATCGGCGGACACCCGGTCGGAATGGAGTATGAAAACTACGCGTCTGTAAACGGAAAAGAATACAGGGGAGAAGTAAGGTTTTCCAACGAGATGGTCTTTGCAGAAGGAAAAGTCGGATGCCTTACCTGCCACAATCCACTGATCAGTTCAAAAGGTCATCTGGTAATGAACAATGACAGGAGTGAACTCTGCTTTTCCTGTCACAAAAAGTAGAAACTTGACGTTCCTTAGTATCAATGGATTCAGGGGAAGTAACATTGCAGATGGGAAAGTTCCGGAAAGAGAGGTGGGGCATGGGATGCAGATATCAGAAGCCAACAGATAAAGAGAGTGAGGTCAGCTTCCGGGTGGTTGAAATCCTGGTAGTCAGCGAGAAGCTGGCCGGCAAAAGCAGCAGATTCCTGCTGGTGGACAACGGGCAGGAGACACTTGAAGTGGTCCAGAAAGAGATGCAGGATTTCGTAAGAACAGCCATCATGGCTAACAGTCTGGGAAAGCCGGAAAGCAGAAAGGAATCGTGCAGTAACTTGTAGTACCCTGAACAACAAAAAGGCACTCTGAAAACTGCCCTGTCCCTCGATCCGGGGGAGCGGATGCGCTAAAGCTCTGCTCCCCCTTTTTTTAATGTCATCTCGCACAACAAAGCCGCAAGCATTGAACGCTTGCGGCTTGAAAAATTGCAGCCAACAATGACTAAAAAGGAATATCGTCATCCTGATTATACGCGACCGGGTCATCGTATGCAGCGGTCGGCTCACCACCGGACCTTCCACCTCCGGATCTCCCGCCACCGTCACCCTTTGCACTCAGCATCTGCATCTTTTCGCCAACGATCTCGGTCGTGTACCGGTCCTTGCCATCCTTGTCCTGCCATTTACGGGTCTGAAGCCGTCCTTCAATATAGACTGTCTTCCCTTTGGAGAGATACTCGCCGGCGATCTCCGCCAGTCTCGACCAGAGGGTAACATTGTGCCATTCGGTCTTCTCCTCCCACTCCCCGCTCTTGTTCTTGAATTTTTCGGTTGTCGCCACAGAAAAACTCGCAACTGCGGCTCCGGAGGTGGTATAGCGGACTTCAGGATCTTTTCCCAGATTGCCTATAAGCATAACTTTATTCAGACTGGCCATGAACTGCCCTCCCTTGTGACTGCTTCATATATTTTCAAGTGTGTCAGTCTATAAAAAGCTCCCCCCTTTGGCAAGCGCTATTTCATTGACTCTCATGGGAAAAAACAGTAATTTACGGTGATTATCGGGTGAATTCCATTATGGTGCGAGCCTCTCTCTATCTGCTGTTTGTATTCCCGTGGACTTTCATATGCAGCATTATTGCCCTGCTCTCGACATTTATTGAACGAAGCGGAAGAACTTACCACAAGGTCGCGCTGTTCTGGAGCAAAGTGTGCCTGCTTGCTGCCGGGGTAAAAATCGAAGTAGACG
>Ga0134124_10002813_pt1 | contig 14037 bp, 9 predicted proteins | sample KB304_FD_96880 | JGI IMG/M metagenome (GOLD analysis project Ga0134124, IMG submission 96880) | Terrestrial soil microbial communities without Nitrogen fertilizer from Kellogg Biological Station, Michigan, USA - KB3-0-4 | ecosystem: Environmental > Terrestrial > Soil > Unclassified ... | reverse complement strand
CCGCCGGCATTTTCGGGCAGAAGTTTCTGGGGGGGTTAGGGGGAGTCAGCTTCATTTCCCAGCTCGGGGGAAGTGTTCTTGCGGTTGTTTTTGCCCTGGTCAGCAGTTATGTGGTCTATGGAGCCCTGCATAAAACCGTCGGCATCCGTCTCAGCCAGGAAGATGAATTCAGCGGGGCCGATATTTCAATTCACAATATCGGAGCCTACCCGGAAGACAGTATTCGCTGATTTAAGGAGGTGACCGTTTCCCGATCGAATCCTTTGAAAGGCGCTCGTCACAACGATTGCTAACGTACTGACATACCGTTTCTTTCGTTGACAATGGCTTGGAGAGGTGCTACTTAAGAGGCATTTTACCTGTAGACTCTATTCGCTCTCCGTGCGCCGTCTGCTGCGTAGCCGGCCAAAAGAGGTCAATTAACGTGATATTATTGAGATTATGCCGCAACACCCTCTCCCGGCTTCTGGTAGCCCTGGTCATAATTTCATCGCTGGTTGTAACCCCCGCTTTTTGTCAGGAAACGGGGGATTCTCAGGTTTTTATTGCCGGATTTAATGCCTACCAGCAGAAGGATTACGCCTCCTCAATTGAAAAGATGAACGAGGTATTAAAAAAATACCCCGACACCCCATTAAGGGATATGGCGCTGTTCTGGCTTTCCCGATCCTACTACAAAGCGGGCAACCAGCAGGAGGCTGCCCGATATCTCTCTCAATTCACCAAGGAATACCCCGATAATCCGCTCAAAAGCACCGTGGAGGACGAACTCCTCTCCCTGATGGCGCGTTACGAAAAAGGCGAAATACTGCCGACCGGATCGCTTCCGGCTAAACAGCCCGACCGTCTGGCTGCCCAGAAAGAGAAGGCCGAGAAGGAACGTATAGCCGCAGCCAAGGCAGAAGAGGCCAAACGGGCCGAAGAAGCCGCCGAATCCGCACGCATTGCAGCAGTCAAGCAGGCCGAGGAAAATGCTGCCGCAGAAAAAAAAGAACTTGCACGAGTAGCCGCGGAGAAAGCCGAGCAAGAGCGGGTTGCAGCAGCCAGGGCCGAAGAGGCCAGACAGGCTGCCATTGCAGCGGCCGCCGAATCTGCTCGTGTTGCAGCCCAGAAACAGGCTGAAGAAAAGGCTGCAGCGGAAAAGAAAGAACAGGAGCGAATAGCCAAGGAAACTGCAGAGCGCGAGAAAGCCGAGCAGCAGAGAATTGCCGCCATCAAGGCTGAAGAAGCGCGCAAAGCCGCCGAGATGGCTGAACAGCAGCGGATTGCCGCGGCCAGGGCCGAACAGGAGCGGATAGCACAGGAAGCTGCCGCACGTGAAAAAGCCGAGCAGCAGCGAATCGCCGCCATCAAGTCGGAAGAGGCCCGTAAAGCTGCCGAACAGGCAGAACAGGCGCGAATTGCCGCGGCCAGGGTTGAAGAAATGAAGCGCGCTGCCGCAGAAAAACAGGAGCAGGAGCGCGTGGCCGCCCTTAAAGCGGAACAGGAACGAACAGTACAGGAAACCGCGGCTCGCGAGAAGGCCGAACAACAGCGGACAGCTGCAGCTAAATCTGAAGAGGCGCTACGTGCTGCAGCGGCTGCTGAAACTGCACGCATAGCTGCTCAGGCAGCCGAAGCTGAGCGCCTTGCCAAGATTCAGGCCGAGCGGGAGCGCATCGCGCAAGCTGAAGCGGATCTGGCGCGCATGAATGAATTCAAGGCGAAAAACGAGCGCAAGGCAGCTGCAGAACGGGCTGAACGTGAGCGGGTCTCCCTCGAAAAAACAGAAGAGGCCAAGCAGGCGGCAGCGGCGGCCGAATCGGCGCGCATGGCTTCACTTAAGGCTTCGGAAGAAAGTAAAGCAGCGGAGCGTGTTGCCAGAGAAGCAGAAAACAGCCGCCTGACGGCACTTAAGGCTGAAGAGGCCCGTCTGGCGGAACAGAAGAGCAGCGAGGAAAAAACCAGGGCGGCAAAACAGGCATATCGCGAGAAGGCGATTGCCCAGTATAAAGCTATCATTGACAAATTCCCTGCATCCACCGCGGCAGTTACCGCCGCTGCAAAACTGCGTGAGCTTGGCGTTGCCGTGGCACTGCCTCCTCAGGCCCCCGCCGAAGCGCCTCTGCCGGAGAACGCACAGGTGTTGCGTCTCGAAGTCGCTCAATTCGCCGGATTCGAATTTAACCTGCTGGCCCGCCCCGAAGCTTTCAACATTGCCAAGCCGGTTTCAGTCCCGTTTGAAATCATCAATCGCGGCAACGGCAAGGATTCGTTCTATCTTGAGTCCGCTTTCCCGGCCGATTTCAAGGCCCGTTTCGCCTCGGCGGCCGCACCGGGTGTCGCGATCAGCCAGACTCCTGAACTTGCCCCTGGCGAAACCTTTAAAGGTGTCATCGAGCTTGTTATTCCACCCGCAAGTATCGACGGTCTGCGTATTACCCATCCGGTCAAGGCTGCTTCCCGTTTGCTGGCGGAAGCCAGTCAGTCGCGTGAAGTCCGGCTGGTAGCCTCGGCGCCGCTCCTGAGAGCCGTCCTGCGCACGGAAAAGACCAGGCCTCTGCCGGGCGAAAAAGTAGTATACAGGATCGCCATTCTGAACATCGGTTCGACCGCCGCCCAGGATGTGACCTTCCGCCTGAACTTCCCGCCCCAGTTCGAGCCGGTTGACTACGTTGCGTCCGGATTCAGGCTTGAAATGAAATCAGCTCTGGTTTTGGACGGATTGCAGATCAATTCGGGGGAGAGTCGTGAATTCAGCGTAACCTTTCAGCTCAAGGATGACTCGTTGGCCGGACAGGAACTGTTGACCCGGGCCGAGCTGATTAATAACCCTCTCAAAACAACCGCCGCCTTTGTTTCAAACATTGCCAGCGTCGAGTCTCAGCGAAGCATCCTGGTTCGTGCCGGTTCGGACCGCCTGGTGGTGATCCCGGGTCAGACAATTACAGTTCCGTTTGTGGTCACCAATACCGGTAACGTCCGGGAAAAGTTCAGGATCACTTCCATTGTCACCGGCGCCCAGGACGCAGTTATTTTCAATGACTTAAACCGTGACGGCATCCACCAGGCAAGTGAACCGGTGATCAGCGAGATCGGTCCGCTGGCCCCCCGGGAAGAAGCCAATGTCATAGTGGAGCTCAAAACACCACGGAATTCCGCGGACGGCAGCCAGGGAGGTGTCCAGCTTTCGTTTGTATCAGAAGGGGACGCCGCCCGTTCGGCATCGGGATCAACCCTGCTGACCTATTCGAGACCGGTTCTGAAGATGGTCATGACCGGTAGTGAAGGACGGCTCAAGCCTGGTGATGTCGCTTCATTTGACCTGGCAGTCACCAACAACGGTTCAAATCTTTCGCGGGTTGTCGAGTTGCAAAGCGCCTGGCCGGAGCAGCTGGAACTGGTAGCTGCCGAACCTGCCGCCAGCGCTGTTACCGGCGGAGCCCTCATCTGGCGCTTCAAGGAAATGGGTGCCGGAGAAAAACGGAACATCAAGGTTTCATTCAGGGTAAAGCCGGGCACCGGCGTTGGCACTGCTATCCGGGTCAAAAACATTCTGACCTACGAAGACCAACTGGGGAACAGGTATTGATATGACTCCATGCACTCGCAGCACAACCGTCATCGCGCTCATATTATGTATAGCTCTGCCGGCCTTGGGTCAGGAATATCTGCTCTATGCTCCCCAGCCGGTCACCCCGGGCCAGGAAACCCCTTCGCAGGAAGGCGTTCTTGTCAAGGAAATCGAGATCCGGAGGGGTGACACCCTTTATGGTCTTTCCCGCAAGTTCAGCGGTCACGGTAAATATTACCCGCAGATTCTTCTATTCAACACGATAAAAAACCCTGACCTGATCTATGCCGGAAACAAGCTGAAGGTTCCCCTGTCGCACAAGGAGCCGCACGAATTAACAAAGTCGACAAGGGCATCTCACAAGCACAAAGCCTCCAGTGACAAAAAAGCCCAGCTCAAAGCTGAAACAGAGCCGTCAGTCACACCGTCAACCGAATCTTCACCGATTTCGGGCCAGAAGACCGAAATCCCTTTGAGTGAGATAAAGGGTGCCGGAGCCGGGAACAACGGAGCGGGCCGGCTCAAGAAAAAAGGTGCCGCTTCTGCGAAGAAAAGCGAGTCTATTGAATATCCGGTCGTGCCAGACTCATCGACACCGCTCCCTGCAGCTCAACAAAGTGTCCCTCCATCCTCTCCTGCGGTTGACTCAGCCACCAGTGGGCAAAAGCTCTTCGAAGCCGCGGTAAAGTCATATAAACGGGATGACTGCCGTACCGCTCTTGAACAATTTGACCGCTATCTTGCAGACAATTCCGGTTCGCCTCTGGCTGCCGATGCAAACCTGTACAAGGCTGATTGTTATTTGAAGTTATCTGCTCAATAAACCACCGGAATAATATGCGGAACCGTTTTATTGATGCCAACCGACGGCAGCGCTTGTTCATGTGCGCATGCGTATCATTGTTCTCACTTCACGTTACGTATCCATAAGAGGTTACACGAAATGAAGGTCTCTCCACTCGACATTCAGCAGCAGCAATTCAAGGTAAAAACATTTCGAGGGCTCGATCCGGATGATGTTGATGCCTTTCTTCAGACCGTTGCCGGTGAAATGGAGGAACTGATACGCGAAAACAGCCAGATGAAAGAGGCGCAGTCGCGGCAGAATCGTGAGTTGCTTGATATGGCGGAAAAGGAGCGGGAGCTGCGCGAGACTTTGCTTTCCGCCCAGCGCGTAATCGAAGAAATGAAGGCCAATGCCCGTAAAGAGGCCGAGTTGATAGTTTCCGAAGCCGAGATCAAGGGTGAACGCATAATTGCCGACGCCGAGCGGCAACTGGGTGAATTGAAAAGCCGGATTGAAGAGGTTCGCCGCCAGAAGATCCAGTTCGAGATGAGTTTCAAGGGATTGCTCGACAGCTTCAGCCGGCAGCTTACCAGCGATGAAGGGGTTTGATCTCCCCTTTCTCACCACCGTCAAGAACGACCTGGTTTTGAGCGTCTATGTTCAGCCGCGCGCCTCGAAGAACCAGATCTGCGGAATTCAGGGAGAGGAACTCAAAATCAGGCTCACCTCTCCGCCGGTGGACGGAGCGGCAAACAAACTCTGCAGGGAGTTTGTCGCAGACCTCTTTGATGTTGCAAAATCATCGGTTGAAATCATTTCCGGAGAGGCATCACGTCATAAACGTCTGCGAATTACCGGCAATCAACCCGGGCAGTTCAGCAGGCAGATATCTGCACTAGAAGAAGCCCTGAACACCGGGCAAACACACTGAAAGGATGTATCCATGGCACAGGCAAAAACAGGGGACAAGGTAAAAGTACACTATACCGGCACGCTGGAAGATGGTTCCGTATTTGACACATCGGAACAACCGGATGATCAATCATGCGGGGAAGGTTGCGGATGCGGCAGCCACGCCACCGGTCCGATGGAGTTTGTCATCGGCGACGGGCAACTGATACCTAAATTCGAAGCGGCAGTGATCGGCCTCGAACCGGGCCAGAGTATCACCGTCACAATTCCTGCCGACGATGCATACGGGCAGCGCGCCGAAGAAATGGTGGCCGTTATTGAACGAAGTGAAATTCCTGCTGAAATCAATCCGGAGCCGGGTCAGCAGATGGAAGTGATTCTGGAGGATGGTTCCCCCCTGCCGGTTCTGGTGACGGAAGTTACCGATACGACCATAACGCTGGACGGCAATCATCCGTTGGCCGGTCGTGACCTGACCTTCGCCATACGGCTGGTTGAGATCCTGTAGACCGCACTCACACCGCAGGCGATAAAGAGAAAGGCCGTTGACGAAGATGTCAGCGGCCTTTTTATTGCGACAGGATAGCGTAATGAATGGAATGTGAGTTACTGTTGTTTCCCGGTTGCAACGGTCGATCCGGCAGACTGAACCGCAAAATCCCTGGCACCCTTGGGAAGATTTGCAAGAGCGACGACAAAAGGAATCACCTTGCCCGGAGCAACCTCCAGGTTGGCCAGCGAATCGCCGAACTGGTTGGCCATGGCCGCCTCGATCTTGTCGAGTGGCAGACTCTCGAGCTGCTCCTTCGTCAGCGGATTTCCGCCATAAGCGCTCTTGGTTGCGATACTTTGTCCAGCGCCATCAAATACCGTAACTTTTACCTGCAGCGCTGCCCTCGCTTTTGGGTACTCATTAAGCGCCTCTCCGGAAATAACCAGCAACTCTCCCGCCTTATCATTCTTGATAAAGGCCGCTTTCACGGCTCGAACACCAATCTTGCCTGTTTCCGGAGCAGCGGTCTCCTTGGGAGTGGAAAGCGAAGAATAACCGAGATAGCCGAGAACCGAGACAACCAGCACGGCAATGACAGCGATCAAGGCGCCGAAAATCGGACTCTGTTTGCGCCGGGAAGCTATCGAGAGCGGCGGCAGTTCCTGCTGGTCATCGGCAGAACCTTCCCTTGGAATCGTCCATTCATGGGACTGAGATTTTTCAAGAGCTTCAGCCGGAGGAGTCGGGATCTCCCCGGATGGCTTCAAATCATCCGGATTTTCCTGTTGAACCGCCACCGCTGCCGGCTCGGCGCCAAAGCCGGTTTCATCCGGTTGGACCGGGCCATCTACGGGAACGGCAACGCCAGAATCCTGGGCACTCATTCCTTCTGTTTCGGCAAAGCCGCCACCTTCAAAATCGAAGGAGATGGTGCTGCTTGCTGCCTCGGGAGCTGTCTGCTGCTCAACAGGTCCGAACATATCATCGGAAAACTCGAACCCCTGCGGGGCCTCTTCCTGAGATGAAGCGGGAGCGTGTTCGGTCGTGGTTTCAGTAAAGCCGCCTGCCGACAGATCAGACAACAGGGTCGAGTCAGGCTCAGAAGCGCTTTCCCCGAAATCAAAGCCGGAGAAATCGACTTCCCCCCCCTTGGCGGCAGGCTCATCTGCTGCTGCCGTGGCATCCCCGGTACCGTAACTGTCGAGTCCATCCGGTCCAAACGATATGGCCGAGGCATCAAAAAACGATGTATCGAGCGAACTGAAATCATCCGCTTCGCTGCGTGAGGAAGTATCATCGATAGTAGAGGCAAAAGGATCCGTCAAAACGGATTCGGGCCTTTCCGGAGCCGCATCCGGCGCTGCAACCTGCCCGACCGGGGAGGTAAAGCCGGTCATCAAGTCCCCTTCAGGTTCAAATGACTCCACTTCAGGTTGTTCCTTCAGCACCATGAAAACATGCTTACACTTGGTACAGCGAACTTTTACGCCCTTATCCGTGACCCTGGAATCGTCAAGTCGAAATCGGGTCTGGCACTGTTGGCATTGGATTATCATCTGCGACTCCTCGATGATGATAGATTGTGGAGGCAATCTACGGAACTATCTGAAACAACGCTAGTCCTATATCAGAAAGGATGTGGGGTGTCAAATCATTACTCCGAGATATTTCGACTATTTAGTCTGATTTTGCGCGCAGATTCCGACAATCGGACATGACATGCAGCGTCCTGGATCCTTGCCGTCGCACCCTTCGCTGATACCGAGATGAGCCAGAGCAAAATCATATTTGACGGGGTCGTCCGGGTCGAAACCGCGCAGGGCAACAGTAATTTCCTGAGCCATGCGCCAGTCGGCGGCCTTTCTGCGGGTCAGACCGAGATAGCGGCTGATGCGGCTGATGTGCGTATCAACAGGAATTATCAGTTGTGCCGGAGATATACCGCCCCACAAGCCAAGATCGATGCCGTCCGCAGGACGAACCAGCCAGCGCAACATCATGCAGAGCCGTTTGCAGGCACTTCCGGAGGAGGGTGCGGGGAACAGAAACTGGAAGTAGGAGTTGTCCGGAATGTCGTGAGTTCCGAAGACGTCTGAATAATCGAGGGCCAGTACCGCGGCTGAATAGCTGTTCAGGGAGCCGCTCACGTCGTCGTCGCCAGCGTTGTGCCCCTGCAGGAAAAACGCCTGGACAGTGCCGGTCCTCTCCACCATCCGGCGCATTCCCCACAGTAACGCGCAGAGATCGCGGCCGTCATTGAAACGGTGCTTGAAGCCGGAGAAGGTGCGCAGACCGGACCGAGGATCGAAATGCTCGACGTATTTCCTCGGCGACGGTCCCAACTCGGAAAAGATCGCTTCCAGTGTACGGAGGATGATTTTGACGTTACCATAGGCAAACGATGATGCAATTACCGCGGCAATCTCGCGATCGGCCGGATCAGGGTAGCGATGACAGAATGACAGCGGATCATTTCCCAGATGCTGAGGGGACCTGGTGGCATAGAGCGCATCCAGCGTAGCGTGTATGTCAGACATCGGCCTCTCGCAGAAACCGGGCGGCAACCTCCGGCGAGGTCGGATTGATGTAAAAACCGGTACCCCACTCAAAACCGGCCACCTGCGTCAGACGCGGCACCAACTCGATGTGCCAGTGATAATCGTACTCCAGAGAATTCCAATGTTCGGGTTTGCCGGGGCGGCGATGCATGGGGGGAGCGGTATGGAGAATAAAATTGTAGGGGGGATCGCGCAGCACCGTCTTGACGCGCAGCAGCATGTCCTTCATGGCAACAGCCAGTTCGGCCAGTTGGACATCGCTCATTATGGCGAAGTCATGGCTGTGGCGTTTAGGATAGAGACGCAGTTCAAACGGTGAACTGGATGCATATGGGGTCAGGGTAACGAAGTTGGAAAACTCCCTTACCACACGCACCCCTTCCCGCAGCTCGAACTCTATAAGGTCGCAGAAAACACAACGCTCCTTGTCACCGAAATAATTGCGGGCGACTTTCAGCTGGGTGCTTGCCACCGGCGGCAGCAACGGCACGGCAATCAGCTGGCTGTGGGAATGATGGAGGGACGCCCCTGCCCGGGTGCCGTGGTTTTTGAACAGCACCATATAGCGAAAGCGAAAATCCTTGCGCAGGTCGAGATAGCGATGACGGTACGCAATAAGAACATCGTTCACTTCATTGACCGTCAGATCGGCCAGTGCCCGGTTGTGGTCAGGAGATTCGATGATCACCTCGTGTGCACCGATCCCGTTCATGACATCATACATGCCATAACCGCGGTTATTGAGATCACCCTCCACCCTCAAGGCGGGATACTTGTTGGGAATTACCCGCACCCGCCAGTTGGCGGCGTTGGGAAGACCGCCCGGTCGAATGGCAAAAATCTCCGGCGGGGTTTTATCCTCATTACCGTAGCAGAACGGGCAGGCGGCCGTTCCGTTCTGCTCCGGCTCCACCTGAAAATCGCTCGGACGGCGGCCACGCTCGGTGGCAATAATTACCCAGTGCAGCTTTATCGGATCCCAGCGCAGCTCGGACATTCTCTCTCCAGTCATTAATGGGGGATCAGGGACCGGGGATCAGTAAAGGCCTTTACCGATCCCCGGTTCCCGGTCCCTGGTTCCTGTTTATATCAGCCAGTTATCCAATTCAATATCCGCGCCCGCATAATACAGCATCAGCGGCGCGTCGCTCGGCCAGCGGCCGATCTCTTCATTGTCACGCACCAGCGATACCGACGCAAAAAGCTTGCACCTGGGAGCCAGATGCAGCGTCTCCAGCGGAATGCAAACCTCGCAGATACGCAAAACCTTCCAGTTGCAGAAGGCTCGGGTCGGTCTCCAGACACCATTCTCCTTGACCTGCAGGAGCCCTTCGTCCGAGCGGATCTGCAGCGGCATTCGGTATTCGCGGTCGTGGATCAGGTGCAGATAGAGCACGTCTGCCTCTACCAGCATACGATTCAGATCCTGGATACCGTCGATCCTGAAGAAGAGTGACTTCTCGCTAAAACCATAGTAGAAGCTCTGCAGCATCCGGTCGGATGAGTGCATGGCGGAACCCTGACGGGTCAGGTCGTACAGCCCGGCGGCCAGCCATTCGAAGTAATCGCTGATTCTGCCGTCGATCTCCGGATCGATAAATGCGGCCGGCTCACGGATCAACCCGGCAGGACTCTTCTTCTTGATCGGCTCCAGCAGTTCGCGGGGGGGATCCTGTCCCAAAAGCCGGTAGATATTCATCAGGTGCAGGCGAAAGAGCCGGTCGAAACGGTCGCTGTGCGGTGAAAAATGGTCGTCCCCGTACCACCAGAACCAGTCGCTTCCTTCGGCGGCATACAAAGAACGGCAGATCATCTCGGCCGCAGGGTCCTCGGAAGGCTCTCCGCCAAGAAGGGCGGCGGCAACCAGCGGATTCGAGGAGACCGCGGCTTCACGGGCATGCGCGATCAGATCCCAGGCAAGGTTTTCTTCGGGATGTCCGATCCAGATCCCGTAGTTGCCGTTGATCCACGATCCGGGAAAAATCGTATGCAATCGTCCGTCGAAGCGGGTCTCTTTCAACACCTCGCTGCAGGTGGCCAAGCGAAGCGACGCTGACCCGGCAATCCCTTTGTACATCCCCTGCAGAAAATCATAGGCGTTATTGGGGTAGTACTCCCAGGCATTCTCACCATCGAGAATAATCGGGACTACCCGGCCATCTCCTCCCAGTCGGGACTTGATTGCGATCAGGCGCCCGCACAGGTCTGCCACTGCGCGCCCCGCCTCCCACTGCGAGTAGGTAAAACCGATCAGGTCGGAGATCTGGTGATCACGGAAGAACGCGCCGATCTCACCGGTACCGCAACTGAAGCGCCAGGGTCTGTACAGCCGCTCCTTACCGGCGCCAAGGCCGCCGTCCATGCTTTTTTCCAGAATCTCCTCATCGGTGGCAATCCAGCGGATGCCGCTCTCGGTAATGATCGTCAGCGTCTCATTGCTGACGGAACCCTCTGATGGCCACATTCCGGCCGGATTGAAACCGAATATTTCGCGGAAATAGCTGATCCCGCGGTGGATCTGGGCGCGGGCGTCCTCGGGATAACGAAAGGTGGCCGCGGGGAGCGCAATGCGCGGAATTGCGGTCCGGGCGGAGCGGGTATCGCACAGCAGCGGCAGAATCGGGTGATAGTAGGGGGTCACCGACAGTTCAATCCGCCCCTCGATGTGGAGGCGGCGATACAGGGGTATTATCGCCTGTATTACTTCCAGTTGGGTGGCGAAGAGCAGTTCCTTGTCGGCCGCGGTAAAATTTTCACCCTTGGCAACCAGATCGGCAAAGACCGGATACCGGCGGCGGGCAGCTTCACCGGTCCAGGCCAGGAAGAACCAGACCTGCAGATCCAGCAGATCCTGTTCGCTGAAATGCCCGACCCGCTCGGCTGCACTGCCCGGCTTCCCTTCACCGGCCATATAAAGAAGCTCCAGATAGCGCCGGGAAGGTTCGATCATATTTTGCCGGTTGGCCGAGAAAAAGTTCTCGATCAGGAAAACGCGGTCATCCCGGCTCAGTTCGGACGGAGAAGCCTTCCCCTTTTCAAGAAACGGATCAACCGCAGTCCCGGAGGCGTACTCCAGCAGCTGTTCGATCAGCGACGGCACCAGATTGAAGACCGCCTTGGCACCTGGCGTATCCTCGACGATAGCGGGCATATCGAAATAATCCTTGATGCCGTGCAGATAGGTCCAGGGAAGGGCGTATTCATTTTTGAGCGGGTCTTTGTAGTATGGCTGGTGCATGTGCCATACGATGACCACATCAAGGGGGTGGGGCATAATCCGTTACACCATCTCCTTCTTCCAGGCCACAATCTTCTTCTCGTACTCACCGAGCAGTCTCTGGGCCGACTTCTGATCCCTTGCATCGGCCACGATATGGATCACCGGCAGATACTGATCAGGCAACACCAGCACCCACTCCGCTCCGAAATGGACCTTGATGCCGTCGATGAACGTGGCTTCCTTTTCCAGACTGTCCTCGCTCATCTTGCGCATGATGCCCCCCTTCATTTCCCAGGGGCAGGGGAGGCTGGTTTGAAGAAAGGCTGTGTGCGGAACATCAGAGAGCGCTTGCGAAAACGTAACTCCGCTGGCAGCACTCAGTTCCATCATCCTCGCTATGGCAAACATGCCGTCAAAGGACGACTGAAACCGGGGGAATGCAAAGCGGCCGTCCGAGGTAGCTGTCAGGACTATTTCCGAGGATGAGGCGACCTCCTGCATGGCCCGATCCGAGCTCTTGGTGCGGACCACCTGGCATCCCTTCTGCCCCGCCATCTGCTCGATCGTGGAGGGGGCCTGCACCGGAACGGCAATCGCACCCTTCTGTCCTGATTTCATCAGCAGCGCTACGGCCAGGGAGAGCAGTTCCATGCCGGTGCAGATCCGTCCGGTTTCATCAACCAGCGTGATCGATTCTGCGGAAGGATCAAGCCAGAACCCGGCCTGCGCTCCGAGCGACGAAACAATTGCCGAAAGCTGGCCCAAGGCCTGCTCTTTTTCCTTCATCTGCACTCCGCGCCCTTCGTCTACATATGCATTGAGAGCGATAACCGAGAAACCGAGCCCATTCAAAAGTTGCGGCAGCATCTGGCTGGCCGGGGAAAAGCTGAAGTCCACAACCACTGTGAAAGCAGATCTTTTGAGGAGTTCGCGATCAAGCGCCCGCAGAAAGCCTTCGCGATAAAAATCCCCGACATTGTTGATGTCGCTGATAACTCCCGGCTCGGTATGGTGCGCCCTCCGGAAATTTTCCTTGAAAAAGGTGCGCTCCACGTTCTTCCCCATATTGCTGGAGAAGTCGAGGCCGTCGCCATCCAGAAAAACAATCTCAAGCAACGCGGGATCATCCTGTGCCTGACGGAAATGAACCCCGCCAACCTCGCCGAATGTCTTCAATTTATAGCGAACCAGCGGCAGCGATGTCATCTTCATGTCGCGCACATTGATGCCGGCCGAGAGCAGCCCCCCCATGAAACAGCGCTTGAGCATGCGGGAGGATGGATTGGAATCACGGCCACCCAGCACGAAGCTCCCTTTGGGGAGCGAGGTGCCGTATGCGCACCCCAGCTTGGCACAAAATTCCGGCGTAAGCTCGACATTGGAAAGCCCCTTGATGATTGCTCCCTCAAAAAGCGACTTTTTCCATTTCTCGCCCCAGATCATATTGGAAGTGACCGTTGCACCGGCCTCGATGGTCTTCCTGGGCCAGATCTTGACGTCGGCCTTGATGACGGCATCATCACCAACCGACGTATCATCGGCAACGATGACCCCCTCTTCGAGAGTCGCCCCCTGGCCGATACGGACGTTGGAGCAGATGACACTGTCGCTGATCCGGGCTCCTTTCTTGACATACGAGTTGTCCCAGATAATGCAGCGGTTGAGCCTGACGCCAGCCTCAACCGTACAGTTCCGGCCGATCACCGAATCCTTGATGTGCACATCGCCCAGGATCTGGCTGTTGTCGCCGATCACTACCGTTCCTTCCAGGCCGGCGGCATGCTCCAGCTTTACGTCGGCGCCGATCCGCAGATCCTTGCCGACAAAGTCCTGCTTCGGTTCATCGATCTTCAGGTGGACCCTGCCCTTGAAAATATCGTGATACGCTTCACGATAGGAATCGGTGTTGCCGATATCGCGCCAATAGCCGCGTGCGGTCACTCCGAACAGGGCATCCTTCTTTTTCAGCATGAGCGGAAACAGATCCTGCGAGAAATCGAAATTTTCCCCCTCAGGGATGTATTTCAGGATCTCCGGCTCCAGCACATAGATGCCGGTGTTGATTGTGTCGGAGATCACCTCACCCCAGCCCGGTTTTTCAAGAAACTGGGTAATGCGCTTTTCCTTATCAGTGATCACGACGCCGAACTGGAGCGGGTCCTTGACGGATGTCAGCGTAATAGTGGCCTTCGCCTTGCGTTCGTCATGAAAATCGATGACTTTTTTGAGATTGAAGTCGGTCAGGAGATCGCCGCTGATCACCAGAAAACGTTCATCCAGATACTTCTCGGCCGCCTTGACCGCACCGGCCGTTCCCATATCGGCAATCGGAGTCACATAAGTGATCTTGACTCCGAAATCGGAGCCGTCGCGGAAGAAGTTTTTGATATAGAAAGGCTGGTGATAGAGCAGCATGACGAGTTCGGTGATATCGTACTTCTTCAGCAACTCTACTATGTGAAGCATGATCGGTCGGTTGAAAAGCGGTATCATCGGTTTGGGCATGCTGCCGGT